>Ga0209167_10001586_pt1 | contig 13143 bp, 13 predicted proteins | sample Coa_R1_9_FD_187154 | JGI IMG/M metagenome (GOLD analysis project Ga0209167, IMG submission 187154) | Surface soil microbial communities from Centralia Pennsylvania, which are recovering from an underground coalmine fire - Coalmine... | ecosystem: Environmental > Terrestrial > Soil >... | reverse complement strand
ATTGGATGATGCGCTTCGAGCTGGGCCTGGATGAGCCGCATCCCGATCGCGCCGTGCATAGCGCCGCCGCCATCTCCGCGTCCTATATCGCTGGCGGCTTGATTCCTCTTACGCCGTACATGCTGATGCCGCACGCTCTTGACGCGTTGCGATTTTCCGTCGCCGCCACCATCCTGGCGCTGGCCGTATTTGGATACGTGAAGGGCCGCTTCACCGGCGCGCCTCCGGTGTTGAGCTCGCTGCGCACGACGATTATCGGCGGCCTGGCTGCCGCCGCGGCGTATGGAATCGCGCGGCTGATTAGCTGAGGTGCTTCCGCACCCTTTGTCCATGGCAGCGGTTTCCGAGCCACGACCAGAGGGAGTGGTGTGCAGTCTTTATAACGCCCCGTCCACCATCGCCGCCAGAGCCGCGAGCCCAGCGCCCACATCCTTGCCCAGATGAACGCGAAGTGCCCGGCGGCCGCGCTCCTCCAGCACTTGCAGATCCCCGCGAGCCTGCGCGGCCTTGACCACTCCGAACGTGTACTTCTGATCCGGCACCGGCAAATCCTGCGCATCGTCGGCGGTAATTTGCAAAAATACGCCCGAATTCGGACCGCCCTTGTACGCCTGCCCGGTGGAATGCAGGAACCGCGGACCGAAGCCCACGCACGTGGCCACCCGCTTCGCATCGCGGACGCGAACTCGAATCGCCTCCAGCGCAGCCGCATGCTCCGGATTCATCTCGATGTAGGCCAGCAGAGCGAAATAATCTCCGGCCTTGATGGAATGAATCAACCCGGGCAGGTCGCCGAATATCTTGAGACCGTTCACCATGCTCGACGGGCCTTCGGCCGGCAGCGATCCCGTCCGTTCATATTCGGTGGTCAGTTTCCTGGTGGCGATCTTGCTCGCCTCCACATCGGGCTGATCGAACGGATTGATCCCCAGAATCGAGCCGGCCACCGCGGTCGCGATCTCCCAGCGGAGGAACTCGGCGCCAAGGTGATAGGCGTCGGGCAGAGAAATCCGCACCACCGGCTGCCCAGCCGCGGCTAAAGCGTCGATAGCGCGATCCTGAACGTCATCCGCACCGCTCTCTAGCCGCAGGTATGCGAAGATCCGGTCTGCGCCGTAAACCTCCGGTGCGCCCAGCGGCTCGCGATCCACCGGGACCAATCCCTTGCCGATCTTTCCGGTCGATTCGGCGATCAACTGTTCCAGCCACGCCCCCAGATCGTGAATTCCGGGTGACGCCACGATGGTCACCTTGTCGCGGCCCGCCAGCCCCAGCGTTCCCAACAGCGCGCCCAAAACCACGCCCGGATTCTTCTCCACCGGCGAGCTTGCCGCGCATTCCCGCGCCATCGCGTCGGCTACTTCCAGGAACCGCTTTACGTCAATGCCCATCGCAGCGGCCGGCGCCATGCCGAAATCCGAGAGCGCCGAATAACGCCCGCCGATGCTGGGCACGCCGAAGAACACGTTGCGGAAACCGTCGCGCTCCGCGACCTCCTGCATCTTCGATCCAGGGTCGGTGATGGCGAAAAAGCGACTGCCGTCCTGGCCGGACCGTTCGTAGAAATATTGCTTGTAGATATTCGGTTCCAGCGTAGAACCGGATTTGCTGGATACGAAAAACAGCGTGCGAGGCAAGTCGATCTTGGCTTCCGTGGCGCGAATCTGCGCGGGGTCGGTGGAGTCCAGCACGTGCATCCGCGGGAAGCCCTTCGCGTGGCCGAACGATAGCGCGAGCACCTCCGGACACAAGCTCGATCCGCCCATCCCCAGCAGCAGAATGTCGCGGAATCCGCGCGCCCGCACCTCGTCGGCGAGCCGCTGAAACCGGTCCACATCGGCGAGCTGGTCGTCCACGATGCTCAGCCAGCCCATCCACTGGCTCTCGTCCTTCCCGGTCCACAGGGAAGCGTCCTTGGTCCAAAACCTGCGAACTTTGTCGTGCGCCTTCCAGTCTTTTAGCGCATTCGCCAAAGCGGCTTGATGAACTGGCGGCAGTGTATAAGTCATCATAGTGTTAGGTCTCGTTACTCAGAATAGCGAAATGGACACTACCCCCAGTCTGATCGGTCTGGATCTTGCCGAAATGGAAGCGATGCTCGGTGAAGTTTCCGGCGGCGCGCAACCTCGCTTCCGTGCGCGTCAAATCTACGACGCCGTATACCGGCAACGCGTCGCCGGCCTCGATGGCATCACCAATCTCCCCAAGCCCCTTCGTGAACAGCTTCAGGCTGCAACCGCGCTGGGATTGCCCACAGTTGAGCGCTTCTACGATTCGACCGACGGCACGCGCCGTTATCTGCTCAAGCTCGACGACGGGAAGACCGTCGAGGCGGTATGGATGCCGGTGGGCGCGCCCAATCCGCGTTCCCACGAGGAAGTCGGCCGCGCTACCGTGTGCATCTCCACGCAAGTCGGGTGCCCGGTCAACTGCGGCTTCTGCCTCACGGCCCTGATGGGACTGGAGCGCAATCTCACTGCCGGCGAAATTGCGGGCCAAGTCTTGCGCGTCGCCGCCGACCAGGGCGTCGTCGCCAATTCCGACCGCCTCAACGTGGTCCTGATGGGCCAGGGCGAGCCTCTGCTCAACCTGCCCAACGTGCTCAAAGCCACACGCCTGCTCACCGATCCTCAGGGCGTGGCGATTTCACCGCGCCGCATCACACTTTCCACCTCCGGCATCATTCCTAAGATCGAGGAACTCGGCCAGGCCGAGGCTCGCCCCCAGCTCGCCATCTCTCTTAACGCATCCTCGGAGGAGCAACGGCGCGAGCTGATGCCGATCACACGCAAGTATCACCTGAAGGATCTGATCGCCGTCTGCCGGGCGTATCCGCTGCGGACCTGGGAGAAGCTGACGTTCGAGTATGTCCTGCTCCGCGGCGTCAACGACACCGACGCCGATGCGCGCCGCGTCGTGAAGCTGCTTGCGAATCTCGATGCGAAAGTGAATTTGATCGCGCTCAATCCCGGCCCAGGCATTCCCTATCAGACGCCGGCGCCAGAGCGCGTCGAGTCATTTCAGGCGATCATCCGGCGATCGATGCCGTGCTTCCTGCGCAAGCCTCGCGGCCTGGACGTCTACGCTGCCTGCGGCCAGTTGAAGCGCATGGAGCTGGTCCCGATTAGTCCGGCTTGAGCCTTCACCTGTGCCCGTAATCCGTGAAGACGTAATCTCTTGTCTTCACGCTGGTGTGGCACGCGAATCCGCACTTGGCGTCGTTCCCTTGCGGCGGCTTGTCAGCCGAGGTGCCGGGCCTGAACGTATCGGATGCAGCCTCATATTCGAACACGGCGTATCCCCACCCGCCGCTGTCCGCGAACCTCTTGCTGTCTTTCACCATGAAGTCGACGTCATGCTGGGTACCTGGCACCGTCGCTGCGGGGAACGTCTCCATCTTTTTCGGGTTCCAATGGATCTTCGCCAGCTTGGCGCCGTCGGGGAAAGGCTTGCCGTTACCTGGAATGCCGGCCAAGTAGGCCTTGATCATCACAGGATTCGCGAGGATCGCAGCAATAAGGTCTCCGTCCTGACTGATGGAGACAACCTGCCAGGCATCATATCCTCTGAACTCAGAGAACGAAAGCCCATTCGGTACTTTCACGGAGTACTTGTCCTGCGCGGAAACAGCCCAGCTGCCCACGAAGGCGAGCGCTGCCGTAATAATCGGAATCGTCAGCTTCCTTCTGTCCTTCATCGCCAGCACCTTCTTTAATTCGCCGCGCTATGGCCACAGCACCCGCTCCAGGGCCTCGCAGAAGAAGTATTCGCCCCAGGCCACGCTCTCGTCCACTCCCAAGCCTTTGTGGACGTGATATACGCCGCCGCGCAGAATCCCTTCCCACTTGGGCTCGGACTTGGCCAGGTGCTTCTCGCACAGCGACCGCAGAATCCGCACCGCTGTTGACCAGTACAGGTGCCCCATCAGCGAATTCGGAACCAGCCGGCACAGCCGCAGCAACCCGGCCGCGCAAATCGCCGCGGCGGAGGTGTCGAGCAGCGTCCGGTTCTCCGCGGGAGCGTTGAAATCCCACGGCGGAATTCCGTCCGTCGGGGTATGCGAGATGTAGAAATCCGCGCAGGATTGCGCCGTCTCCAGAAACCGCGGATCGCGGCTGTATTCGTAGCTGGTGGTAAATCCGTACAGCGCCCAGGCGAGCCCTCGCGACCAGCACGAATCTCCTCGATAACCCTGATGAGTCGTCTGTTGTAAAAACTCGCCCGTGTCGGTGTCAAAGAGCCCTTCGTGCGCGGTGGATCCGTCGCCGCGCACCAGCACCCGCCGCGTGGTCAGGGAGTGCCGCATGGCGATGTCCCGCATGCGCCGGTCGCCCGTCTCCCGGGCCGCGTAAAAGACGATGCCAACGTTCATCATGATATCGATGAACAGCGAATTGTTGGCGACAAACGACCGTAAATATTGCCCTTTTTCCTGAAACCGCTGCGCCATAGTCCGGCCTGCGTCAATCAGCACGTCCCGCAGCGCCGGCTCATGCGTCAGACGATGCCAGCGGTAATATGTCGAAAAAAACAAAAAACCCAGATCGTGCACTTCCGGATCCAGACGCCGGGGTTCCAAAGATTTGGTGTAGCGAGTGGCATGCTCCAGCCAGAACTTGCCCTCGGGGGACTCTCTCTCGCTGTGCTTGTAGAACATCCACATCATTCCTGGGAGGAAGCCGTCGCACCAGTGGGTCCAGGTCTGGCCCTCATGCTGCCACCGGCCATTCTGGGTGTACAGCGGATAAAAATCCGGATGTTTTTCCACCAGTTTCCGTGTTTGCTTTTGTGCAAATTGGAAAGCCTGTTCGAAAATATCCCCGACATCGCTCGATAAATGAATCACTGGTTCAGTTTCTCCAAAACATGATGATGCCACGGCCCAGGCGCAAATGTCCCGGCCGCAGCCACACCAGCCCCTCATGCGGTCTCTGTGGCGAGCTGATCCCGCGCCGCGGCGATGGCCCCAGCGTACCCGCGCCCAGCGCCAGGTCCAGAATCAGATCCAGCTTCACGTGCTCCGTCTCTGATTCCGCTTCTTCAAACACCAGGCCCAGCACGGTGTAGTCCTGCCGATGCTCCAGGCGCACGATCCGGCCCGAAAACTCGACGCCCTTTTGCAGGATCACCTGCCCCTTTTCTTTTATGTCGTTCACCAGCGCCGCCTTCACCTGATCCCCGACGGCTCCCTTGTCCGTGTCGATTTCGCTCACCAGTTGCAGCGTGATCTCCGAGTTCTTGGGGAGCTTCAGCTCCTTCTTCACCGCAGGGGTTGACGTCCCCGCTACGTCATCGTCGTCCCCGAACTTCAGCGTCGATTCGCCGGCGAATTCGTGGCACGCCGAAAATCGCACCACGTTCCGGCTCGCGTCGCCATGCAGATCCACCATTACGGCCTCGCTCACCAGCGGCAAGAGAAAATCGCGGCTGCCGATGCGCGTGCGCTTGTACTCCATGGTGTCAGAAACCTGGCGAAGTTCCAACTTCAGCGGCAGGTCGTCGGCTTCCACCTCCAGCCGCAGCGCGTCGAACGTCCCCGCTTCCGCGTAGAACGACCCGTGAAACCCAACCGTTACCGTCAGTTCCGGAACGCGAATTCGCATCCCCGCCGCTTTTGGAACGCTGAAGTCGAAGCGTGTCGTGAAGCGGTCGCCAAGCTTCGTCTCTCCCTTATACTCGAATTCCGTGGACCGCCCTCCAAACACCGTGTTCGCGTATAATCCGAAATCTCCATTGCCGAACATTCCCGTCGGAACGAAGGCGCGCAGATCGGTGTCTTCAAATTGTTTTGAGCCCGGCCAGGCGAACATTTCTTTCCCATTCACCAGCGCCACTTCCAGCCGGACCGTATCCTGAAGCCGGAATTCCTTTTCCTTGCCGGTGCGATTGGACCGTTCAACGGTCTCCAGACAGGTGTAATTCGGCTGCCGGGCCAGCGTGTCCAGCATGTGCGCACGCACCCGAGCGAGCAGCGCCGCTGCGCCGTCTTTCACAAATACCCCGTCTTGAGAATGCGCCAGGTCTGGGCCCGTTGCCCGGTCCTGCCCCGCCAGTTGGAGCGCCGCCCCGCACAATGCCAGCCACGCTCGCGCCATGTTGCTCATTATAGGCACGCTGCGCATGAAGATGCGCCCAGGCGCGTGCCGGGTTAGGATCGAGCGGAATTTGTTGTTAGCATTTAAAGAAAGATGCCAGCAAAAATAACGATCAACACCAACGGCTCCATCCGCGTCGAGGGCGACTACATCATCACCGATGTCGACGGTAATCCCTTCGGACTCGGCGGCCGCACCACCGTCGGCCTGTGCCGTTGCGGCCACTCCGAAAACAAACCCTTTTGCGACGGGTCGCATCGGCGGCAAGGTTTCGAATCCGCCTGTCCCGCGCGCGATCTGCCTCCGCCCGTCCCCAAAGTCTGAACTCGACCGCTCAATCCGAGATCAAATGGACGGACCCGACGCCTCCCTCGACCTCCAGGTGGATGGTCGCCTTCGACTTTCCCACGGCGTCGTTGACATAGCGGGAGCCGTCGCGGTGAAGGCCCGCTATGTTGATCTCCCCGATTCCGCCCGTGACTTGAGCCTCCACGCCCACGCTAGACGGCAGACGAATGGTGGCTTGGCCGACGCCGCCCTGCATGCGAACGTCGTAACTCTGTTGGGGAGTTCCCCGCAGATCCACGTCGATTTGGCCCGCGCCCATCTCCACTTCGACCCTGCGCAGCGTCAGACTTCCCAGGTCAAGGTGGGCTTCTCCCGCGCCAAAGTGGACCTCTATCTCCAGCGGCACTTCGTGGTTGAGGCGGAGACTCCACTCGTACCGGCCGCCGCTCACCTCATGCCCGGGCTGCCGGATCGTGAGGTTCCCGTGACCAGCCACGCTACTGTAGCGCATCTCGGGCTTGGAGGAAGCCGCGGAGTACTCTAAGTCCGCGGCCGCGAGTTTGTCGGTCCCGCCGGCGACTCGCAGCGTGCCTGCTCCCATGTTGACGTTCACGCGGACGGATTCGGAAGCGTCGCGGTCAAACGACATCGAATCGTGCAGCGCCGGCCCGCGTACGATTGCGCATCCCGTTAAACACAACGCGCCGGCCAACACGAACGCCCCTTTGCTGTTCATCGAAGATCCCCGCATTCGGATCAAAGATAACATTCCGCGGCACCAAGTGGCAGCCACGGCCGTTCCAAAAACCGCGAAACTTTCGGGGCCCCACAAGTATCTAGCCCCACATGGAGGGAAGATGCCATACATTACCGTCGGAAAGGAAAACTCCGGCAACATCGATCTCTACTATGACGATCACGGCTCGGGCAAGGCCGTTATTCTGATCCACGGCTATCCGCTCAGCGGTGCTTCCTGGGAAAAGCAAACGGCGGCGCTGCTTGCCGCAGGTCATCGCGTCATAACCTATGATCGCCGTGGATTCGGCAAATCCGGCCAGCCGGCCGTCGGCTATAACTACGACACTTTCGCCGAGGATCTGCACAAGCTCGTGACCCACCTGCAATTGTGGGACTTCTCGCTGGTGGGTTTCTCCATGGGCGGCGGCGAAGTGGCGCGCTACCTGGGGAACTACGGAGCGAGCGGAGTCAGCAAGGCTGTATTCATCTCCTCGGTCCCGCCCTACCTTCTGAAGGCGCCGGACAATCCGGAGGGTGTGGACGGAAGCGTCTTCGACGGGATCATGAAAGCCGTCGCGGCGGATCGCTACGCGTTTTTCACCGAGTTTTTCAAGAATTTCTACAACACCGATCTCCTGCTGGGAAAGCGCATCAGCGAAGAGGCCGTTCGGGCCAGCTGGAATATCGCCGCCAGCTCCTCCGCCACAGCGAGTTTCGCGTGCGTGCCCACGTGGCATGAGGACTTCCGCGAGGATCTCAGCCGCGTCAATGTGCCTTCGCTAGTTATTCACGGCGACGCCGACCGGATTGTGCCGATCGGCGCTGCTGGGCTTCGCACCGCCAAGCTGATCAGGGGCGCGCGCTTGTTCGTGGTGAAAGAGGGGCCCCACTGCATTACCTGGACCCACGCGGACGAAGTCAACCGGGAACTGATCAACTTCCTTGGCGAGGGAAGCGGGACGCCCGCTGCGCCGGCGCCCCGGCACGGAGCAGTCGCGTAACACGCCGGGCTTGCGCCACAGCCGCACGTCTTACATGAAGTAGCCGACGCTCTCCGCGCTCCACGATGCTTGCGGCGCGGCCTCGCGGATATCCGGGTGCGTCGCAGCCGAGCAGGCGATGCAGAGGATCAGGCGCCTGGCGGTACGGTGCTGCCGCGAAAAAAGCGTCCGTCATGCGGACCTGCTAGATTACGGCGAGGATGCGGAGGCGATTCGTCGATGCCGCGCGATCGATCGTGTTGGGATGGCTAACCCTGCTGGCGGCGTGCCTGCTGGAGCGGGCGCTTCTGACGATGATCGCTGGAAAGCTCGGAGCGAGCTGGTTTCCGACGGTTCGCCTGATTCTCGACTGTGCGGTGTTGGCAATCACCGGCTGGGTGATCGGCCGCGTCAGTCGGACGAGCCCCATGCTTGCCGTAGCCGTCTTTGCGGCGACACTCACATTTCGCGACTTCGGAGAAATGCTGGAAATCAGGATTCCGTGGCTCCTCCAATTGGTTGGCGACGCCCTTCGCGATCCGCGCTATTGGGATTCGTTGGTCTACACCGCCGCGATCCAAGCGTTCCTGTTCGCCAGCTTGTTCGCAGGTGCGCGCTTGAGCCGGCGAAGACCCGCGGCCTCATTATCGATCGTGGACCGGGACTAAGTTATTCGCCCGGTGTCATCAGGTGCGCGGTAGACGTGCCGGGATTCATGATCCACACGCCGCCCCCGGCTCCACTTTCGGGCAGCCCGAGCGTCTTGGTGGTCGCGAATGGCACCGCGATGGTCACGTGCGTTGAAGTGTGCTCTGCGTCGGCGCCCCTCAGGTGATACCAAACCGATCCGAACTCGGGCTTCACACGGGTCCCGTCCTTCTCGGCGGCATCCAGCATCGCCTGTTTCTTATCGCCCATCGCCTCGAACTTAAGGTTCTGCGCGGCCCGCTCCAGGTTGCCCAGGCTGGTGCATTCCGCCGCGAATGGCGCTTGTCCAGGTTGTCCTGACCTGTCGTAGCAGACCAGCCGGTTGGTGCCCTTCTTCAACGTGTCGTACGTGAAGTCGGCCTTCCACTTAATCACTGTTGCCCCCGCTTTCAAATTGCCCGGGGCAGCGAGCAGGGCCTTGTCAATGGCGGCCTGGTCCGGCGCTTGCGCGAATGCAGCGGACGAACCCGCCACGATACTGAGAACGATCGGTAGCATGCGTTTCATGGTGTGATCTCCAATTCAAGCCGCCTGGAATGTGTCAACGAGATTTCGACATTTCGACGCGATTCGCGAAGAGCATTTCCCTCGGCTTGACTCAGTATATCGCGGCTGTAGCGAATCTTCAGCTTCGCCTGCCTGGAATGAGAGGTGCTTGGTGGCCCTTGCATCTCCCGCCCTATTGTATTATTATTCATACTGTTGAATAACTATTCAGCCGGAGAATGCTCATGGCCGCGCCCGTCCTTGTCGAGCCGATGCTAGCCGAGCCCGCCCCGAAGCGGCTCCTCAGCGATCTCGATCTCTCTCCGATCTCGCTCCGGCGCCTGCTTGATCTCGCCGCGCATGTCAAACGCACCCCCGCGCGTTTCGCGCAATCGCTGGCCGGCCGCTACCTCGCGCTGCTCTTCGAAAAGCCTTCCCTGCGCACTCGTCTAACCTTTGAGCTGGCCATCAAACAGCTTGGCGGCGACGCCGTCAACTACGCCGGACCCATCGGCAGCCGTGAGCCGGTCAAGGACGTCGCCCGCAATCTCGACCGCTGGACCAACGGCATCGTCGCCCGCGTCTTCTCGCATTCCACGGTTGAGGAAATCGCCGCGTGGACGCACATCCCCGTCATCAACGCCCTAAGCGATGTCTATCATCCCTGCCAGGTGCTCGCCGACGTGCAAACTCTTAAGGAACGTTTTGGCCAACTGGAAGGTCTCAAGCTCGCGTTCATCGGCGACGGCAACAATGTCGCGCATTCGTTGATGCTCACCGCCGGACGCCTGGGAGTTCATGTCGCCGTCGCGACTCCTCCGGGTTATGAGCCCAACCCCGCCATCGTCGCGGAAGCCGCCGGGCTTGGCCACATCACACTTACGCACGATCCCGCAGAGGCGCTCGATGGAGCCCACGCCGTCTATACCGATGTGTGGGCCAGCATGGGCCAGGAATCCGAAGCCGCGGCGCGCCTCGAAGTCTTCGAGCCCTATCAGGTGGATGAGGCGATGTTCGCCTGGGCTCGTCCCGACGCTGTTTTCATGCACTGCCTGCCGGCGCACCGCGGCGAGGAAGTCGTCGATGCCGTCATCGAATCGCCGCGCTCCGTGGTCTTCGATCAGGCTGAGAATCGCCTGCACGCGCAGAAGGCATTGTTGCTGCTATTGCTGGGCTGAGTCTTTTCAACTTTATGAACAAACCTAAGAAGGTAGCGCTCGCCTACTCGGGCGGCCTCGATACGTCCATCATTATTCCGTGGCTCAAGGAAAACTACGGTTGCGAAGTGGTCGCCGTCTGCGGCGACATCGGACAGGGCGGCGACGAGCTCACCGGTCTCGAAGCTAAAGCCCGAGCCACCGGCGCATCCGAAGTTTTCGTCGCCGATCTGCGGGAGGAGTTCGTCACCGAATATCTGTGGAGGCTGGTCCGCGCCGGCGGCGAGTACGAGCACAAGTATCTGCTTGGCACCTCCATCGCGCGCCCTCTGCTTGCCCAGAAACAGGTTGAGGTCGCCCTCGCCACCGGATGCGATGCCTTGGCCCACGGATGCACCGGCAAGGGCAACGACCAGGTCCGTTTCGAGCTCACCTATAAAGCTCTCGCCCCGCACCTTCCCGTCATCGCGCCGTGGCGCGAATGGAACCTCGTCTCGCGCGAAGATTGCATCGCCTATGCTGCCCAGCATCACGTTCCCATCTCGCAAACCACAACCAAGATCTATAGCCGCGACCGCAATATCTGGCACATCTCTCATGAAGGCGGCGCGCTCGAAGACCCGGCCAACGCCGCGCCCGACGAAGTCTGGATGCTCACGCGCAGTCCCAAGGACGCGCCCGACAAACCCACCGACGTCACTATCGCATTCGAAAATGGCCGACCCGTTTCGGTCAACGGCCAAAAGGCGTCCGCCGTCGCGCTGCTTGAAGAATTGAACCGCATCGGAGCGGAGAACGCCATCGGCCGCATCGACCTGGTCGAAAACCGCTTCGTCGGCATGAAGTCCCGAGGCTGTTACGAGACTCCTGGCGGCACTCTCATCATGGCCGCGCACAAGGAGCTCGAGGCTCTCACGCTGCCCAAGGACCTAGCGCATTACAAGCAGAAGCTCGCGCTCGATTACGCCGAGATTGTCTATAACGGCCTCTGGTTCACTCCTCTGCGCGAATCGCTGGACGCGTTTTTCGAAAAGGCCGGCGAATCCACAACGGGCGAGGTCACGCTGCGGCTCTACAAAGGCGGCATCCAACCGGTCTCCCGTAAGTCGCCCTATTCGCTTTACTCGCTCGATATCGCCAGCTTCACGATGGGCGCCGAGTACGATCAGCGCGACGCCCGTGGCTTCATCAACCTCATCGGCCTGCCGATTCAGGTGCGGGCGTCCTTGAAGAAATCCCAGAAGAAATCTGTATGAAACTCTGGGGCGGCCGTTTCGCCGAAGGACCCTCCGAAGTCTTTGAGCGTTTCTCCGGTTCGCTCGATTTCGACCGCCGCTTGATCGATGCCGACATCCGCGGTTCGCAGGCTTTTGCGTGTGCGCTGGAAGGCGTCGGCATCCTCACAACGCCCGAGTGTACTCAGCTGGTCGCCGCTTTCGAAGTCCTCCGCCAGCAGGCCCGTGAAGCCTCTTTCTTCGACGGGGAAACGGCCGAAGACGTGCATACTCTCGTCATCGCCAAGCTCTATAGGGAAGTCGGACCCCTAGCTGAAAAGATCCATACCGGCCGCAGCCGCAATGAGCAGGTTTCGCTCGACCTCCGCCTCTGGCTGCGGGATGAGATCGACGGCGTCACACAGCGCCTGCTCGCGCTTCTAGAATCGCTGCTCGCCTGCGCCCGCCGCAATCCCGAAGCCGTAGTTCCCGGCTACACGCATCTCCGCCGCGCCCAGGCGGTGCTGTGGCCGCATTACCTGCTCGGGTATTTCGAAATGTTCGCGCGCGATCTCGAGCGCTTCCAACAGACACGAGCTCGGGTCAACGTCCTGCCACTTGGGTCCGGCGCTCTGGCCGGCTCGGGTTTTCCTTTCGATCGCGAGGCGATTGCCAAGGATCTGGGCTTCGCTTCCGTCACGAACAACAGCATGGACGTCTCCGCCGATCGCGACTTCGCCCTCGACTTTCTCTACGCTGCATCCACGTGTATGCTGCACTTGAGCAGGCTCGCCGAAGACTGGATTCTCTATTCCGGCGACGAGTTCGGATGGATCGAGCTCGGCGACGGCGTCACCAGCGGCTCCAGCCTGATGCCGCAGAAGAAGAATCCGGATTCGCTGGAGCTCATTCGCGGGAAATCCGGCCGGGTCTTCGGCGACCTTACGTCTCTTTTTGTAACAATGAAGGGCCTACCTTCCACCTACAATCGCGACATGCAGGAGGATAAGCCGCCGCTGTTTGACGCCGCCGATCAGCTCTCCGGCTCTCTTGAAATGATGAAGGCGGTCATCGACACGGCTCGCCTCCATCCTGCGCGGCCCGCGGCGGCGGTGGAGGAGAGTTGGGTCGTCGCCACCGATCTCGCCGAGGCACTCGCGCGCAACGGCACGCCCTTTCATCAGGCGCACCAGATTGTCGGACTCCTGGTGCGCGAAAGCATCGGCACCGGCAAGAAGCTCGCCGACTGGACAGGCGCCGAGCTCGCAGCATTCGAGTCTAGCTTCACTCCGGATATGATCGCGCTCATGAAACCGGCGGAAGGCATGAAGACCCGCGAAATCCGTGGCGGCACCGGCCCTGATTCGGTCGCCGCCGCGCTGGTCGAGGCCGCCGCGCGAATCGAGCGTTGGCGAACTTAACCCCTGGCGCAGATGATACCAGGCGCACATGAATAAAGCCTATCGCCAGGGCCAGA
>Ga0209167_10001585_pt1 | contig 13148 bp, 12 predicted proteins | sample Coa_R1_9_FD_187154 | JGI IMG/M metagenome (GOLD analysis project Ga0209167, IMG submission 187154) | Surface soil microbial communities from Centralia Pennsylvania, which are recovering from an underground coalmine fire - Coalmine... | ecosystem: Environmental > Terrestrial > Soil >... | reverse complement strand
GCCGCTCGGCCCGGCCCGCTCCGCCCAGCGCCGCCAGCGGTTCGGCGACGATTTTTCCGATTCGCTGGCGCGGGTCGAGCGAACCGTAAGGGTCCTGGAAGACCATCTGCATATGCGCCCGCATCGGCCGCAATTCGCGTCGCGCGAGAGCGAACAGCGAGCGCCCCTGAAGGCGCACTTCCCCCGAGTCCGGCTTATCGAGCGCGAGCGCGATGCGCGCCAGCGTCGACTTGCCGGAGCCCGATTCGCCGACGATTCCGAACGAGCGCCCCTGATCAATCGAGAAGCTCACGCCCGCAAGCGCCGGCCGCGCGGCCTTGCGCGCGAATGGGCCGACCCCGGGCGCCCGATAGGTCTTGACGACCGAATTGACCTCGAGCAGCGGCCGGTCGCGAGTTCCCGCCTCGCTCATCGCGCTTTCCCCAATTCGCGCGCGCGATGACAACGCGACACATGGTTTAAGCCGAAGGCGACCTCGGGCGGCGGAGTCGTCCAGCAGATGTCGATGGTGAGCGCGCACCGGCCGGCGAAAGGGCAACCCTCGCGGCGCTTGAGTTGAGCCGGCGGCGAGCCGGGAATCGTCTTGAGCCGCGCGCCGCGCGGCGCTCCGGGCCGCGGGCGGGCCTCGAGCAACGCCAGCGTGTAGGGGTTTCTCGGCTCGCGCAGCACCGCCTCGACCGGCCCCATCTCCATGATCACGCCAGCGTACATGACGACAACCCGGTCGCAGTGCCCGGTGATCACCGCGAGATCGTGGCTGACCAGCAGGACCGCCATCTTCGATTCCGACTTCAGCCCGTCGATGAGCGCGAGAATGCGCGCCTGCACGGTGACGTCGAGCGCCGTCGTCGGTTCATCGGCGATGACGAGGCGCGGGCCGCAGCCGATCGCCATCGCGATCATCGCGCGCTGCCTCTCTCCCCCCGAGAGCGCGAACGGATAGGATCGCGCCGCGCGCTCGGGCTCCGCAAGCCCCACCCGCTCGAGCAGGCGGACCGCGCGCTCGCGCGCCTCGTGCTTGGCGAGCCCGCGATGCAGCATCAAGGGCTCGGCGACTTGCGCGCCCACGCCGCGCAGCGGATTGAGCGCCGTCATCGGCTCCTGGAAGATCATGGCGATGCGGTCGCCGCGCAATTCCGCCATCGCCTCTTCCTTAAGGCCAACGAGTTCCCGCCCCTCGAAGCGGATCGAGCCCCTGACCCGCGCGCCTTCCGGCGTGAGCCCCATGAGCGCGAGCGCGGTCATCGTCTTGCCGGAGCCGGATTCGCCGACCACCCCCAGGCTCTCGCCTTCGTTGAGCGAAAACGAAATGCGGTCGACGACGCGCCGTGATCCTTCCGGCGCCGGCAGGTCGATGGCGAGATCGGCGGCTTCGAGCAGCATCAGCTGCGCGCTTTCAGCTTCGGATCGAGCGCGTCGCGCAGGCCGTCGCCGAGCAGGTTGAGGCCAAGCACGCTGAGCGCGATCGCGATCCCGGGATAGAGCGCGAGCCGGGGCGCGTTGTAGAGAACGTTCTGCGCGTCGGCGAGCATTTTCCCCCACGAGGTCTCGGGCGGCTGCGCGCCGAGGCCGAGATAGGAGAGCGCCGCCTCCGCGAGGATCGCGATGGCGAATTGAATCGTCGCCTGCACGATCAGCGCGGGCGCGATGTTGGGCAGCACGTGATCGACGGCGATCGCCACCGGCCCGCGGCCCGCGGCGCGGGCGGCGAGCGCATATTCGCGGGAGAGAACGCCGTTGGCGGTGGCGCGGGTGAGCTTGGCAATGATCGGCACGTTATAGACGCCGATGGCGATGATCGCGTTGACCACGCCGGGGCCGAAGGTCGAGGTCAGCATGATCGCCGTCAGGAGCGCCGGAAAAGCGAACACGAAGTCGCTCGTCTTCATGATCCCGTCTTCGACCATCCCCTTGGAGAAGGCTGCGACCAGGCCGAGAACGACGCCGAAGGCAAGCCCGATGCCGACCGCGATCACCCCGACCAGGATCGAGATCCGCGACCCCGCCAGGATTTGCGAGGCGACGTCGCGTCCGAGATTGTCGGTCCCGAACCAGTGCGCCGCGGATGGAGGCGCGAGCTTGTGGGGGATGTCGATCGCCGCCGGCGGATAGGGCGTCCAGACGAGCGACAGGGCGGCCGCGGCGATGAGCGTCGCGACGAGCGCTCCGCCGAGCCACAGGCTCAGATCCCCGCGCGGGCGAAACCGGCTCATTACGCTCACGCGGCGGGCGCTCTCAGCCTCGGATCGATCGCGGCGCAGGCGATGTCGACGATGAAGTTCAGCCCGATCACGATCAAGGCGATCAGCATCACCCCGTTCTCGACCACGAGCGTGTCGCGATTGGAGATCGACTGCAGCATGAGGCGCCCGAGTCCCGGCAGGACGAAGACATTCTCGACCACGATCGCGCTCGCGATCAGGTTCGCGAATTGCAGCCCCATGATGGTGAGGATGGGGTTGAGCGCATTCGGCAGCGCATGACGCCAGAGCGCGGCGCGGCGCGAGACGCCCTTGGCGCGGGCTGTCCGCATGAAGTCCTCGTTCAGGGCCTCGATCAGCGCCGACCGGGCGACGCGGGTCACGATCCCCGCCTGCACGACGCCGAGCGCAATCGCGGGAAGGATGAGGGCGCCGAGCGCGCGCAGGGGCTCATGCCAGCCTGGAAATCCGCCCGCCGGAACAAGTCTCAGCGTCACCGCGAAAAGAAGCACGAGCAGGATCGCGAGCCAGAAGTTCGGCACCGCGATCCCGACCTGGCTCAGGCCCATCACCACCGCGTCGCCGGTGCGCCCGCGCCGGTCCGCCGCATAGACGCCGGCAGCGAGCCCGAGGCCGGCGGCGAGCGCCATCGCCATCAGCGCCAGCGGCACGCTGACCGCGAGGCTCGAGGCGATCAGCGGCGCAATCGGCGATCCATAGGCGTAGGAGACGCCGAGATCGCCATGCAGCGCGCCGCCGATCCAGCGCGCGTAGCGGACATAGGCGGGCAGGTCGAGGCCGAGTTTGTGCGAGAGCGCCGCGACCGCCTCGGGGGTCGCGGTCGGCCCGAGAATGGTCTCGGCCGCATTGCCCGGCAGGATGTCCATGACGGCGAACACGATCAGCGAGGCGATGAGGAGCGTCGCCAGAAACAGAACGATCCGTTGTGCGATGTAGAACAGCATCGCGTTCAGGCCAGCGGGCGTGCGCCAAGCCGAGACCCATGCCTCATGAGGGTTTCCCGGCCAGCGCCGAGGCGAGACGCAGCGAGATCTCCGACGACAGCGCGCGAGCCAGCCGAATCTCGGCGTCGCGCTGGGCGCGCAGATCGTTATAGCGCTGCTGGGAGCGGTCGTAAGCGGCGAAAGCGTTGGCCGTTCCGGTCAGGACCTGAGCGCCGCCGTCGATCTTGTTCAGCGTATAGGTGGCGTCGGCGCTCAGGGTCGCGGAAGTCGCGACGTTGGTGAGCGAGCTGACCGTCGGCGTCGTCGTGGCGACCGAGACGGTCACCGTCAGACGATACTTTGGCGTCGGCGTCTGGCCAGTGCCATTGAGATCGGTGATCAGGTTGTCGCCCAGATAGTGGCCTATGCGGTCCTTGATCGGCGCCACTTCGATCGCCCGCAAATCCTCGACCAGGCCGGGATGCGAGGCCTCGCCATAGAGCGGCTGAAAGCAGCCCGCCAGCCCGCCCGCGAGCGCGAGCGCTGTAAAGACGCGGAGACCCCTAAACCACGACATTGACGATCCTGTGCGGCACAACGATCACCCTGCGGGCCCGCTTATTATCCATCGCCCGCCTGACCGCGTCGAGGGCGAGCGCGGCGCGCTCGACCCGCTCCTGGGCGGCGTCCCGGTCCATTCTGAGTTCGCCCCGCTTCCTGCCGTTGACCTGCACCACATAGGTGACGTCGGACGAGACGATGAGACCCCGGTCGGCGACCGGCCATGGACTCTGCGAGACGAACGTCTTGTGGCCGAGCGTCTCCCAGCATTCTTCCGCCAGATGCGGCATCATCGGCGCGAAGCAATGGACGAGAATGTCGCCGGCCTCGGCGAAGGCGGCGCGCAGGTCGTCCGCGACCGGGGCTTCGCCGATCGCGCCGACCGCCGCCGAAAGCTCGTTGGCCAGCTCGTAGACCGCGGCGACGCAGACATTGAACCTAAGCCGCTCGATCTCGTCCTCAATTCGGGCTAGCGCGGCATGGGCGAGCGTGCGGATGCGCCGCGCCTCTTCGCCGTAGCGCGCCGGCGCCGGCGGACGATCGGGCCCGACGACGCTCTCGATCTGGCAAACCAGGCGCCACAGGCGCTGGGTCTGCTTGAACGCGCCCTGGACGCCGGCCTCGGTCCAGATGACGTCGCGCTCGGGCGGCGAATCCGACAGCATGAACCACCGCGCGGTGTCGGCGCCGTAAGTCGAGATGATGTCGTCCGGATCGACGGTGTTGCGCTTGGACTTCGACATTTTCTCGGTCGGACCGATCTCGACCGGCCCCTCGCCGCCCAAAGCAAAAGCCCGCCGTGTCTCGCCCTCCGCTTCGACGCGGACTTCCGACGGCGCGAGCCATTGCCCGTCCGCGCCGCGATAAGTCTCGTGCACCACCATGCCCTGGGTGAACAGGCCGGCGAACGGCTCGTCGAGGTTGAGATAGCCGCACTTCTTCATCGCGCGGGTGAAGAAGCGCGAATAGAGAAGATGCAGGATCGCGTGCTCGATGCCACCGATATATTGATCGACCGCCAGCCAATGATCGGCGATTCCGGGGTCGTCGGCCGAAGAGGCGTTGTGGGGATCGGTGAAGCGCACGAAATACCACGACGAATCGACGAAGGTGTCCATCGTGTCGGTCTCGCGCGTCGCCGGCTCGCCGCACTTCGGGCAGGCGACATGCTTCCAGGTCGGATGCCGGTCGAGCGGATTGCCGGGCTGATCGAAACTCACGTCCTCGGGCAGCCTGACAGGCAGATCCTCCGCCTTGACGGGCACTGTTCCGCAATTCCAGCAATGGACGATCGGGATCGGACAGCCCCAGTAGCGCTGGCGGGAGACGCCCCAGTCCCTGAGCTTGTAGTTGACCTGGCGCCGCGCCTGCGGCTTGCCCCCGACGGTCATCTGCTCCAGCCGGCGCGCGACCTCTTCCTTCGCCTCGTCGACCGTGAGCCCATCGAGAAAGCGCGAATTGATCATCACCCCCGCGCCGTCATAGGCGACCTTGTCGATGACGAACGTCGCGGGATCGGCCTCGGGCGGGCGGACGACCGGCGTGACGCCCAGCCCATAAGCGTGGACGAAATCGAGGTCCCGCTGATCGTGGGCGGGGCAGCCGAAGATCGCGCCCGTCCCATATTCCATCAGCACGAAATTGGCGACATAGACCGGCAGACGCCATTCGGGATCGAACGGGTGCAGGACCTTGAGGCCCGTGTCGTAGCCCTTCTTCTCCGCGGTTTCGATCGCGGCGACGGACGTGCCCATCCGGCGGCATTCCTCGACGAAGGCCGCGAGCGCCGGGTCGCGCCTCGCGGCGGCGGAGGCCAGTGGATGATCGGGCGACACGGCCATGAACTTCGCCCCGAACAGCGTGTCGGGCCGCGTCGTATAGACTTCGAGCTCGCTCGCCTGAGGCTCGCCCTTGAGCGGGCCTAGCGTCGCCGGATCGACGGCAAACCGGATCGAGAGCCCCTCCGAGCGCCCGATCCAGTTCTTCTGCATGAGGCGGACCTTTTCCGGCCAGCGGTCGAGGCGGTCGAGGCTTGAAAGCAGGTCGTCGGAATAGTCGGTGATCTTGAAGAACCATTGCGTGAGCTCGCGCTGCTCGACGGGAGCGCCCGAGCGCCAGCCGCGGCCGTCGATCACCTGCTCGTTGGCCAGCACAGTCTGGTCGACCGGATCCCAGTTGACCTTCGATTTCTTGCGCGCGACCAGGCCCGCGGCGAGGAAATCGAGGAACAGCTTCTGCTGGTGCTTGTAGTAGCCCGGATCGCAGGTTGCGATCTCGCGCGACCAGTCGAGCGAGAGTCCCATCGCCTTGAGCTGCGCCCGCATGGCGTCGATATTGGCGTAGGTCCATGTCCTTGGATGGGTGTTGTTCTGCATGGCGGCGTTCTCGGCCGGCATGCCGAACGCGTCCCAGCCCATCGGATGGAGAACGTTGAACCCCCGCGCGCGCTTATAGCGCGCCACCACGTCGCCCATGGCGTAGTTGCGCACATGCCCCATGTGAATGCGCCCGGACGGATAAGGGAACATCTCGAGCACGTAATATTTTGGGCGCGGATCGCCGTTATCGGTCTTGAAGATCTCCGCGTCCGCCCAGGCCTTGCGCCATTTGGCCTCGCATTCGCGCACATTGTATCGTTCGGGCCGCATTACGGGGGCGTACTCAAGGAAAACCGGGGTTTGTTCAGGTTGCGCCGCACAAAACACGATTTTCCGGGAGGGTCAAATGGGGAATTTGAGTTTCAAGGCGTCCTCGAATAGCCCGATCCGCTCAGGCCTCCGAGCCCCACCTGCCGGCACGCGGATTGGATCGCGCCAGCGCTTCCATTGCGGCCTCGTCAAGGGCGGGATTGCCGGCGCGCATCCGGTGTTGCGCCCCGAGCGCCCTGACGAGAGCCGCGATCGTCGCGTTGACCGGGGCCGGGACGCCGAGCGACTTCGCCTTTTTCAGCAGAGCGCCGTTCAGCGCGTCGATTTCCGTCGGGCGTCCTCCTTCGAGGTGCTGCAGCATGGAAGGCTTGTTATAGCGCTCCCAGGCGTGATCGTAGATTTCCGCCCGAGTGTCGGGAGGCAAGTCGACGCCGGCCCGATCGACGACCGCCAATATTTCGTCGAGCAGCGCTTTCATGATCCACGCCGCCGAGGGATTCCGGGCGATCTCGCCCGGCCGCAAGCCGGTGATGGCGCTCACTGGATTGATCGCGCAATTATGAACGAATTTGCTCCAGATGATGCGCATGACGTTGTCCGACACGGTGGTCGGTAATCCGGCCGCCGTCAGCCTTCGCGCAAGATCGTGAACACGCTCGCTGCCGCCGCCGGCCGCTTCGCCGATCCAGGTTGGGCCGGCGTTCGAATGCAGGACTCTCGCCAGCCCGAGACTCGCCCCGCTGTTGTAGGTCGACCCCGCGACCACCCTCTCGAGCCCCAGGGCTTCCCCGAGCGCCTCGACGTTTCCGATCCCGTTTTGCAACGACAGGGCAAAACCCCTGCCTGACAGACACGACGCGGCAACAATGGCGGCTTGCGGCGTCGCGTTCGCATCCACCGCCACCAGGGCGCAGTCGACCACGCCCAATTGCTCGGGCTTCCGCGCCGCCTTGGGCCGCGAGTGGAACGCGCCAAGGACTCCCTCCAGGTGGAGACCGTTCGCCTCGATGGCGGCGATGAGATCGTCACGGACATCATAGAAGAGGACCTCGTCGCCGGACTGCGCCATCGCAAGCCCGAAGATCGTCCCCATTGCGCCCGAGCCGATCACTGCGACCTTCATGCTGTCCTCGCGCGGCGTCATGCCGGTTCCGGTGCCGGCGAGGCTTACGGCTCAAGGCGGCGCCGAAGGCATTTCGATGAGCAGGGCGAAGGTGGTCAAGGCCGATTGTTACGGCGGCGCCGTCCTATCGGCCGCGGCGTGCTCCCGCGCACGAACGCGATGGGCGGCCCGCAGACAGGCAATAAGCCGAACGACGCCGCGGAATCACCCGCAGATTGAAATGGCTATGAACATGCAGAAATGGGGTTTCGGAGGGCATAGCGGCTTTGACCGGCGCTATGCTATGCTGTCGTTCGACTCAATTTGGGGCGACCGAACCGCGCCCGTCCTCCCATGAGCCCTGATGTGCTTGGTGTCGAGAGGGGGAGCGCGTCCAGGCGCGACCGCCGCGGCGATGTCTTTGACGCGGCGTTTGTCATGAGAAGCGATAAGGCGGAGCTTGATAGCGCGTCAATAGAGACTTGACGATGTCCGGACAGAGAGCGCCCCCAGGAGGCGCCGGGTACGATCGACTGTCGTTTCAGGGCGCGACGCTCAAAGGCTTGCGGCAGCGCAGACGGCTCACCTTGCGCGCCTTGGCGCAAAGGCTTGGCGTGACTTATCAGGCCGTGCACAATTGGGAAAAAGGGATAAACCACCCGTCGGCGGACTTACTGGCGATCCTGGCCAATGAACTGGGATGCGAGATTGGGGACCTATACCTCAAGAGCGCTCCGGCAGCCCCTCCAATGATGCAAGTCCCTGTCGCGGAGCAAGATTTTCTGCAAGACCTGTTTGTGGCCCTGCTTCTCGAAGGAGTTCCGCGCCACTCGGCTGAAGAAGCACGGGACTTAGCAGCAAGGCTCGCAATAGAAGCTCGCACGCCTCCAGATCACGCCACAGGCGTGACCGCCGCCTCCGAGGCCCTGATTCGAGTGCGCACCCTACTTCGTCAGCGTAAGCGCTAACGGCTCCCAGCAACTGCAGGCGGGTGCTTTCTTTCATCCCCGTTCGCCCAGATGCCAAAGCTAGCACGGACAAGTTTGGGCCGGGAAGGGCAAACATTTTTGTGGCGCCAAAATCGCCGCGCTTCGTGATCACGTTTCCGTGAACATCCGAGTCTGGCGATCTAATTGCGTCAAGCGGTGATTGACAACTCGGCAATTCTGTCTTTACCCTTTTCGCGCCTCCCTAATGGCGCTGCGAGTGTCGACAAATGCCGCAACCCAACCTGTCCATTACCCATATTGTCGATCCAGCCCGCAACTACGAGGCGGTCGCCGGCGATCTCCGACCGAGCAAGACCGATAGTAACGCGTCTTGTCCCGGCTTGGCTGATGCAAGCAACGATCCCGAGGGCTCGGACGATGGCCCGGCGCGGAGATTTGGCGATCAGATTGTCACCGCCACCGAACCGGCCATCCGCGCAGATGAGCGGCGAGCCTGCGCTGAAATCGTGCGCGGATGGCTTCCGAGGCGCCAAGCCTTCGACTCCAGCTTCGAGGACGCGATGGCCGCCCTGGCCGAGAAACTCGAATCTCGCCAGTGACGTTGCTTAACCGGCGATAGAGGGAGCGGGAAACAACCGCCACCCACCAGGTTCCGCAAGGCGGCCGATCTCTGAGAGGCCACGCCATGACCATCAGCAAGACCGAGCCGCGCGGGGTCAGTCTTACCTGGAGCATTCTGCATTTGCTTGGACGCCGAGAGGCACAAACAACCTCCTTTCCCTTGGGCCCTCGCGGACATGCACGAAGCGCTTGGCGGCCTTACGGGCAAGCAGGCGGAAGACGTGATCGCCGCCCTCACCTCGGCCCTGTCAATTCTTGATGGCGCAGTGCCTATGGGCGGGAGCGACGTTGCCTGGTTTGAAGGACGGGACGAAAGCTCGCCCGACATCGCCGTGGAGCTGCTCGAGGGGGCCCTCAAGCGGGCAAAGTCTCCGCCTTCCGACCCGATCCGCTAGCCTTGAGCAGCAGGCGGCGCGCCTCCTCGTGGACCCTCTGATCGCCGGCGGCGAGGATCCGCCCGCCGTTGGCCGCGCCCCCTCCGTCCCAGGTCGTCACCACGCCCCCCGCGCCCTCGATGATCGGGGCGAGCGGGACGATATCGTGGGGCTTGAGATTGGTCTCGATGACGAGGTCGATGAACCCGGCGGCCAGCGCGCAATAGGCGTAGCAGTCGCCGCCGTAGCGGGCGAGGCGGACCTTGCTCTCGACCCGGCCGTAGGCCGCCCGGTCGGCGGCGTCGCGAATGAGCAGCGGGCTCGTGGTGGCGAGCGTCGCTTCGGCGAGCGAGGCGCAGGCGCGCGTGCGCAGGCTCCGGTTCGCCCATGCCGAGGGGGGTGCGTCGCCGTGCGAGGGGGCGAGCGTGCGCAGCTTCGCCTGCGCGCCGTCGCCGGTGAAGCGCTCGCGGGTGAACGGCTGCGCCATCATGCCGTAGACCGGCTTGCCGCGATGCATGAGCCCGATCAGCGTGCCCCAGGTCGGCAGGCCGGCGACGAAGCTCTTCGTCCCATCGATCGGATCGAGCACCCAGACATATTCCGCCTCGGGGCGGTCGCGCCCGTATTCCTCGCCGATCACCCCGTGGGCGGGAAAGGTCTGGGCGATGAGGCGCCGCATCGCGGCCTCCGCGCCCCGGTCGGCCTCGGTGACGGGATCGAAGGCGCCGCCTCCCGATTTGTCCTCGGCGCGAATCGCCGAGCGAAAAAATGGGAGAATCACCTCGCCCGACACCTGCGCGAGTCGCTCAACGAAGGCGGAAAAGTCGACGGCGGTCATTGAAAGGGCTCACAAACGCGTGAAAAGCCATGATCCATGCGCATAGCTGCTATCGTTGGTTGTAATGACTATGGGCTCATTGGTCTAAGCTATACCGTTCTATGATATTGATATTACATTGATATTTTCCTTGATCACGCAGCGAGCGGGTTCGAACCGGAATGCCACAGCGGCCCGAATTCAGTGGGCGGTCGCCCATTCGATGAAGAAACCTCTTGCAACGGCCGCGGTCAGCACCGATATTGTTGCGGTGCGGCATGACCTGCCGCATATGCCCTCCTTGGGCGTTTCCTCCCTAGACTCAAGGCCGCCGTGGCAACATGGCGGCCTCCTTTTTTGCCGTTCGCCCCGCGTCATCGCTTGTGCGCCGCACCCGAACCTGCGCTGCAGTGCGGGATCGACCCAGCCCCAGCCCTTTTCCACCCGTCGCCTTCCTGGCTTCCGCCCCTCATTCCGCCGCGAGCCGGCCTGCTTGCGGATCGGCGCCGAACTCGAGCGCCAGCGCCTTCGCCGCCGCGAACAGATCATCCCGGAGCGTCGGCCACTGGTCGGTCCGGACAATCCTGCGCTCGTCGAGGTAGAGCGCCCGGGCGATCTCGATTTGAACTGCGTGGACGCCGTCCGCCGGCGCGCCGTAGTGCTCAGTGATGAATCCGCCGGCGAACGGCTTGTTGCGGCGGACCCGATAGCCCGCGCGCTTGAGGCTCGATTCCAGAACATCGACCACCGCCGGCGCCGCGCTTGCGCCATAGCGATCGCCGAGCACGATATCGAGCCCGCTGACGTCGGCCGCGTTCGAAGGCATCGAGTGGCAATCGAGCAGCGCGGCGACGCCGAACCATCCGCGCGCCCGCTCGATCAAGGCTTTGAGCTGCGCATGATAGGGCCGATACAGCGTCTCGATCCGGCTGAGACCGTCGGCGACGGCAATCGGTCTTTTGTAGATCGGCTGGGCGTCGCCAACGACCCTGGGAATCGTGCCCAAGCCGACCGCGACCCTCAGCGAGCGCGTGTTGGCGAATTCGGGGAGACGGCCGGCGAAAATCTGCGGATCAAGCTCGTAGGGCTCCCTATTGACGTCGAGATAGGCGCGCGGAAAGAGCGCGCGCAAGAGGGGGGCGCCGAGCGCGACGCAGGGCAGGAACAATTCGTCGACGAAGGCGTCCTCCGACCGGCGCAACGTCAGCGGATCGAGGCGGGAGGCGGAGAGAAAGCGCTCAGGATAGGTCGAGCCGGAATGGGGCGAACTGAAAACGAGAGCCGAAGCCAACCGAGCCGGCTCGATCGTCTCGAACGGACGATCGAAGTCCTGGACCGCCGTCCGATTGACCTGTTCCATCGGCCCTCCGACCACTGCTTGCTCCGCGCGCGCCCTTCGGCTTTATCATACCGCCTTAGCCGGGGGCGACGCGAGCCTTGCGGTCTGGTTCAATAAATTTTTACCGGGGCGCCCCAAGTTGCGAGCCTCGCGAGGGGAGAGTCATGCAGACGCCGGTCGAGATTTCCGCCAGGATCCTGCTTGCCGAGGACGATAACGACATGCGCCGCTTCCTCGTCAAGGCGCTGCAGAACGCCGGCTACGCCGTGTCCTCCTTCGACAATGGCCTGTCCGCCTACAATCGGCTGCGCGAGGAGCCGTTCGAACTCCTGTTGACCGACATCGTCATGCCGGAGATGGACGGCATCGAGCTCGCCCGCCGCGCGACCGAGCTCGACCCGGAAATCAAGGTCATGTTCATCACCGGCTTCGCGGCGGTCGCGCTCAACCCCGACAACGCCGCCCCGAAGGACGCCCGCATCCTCTCCAAGCCGTTTCATCTTCGCGACTTGGTAAACGAAGTCGAACGCCTGCTAAAGGCCGCCTGAAGGCGCGCGTCCGCGGCGAGCTCCATTCGATGTCCGCAATGCGCTCCGTTCTTTGGCTCGCGCTGGTGCTGTGGACCTTCGCCGCCGAGCCGGCACTCGCCGAGCCTTCGCGGCTCGACCAAATTCTGGCGCGGCAGGTCCTGCGGGTCGGCACGACCGGCGACTACCGCCCGTTCACCGAACTCGACCGGACAACCGGCGAATATTCGGGCTTCGACGTCGAGATGGGCCGATCGCTCGCGGGCGCGCTCGGGGTCAACGTCGAGTTCGTCCCCACGAGCTGGGCGACCATGGGCCGCGACCTCAACAGCGGCGCCTTCGACATCGCCATGGGCGGGGTGTCGGTGACCCTTGACCGGCAGAAGACCGGCTTCTTCTCCGCTCCCTACCTCAGGGACGGCAAGACGCCGATCGCGCTCTGCGCCGAGGCCGACAGGTTTCAGACGCTCGAGGCGATCGACCGCCCCGGCGTCAGGGTGATCGTCAACCCCGGCGGCGGGAACGAGCGGTTCGATCGCGCTCGCCTGCACGCGGCCGAGATCATCGTCTATCCCGACAACCTGACGATCTTCGATGAACTCGCCAGGGGACGCGCCGATCTCATGATCACCGACGCGTCGGAAGCCCGGTTCCAGCAGAAGCTGCATCCAGGCGTCCTTTGCGCCGTCCATCCCGATCGGCCATTCGACTTCGCCGAAAAAGCCTATTGGATGGCGCCCGATCCGGCGCTCAAAGCGTTTGTCGACCAGTGGCTGCACCTGACGATCGAAGGGGGCGGTTTCGACCGGCTCGCCGCCAGGTGGCTGCACTGAGCGAGCGTGCGGGCGACGCTGCCATTCGCGAGTCCGAATCGAGCCTTTTCAAGCGCTTGCGGCGCCATTTTCGATTCTCTCCCGGCGGCGAGCCATAGCTCTTCCGGAAGGATAGGGCGTCTTTCGACGCCCTATCCGCAATCGGGCTTCCGACGGGCGGGGCAAGACCGCGGGCCTCGCGCCTCGCGCGCCCCAGTCGGAGCCGCCCAAGGCCCGTATTCTACATATCAG
>Ga0209167_10001582_pt1 | contig 13168 bp, 13 predicted proteins | sample Coa_R1_9_FD_187154 | JGI IMG/M metagenome (GOLD analysis project Ga0209167, IMG submission 187154) | Surface soil microbial communities from Centralia Pennsylvania, which are recovering from an underground coalmine fire - Coalmine... | ecosystem: Environmental > Terrestrial > Soil >... | reverse complement strand
CGATGCGGCGCATCCGATGCTGCCCTACCTCGGCCAGGGCGCCTGCCAGTCGATGGAGGACGGCTGCGTGCTCGCCGCCGCGCTCGCCGCGACACCCGACGACATGCCTGCCGGCCTCGAGCTCTACGAGCGGGCGCGGCGCCCGCGCGCGAGCCGCGTCGTGATCACCTCGCGCGAGCGGGGCGTCGACAACCATCTCACCTCCCCGCTCGCGGCCTTGAGGCGCGACGTGATGATCGCCGTGCGAAAGCGAATCGGTTCAGACCAGGAGGGTCGCGGGGGGAGCTGGATCTGGGATTACGACGCCGGCTCGCCGAGCGCGCTCGCCGCATGAGGGGGCTGGTCGCGGCCGGCGGAGTCGTTGTTGCGCTCGCTTCCTGTGGCGGCGTCGCCCTGGCCGCCGGCTCGGCCGTCAAGCACGCGTCGCGGTCGGCGTCGGTCCGCGCGGGTGCGACGCGAACCGTGCGAGTTCCGTTCCCTGACGCGCTGAAGTACGGCAACGCGCTCTACTCGGGCGCCGTGACGTTCAGCTGGTCGGGCGGAGGGCCCTCGCCCAACCTCGCCGACGTGCGGATCGTCGAGGCCCAGAGCGTCGAGGGCGGGTCGCTCTACGAAGTGAAGGTGCGAAATGGAAACGCCGCGGGGAGTGTCGCCGTACGGGTGACGGTCACCGCGACGACGGTCGAACCGCTGCCGCACTCCTAGCTTCGCGGCGTCAGCGCGCGAGCAGCACGACGACGAGCACGGCGATCAGGATCAGCAGGCCGGCCCCCATCGCTGCCGGCGCCTGCCACTGGCGACGCCAGAAATCGGGGTCCGCGCGCTCGCGGCCGTAGCGCCCCTCGGGCGGCGTGCCAACCCAATCGTGCTCTTCGCCCATTCCAAGGATGCTAGCCTCGGCCGCTCTGTCGGGCGAACAGTGGGAGCGAATTGAGGGCACGACAGCGGATCGGAGGACGGATCGCGTCGCATCGGCGGGCCAATCTGGTCCGCGCGGTCGTGCTGGCGCTCCTCGCCGCGCTTGCGCTGCTGCTGCTCGCTGACGCGCGCAGCGCCGCCGCGTCGGGCGTCGACGGGGTCTCCGACCAGAACCTCGGCCTGTGGAAGGGTCAGTTCACGACCGGCTCGAACCTCGCCGACCCCTTCCCCACCTATTTCGCGCAGGCCTGGGTCGGAGCCGCCACCGCTCCGCATCTGCGCTACGCGCGCTTCGTGACGGCGCCCGACGCGATCGCGCAGGGCGGGGCATGCGAGCAGAACCTGCTGAGCTGGTACATCTACGTCACCCAGACGCTGCACATGATCCCGGTGATCGGCGTCTGGCAGGTCGCCGAAGGGGGCTGTGCCGACGACGGCGTGCCCTCGAGCGCCAAGTACACGACGGAGATCGCGCGGCTGCTTGCGACGCTGCGCTCGACCGGGGCGACGCTTCCCTACCTCGAGGCATGGAACGAGCCCAACAGCTCCGGCGTGTCGGCGTCAACGGCGGCCGCGTTCTGGAGCGACGCCGCCTCGGTCTGCGCGGGCGCGGGATGCACGGCGCTTGCCGGCGACTTCGTCGACAACGATCCCGACCAGGGCGGCCAGGCGTTCAACCCCGGCTGTACCCCCAGCGGCCTCACCTACAACGGGGTCTTCAAGTCCTACGAGGCCGCCTACGTCAAGGCGCTGAACGGCGCGACGCCGTCGATCTGGGCGCTTCACCCCTACTACGCCGTCAACTGCGAGCAGTCGGCTTCGATCACGACCTTCGCGGCGGGCCTTCCGGCGACGAATCCGGCGCCGCAGATCTGGTTCACCGAAGTTGGCTCGTGGGAGTGCCGCCTCGGGCAGACCACGCCGCGGGGTACGGCGCGCCAGCTGGCCGATGCCAACTACCTCAACACGATCCTTCGGCCGCCATTCCCGGTCCTCGCCGCGAACACCTTCTGGTATGAGCTCGCGGTCCTCGGCTGGACGCAGAACTGCGCCAAGTACGCCGACTCGGCGCTGTACGAGTCAGCCCAGCAGCTCGGCCCGCTTTTCGCCCGCCCCGCGGCCGCCGCCGTGTTCGGCCAGGACACGACCCTCGCCGCGCACACCGCTTCGGCGAGCGGCGTCAGCACGAGCGGCGCGACGCTGTCGGGGAGCGTGACTCCGGGCGGGATCTATGAGGCATGGGAGTACTTCCAGTACGGCCGCTCGACGGCCTACACGTCGCAGACGACCCGCGTCGCGCTCGGCCCCGGCCTCTCACCGCAGCCGGTCAGCGCGAGCATCTCGGGCCTCTCGCCCGGAACGCTCTACCACGACAGGGTCGTCGCCGTCGACGCCGCCGGCCAGACTCAGGCCGGGTTGGACGCGACGTTCGTTACGCCGCGGCACTGACGTTTTCGGCGTGGCGAGGGCGAGAACGGGGTAGTGGCGGTGCGATCCCGACACACAGGAGGCAAGCGATGATGGCGAAGCTCAAGTGGTTCCTCGGGCGTAAGGCAGCCCGTGCCACGGTCCGCCACACCGCCCACGGAGTGACGGCGAAGGTCAAGCGCCAGCCGCTTCGAAGCGCCAAGCTGGTCAGCATCGGCGCTGCGCTCGGCGTCGCGGCCGGCTTCCTCGCCGGGCGCGGCCGGCGGCCGACGACCGCCGGGTAGACGCGCGCGCGACCTATAATCGCGCCCCGCGAGCACGCCACCGGTCGAGGGGAGATGACGTGATGACGCAGCAGGTGGGAGCCGTGCGGCCGGCCGACGGGCTGTTCGCCGCGCCGCGCAGGATGGAGACCGTCGCCGATCTGTTCGCCAACGTCTGGCAGTTCGGCTACGTGACGACCGACCTCGATCGCGCGATCGAGTACATGTCGGAGCGCTTCGGCCTCGAGCATTGCGTCAAGCTCCCGGCCGGCGGCGCGACCTTCCTAGTCGGCGATCAGCCGGCCGAGTGGGAGGCGCGCTTCGCGATGGGCTCGCGCGGAGGAATGATCGTCGAGCTGATCGAGCCGGTCTCGGGCGAGATCGACTTCTACACGCGACTGCTGCCGGCCGACGGATCGTTCGCCGTGCGCTTCCATCACCCCGCCGTCTTCATCGAGACCGGCGAGGAGGCGTGGGAGCGGATGCAGTCGATCCTCGCCGACGCCGGGCTCGCCGTGACCTACACCGTGCTGATCCCGGACCGCGTGCGGGCCGGCTACGTCGACATGACGGCGGAGCTCGGCCACTACCTCGAGATCTGCCAGCTGCAGAAGGACGACACGGACTTCTTCGGCGGCCTCGCCGCCGACAGCGCTTAGCCCGCGGCTACGGCGACAGAAGCGTGATGGTGAGGGTCCCGGAGCCGCTGACCTGGTCGGTGCTGCCGTCGTTTCCGCTCTCTGTGTAGTTGAACGGATAGGTCTTGGTGTAGGGCAGCGAGGCGACGTTGATGCCCGGGTTGTCGTTGAACTCGGCGGCCGAGAGAGCGCCGCCCGGGTCGTAGTTGCCGCCCTGCGGCGGGTTGTAGAAGTCGGCCGGTTTGATCTCGCCAAGCAGCGAATCGCAGCCGGGGGATCCGGTGATCGTGACGATTGGGAAACCCGCTACCACGTCGAACACGTTGGTGATCGTGCTCGCAACCGTCTGGTTGACCGCGCTCACGTTCAGGTCCGGTGTGCTCGCGCTCGCCGGGGCGATCGTGCAGCTGACACTGTTGCTTGAGTCGCTGCCCGTGGCGGTGGACGACTGCCCGCTCGCGGTGGCGGTCAGGGCTTTGAAGTCGAGCGCGACGTTCTCGCTCTGATCGAAGGTGGCGTTCTCGTGTGAGCTGGCACCGCTCACCGTGTAGGCATCGCTGAACGTGCCGCTGTAGTCGATGTGGACGTTGTAGACCGACTGCACGCACGAGAGCTGCCAGGTGTAGTCGGTGCCGTTGGGCTCGAAGCCGTTCGCGGGTGAGGGGCTCTGGTTGCCGTCGAGCTCGTTGTTCGGATCGCTTGAGCCTGCCCCGAGCGCGCTCGCGTGGTTGACGGTGAGCGTCATCTCGCCGGTCTGGGCGGTGGGGGGGATCGCGACGTCGGCGGTCAGCGTTCCGTCGTCGGCCCAGCTCGCCCCGGAGATGCTCGCCCCGCAGCCTGAGACTGAGAGAACGCCGCTCGGATTCGAGGTGTTCATCTTCGCGCCGAACTTGACGATGACGGAAGTTGTCGAGCCGGCCTTCAACGCCAATGGGCCGCTGGCGGCGTCGGGGTCAACCGAGGTGACGTCCGGCGAGAGCATGACCGCGTCGCGGATGTCGGCCTCGAAGTTCGAGTTTGGAAACCCGCCGGCCTCGAACGCCAGCCGGGTGTCGCGGACGCCGGTCCCCTCATGGCCCGTGAGCCGGGAGAACAGGGTGTTGCCGTCGGTTCCCGTCTCGCAGTCATAGGTCGTCGCGCGGTAGCCGAAGTAGGAGGCCGCGTTGAAGTCGCTGGCGAGGGTGATCGAGAAGCACGCGCTCGCATAGATCAGCGCGCTCGGGTTGGCGCCGAAGTCCTTGCGAATCAGCGCCGGGCGGATGCCGATGCCATAGACGGTTCGCCCGACCCCGTCCTCGGCGGTGACGGGAGCGATCTCATTGGCCGCAAAGCCGTCGCGGCGGTAGCGAACGTAGGCGTTGATCCACGAGATCTCTGTCGAGAATGTCTCGGCGATCAGCATCGGCTGGTAGGGGCAGGTGAGGAACTCGTTGGCGTATTCCCCTGCCCCCGGATCGAGCTTCTCGACGATCACCTTGAGCCCCTTCTCGAAGGGGCACGGCGACCGGCGGCGTTCCTTTGAGCGCGGATCTACACCGTGCATGTTGAAGACCACCACCCCGGCGCCCGCCATCTTCACGAAATTCGGCAGCGTCGCCGTGTCGCCCCTGAACATCTCGACGTGGTAGTGCTCCTGCTCGAGGAGATGGCGGATGTTGGCGAGGCTGGCCTCGCCGCGCTGGAAGCCCCGCGAGTTGCCGAACGCGTCGTAGATGTAGGCGCGGTTGTTCTCGGGGACGACGGGCAGGTCCGTGACGCGGTAGAGGCCGGCGCTCGCCGAGCCGGCGCCGAGCGAGACGAGCGCCGCGAGCGCGGCTGCGAGCAGCGCGGCCGCGCCTCTTGCGAGCACTCTTCGCCGATCAGGCGTTTCTACGGACCGTGGCGCGCGCCTCGGCACGCGGCAACTATCCCACAGGCCGGCCCTCGTGCAGGATCTTTTTGCGTCGGATGCCGGCTCGGCGCTACGCTCGGTGGCGGCGATTACGACTGAGAGGATGCACGTGGCCGAGAACCCGAATCCGCCGACGCTGTACGTCTGCCACGGCGACGAGGGCGGCCCGCGCCTCCATCCCTGCCGACGCGTTCAGGAGGCCTTGAAGGCGGCCGGGATCGAGTACGACAAGGTGATCGCCGGCCACGGCAGTCCGATCCCGTTTCTCCGTAAGGGATCGCGCGATGAGCTGCGGGCGGCGACGGGCTCCACGAAGCTCCCGACGCTGAAGCTCGCCGACGGCGTCGTGTTGTCGCACTCGCGCGCGATCAGCGACTGGATCAACGCGCAGCTGCCAAGCGCGTAGCGGCCACCGCGGATGGCCATGGCGGTCGCTTGCACGTTTGCGCCGCGCCGGCGGTGGTAGGTGCAGTCTGTGAACAGTGTGGCGAGCGCCCTGGCGGGCGAACGTAGCCGCGCGCGAGGGACGCCGGCCCTGCTGATCGTCTGGGGAGCGTGGCTCGTCGTGATGACGGGCGCCAACCTCGCCGCGCCGCTGTACGCGACCTACGCTGCGCGCTACGGCTTCTCGAGCGTCGTGCTGACGGCGATCTTCGCGACCTACGCGTTCACGCTTGTCCCCTCGCTGATCCTGTTCGGCCGCCTCTCGGACCGCTTCGGCCGCCGACCCGTGATGGTCGCGGGCCTGGCCGTCGCCTGCGGCGGTCTGGCGCTGTTTGCGGCCGCCGGCGGGACGGCGTGGCTGTTTGCCGCGCGCGCCCTGCAGGGGCTCGCCGTCGGCATGATCGGCGGACCGGCCACTGCCGCGCTGGTGGAGTTCGACGAGCGCCACGCGCTGCAGCGCCCCGCGCTGCTCGCCGGTCTGGCGCAGGCCGGCGGCAGCGGCGCCGGGCCGCTGATCGGCGGCGCCTTCGCGCAGTGGGGACCGGCACCGCGCCAGTTCTGCTTCCTGGTCGTGCTCGGAGTCACCGTCGCCGCCGGCCTGCTGCTGGCAAGCCACGTTCCCGAGTCCGGCCGCCGCGGCGAAACGTGGCGGATCCAGTGGCCGCGCGTGCCGCGGGCGATGCGAAGCGACTTCGCGCGCGTCAGCCTCACCGCCGCGGTCCTGTGGGCGGCGGCGGCGATGTATCTCTCGATCGTGCCGTCCTATTCGGCGAAGCTCCTCCACACCAGCGATCTGGCGCTGCTCGGAGCGATCAGCGCCGTCGCGCTCGCGGCTTCCTGCGCGGTCCAGATCGCGTCGCAGCGCCGCCGTGTGCCGACGCGACTCGCGCAGAAGCTCGGCCTCGGCGTGCTCGCGGCGGGCCTCGTGGCGCTCGCGGCCGCGGGCCCGGCGCATTCGCTCGTGGTTCTGATCGCCGGGGCGCTTGCCACCGGTCTCGGCCACGGGGCGGGCATCCTCGGCGCCCAGGATGAGCTCAACACGCTCGCGCCCGACGAGCGGCGTGGCGAGGTCACAGCGGCGTTCATCGCGTGCATCTATGCACTCGTCGCCGTCGCCGTCGTCTCAAGCGGGCTGCTCGCGCTCGGCATCTCGCTGAGCGACGCCGTCGGGATCGTGGCGCTCGCGTTGGCGGCGATTGCCGTCGCCGCGGCGGGCTGGCAGGCGAGCGCGCGCTAACGAGCGCCTAATCAGACCCTTATCAACCGGTCACGAGTTGGTCACGTAGCCGGCCGAGGGTCGGCCTAGCTTGCGCTCGAAACCGCCCGCACCGACGCGCGGCGGTCCGAGCCGGACGAAAGCGAGCCCATCGTGCGCATGCCACTTCTCTCGAATCGCCGGCTACAGGCGGTCGCGGCGGCGGCCGCCGCGACGCTCATCTCCCTCGTTGCGGCCGGGTCCGCAGCCGCTGCCGCTCCGACGGTCGCCTCGGGCTTCACGATCTCGCTGTTCGCGAGCGCCCCGAGCGGCACTTCGAGTCCCGACGACATCGCGCGCCTCGACGGACACATCTTCGTCGGCTACCAGAACGGCGTCGGTCCAAACGGCGAGACCGGGCCAAGCGGGGCCAACAGCACGGTCGTCCAGTACAACGACGACGGGTCGATCGCCAACCAGTGGCAGCTCGCCGGCAAGGTGGACGGCCTGGGCGCTGACCCCGCCAACCACCGCGTGATCGCGACGGTCAACGAGGACTCGAACTCCTCGCTCTACACGATCACGCCCTCACACTCGCCATCGGCGCAGCTGACCCACTACGCCTACTCGCCGAGCCCGAGCCCGGCGAGCGGATCCGGGCCGGTGCTGACCGGCGGCGGGACGGACTCCGTCACGGTCATGCCGAACGGGACGATCCTTCTGGCGGCCTCGAACCCGCAGACGCTCGGCTCGAGCCCGACGACGATCACCGGGGGCTCGATCACGGCGACGTTCGACGCGGTGCTCACCCCGCCCTCCTCGCCCTCAGGGACCGGGACGGCAACGCTGACCCCAACGTTCCTCGACGACTCCACGGCGGCGATCGAGCCGGCCGGCGGCTCGGGCCCGCTCGACCTTTCCGATCCCGACTCCAACGCCTGGGTGCCGTGGTCAAGCCCCCTCTACGGCGGAGACTTCGCGCAGGTCAGCCAGGGCGATCACCAGATCATCTTCTCCAGCGACATCGGCTCGCCGACCGCCCCCTATAACGCGAGCGACCTGACCGTCCTGAACCTCCAGGAGAAGACCTCCTCGGGTGTCCAGAGCGCCGGGATCGACGATGTCCGCTGGGCCGACGGCGACGGCGGGACGCTGTACGTGGTCGACAACAGCGGCGGCGCGGGAGGCAACGGTGCGATCTACGCGGTCAGCGGGCCGTTCTTCCCCGGCGAGGCGTTTGCAGCCGTCAGCGAGACCGGAGCGCCCAATTCGAGCTCGGTCGTCTCAGACGGTCAGACCGTCGACACCCTCAACCTGGCTTCCGGTGTCCTGACGCCGTTCGCGAGCGGCTTCGCGAAAACCTCCGGCGAGGTCTGGGTGCCGGCGGGCGGTGGCGGTCAGACAGGCCCCGCCGGGCCCGCCGGGCCTCCTGGGCCAACCGGGCCGGCCGGCGTGAGCGTGCTCGTGATCTGCATCGCCTTCCACGGTGAGGTCGCGTGTTTCAGGCACCACCTCTCCGGCGGCATCCCTGAAGGCCTCGCAGTCCTGTCGCGGGCCGGCGTTCGCTACGCGGCGGGACGAATCGAGCACGGGCGGCTGTCGCTACGCGCAACTCGCGTGGTCGGCGCCGGCAGCTACACGCTGCGCCTTGGCGCGGGGCGGCGATTTACGCTGCGCGTGCCCTGATGTAGGCTGCGTCTGTGTCCTCGGGCCCGCGGATCAGCTATCTCCCGCTCGAGGACATGGACGCCGAGATGCGCGTCGAAATGGAGCGCTGCGCGCGCGAGGGAACCCCGCGACCCGAGAGCTCGGCCGTGCGGGCCCACGTGCCGGCCGCGTTCTGGTCGTTTGCCAACGGCTGGCGCGACCTGTTTCGAAACGGCGTTCTCGAGCACCCGATCAAGGAACTCTGCCGCGTCTACGTGTCGCGGTCGGTCAAGTGCGAGTACTGCGGCAACCAGCGCTCGGAGAAGGCGCGCGCGGCAGGTCTGACAGAACGGCCCTACGACGATCTCGTCGACTTCGAGAGCAGCGAGGCGCTCGGCGCGCGCGAGAAGGCCGCGCTGTCCTACGCCGAGGCGATCGTCTGGCGACTCGACACCGACGACGACTTCTGGAGTCGGCTCCACGAGCACTTCTCAGAGCCGGAGCTTGTCGAGCTCGGCTGCTTCGTCGGCCTGACGCTCGGCCAGCAGAGCTGGCTTCGGCTGCTCGACATCGAGCACCACGAGATCCTGGCCGGCGGGAGCGCGTCGATGGCCCCGGGGTTCGAGACGCGCGAGGCGCTCGAGTCCAGCAAGGCCGCCGCCGGCTACTGGGCAGCGCAGAGTTAGGCGGGCGCCCGGCGGTGCTGCCGCCCGCGCCGCCTACACGATCACGACCGACTCGCTGTCCCTCATCGTCGGCGCGCCGGACGCGCTGACGGCGAGCCGCACCGTCACGCGCATGTGCCCGTGCTCGCCGCGGAAGAGCTTGATTCCGACCGGCCGCAGGCGAAGCGTGATGCGCCCGTTCGAGATGCCTTCGAGATGGATCGCGCCGACGGCGACAACCGTGCGATGGCCGTGGCGCTTCAGCGTGGCCGTTGCGCGTACGTCGCAGCCGGTCGCGGCGAGGCATGTGAGCGCAAGCGAGAAGCGGTGGCCGTGGACGAGCCGCGTGCGGGTGGTCGCTCTGAGGAGGACCAACGGCCCCAGCGTCACCGACGGCAGAGGATTGGGGATCGTCTCGAGCTGCGGGGGCGCGGCGCTCAGCGCGGCGTCGATCCCGCTCGCGGTCTGTGCCGGCGCGACGTAGAAGGCCTGGGAGGCGGAAAGCGAGGAGGCGTCCGCATAGAGTTGAGCAACGTAGCCGCCGTGGCTGAAGCCGACACGGTAGAACCCCGGGTCGAGGCCGTCGATCGAATAGCTGCCGTCGGAAGCTGTCGCGCGACTCGCGCCGACGACGTTCCCGCTGGTGTCGTACACCGTCGCGGCCGCGCCACTCAGCGGCTTGCCTGATTTGTCGGTCACGACGCCGGAGATCCCACCAGTGATGAGGGTGAGCGTCATGTTCGAGACCCTCGTCGTTTCGCTCTGCGTCACCGACACCGGCGCGGCATCGGCGAGGGACGAGCCGCCGTAGTAAGCCGGGGCGATCACGGTTTGGCCGGCTTCATTCACGAACGCGATGCGGTAGGTCCCCGACGCCAGAGCGCCGATGTCGAACGACCCGTCGCTCGAGGTGGACGTCGCGCCAGCGGAGGAGCCTGCCGCGTCGGTGAGCGTCACCTCGACACCGCTGATCGGCGCTCCAGACGCAGCCGTCACAGACCCCGCGACGTCGCCTCCCGGCTGCATTTGAACGTCGACCCCGCCATGACTGCCGCCGGATGCCACAGTCACGCCGCCGACCGACTGTGGCGCAGAGCCGGCGCCCGCAAAGCCGACGCGGTAAGTCCCCGCGGCGAGGCCGCCGATCGAATAGGTGCCGAGGAACGGCGCAGTCACCGCGCTCGCGACTGCTGTTCCTGCCGCGTCGTAGGCCGTGGCGGTGGTTTGGGCTAGCGGGGTCCCCAAGGCATCCTCGATGGTTCCTGAGATCACCGCGCCGGTGGTCACCTGCACGTCGACTCCCGTCGCGGCGGAGCCGGCGCTGACGCTGATCGGGGTGGCCGCCGCGAGGGTCGATGCACCATAGAAACTGGGAGCGAATCCCGGCACGGCGTCGGGAGTCTCAGCGAATCCGCTCACCCCCAGCTTGTAAATGCCGCTCGGGAGCGCTGCAACGGTGTAGGTGCCGTCACTCGCGGTGGTCGCGCCGCCGACCTGCGACCCGTCGCTTTGGTAGACCACGACCTGGGCGTCGGCTAGAGCCTCATGCGCGGCGTCGGTGACGGTGCCCTGGATCTCCCCCCCGACAGCGAGCTTGGCGTCGATGTTCGGCGTGATTGCGCCATCCGTTGCCTCAACGGGTGTGGCATCGGCAGCCGAGGCGACGCCGTCGTAGAACTGGGCGAGGTAGTTGACAAGCTGTCCGCCGAGACCGGTGGGCGCCGGCGTGATCGCGGGGCTGAACTCGACACGGTAGGAACCGCTTGGCAACCCTGCCAGCTCGTAGGTCCCATCAGCCGCCGTGGTGGCGGAAGCGGCGAATGAGCCGGAGGCATCAATCGGGGTCACCGACTCACCGGTAACAGGCGACGCCGAGGCGTCGGTGACGCGGCCGGTGAGCTCGGCGCCCTGGAGGGCTCGGATGTCGACACGCGATTCCGTCGCGCCGGCGCCGACCGCGACGCCGAAGGCCCCCGCCGCCACCGCGGTTCCGCCGAAAAAGGTGGGGAGGTAATCCGCGTTTGAATAGTTCTGCACCTCGACTGCGTAGTAGCCGGCTGGCAGGCGATCGATGGAGTAGCTCCCGTCGGATGCGGTGTCGGCCGACACCCGCTGTGGTCGTGCAGAGCCGGGCGCATAAAGCTCGATCGCCGCGCCGGCGACCGGGTCGCCGGCGCTATCCGTGACCGTGCCGGTGATGGCGCCCCCGGGTTGCAGCTCGGCGTCGATTCCAGTGGTGTTCGCGGTGCCGGACACCACGACGGGCGGCGGGCCGGCGCGATCTGCGACCCCGGCGTAGTACTGCGACAGGTAGTTGTCGGGATCGGGGAGCGTGGCTGAGCTCGGCGGCGCGAACAGGACCCAGTAGGCACTGTCGGCCAGCGAGGCGATCGTGTACGACCCGTCCGCCGCGGTAACCGCCGTCATGGGCTGGCCCTGCAGTCCGATCGCGCTCACAGCGACACCCGGCAAAGGTGCGCCGTGCGAGTCGGTTACCAGGCCGGAGATCGAGCCGGTCGAGGGCGCCGCGGACGCGCCCGCGGCGAACAGGCACGCGAGCGAGACGGTCGCGATGGCGGCCGCTCGGCTGACATGTCCTCTTCGCACGGGGTATCTGCGCAACGCTCTCTCCTAGCTTGCATCCCCCGGAAGCGCTGAGTGTAGATCGGCCGTCGCGGGCGACAGCGGTAAATCCCTGACCTGGTCGGTTTCCTGCAATCGCACTGGCCCGGCGCTCCCGTCCGCGGGTCAGCCGCCGCCGGGTTCGCGCGCGGACTTCGCCGCCGCTGCAACCGCTGCCCGCTAGTAGAGACCGTCCCCGCGCGAATAGCGCAACGCGCGCTGGCAATCGTAGTCGCCGGCATCGAGATCCGGATCGGAGAGCGCCCGCAGGATCTCGCCGCCGCTGGGCAACTCGGCGCGGTCGACGTGGCGCTCCGGATTCCAGAGGTCCGAGCGGACCAGCGCCTTCGCGCACTGCGTGTAGCACTCCTCGATCGTCACGAGCAGGCCGAGTCGCGGCGCCCGGCCGGCGACTGCGCTCGGCGCAAGCAGGTCCGGGTCGTCCACGATCTCGGCGCGTCCGTTGACTCGGAAGGTGTCGCCGACGCCAGGGATCAGGAAAAGCAGCGCGATCCGCGAGTCCTCGAGCAGGTTCGTCAGGGTGTCCGCTATGCGATTGCCAGGCCGGTCGGGCAGTAGCAGCGTTTGCTCGTCGAGTATCCGCACGAACCCCGCGGGGTCTCCGCGCGGGGACACGTCGAGGCCGCCGTCGATGCTTGCGGTCGCGACACAGACAAACGGCGAGCGCTCGATGAACTGCCTCGTCAGGTGGTTGAGGCGATCGGCGATCTTGCCCGCGACCAGCTCGGTCGGCGCGCCGACGATCTCACGCAGCTCGGCCTCGCTACGGATACCGCGCGCCAGCGCCATCGATCGAGGATATCCGCAGGCCAAGCGTTTGGGTCCGTCGTCCAGTCTCCGGGCGATACTCGCCGCAACAACGGCTTGCGAGGAGGAACCAGTGGAAAGCAGCGCTGCGAGCACGACGACTCCTGATCCGATGCGACACCACACCCACTACCTGCGGTTGGGGGGCCGGCGCGGCCAAGCGTCGCCCTACGCCGGCGGCAGCAGCTTCATGGAGCGGATGGCCGAGACCGTCGCGAGCGGGATGGGCACCGTCGCCTTCGTCGTCGTCGGCTCGGCGATCATCCTCGCCTGGGTGTTCATGAACGGGGCGGCCAGCTACATCAGCGCCACCGTCCAACACCTCGCCCACGGCAACCAGTTCGACCCGGAGCCGTGGATCCTCCTCAACCTGATCTTCTCCGGCGTAGCCTTCTACACAGGTGCGCTCGTGATCATCGCCCAGAAAGCGCAGACGCGAACGGACAAGGCAAACGAGGAGGCGGCGGCGAAGCACCGCGACGAGATCAACAAGGCGCAGGCTGATCTGCTCCAGCAGAACACCGACCTGACCGAGGAGATCCACGAGTTGGCGCTGAAGCTGCACAACCTCACCGAACAGGTGCACGCCGCCACCTGCCGTCCGGCGTAGGGCGCAGCCGGCTTCGCGA
>Ga0209167_10001581_pt1 | contig 13194 bp, 9 predicted proteins | sample Coa_R1_9_FD_187154 | JGI IMG/M metagenome (GOLD analysis project Ga0209167, IMG submission 187154) | Surface soil microbial communities from Centralia Pennsylvania, which are recovering from an underground coalmine fire - Coalmine... | ecosystem: Environmental > Terrestrial > Soil > Unclassified... | reverse complement strand
GCAACATAAAGAAGGTGGTGTCGGATCCAATTGGGGCCTTTGGGTCCGACGGGAGCGAACAGGGTGTTGGTAAAGGAGAGGCATCGGATGGTAGGCGATGATCGGTGTCCTGGACAATCGGCCGTGTGCTGCGAGCGGTTTATCGCGGCGCAGAGAAAGGAGTACGGGGGCCATGGAACCGAAACTCACTGACGCGCTCCGCCATGCCACGGTGACGCGAGGGGCCGCTCAGCGGGCCCTTTCCGCCGGCCCCGCCGAGCCCTGCTCCCTGGTAATCTTCGGCGCTTCGGGAGATCTCGCGAAACGTAAACTCCTCCCCTCCCTGTTCCGGTTGTTTCAATCTGGACTCCTCCCAGAGGGTTGCACCCTCCTTGGGCTCGGACAAGACCCGCTGGACAATGACGGCTTCCGAGAGACCCTGAGGGAATCGCTCAACCATTTTTCGGAGACGGGGCCGCTGACGCCTCGTGCGTGGGAGCCCTTCAGCCGAATCCTGCACTACCAGGCCGGCGATTTCAATGATCCGGCCTGCTACGTCCGTCTTCGGGATCAGTTGGCCCGCCTGCAAAAGCACAAGGATCAGAGGGGGAATCGGATTTTCTATCTTGCCACTCCCCCTGTCCTCTTTCCGTTGATTGTCCATCAACTGGCCGTAGCCGGTTTGAACCGGGTCGCGGTGGGGAAGGGCTGGGTTCGGATCATCATCGAGAAGCCCTTTGGGCGGGATCTGGCCTCGGCGAAAGCGCTCAACCGCGAGGTCCTGAAGGCGTTCCAGGAAGAACAGGTGTACCGGATTGATCACTACCTGGGGAAGGACACCGTCCAGAACATCCTTTTCTTTCGCTTTGCCAACACCATCTTTGAGCCGCTGTGGAACCGCCGTTACATCGATCATGTTCAGATTACGGCGGCGGAGGGCCTAGGGGTGGAGCGGCGCGCGGGTTACTACGAGGGCGCCGGCGCCTTGCGGGACATGTTTCAGAACCATCTCTTCCAACTGCTGTGCTTGGTGGCGATGGAGCCGCCGGCGCGATTCCACGCGGAATCGGTCCGGGATGAGAAAATGAAGGTGCTTCACTCCATTCGACCGCTGGAGGGAGGGGAGGTCGACCGATCGGCGGTGCGTGGTCAGTATGGGCCGGGTCTCTTGGGGAAGGACGCGGTGGTGGGCTACCGTGAGGAACCGGGTGTAGCCCCGGATTCGCGGACCGAAACGTTTGCCGCCTTGAAGCTCCATCTGGACAACTGGCGCTGGCAGGGCGTTCCGTTCTACCTTCGTTCGGGAAAGCGCCTGGAGAAGAAGGTGACGGAGATTTCGATCGCATTTCGGTCCGTTCCCCACGTGTTCTTCACGCCCCTGATGGCGCAAGCGCCTGAGCCCAACACCCTGCTGCTGAGGGTCCAGCCTGAGGAGGGGATCTCGCTCACCTTTCAGGCCAAGCACCCGGGGCTGTCGCTCTCGATGGGAATCGTGAACATGGACTTTCATTACCGCGGCGAAGATCACGTGCCTGCGCCTGCGTATGAGCGCCTGCTTCTGGACTGCCTGGCCGGCGACCCGATGCTCTTCTCCCGAGAGGATTGGGTGGAGCAATCCTGGTCGCTCCTCACGCCGATCTTGAATCGTTGGGGGGAGGCTCCCCCGGAGAAGTTTCCAAATTACGAGGCGGGAGGCTGGGGACCGCGGAGCGCGGATGAGCTCTTGGGACGCGACAGGAGGGAGTGGAGGCGGCCTTGAGCGTCACACATGCGATGCTCGGTCGAACCGATGAGAGTGGGAAATAGTCCCCTGGGCCAGCTGGATTCATCGGGTCAGGCGATCTGCTCTGATTTCAGGCGCCGCTCCGATCCTTCTATTCGTCGGATGAGCAGCCTGGTTAAGGGGAGGTGGCGGCTCTCTGTGGCGCAAGGGCAAAAGCCGCGGTTCAATTCGATGGGATCCGAAGCAAGAATCTCGAAAAATTCAACAACCTATCTCATCAGGTCTTTTCTGATGGACAGCCGTGACATATGAAAGGAGGGAGAAGGCTACAATGATCCATCGCGTCAATTCGACAGTTCGCTGCGGAATTGTGCTGGCTGGCGGGGAAGGCAAGCGCCTGCAGCCATTCGTTCATCGGCTGCTCAAGGGGGGCCTCCCCAAGCAGTACGTCAACTTCATCGGCAAACGCTCGATGCTGGAGCACACCTTTGACCGTGCCGAAAAACTGATCCCGCCCGATCGGCTTTTCACCGTTGTCGGCCGGGCGCATTTGGGTTTTCCAGAGGTGAGGCGCCAGCTTTCCTGCCGTCCCGAAGGGACTGTGATCATCCAACCGGTTAATAAGGAGACCGCGCCTGGGGTTCTCCTGCCTCTTGTCCATCTTTCGAAGCGCTTTCCGGACTGTACCGTGATCGTATTTCCCTCGGACCATTTTATCTTGGAGGAGGATGTCTTTATGGGGGATGTGGAACTCGCCTGCCGCGCCGTCGAGCAAAACCTCTCCGAGTTGGTGCTGCTGGGAATTGAGCCGCGGGCCCCGGATCCGGAGTACGGCTATCTGGTGCCAGAGCGGCGGCCTGCAGAGAACGCGGCGCAAGGCGTACGGAAGGTCGTGCGTTTCATTGAAAAGCCGGGGCGCGACTCGGCGCGGGAGCTCGTTCGAGGGGGCGCATTGTGGAACAGCTTCGTGATGGCCTTTCGGGCAACAGCGCTCCTTGATCTGGTCCGCCGCATCGCCCCCGGGCTCTACGGCTCATTCGAGCGCATACGCCACGCCCTCGGGACAGCCGGGGAATTCGATGCCGTGGAAGAGGCCTACCAGAACCTGGCGCCGATGAACTTTTCAAGCCAGATACTCGAGCGCATTCCGTCCTTGGGGTCGTGGCGGATGTCGGCCCTTTCGGTTCCCGGGGTCTTTTGGAGCGACTGGGGGTCGGAACAGCGTATCGAGGGCGTTCTGCGAATGCTGGGGAAAAAGCCGCGTTTGGCGCAAGTCTGAAAGGATCGTCATCGCCAGCGGGTCCAATCCTCCGTTGTAATAAGTGGGTTTTTCGGGCCGATGAGGTGAATTCTTGATGATGCGAGAAACACGCGATTTAAATCCAGACCGATCTCGACGGACACGGCGCCGACGCGATCTGCGCCGAGCTCCGTGCCGGCGCCGCAACGATTGGCTGGTCCGGTCCGAAAGAAGTTGAATCGCATACGGGAACGGGCCAGGGGCACGAGCGGGTTTAAAGGGGAGGCGCTGAATTGAAGCGCGGAGACAAAGAAGCCGGGAGCATGGGGTCGGCCGGAGCGGCAAGTCGGCGAGCGCGAAAGCAAAAGACGGTTTCAGCGGAGAGCACGCCCGTTGAGCGCGGGCTGCATGAGTACATGGCGGAGGTCCACGAAGGCACTGCGGTTCGCGCGGGGGTACCCTTGCCCCTGGGAGCCCATGAACGCGGAGGGGGTGTCAACTTTGCCCTCTTCAGCCGCAACGCGAGCCGTGTTCGCCTCGAGTTCTTTGAGCATCCCGAAGACGCAAGCCCCGTCAGAGCGATTGATCTGGACTCCGAGCGAAACCGCACCGGAGATGTGTGGCACGTGTGGATCGAGGGTATTCGCGCTGGCCAACTTTACGCATACCGTGTGGACGGTCCGTACCGGCCCCAAGAGGGACATCGGTTTAATTTCAGCAAACTTCTCCTCGACCCGTTGGCCTCGGCGATCTCGCGGTTTCCCGGCTGGGATTTTGGCCCCGCCCGCGGATACGACCCATGCGCGCCGGAACGAGACCTGATTCGCTCGAAAGTCGACAACGCCGGGGCCATGCCGAAATGCATATTTACTCAGGAGGACTTCCACTGGCATGGCGACCGGCCGCTCAAACATCCCTGGTCGAAGACCCTGATCTATGAGACGCACCTTCGTGGTTTCACCGTCCATCCGAGCTCCGGCGTCGAACATCCCGGCACCTACCGGGGCATGATCGAGAAGATTCCATATCTCAAAGATCTGGGGGTGACGGCCGTAGAGCTGATGCCAGTGCAGGAGTTTAATGAGAACCATGTGACGGGGATCCACCCGCAAACGGGAGAACCACTGCGCAATTACTGGGGGTATGACCCTGTGACCTTCTTCGCGCCCAAAGCTTCCTACAGCAGCGCGGGCGGCCTGGGCCAGCAGAGGCTTGAGTTCAAGGAAATGATCCGGGCCTTCCACGGCGCCGGCATCGAAGTGATCCTGGACATGGTGTTCAATCACACGGCCGAGGGAGACGAACTGGGGCCGACGCTCTGTTTTCGCGGCGTTGACAACGCGCTCTTCTACGCGTTGGAGGCGGATAAACGATTCTACAAAAACTACGCGGGTACGGGCAACGCCCTCAACGCGAGCCATCCCGTGGCGCGCGATCACATCTTGAGCGCTTTGCGCTGCTGCGTAATGGACATGCATGTGGACGGGTTTCGCTTTGACCTCGCGTCCGTCCTCGGCCGGGATCGCTCGGGCAACCTTCTCGCCAATCCGCCGCTGCTTGAGCGGATTGCGGAGGATCCGATCTTACGGGACGCGAAGATCATTGCCGAGGCGTGGGATGCCGCCGGCGCTTATGAGGTCGGAAGCTTCTCCGAGCGGCGCTGGGCGGAATGGAACGGCCGCTACCGGGACGATGTCCGCCGTTTCTGGCGCGGTGACGACGGGATGCTTGGTCTGGTCGCCAGCCGCATTTGCGGCAGCGCGGACCTCTACGCGAAATCGGGAAAGGGCCCGGAGAGCAGTATCAATTTCATTACCTGTCATGATGGGTTTACTTTGAATGACCTCGTGAGCTATCGGGAAAAGCATAATGAAGAAAACGGAGAAGGCAACCGGGACGGGACGAATGAGAATTTAAGCGACAATTACGGCGCCGAAGGCGAAACGGGGGAGATCCGGATCGAGGCCGTTCGGAAACGCCAGATCAAGAATTTCCTCATGACCCTGTTGGTCTCTCGCGGCGTGCCGATGCTGCTCGGCGGGGATGAGTTTCGCCGGACGCAAGGCGGTAACAACAACGGTTACTGCCAGGACAACGAAACGACCTGGCATGACTGGAGATACCTGGAGCGCCACGAGGAGATCTATCGATTCACCCGCGGAATGATCGCTTTTCGCCGGGCGCATCCGATTCTGAGCGAGGAGCAGTTCTACACGGACGCCGAGATCAAGTGGTTTAGCCCGGAAGGCGCCGTGCCCGACTGGTCGGACCCGAAAGAAAAACAGTTTGGCTGCCTCATCAATGAAGGCGAGCAGGGCTGGCTCTATTTGATGTTCAATGCCAGCAGCGTTGCGCTCACGTTTGTGTTGCCCCCTCTGCCACAGAGCGCCCGTTGGCACCTGGGGGTCGATACCTCACGCTCAGCGGGGCAAGAGCTCTTTGCCGAAGGCGCGGAGCCTCCCCTGGAGGGTTCGCGGAGCTACCCGTTGGGCCCGCATTCGAGCGCCATCCTCGTGGCCCGGCGCACGGATGCCCGCGGGGAAATTGGCGAATGATCCAGTGCTGCGGACTCTTTGGGCCAGAAGAGGTTGCAGGAATCTGTTTTGTGTTGCGCCGTGGCGTCGGGCCGCCGAGATTCCAAGGCCGTTGGTTTGATTCAGGGCGAAGTCACGGGAAGAAAGCCTTTTGGCCATGGGGTGTTTTCTGACAGCGGTTGAAGCGATCGGTGCCGGTCCAGCAACTGCAATCGAACCAGGGATTGAGTTTCAGAGAATGGTGAGGATATCGGGTCCGGAGGCGAGAACGGCCAACCGGATTCGGGGAATCAACTGGGCGAATTGATCCTGGAGGATCGACGAGCTGTAAAGAAAGGAGACAGGCTGCTGGCAAAAATCCAATCGGCTGGTGCTGGCGGAGGGCCATCGGCCGGATCCAAGCCAGCTACCGATTTTGGGACGCCGTGAGCTGTCGATCCCCCGGTGAAGGAGGCCATCCGGATGCCGTGAAATTGAAAACAGGCGATTTTCCGGCCGCGATGAACGGAAGTGCAAAGAACGAGAAGGGCCTGGGAGGCATTCCGGCCCCCTGTTTTGCTCCTACCCTCTTTGTCGCCTCCTCAACGGGGAGGTGGTTGCCGTGACCGGATTGTGAGACGGAGATTGCCCCTGGTTAAGAATTCTTAAATCCGGCATGAGAATGTCGCTTCAGATTGGAATCGCGATGGCATCAGTGGCGTGCCCGTCCTGCTCGCAGCTTGGGGGCACGCCAAGGAGAAGCCTCATCACCCCAGGACGGGCAGCCAGAGATAGGCATTAGGAGAAGGGCAGAGATCGCCCCGAAATCGACGAGTGGGGTCAGCCCTGTGGATTCGGCAACGGGGCCTTCGGCGGTGGCCACGGCCACCTCGCCGGCAATGGCCAGAGACCCAGAAAATCCGAAACGGGCAAAGCGCATTTCGGGAGGGATGAAACCATGGGCTTATGTTTTCAAATCGCTTACCTAGCGCGGCATAGCGAGACCGCCTGGAGCTTGACAGGTCAGCATACGGGATTGACGGATCTGCCATTGACAGAACATGGCGAGCACACCGCCCAGCGGCTTGGGGCGCGGCTCAAAGGAATGACGTTTGCCAAGGTGCTGACCAGTCCCTTGAAGCGCGCGGCCCGGACCTGCGAGCTCGCCGGCTTCGGGGCGGTGGCCGAAATCGATCGAGACCTGATGGAATGGGACTACGGAAAATACGAGGGCCTTCGCACGGCCGAGATTCGCGAGAAGCGTCCCAACTGGGATCTGTTCCGCGACGGTTGCCCGGGAGGCGAATCCCCGAAGGAAGTTGCCGCACGAGCCGATCTCGTGGTGAACCGCGTGCGCAGGATTCAGGGGGACGTGCTGCTGTTTACGAGCGGGCATTTCATGCGGGTGTTGGCGGCCCGCTGGCTCGGGATCGAACCATCGGTCAACAGCAGCCACTTCATGCTGAGCACAGCGAGCCTGAGCGCGGTGGGCTATGAAAACGAGATCTCGCGGCCCGTAATCCGATTTTGGAACGACACGAACCATCTAGACCGCTGAAGGGAGGCCGCTGCTCAGAAAACAACAACGTAACCATTTGAAATCTTCCCCGGCCTTCGGATCAAGAAGGAAAGGGCTGGCTCTCTTTTTGTTTTCCCCAAGATCGTTTGAAGAGCGGTCCGGTTTGGTGTGCCTCGGCATTTTGATGCGGATTCCCTGCCAAGAGTGTTCGAACGTGAGGGGTTTCCTCAAGACCCTTTGTTTCAGAGTACCTTGTTGTGGTCCGAAGGGCAGGTTCAAGAAGACCGGAATGCATTATGGTTTGACCCAATGAAAGAGCTGAAAAGGACTTGTACCGTCAGGATGCATCGGTGCCAATCGAAATCGACTGGTAATTAAAGGGAGGACGCTGCCGAGGCTTATATTTAAAAAGGCCCCGAGCCTTTCTCGACAGAAACAATATGGAGACAATTCCCCTGGAACTTCAAGGGCTCGCGTGAAATTGATCCAATCGCACAGCGCTTAGACAGTACCCGGCACTCGCCGAAGGACCCTAACGACGAGGAGGGTACGACAAGCACCCGGCAGTTGAAAGGTCAGGAGAGCATAAAAATACGGGGGGACACCTTTACATCCGCGAACGTTAAAGGACAATCAACAACGGGTCAGCGCGTCCTGGAAATGGTATTCCGATTCCCCGCTGGCCGAGGGACGGCCAGCACCTCCTCCCGGATTTTTATGCTCTCCTCCATTCGGTACGGGGTGGATTGTGTTTAAGGGAAAGGAATAGCAACACGGGGAGAACCGATGGGATACATATTCCTTGGTGAGAGAAAGAAAAAGGCGACGAACTACGCAGGAAAGATTGCGGATTTGGCCTTGGAGGAGGCATTGTCGGCAAGCGAGATTGCGGAGAGATTAGGGCTAAGGATAGGGTCCGTCAGGGGAATTTTGGGAAGGTTGGGGTTAAAGTACAGCAAGAATCGGTGGATTAGGAGAGCGGAAAAAACCGGGGGCTGAAACCGACAGCGAATGGTGCGCGCGGCTATTAGGATGGAATCCTGGAAGGGAACAGGCGGTGTTGCCACCGGTACTTCACGCTTTCATGGTCGCGGTGTATATTTCTCGCAGATCGAACCGAGTCCGGCTTCCGAGGCCACGAAAGGCTACTTAGAAAAAACCTACGGAGGATGCCGCCAGCCTGCCGATGGACGACAGCCCGGCTTCGCAGGGCCTTTCAAACCAGCGGATCGGCTGCACGGTGCACCTAAAAAGACTGCCTTGATCGCCAACCGGGAAGTTGAGAGGTTAGGCTGATCTGGTGGGAGAAGCCCTGGAACGCTAATGGGAGAGCAGGGGCAGGCGCACGGAAAAGGTGGTGCCGTTTCCGAGATGGCTCTCAACGCCGATCTCTCCCCGGTGCGAGAGGACGATCGAATGGCAGATCGACAGCCCCAGCCCGCTCCCTTTTGGCTGGATGGATCTGGCGTCATCCGAGCGATAGAATCGGTCGAAGATCTTGGGAAGATCCCTCTCCGATATTCCAATGCCTGTGTCGGAGACCTTGATCAGCGCGTTTTTTTCTTCCCGCCAGAGTGAGACCGTGATTTTTCCGCCGGAGGGCGTATATCGAATCGCGTTTTCGATTAGGTTCAGAAGCAGCTCGCGAAGGCGGTAGATATCCCCCGAGACGATGCAGGGGTCGCATCGATCCAGAAAAAGGGAGACCGATTTTTCGCGGGCCAGCGGCTCCATTTGTGAAATCGTCTCCCCGACCAGCGAATCCAGGGGAAGCGGCTTCATCTCGAGGCGGGCCTCGCCCAGGTCGGTTTTGGAGAGGAGGAAGAGATCTTCGACGATTTTGGAGATCCGGTCGATCTCTTCCAGGGCGCTTGCCAACAGCTGCTGGTATTCCTCCACGGATCGGGCCTGTCGTAATGCCATCTCCGCCTCCCCTTTCAGGATGGTCAGCGGGGTCCTCAGTTCATGGGAGGCGTCCGCAGAGAATTGACGGAGCCGCTGAATCGAGTCCTCCATCCGCTCGATCATCGCGTTAAAGGTCTGCGCCAAGCGGGCAAGCTCGTCACCTCCCTTGTGAACGGGAATTCGCCGAGAGAGGTCTCCGGCCGTGATCTGGCGCGCAACTTGCGCCATCGAGTCCACGGGCTGGAGGGCCTGCCGGGCCAACGCCCAGCCCCCCGCCAAGGCCAGTATCAGGACGGTGGGAAGGGTCAGAAAGAGAGTATAGCGGACCCGCGCCAGGACCCTTTCGATGTGTCCCAGCGAACTGCCGACCTGGAGAACGTGGACCACTTCGCCATGATGAATGACCGGAAAGGTCAGCACCCGAATGTGGCGTTGATCCGGGGCGGAGAACGTCTCGTAGGTCAATCTTCCTTCGAGGGCGTTGCTCAGGGCCGCGGGCGCAAGGGAGGTTTTCTTGGGGACGTTTCTTGAGCCTAATCCGAAACTCCCGAGCGCGTCGAAGAACTGGAAGAAGGTGCTGAAGAACTCAGGGTCGTCTATCCCTCCCATCAGCCTCTCGGCGAGCAGGTCGGGATCCACTCCGGGCAGGGAGGAGCCCATGTCCAGGGAGGAGCGGGCGAGCGCCTCCGCGCTGACGCGAAGGGAGAAATCGAGATCCGAGCGCAGGTTCCGCGCGAGGTAAAAGTAAAAGAGCACGCCGAGCAGGACGAGCGCGGCTCCGAGGACCCCTCCATACCAGTACGCTAGCCGGTTCCGGATCGAAAACCTCCATCCCGGCCGCTCGATTTCAGCTTTTGAGGACATAGCCGACGCCTCGAATCGTATGGATGAGAGGCCGACTGAAGCCCCGGTCGACCTTGTTTCTTAGATAGCTGACGTACACGTCGATCACGTTGGTGAAGGTGTCGAAATGAATATCCCAGACGTGCTCGCCAATCATGGAGCGTGTGAGGACGCGATCGGGGTTTCTGAGAAAGTACTCGAGCAGGGCGTATTCTTTCGCCGTGAGGTCGACCCTTTTTTCGCCGCGATAGACCTCGTGGGACACGGTGTCGAGAACCAGGTCGCCGGCCTGAAGCCTGACGGCCGGTTCGCTTCCTCCGCGCCGGAGCAGGGCGCGCACCCTTGCCAGGAGCTCGGCGATGGCGAACGGCTTCACGATGTAGTCGTCGGCCCCGAGGTCGAGGCCTTTGACGCGGTCGGCCACCGCGGTCCGCGCGGTCAGAATCAGGATCGGGACCTTGTTCCCTTTTTGTCGCAGAAGATGAAGGACTTCAAGCCCTCCCCGCTTGGGGAGTGTCAGGTCGAGGATGACGAGGTCGTAGGGAACCACTTCGATCTGTTCGAGCGCGCCATCGCCGTCCGACGCCAGATCGGCGGCGTACTTTTCCTCTTCCAGCGCGCGGCGGACAAAACGAGCGACCTTTTCTTCGTCCTCGACCACCAAGAAACGCATGGCGTGATTATATCATAGTAGAATTTCCGATGGCCGCTGCCGATTCCGGAAAGGAACTCTTGAAAATCCCTTTTTCATATAGGCAATGGGGGGATTGGACGAGAGCACAGACTTTTGCGGAATCAAGGCGGTGAGACGGATTTCCGTCTGGGAGGAGGCCTCCGTGTAGCAATGGAAGGTCGGCGCCGGCGAGCTGGGAGGATTTGTAGGAGACTTTTTGTCCGTCCAATGTGCCTCCTTAGCGACTGGGAATGAATCTTGGTGCTTTTTTGAGGTCGGTGGGCCTTTCTCTGGGTCAAAAGGTCTGGATGGCGCGAATTGGGGCCAGAATACTGGAGATTTGGGAAAAGGTCAAGGAATCATTTGCGCGGAATGTGTCTTCCGCGTTGTCATTCCGGACGGGTATTAGTCAGCTCTCGATGTTGTGATGCGCTCGGTGGCCACCATTAGAAGGGTTGCATTCCTCTCTATCCTATTGTTCGCTATTCGTTCACAGGAGGTAGTGAGAGATTTCCGAACGAATTGAGGCCATTCTTGAGAATGGGGTGCCAAGACCTCTCTAAGATCCATGAGAAAGAAGGAATCCGAGTTATTCTACTCAAAAATGGCAGAAGCGCTTCGACATAGAGTCGTGGAAGAGATCCTTCTGAAGGCAACGGATTTCATGTGTGGATTTCCTGGCGATTCACTCTGGCTGGAGGAAATAGGGGCAGGTTGACCTTCACCATTACCTTCACCGTCATGAGCAATATGTAGCCTGGAAAATGCAAGATGTAGCAAGATAAAAATTTGGCCCAACCCATTGAGATACAGAGCAAATCCAGAAATTTCAATGGGTTGGGCCAAGAACCGTTTCGCCTTAAAAGGGCGGTGCTCTACCAACTGAGCTAGCGGCTCACGTGCAAAATCAATTAGTTATGAACGAGGTCGTCTGCTCTTCTCGCTGGACCTTCACCGTGACCTTCACCACGGCACGATTTTCAAGCGACTTGTTCTTCTCTTCGATCGCTTTCCGCTGGTTTTCGTAGAACGTGACCACGCGGCCAGCGGCGCTCTTGAGGTCGGCATCCGAAACGATGTTGTAGCGGTCGAAGATACTCCGGGTCCTGTGCCCAGGTATGCTCATTGCCACGTGTCTTGGGGCTCTCGCACTAATTATCTTCTCGACTGCGGCGTCTTGTTCTTCGTCTACTGGGGAGAGAGGATAATCGATCTCGCTGCCGCCGTCAAGGTCACCCATGCAGAATCGTTCCATTCAACTGCCAAGACCATGGCATAGTCTCGATACCATCTCAAACCAGGGGGTCGGCAGACAGAGGGCCCGACGGGTTTTGGGCTAAGCTGCCGGAACGCCGGACAATCCATTTTCTGGCTTCAAACTCATCATCCTTAGCGCCGTGCTCTATAGTGACCCCCGGGCTTGAGATGGTCTCCATTTTCTGTTGCGGGAGTCATTCCCATTCAGGTCTATCGTGAGAACTTCTTCGTTCGTCCCAATAAATTGCACGCCTGGGTTTCTTGACGGCTTTCTCTCATCTGCTACCCTTACGCAGAGAATTCTGATCTCCGTGATCTCCGAAACTGAAAGCAGGTTCCCGGATGAGAAAGAAGCCCGCTTCCGCTAAAAAGCGCGTAGAGAAAAAGCCACGCCTGGGAAAGACCGTTGCATCTTTGGATGCAGGGCAGAGCTCGCCTCAGGATGTCCTGGCGGATCTGGCGATCCGCGATCCTCATCACCGGCCTGTATCACCGGGGCTATTTTTTTCAGGGGATCGATCAGGAAATCTCGCGCGCGGACCGAAACGACCACGCCCTGGCGATTCTGCTTTGCGATCTCGATCGTTCTAAGGACGTCAACGAAAGGTCGATATGTTGTAGGACACGTCTTTTGTTTCTCCTCTCGGCCAGGTCTCGTAACGATGCGCCTTTCATATGAAGCGTAACCGATTATCCCCGTGGCACCAAACAACGGAACTTTCATGTCCACATCACCCGGAACGAGGATCGTTCAGAACCGCACGGCAGGCAATGCTGTGGGGGCGTCAAAATCTGTCGACAGGCTGATAGTGAGCAACGTCGGCTGTGCGCGTCACCTCGGCTTCGCCGGCGAATCGGACGGCGTCGCTGCCGATCAGAAAATGTGCAGGGAGACGATCGCTGCCAGCCAGATGAAGGACAACCTGAGCTACCTTGACCGGGTTGCTGATCTCGTGCCCCCAATAAGACTCCAGCGCCTTGGCAACTGCGCCCACGGACGCTTCATAGTCCGGAAGCAGGTCAGGCGTGTCTTGATTGGCGCGAACGCCCCAGTTCGTTCGCATCCCGCCCGATTCGAGCGCGCGCACTTTCACGCCAAACGGAGCCACTTCCTGGGCAAGGGATTCCGTAAATCCTCCCACGGCCCACTTGGCCGCGTGGTACGGCGAACTGCGCCAACCGGCCGCCGACCGAGGATATCTGAAGAATGCAGCCGCTCTTTTGCTTTCGCATGATCGGTATCGCCGCGCGGCTCACGTTTACGACTCCATAAAAATAGTGTCAACCACCGCCTTGAACCACTCCGAACTCAACTGCTTGAACGGTGCAATATCACCGTAGCCGGCGTTATTGACCACGACATCGAGACGCCGGAACGCGGTCCTCGCCAAGTGCACGGCCGCCTGGGCGGCGCTTTCCCTCTGTGCCAATAATGATGAGACACCTCCCCTTCATTAAATTAGAGTAGAGGGTGGGGAGGAGAATGCATTATGATCGTTGATAAGGATAAGACAATCCAGGAGGCCGGAAGAGCTTTGATCT
>Ga0209167_10001579_pt1 | contig 13215 bp, 11 predicted proteins | sample Coa_R1_9_FD_187154 | JGI IMG/M metagenome (GOLD analysis project Ga0209167, IMG submission 187154) | Surface soil microbial communities from Centralia Pennsylvania, which are recovering from an underground coalmine fire - Coalmine... | ecosystem: Environmental > Terrestrial > Soil >... | reverse complement strand
GGCCGACTACCGCGCGGTCGTGGAACGGGTGACCCTGGCCGCGCTGCCCGGGGCGGTCACCCGGGTGGTCGCCGCCCGGGCCACGGATCAGGGCGATGCCTGGTTCGCCGTCCCAGCCGGGCTGCCACCGGACTGGCTGGCCGAGGTGGACCCGGCGATACGGCTGGTGGGCGATGATCCGCCGCTGGCCGCCGTGGAACTCGACTCCTGCGCGGGCGTGATCACCGGGTGCGCGGTGGCCATCGCGGAGACCGGCACGATCGTGCTCGACCATGGCGACGGTCAGGGCAGGCGTGCGCTCACCCTGGTCCCGGACTTCCACCTGGTGGTCGTCCGGCACGATCAGATAGCCGCCGACCTCCCGGACGCCCTGGCCCGGCTGGATCCGTCCCGCCCGCTGACCCTGATCGCCGGCCCCTCGGCGACCAGCGACATCGAACTCATCCGGGTAGAAGGTGTGCACGGCCCTCGCACCCTCCATGTACTCATCGCCGAGCCGTGATCTGCCCAAGTGCGGGGAAAGGGGGCTAGCTTGCCGCGCACTCGGGGCAGAGGCCGAAGAGTTCCACCGTGTGGTCTACCGCTGTGAAGCCGGCCTGCGCGGCGACCTGTTCGGCCCAGCGCTCTACCGCGCGGCCTTCGACTTCCACGCTGCGGCCACAGGTGCGGCAGGTCAGGTGGTGATGGTGGGCGTTGGTGCGGCAGCGGCGGTAGAGGGTCTCGCCGTTGGCGTCCCGGATCGTGTCGACCTGGCCGTCTTCGCTGAGCACCTGGAGGTGGCGGTAGACGGTGGTGAGGCCGATCTTCTCGCCACGCCGGCGCAGTTCAGAATAGATCTGCTGAGCGCTGCTGAAGCCGGAGAGCCCGTCCAGGGCTGCGGACAGCAGCTCGGCCTGGCGGGTACCGCGCACCCGTGTGCCACCCGGCAGCGACCTCGCGGGCGGGGTCGTCGTCACAGTTCGCACACTAGCAGGCAACGGCTGGCGCTCCGCTCTGTCGTTTGTGTCCCCAGTTCACCGTTCCGCGCCAGGCTGCCCAGGCGCGGCCGGCCGCATAGCAGGCCGCGGCGATGACCCCGACGAAGAACCCGACGGGCCAGTTCGAGGTGTAGGAGGCGGCGATGGCCGCCCACACCGTGGCCATCGCGATGACGACCGACAGGGCGATGGCCAGGTACGGGCTGTCGGTCACCGAGCGGGCCGCGGCCGGTGGGCCGATCATCAGACTGAAGATCAGCAAGGCGCCGACGACCGGCAGCGCCATGCTCGTCGTCAGGGCGATGACCACAAGGAACGCGATCTCGATGCGGTGGCCGCGGATACCGCGTGCCTCGGCGGCCTCCGGCGTGGCGGAGGCGAGCAGGAGCGGCCGGAACATCACCACGATCGCGGCGACGCACACCGCGGCGAGCGCGGCCACCGGGGCGACGTCGTTGGCGCTGATGCCGAGCACCTCGCCGAAGAGCAGAGAGTAGATCTCGGGCGCGTACTCGACGCTGAAACTCAGGAACAGGGCACCGATCCCGAGCATCACCACCAGGGTGAGCGCCGTCGCCACATCGTGGCGGCCACGGCGGCCGAGCAGGCCGATGGTCAGGGCGCCGATCAGCGAGAAAACGCCGAGGCCGAGCAGGGTGCTGACGCCGATCAGGCTGGCTCCGGCGGCCCCGGCGAACGCGCCGGTCGGCAGCGCGTCGGCGACGAACGCGGAGCCGCGCAGCACGACGAAGAAGCCGACCACACCCGCGACGGCCGCCACGATGGTCGCCACCGTCCAGGTGTTCACCATGAATCCGGAGAACATGACGGCCGCCTACCCCTCGTGTCCTGGGGCGGTCCGGGCGTCCGTCCTGCGGGTGCCGGCGAGCTGCGCGGCCAGGTAGAACACGAAGATCAGGGTTACCACGAAGAAGCTCACCGGCCAGCCGTGCCGGGCCGGTGGCCAGTAGAAGCTGTCGTAGGCGAGCAGGACGCCCAGCCAGGTCGCGACCAGGCCGATCAGGGCGGACCAGGCGACGGCGAGACCAGGCCTGCTGGTCAGCCTGAAGGCCGCCGCGGCGGGGCCGACCAGCAGCGCGGTGCTGAGGATCGCGCCGATCGTCATGGCCGACAGGGACACCGCGACCGCGATCGCGGCCAGGCACGCCACCCCGGCCAGGCGCACCGGGATCCCACGCGCGAAGGCCAGGTCGGCGCTTGCCGTGCTCAGCAGCAACGGGCGGTACAAGACCGCGGCGATGCCCACCGACACCAGGCTGAGCAGCACGATCACCGGGATGAGCGAGCTGCTGATGGTGAACAGCGAGCCGAACAGAATGGTGATCGTGGCACCGGTCGTGGACGTGTGTGTCGTGTCCCAGTAGAGAAACAATGCGGCCAGGCCCAGCCCGGCTCCGCGCACGATGCCGGTGGCCAGATCCCGGCCTCTGGGCCGCCGGACCCCGATCAGGTCCATGATCCCGGCCGCCAGGACGCTGGTGCCGACGAACCCCCAGAGCGGGCTGATCCCGATAAGGAACGAGCCCGACCCGCCGGTGACGCTCATGTCGGCGAAGGCATGCCCGGCATAGGACTGGCCCCGGCTCACGGTGAAGACACCGAGCACTCCGGAGACGATCGCGACCAGGCCACCGGCCACCACGGCCACGTGCACCGGAGCGCTGGCAAAGAAACCGGGCTCGAACACGGCCCTGAGCAGATGACCCACGAGCTATCGCGCCCCGAGGGTTGCATCGTCGTATCCGGCTGGTACGTCGACGCCGTTGTCCAGCACGTCGCCGCCCCGCCCGGCCACGACCAGGATGCGGTCATGCACCTTGATCACGTCCACGTGGTGGCCGTACAGCTCGCTCAGCACCTCGGTCCGGATCACCTCACCGGCCGTGCCGCTGGCGGCGCGGCCAGCGGCCAGGTAGACGACGCGGTCCATCACCGGCAGCAGCGGGTTGATCTCGTGTGCGGAGATCAGCACGGCCACCTGCTGTTCCCTGGCGATCCGGGAGAGCAGGCCAACGACCTCCTGCTCGCTGCGGATGTCGAGGTTGGCCAGCGGCTCGTCGAGCAGCAGGAGCTGCGGACCGCTGATCAGAGCGTGCGCGATCAGCACACGCTGCTGCTCGCCGCCGGACAGGTTGCCCACCCGTGCGTCGGCGAACTTCTCTGCGCCGACGGCCCTGAGCATGGCGTCGACCTGCTGCCTGCGGCTGCGTGACGGCAGCGGGACGCCGAACCGGTGCCCGTCCAGGCCCAGCCCGACCAGATCCCGGGCGCGCAGCGGCATGTCCGGATCCAGCAGTATCTTCTGCGGGACGTAGCCGATCCGCCCACCGCGCCGCCTGGGCCGGGCGGTGCCGCCGATCCGCACCTCGCCGGTGGTGGCGGCGGTCAGCCCGAGGATCACCCGCAGCAGGGTCGTCTTGCCGGCGCCGTTGGAGCCGATGAGGCCGGCGAACTCGCCACGCTTCAGGCTGAACCGTACCTCACGCAGCACCTCGCGGCCGGAAAGGCGCACGCTGACGCCGTCGACCGCGAGGACCTCGTCAGCGGATTCCGTCATCGTCGTCACAATTTCTCCGTTGAGGTCTTGGCGGCCACGGCCTGCCGCAGGGCGTGGACCTCGGCGAGCATCCACGACTGGTAGTCGTAGCCCGGCGCCGGCATGGTCTCGTACACGCCCACGACCGGGATGCTGTACCGGTGCGCCTCGCTGAGGAACGACTGGGTGAGCGAGTCGGTCACCTGCTGGTTGTAAAGGATGGCCTTCACCCGGTGCCCGCTGAGCAGGCCGGACTCTAGCGATATGTCCTGCGGCGCCGGGTCGACGCCGTTCATGATGTCCGCCTGGAGCCGGAACGGGGTCACGATCCTGGCGCCCGCGGCCTGCAGCATGTAGTCGCCGACCGGTTCGGTCACCGCGACCGGCGTCCGGGGGTAGGCGGCCTTGAAGCTGGCGAGCGCCTGGTACCACGGTTGCAGCGAACGATCGAAGGCGCGGAGGTTGGCCTGGAAGTAGGCGGCGTGCGCGGGCTGCAGCTTGGCCAGGTCAGCGGCCAGCGCCCTGGCCACCGCCGGCATGGTGCCCGGCTGGTACCACAGGTGCGGGTTCGGCGTGCTGTCCGGCAGCTTGAGCAGCGACTGGACGTCGATCACGGTCCGGGTGGAGCTTGGCACCGCGGCCTCGATCCGGTTCATGAACGTGTCATAGCCAAGGCCGTTCTGAACCACGAGCTGGGCGGAGCTGACCGCCTGGGCAACGCTGGGGCTGGCCTCGAAGCTGTGCGGGTCGGTGTTCGGGTTGCTCTCGATGGCGGTGACCTGAACGTACCTGCCGCCGATCTGGCCGATGACGTTGGCATACTCGTTCTCCGCGCCGACCGCGGTGATGACGCCCTGGGGGGCGGCCGCGCCAGTGCGCGTGCAGGCCGCTCCGGCCAGCACCGCGGCAGCGCCCAGCGCGGCGGTGACGGCTCTGAAGCGAAGCGGCATGACATGAACTCCCAGTTCCAAGCGGGAACCCCTACAGTTGAAAACGATATTCATTATGAGTAGGTCCGTCAAACCGGAACCGCTGCTGGGCCGGGCGGGTCGTCGCCCAGCTCCCTGAACGTCGCCCTATGACAACCTGTGAAGAGCCTCTGAACCCCTGGCTGCCGGTGTATTTCAAGTCAGGTCAGGCCCTACGATGGTCTGCGGACAGCCGTCCGTTGGTTGTCCCGCCAGCCCGCTGACCGCCTGCTCAGCCATGCGGCGCGCAGCAGGTGCCGGGCTGCGCGCACTCAGCTTCGAAATCAGGGCAGGCCATGGGCAAGGCAAGCAGGAACAAGAGGACCGGATCGGCCCGCGACAGGATCGCGGCGCAGCGCGCGGCGGCCCGGCGCGCCGAGATCCGCAACCGGGTGTTCCTGACATCGGGCGCGATCGTCGTCGTGATCGCCATCGTCGTGGCCTTCGTGGTCGTGAAGCTCAATCACAAGCCGCCCAAGGCCACGTCCAACGGGCCGACGGGCGTGGCGCTGGCCAAACTGGTGAACACTGTCGTCGCCGTCCCGACCCCGGTCCTGGACAAGGTCGGCGCGGGATCCATCACGACCGGCCCCACGCCGGTGACCGGCGAGCCTGCGCTCACCGCCGGTGGCAAGCCCGAGGTTCTCTACATCGGCGCCGAGTACTGCCCCTACTGCGCGGCGGAGCGGTGGGCGATGGTCGTCTCGCTGAGCAAGTTCGGCACGTTCACGAACCTGCGGACGATCCACTCGTCATCCACCGACGTCTACGCGAACACGCCGACCTTCACCTTCTACAAGTCCACCTACACGAGCCAGTACATCAACTTCACCCCGGTCGAGACCTTGACCAACGTCCGCACCGGAAACGCCGAGGGCGCACCGCTGCAGAATCCAACCTCGGCGCAGCAGGCGATCTGGGCCAAGCTCGACTCGAACGGCTCGATACCCTTCATCGATTTTGGGAACAAGTACAGCGAGGTCGGAAATCTGCAGCCATTCGGGCCGCAGTACCTGACCGGTAAGAGCTGGAACCAGGTCGCGGCCGCGCTGACCAATCCCTCCAACGCCATCGCCCAGGGCGTGGATGGCTCGGCCAACTACTTCACGGCGGCGATCTGCAAGCTGACGAACAACCAGCCGGGCAGTGCGTGCACCTCGGTGATCAAGGGTCTGGAGGCGAAGCTCTGATGGCCAGCGGGAGAAACCGCCCAGCCAAGACCGGGGGCACGGCGACCAAGAGCCGTCCGGCGGGTGGCGGCAAGGCCACCGGGAATGGTGGCAAGGCTGCGGCGAACGGCGGCAAGGAGCTGGCGAAGCGGCCCGCGGCCACCGTCAGCAGGCCTGCGCCCAAGTCCGTGCCGCAGAACAGGAGGGCCAGGGACCGGGCGAGGGCGAAGGAACTCGCCCTCCAGCAGGCCGGCGCGGAGCCCACCACCGTAGGCCCTCCGCGCTGGGTACAGCTCAGCAGCCTGGCACTGGCCATCATTGGCCTGGGCATCTCGATCTACATGACCATCGAGCACTTCACCGGTAACGGCACGCTCGCCTGTTCAGACCGCGGCCTGGTCAACTGCGCCCTGGTCACCACGAGCCCGGAATCCATGGTGTTCGGGGTGTTCCCGGTCGCCGTGCTCGGTTTGGCCTTCTACTTGTTCATGGTCCCGGTCACCACACCCTGGGCCTGGCGCTCACGCAGGCGGGAGATAGCACTTGCCCGGCTGGCGTCCAGCGTCGTCGGTGTCGGGTTCATCCTCTACCTGATCTACGTCGAACTCATCCAGGTCGGCGCCATCTGCCTATGGTGCACGGGCGTGCACGTCGCTACGTTCCTGCTGTTCGTGCTCCTGGCACTGTCCGCCGCTGTCTGGGGCCTGCATCCCGCGGACGAGGCCAAGCGGGCACGGTAGTTCTACCGGGACTTGCCGTCGGAGCCTGTCGTCCTGCGTGACTCCGCCGCGTTGATTCTGGCGAGGAACTCGTTGTAGGCGGCCAGGTGCTCGTCGTCGTCGATGGTGCCCTCGTCATGCTCGCGGTTGGCAGTCCCGGTCGCCGGAACCCGCTGTGCGCTGGTGCCGGTCAGCCCGGCGAAGTTGGCCCTGCGGACCGACTCCAGCCAGCCGCCGCTGGTGGCCGAGGCCCGGCCGTCCCGGCTCCAGGCCCAGAACACCACCATCATGAACGCGAACATGATCCCGTCGCCGCCGATCCACATCACCGCGCCGCCGGAATGCAGGTCGGCCAGCGCATTCGGGGCCCAGGCCGGGCGCGGTCCCATCCCGGACATCGGCGTGGTCGAATTGCCGAGGATCAGCCCGGTGAACGTGTCCACCGGCATGGTCAGGAACAGGACGAAGATCCGCGTCGGGTAGGAGATCCGCCACCGGATCGGCTCCCGGCCGAGCAGTGGCAGGAAGAACAGGTAGCCCACCACCAGGTACAGCGCGTGCTCGGCGTCGTGCAGCGCCGTGCTGGTCATCACCACGGACATGAACCCGGTCAGATGGGTCCCGGCGATGGTCGCGGTGTAGGCGGTGATCCCGAACCAGGGCGAGGTCAGCCAGGTGGCCGCCCGCGAGCGGACCACCCGCTTGACCCAGGTGTGCACCGGGTTCCGGCTGGAATGCATGAGCAGGGTCACCGGCTGGCCCAGGACCAGCATGGCCGGCGCGATCATGATCAGCATCAGGTGCTGGATCATGTGGACCCAGAACAGGGTGTCGTCGTAGACGCCGATGCCGCTCTCGGTCGCCAGCACGATGACCGCCAGCCCACCCAGGAACATCCCCGTCCGCCACCAGGGCCACGGCCGGGCCGGATGGCGCTTCGCCACCCGGAAGACCCCCCACAGGTACGCCGCGGCGAAGGCGACAGCCACCGCCGTCACCACCGGGCCGAACTGCCACCGGCTGAGCACCTCCCCCCAGCCGAACGGGGGAAGCGTCTGATCTCCCACGCGGGCGAGACTACCCGCCTGCTGGATGAGACCGATTCACCGGATGGTAACTGGGCCCCGGCCGCCGCGACCTAGCGTAAAGTCCAGGTGATCGATGTCCTCATCCAGTACGGCTCGTCGGGCTGATCACCATGCACTATCTACTGAACCACTGGTCCTACGATCCGTTCCTGATCGTCGCCCTGGTACTGGCCGCCTGGCATGAGATCGGCCTGTGGCGGCTGGCGCAACGATCCAGGCCGGACCGGACCCGCCAGCGACGGGTGCGCTCGCTCTGGTTCTACGCCGGCCTCGGCGTCCTGCTGCTCGCCGTCGAGTCGCCGGTGGACTACTGGTCCGGCGACTACTTCTTCGCGCACATGATCCAGCACCTGCTGCTCATGTTCGCCGCCCCGACGCTGATCGTGGCCGGCGCGCCGTGGCAGTCGCTGCTCGACGCGCTGCCTGGCAGGCTCGGCCGCAGCGCCACCCGCTCGGTCATGCGCGGCGGCTGGTCCCGGCCGCTGCGTGCGGCTGGCCGCGGGCTGCTCGCGCCGTGGACCGGCATCGTGGCGTTCAGCGCGGTCATGATCTGCTGGCACATCCCAGCCCTCTTCGACCTGGGCGAAGACAACCAGGCCGTGCACATCTGGCTGATGCACGGCAGCTTCTTCCTGGCCGGAGTGCTGTTCTGGCTGCAGTTCATCCCTTCGCCGCCGCTGCGTCCCAGACTGTCGCCGTCCGGCCAGGCGGTCGCCATCATCGCGACGAACGTGATCATGTGGATCCTCGCGATGGCGATGAGCTTCTTCACCCAGAACTCCTGGTACCCGGTCTATGACCACGTCAGGGGCGTGACCCTGCCACCGCTCGCCGACCAGCAGATCGGCGCCGCGATCTTGTGGGTCTGCGGCGACTTCTGGGCCATTCCCACACTCATCGTCATCGTCCGGCGCCAGCTCGCCGATGAGGGCGGCATCAGCGCGGCGATCGACCGGATCCTCGGCCGCCGGCGGTCACGGTTCGGCTGGGCATCACCGGCAGCGCCGCATGCACCGGCTCTACCGCCTGAATCCGAATCCTGACCGGAGCGGGCCTGGACAGCCCGGGCGGGATGTCCCTCGTTCCGAACACCCCGCCCGGGGCCGGTCAGCGGTTACTGGCTCTGGTAACCGCCCTGGTCGCTGTAGCCGCCTTGGCCGGTGTCCTGGCTGCCCTGGTGGCCGTAACCCCCAGGTCGTCGCCTTGGTTGCCCTGGTCGTCCTGGCGACCCTGGTTGCCGTAGCGGCCCTGGTTGTCGCCTTGGTTGCCGTAGCCCCCCTGGTCGCCTTGACCGTAGTCAGATATGAGTCTCCCCCCTCGCTGGTCATGGCGTGAATCGATCACTGCCTGCCCCCAAATGCTGGAGCCAAACGCCGGGACAGCATCCTGCTGATAACAGAAAGTTACTACATGAACGCGTAATGTATCCAATCGACTCCGTCCGGCGGCTCCGGTGCCCGACCCGATACCTTGAGGATCGACGCAGAAACTGCCACCCCGGGACGTGTGCATGAACCGGCTGAAGGACGCTACCAGCCCCTACCTGCTGCAGCACGCCGGCAATCCGGTGGATTGGTGGCCATGGTGTGACCAGGCGTTCGAGGAAGCCAGGCGGCGCGATTCCCCCGTGCTGCTGTCCGTTGGCTACTCCGCCTGCCATTGGTGTCACGTGATGGCACACGAGTCGTTCGAGGACCAGGCCACGGCGGCGCTGATGAACGCGCATCTGGTCTCGATCAAGGTGGACCGGGAAGAACGTCCCGACGTGGACGCGGTGTACATGGCCGCGACCCAGGCCATGACCGGCCAGGGTGGCTGGCCGATGACCGTGTTCATGACGGCGGAGGGCGAGCCGTTCTACTGCGGCACCTATTTTCCCCGGGACTACTTCCAGCGGCTGATTCGCGGCGTGGTCCAGGCGTGGCGCGAAGATCGCGACAGCGTTCACAACCAGGCGAAGAAGATCTCGCTGGCTCTGGCCGAGCGGGCCAGCGCCAGCAGCCGGGTCCTGCGGGAGGCCGGCGGGGGACGGGAGACCGGCCTGGGACTCGGCGAGCTGGCTGGCGAGGGCTGGGACCCGGCCGGTCCCGGCGGCACGCGGCTGGCCGCGGCGTGTGACGGCGCGGTCAGGGGCCTGGCCGTCGGCTTCGACGAGCGCCACGGCGGCTTCGATGGCGCACCGAAGTTCCCGCCCTCCATGGTGCTGGAGTTCCTGCTGCGGCATCACACCAGGGCGGACGCGGACGGCTGGGCGCTGCGGATGGCCGGGCAGACCATGGAAGCGATGGCCCGTGGCGGCATATACGACCAGCTCGGCGGTGGGTTCGCCAGGTACTCGGTGGATGCGGCCTGGGTCGTTCCGCACTTCGAGAAGATGCTCTACGACAATGCCCTGCTCGCCCGGGCCTACACGCACCTGTGGCGGCAGACCTCATCACCATTGGCCCGCCGGGTGGCCGAGCAGACCTGTGACTGGATGGTCCGGGAACTGCGAACCCGGGAGGGTGGTCTGGCTGCCGCGCTCGACGCCGACAGCGAGGGTGAGGAGGGCAAGTTCTACACCTGGACCAGGGACGAGCTGTCCGTCGTGCTGGGACTGGGGGACGGTCAGTTCGCGGCCGAGGTCTTCGGGGTGACCACCAGCGGAACGTTCGAGCGTGGCCTGTCGGTGCTGCAGTTGCCGGCCGATCCGGCCGACCCGGCCAGGTTCGCCCAGGTCCGTGCGGCGCTGCTGGCAGCTCGCGAGGACCGGGTCCGGCCTGGCCGGGACGACAAGGTCGTGGCGGCCTGGAACGGAATGGCCATCGCCGCGCTGGCCGAGACCGGCCTGCTGCTCGGCCGCCGGGATCTGATCGAGGTGGCGTCAGGCGCCGCCGACCTGCTCGTCCGGGTGCACATCGACGCCACCGGGGAGCCCACCGCCCGCATCGCGCGGACCTCGCGTGATGGTGTGGCCGGGCCGAGCGCCGGGCTGCTCGAGGACTACGCGTGTGTCGCGGATGGTTTCCTCGTGCTGTCCGGTGTGACCGGCGAGACCAGGTGGGTGGACCTGGCCGGGCGGCTGCTGGAAACCGCGCTGGCCAGGTTCGCCGACGGCCATGGCGGGTTCTTCGACACCGCCGACGACGGTGAACCGCTGCTGTACCGCCCGGCGGACCCGATGGACAACGCAACCCCGTCGGGGTCGTTCGCGGTGGCCGGTGCGTTGCTCAGCTATGCGGCGCTGACCGGATCCGCCCGGCACAGGGATGCCGCCATCGCCGTCCTCGAGCCGCTCGCCGTGCTCGCCGAGCGGTATCCACGGGCGGCGGGCGCCGGGCTCGCCGTCGCCGAGGCGCTGCTGGCCGGCCCGGCCGAGATCGCGGTGGTGGGCCCGCCCGGCGACCCGGGAACGGCCGCGCTTCATGCCGCCGCGCTGGGCAGCCCGTCGCCGGGCGCGGTCGTCGCCCTGGGCGACGGAACCGGCGAATCCACAGTCCCGCTGCTGGCCGGGCGCGGGCTGGTCGACGGCGCTCCGGCGGTTTATGTTTGCCGTAATTTCACCTGCCGTGCTCCTATCACCGGCATTGCCGAACTGGAACGTGCGCTTTCCGGCACGAAATAAGCCGCTTTCCCGCACCGTATAGACGCGCCGGTACGGTTTCGGGCATGGTGGGTGCAGGAAGCCGCCGACTTGCGGGGTGACGAGGCACCCGCCGAAGGGAGCGCTGTGCGCGACAGGACCCGCTTCCTGGTTCCGGCCGCCACGGCCATCTCCGCCCTGCTGATAGCGACCGTGATCGGGCCGTCCTCGGCCGCCAGGCCGGTCGCGGCCGGTCACCCTCGCCCCGTCAAGCCCGCCGCGACGCACCATTCCGCCGCCGGGCTCGGCCGGAACCTGATCAGTGCCGCCCCGGCGCCCGGGCTTGACGCGGTTCAGTCAGGAAAGTTCGCCGTCCCGGTCGCGCTGCTCGCCTCCCGGCGGTCCACTGTGGCCCCGCTGGGCACGCTTCGGCCCGCCGACCTGCTCGTCGTGGCGCCCAGGTCGCTGCCGCGCAGCACCGCGGCGGCGATCGCCCGGCTGGGCGGAGTGACCGGGGTCCAGTCGGTCGACGCGGCCAGGATCCAGGTGAACGGGAAGCTCGTGGCGATGCTCGGCGTGAACCCGTCCACGTTCCGGTCGTTCGCCGCGCGGCCGGTGGCAGAGTCGGACCGGCTGTGGCAGAGCGTTGCGGACGGCTCCCTCGCGGTCTCGTACTCCATGGGCAAGCTGGACCGGTTGCCGCTCGGCGGCACGGTCACCGTGGCCGGGGTGAAGCAGGAGAAACTGCGGATCGGCAGCTTCGCCACGGTCGGGATCACCGGAGTCGACGCGGTGGTGTCCGACGCCGTGGCCCGCTCGCTCGGCTTCCCCGCTGGCAACGCGATCCTGGTCAGCGCCCCGCACGACCGGTTCGGCGTCCTGATGAAGCGGATCGCGCGGCTGATACCGAAGAGCGACGTGGTGGAGCCGCTGGTGTCGCAGATCGACGCTTCGGGCACCTCGGGCGCGGCCGGCATCAGCAGCGGCCTGTCGGCCCGCGAGATGCGCGGCTACCCGACCCTGACCAGCGCCCAGCTGTCCACCATGCTCAACGCGGCGCTGAGCAGGCGCGGCATGCCCTACGTCTGGGGTGGCAGCGGGCCCAAGGTCTTCGACTGCTCCGGCCTGGTGCAATGGTCGTTCGCGCAGGCGGGCATCGTCATGCCGCGGGTGGCCGCGGACCAGGCACTGACCGGGCCTGCGGTGCCGCTCAGCGAGGCCGCGCCCGGTGACCTGCTCTTTTATCACACCGACCCGACCGACCCGCACTACATCTCACACGTCGCCATCTATCTCGGGCACGGGCTGATGATCCAGGCGCCCGAGCCAGGGCTCGACGTCGAGGTCGTGCCCGTGGCGCTCGGCCCGGAACTCGCCGGGGTGGTCCGGGTAGACCCGCAGATCGCCGCGTCCGTGGCTGCTTCGGTCTAGCCAGCACGTTTCGGGTCGGCGGCAAGCATGGGTGCAATTGCCGCGTCCGCGGCGGCCTTGGTCTAGCGCGTTTCGGGTCGATGGCAAACATGGGTGCAGCAGCCCACCCAGCCCCACCTTTCCCCAACCCCAAACTTTCCCCAACCCCAAAATTCCATGATCATTTCCAATATACTTGATAGTCTGTTATACAGAAATCCTGTTATACAGATGGCGACACTGGTGGCGTGCAGTGGGCTGGCTCGCGGTCGCCACCTCCCAGCCGGCTCTGCCTGGGCTCTCGGGTGCCTTGACCAGGCTTCCGAAAATGTGTAATCATAATTACATGACTACAGATCAAGGAAGTAAGTCGGCGGGCAGGGACGCGGAGTCCGAGGAGAAGTTGCGTGGCTGGTTCGCCGGCCGGCTCCCCAGCGACTGGTTCACGGCCACGGCCGAGATCACCCTGGACCGCGAGGAAATCACCGTGCTCGGCCAGCTGGCCGACCCCGAGGCACGCGCCGGAGCCACCGAGGCCGAGCAGGCCGAGATGGTGGACGGCCGGATCCGCAGGTTCCGCGAGGACACCAGGGACCGGCGCATCCAGATCGCCAGGGAGGCCGAGCACAGGTTCGGCCGGAAGGTGTCCTGGGGGGTCCGCTGCGGCGGGCGGACAGTGATGTTCACCACGCTTTCGGTTCCCGTGATGACCAGGCTGCGCCAGCCGCAGCGCCTGGTGCTGGACACCCTCGTGGACGCGGGTGT
>Ga0209167_10001578_pt1 | contig 13225 bp, 20 predicted proteins | sample Coa_R1_9_FD_187154 | JGI IMG/M metagenome (GOLD analysis project Ga0209167, IMG submission 187154) | Surface soil microbial communities from Centralia Pennsylvania, which are recovering from an underground coalmine fire - Coalmine... | ecosystem: Environmental > Terrestrial > Soil >... | reverse complement strand
CGGTGCTACTTCGCCTGCTTGTTCAGGGGAAGCCGGCTGAGATGGCCCAGATAGCGGAAGCGGCTGAACTTCCGCTCGGCGAGGTGGAACGGCTCTTCAAGACCCTGCCCAACCCGCAACTCGACGACTCGGGACGGCTGACGCCCGTTATTACCGGGCCGGGAGACACTGAGCCGAAAGGCCGCCGTCAATGGGCAGCGCGGCGCCGGTAATGTAACCGGCGTCGTCGCTGAGCAGGAATTGTGTGAAGCCGGCGATCTCGCCGGCGCTTGCTATCCGGCCGGCCGGGACCGGCTTGGCGCTGGGGAGTGGGTCACTGGGCCCCAGGCCCTGCCCCTTGCGCAGCATCGGGGTGTCGACGGTGCCGATGACCAGGGCGTTGATCCGTACGCCGCGATCGGCGACCTCGAGGGCGGCCGACCGGGTGAGCCCGATCACCCCATGCTTGGCCGCGCAGTAGGCGGACATCCCGGCGAATCCGCTGGTCCCGCCGACGGCGGCATTGTTGACCACCGATCCCTGCACGCCCGCCTGCAACATCGCCCTGAGCTGGTACTTCAGGCCAAGGAAGACGCTGGTCAAGTTCGTGTCCAGCTCGGTGCGCCACGCCTTGACATCCAGCTCGGTCAGCGGGCCGGCCGCGTCGAAGGATCCGGCCGTGTTGACCGCACCATCCAGCCGCCCGTGCATGGACATCACCCGGTCCACCAGGCGCTCGGCGTCGCAGTCCACGGTCATGTCGGCAGCCAGGAAGTCTGCCTGGTGACCGGCCTGCCGGAGGTCTGCGGCAATTGCCTCGCCGAGCGCCTGACGGCGCCCGGCGAGCATGACATGGGCCCCGGCTGCCGCCAGACGCCGCGCGGTTGCCTCGCCGATCCCGGACGTGCCGCCGCAGACCAAGATCACCTTATCGGCCACGCTGTAACCGGACACCGTTGCTCACCGGCCCCTTCGCTCCGTTGTGATGCGGCAGACGGAACGCGGCAGCGCCGAGCAGCCCCTCACGGTCGGCCGACGCGAGCAGAGCCACCCGCCCGCCGGAAGCCCGGTCCACGGCGGCATGGGACAGGATGGCGGCCAGCAGCAGGGCCGCCGATGCCGCCCCCGTGTCACCGAGCCGGCCGGCCAGGCTGATCCGGCGCGGCCGGCCGCCGGCCATTTCGCTGAGGCCCGCGTACTGCGGGTCGGGAAGATCAGCCGCGATCGCCCAGACTTCCGCGGGTGTGGCACCAGCGGCCTTGAGGACCGACCGGACGCAGTCCGCGAGCAGTTGCGGGACGGCAGCGGCGTCGGGGAAGACCCGGAACGCCGTGGCCAGCAGGTAGCCAAGAGCGGGCCGGTTTCCCGTGGCTACGTCATCCAGTGACTCGAGACGAAACACCGCGCAGCCCTCGCCTGGCCTCCGGCAGCCGCCTTCTTCGCCGCGCTGCTGCTCCAGCCACACCCGCTGCGGGGTGAGTTCTTCCACGGCTCCGCAGAGCACGCTGCGGGCATGACCGGAATGGCGAAGCCGGGCCGCGTAGCGCAACGCGGACAGGCCGGCCACCTGCCCGCTGGCGACCGTTGCGTTCGGGCCGCGCAACCCGTGCCAGATGGCACTGTGACCGGCGGCGCAATTCATCACCGCATAGGGAAAACGGGCAGGGTCGACCAGGTAGGGCCGGTCCTGGATGAACGAATCCCGGCTGAAATCCATCATCGACTGCACGCTGCCGGTCGTGGTGCCGAGCACGAAACCGGTCTCGTGACCGCTGAACTCGTGCCCGGCAGCCTGTTCCGCATCGAGCAGCCTGCCGACGGTCAGCACCGTCAAGCCGGTGATCCGGTCCATCGCCCTGGTGTTCTTCCGGCCGAGCAACCGCCTGATATCGAAACCCGGCACGCTGCCCTCCAGTCCGGGTGCAGGCGCCGTGTCATCGCGCTCAGCGCCCTGGCCGGCCGTGCGGCCGGCGATGATACCGTCGCTGAATGTCCCGGCGCCGATGCCCAGAGCGCTGACCGCGGACCATCCCGTCACCGCAAGCGGGGCGCTCATCGATGTCACCCACCCAGCGCGGCAAGCATCCGGTCGTCAAGTTCAACCAGGCTGAACTCGCGGCGGTTCTTGATCTGCGCGTATCCATGGGTGATCCACCCGGCCGCCGTGCGAAGCAGTTCCCCTTCCCGCATCACGTAGGCATCCATCCGGGCCCGGAAACTGAAGTTCTTGAAGATGTTCTGCACCGTGAATACGGTGTAGAGTTCCTCCTCCATGATCGCCTCGTCGAGCATCGCAATGGAAGAACGCGGCACGACGGGAATCCACCGCCGTTCATCCAGCAGCCGCTTGATCGATATGCCATGGTCGGCGAGGAAGAGATCGACCACTTCCTCCATCTGGCGGAGGTAGCCGGACATCTGCATGCGCTCGGTGAAATGGCAGTAAGGGTACGGGATACGCCAGCGCCAGGCGAACGCGTTGACGTGCCGCGTCAGCTCGCCCAGCACCGGGTCGCCGCCGGTTGTGCCCCGGCCGGCCGAATAGGGACCCGGCAGGCTCGGTATCGGGGCCGGGTCATGGCTGCTTCGCCGGATCCTGGCCGTGGTGAACGGAATCAATTCGCTGGGGGCAGGCTCGGCTGCGCCGAGGCTCGTGTCGCGCCGGAGAAGCACCCGGACCATTGACCGCGCCGCCTTCGTCCGGCCGGTTCTGTGCTGGACGGACAGGCTCACTTTGAACGCCAGTTCCCCGGAACCTTCCTCGGTGCTGGGCCGGACAACGGCCTTCACCTCATCGTCCAGGTGAAAGCCGGAGAGGATCCGGGTGTCGAGATCGACGAGTTCGAGGCACAGGCCGAAATTCTCGTAGAGCGAGCGCGAGGGAAGGCCGACGGCGCGGAAGTGCTGGAGGACCGCTTCCTCGGCGAGATAGTTGATGTGCTTGAAGCCGATCCAGGAGCCGATATTCGAGCCTTCGTAGCTCGGCCTGAGTTCGGCGACGGTCTCGCTGCCAAGCAGGGCCGATGATGCCCGTGCAGTCATTGCGGCGCCTCCGTGTCGCTGGTGGCCCGGCTGGCAAAGGTTTCGATGAGACCTGCTACCTCCCGGGCCCGCTCGATCATGGGAAAGTGGCCGCAGCTATCGAGGATCGCCAGGCTCGCGCGTGGAATCCGGCCGCCCAGGGCAGGAGTTCCGCGCACCACCGATGCGACGTCATCACCGCCGGCGATCAGCAGCACCGGTGTGGTGACCGATTCGAGCTTCAGCTGCGGGGTGCGCTGATACGTCTCGTAGAACCGGAGCGCTGCGCTGTCACCCATGAGCTCGACGGCCCGCCGCAGGATGGCCTGCCTGAGCTCATCGCTCATCCGTGATCTGCGCCGTGCCCGGATCTCGTCGCCGAGCTTTGAATAGCATTCCGTCAAGGCCGGGATGATCGATGCCCACTCCATACTGTCGTCGGTGCGGTAGAACGGGGAAATCAGCACGGCGAGCGCAGCGGGAGCCGGATTCGCTTCGGCCAGCAGTTCCAGAACCACATTGGCCGCGAACGAGTGCGCAATGACAACATCGGGTGCTCTGCCGAGCGTATGCCTGAGATGGCCGATGGGAGCCGACACGAATTGCGTTACCGGGCGTCCCTCCGCCGCCCAGGACGGGTCACCGGTGAAGGACCAGGGCATCTTGACATCCCAGAGTTCCAGATGTGCCGGGAGGTGCAGCGCCAGCGAGTCCCAGTCACCCGGGCCGCCGCCCATCCCGTGCAGCAGCAGCACGCCCGGCGGCCGTGGGTGACCGGCCACGGCCGGGCGGCGCAAACCCGGGACCGCCTCTTTTGCCCTGGCCGTCATGCTGCTCCCGTCATCGATCGCGGCGCGGGTCACACCCGCGCGGCGGCCTCGCCCACGACCTGGTAAACGTTCTGCAACGTCGTCATCCGGCCCAGTTCCTCCTGGGCGAGGGTCACCCCGAGCGCGCGCTCGAGCTCGGCGAGAATCTCGATGGCGCGGAGCGAATCCGCGCCGTGGTCCTCGACAAACAGGCTGGTCTTCGAAAGTTCCTCCGGCTCGAGTTCCAGCACATCGCAGATAATCGCCTTAATCGTCTCTTTCTGCTGCTCGGTGATATCCGCCATGAGAGCTCCCTTCTTAAGCCTTTCCCGGACCAGGCCATGGTGCCCGGCTTCACGTCACCGGAGCGTCGCGCGCGACGTCACTGTGACGGCCAGGTATCCTCAATCAGGGTGACAATAGCTGCTACGCTTTCAAAGCTTCTGGCGCTTAGCTTGCCGACCGGTACCGAGATGTTCAGCTCATCCCGCATGTAGTTCATCAGGATGGCCGTCCTCAGCGAATTGAGAATGCCTAGCTGCTGCAGTGGAGTGGCCTCGTCAATTTTCAGCTCCACCCCTCCGGGCCCTTTGATGAAGATGCCGGACGTGTGCACCCATCACCCCCGCGGTGGCTCAGACGGTCTTGAGGATGCCGCCATCGGCGAGGTACTCGGCGCCGGTCAAGGTCCCGGCCAGCGGTGAGGCGAGGAACGTCACCAATGCGGCGATTTCTTCCGGCTCGGCGAGGCGGCCGACCGTGATGCCCATCCGCTCCGGGAGCTTGGCCATGAACTCCGCGAAATCCTCGCCGGCCGCGCGAGCGCCCGGACCGAACAGACCGCCCGGATCGGTCACCCTCGGCGTCGCGACGATGCCGGGGGTCACGGTCAGCGCGCGAAGGCCCTGCCCGCCGTATTGTTCCGCCAGCGCCTTGCCCAGGTAGGTCAGCGCCGCCTTGGCGGCACCGTAGTCGGCCGGCCCGCACAACTCCCGGCCGGAGACCGAAGAGATGTTGATGACCACCCCACGCCGCCGCAGCAGGCGTGACAGCAGGCTGCGGGTGACCCGCACGGCGCTGAACAGGTTCAGCTCGAAGGTCTGCTGCCAGGCGTCGTCGTCGATGCCGGGAAAACCCGCGGCGCGCAGGCTGGGCTCGATCGCCCCGCCAAGGTTGTTCACCAGGATGTCGACCTCACCCACCCGCCCGGCGAGCTGCTCGGCACCACGCCGGGTCGTGAGATCCACACCCGCCCAGGTGACCGCATCGCCCAGCTCGGCCAGTTCCGGGAATTCGGTGCGAGCGGCCACGGTGACCTCGACGCCCTCGGCAACCAGCGCGCGCACGATGGCCAGCCCGATGCCCTTGCTGCCGCCGGTGACGACGGCGATCTTCCCCTTCAGGCTCAGGTCCACAACCTTTTTCCTTCCTTACGGTGCACACCTGCGCCGGTGGCACCGTCAACCACATCCACCTGCATGGCCGTCGTCGCTGACCGCCCGCGCCACAGTCCCTGGAATTTGCTCTTTCTCCTGGCCGGCCGGTTTCGCGCACTGAACGCTCGTTACGAAGATGCCGAGCCGGTCCAGACCCCAGAACTTCTCCCGGCCGTGCATGAAGAACGGCACTCCGAAGACCCCGTCCCGGTAAACGTCCATGAGCGCCCTGGTGCCGGCGGCGATCAGCCCGGGGTCGCCGGCCGCCCGGGCCAGGCGCTCCGGGTCCAGGCCGATGGCCGCGCCGATCTCCGCGACGGCCGCCGGATCCGAGATGTCCCGGCCGTGCTCCCAGCGGGCGCGGGAGACGGCGATGGCGAACTCCGCCCCGCGCGAGCACCGGGCGGCCTCCAGATACGCCAGATGGGACACCTCCCAGCGCGGCGAACGGTCGATCGGCCACGTCACCCGAAGGCCGCGGTCACGCGCCAGGCGGCGGACATCGCCCAGCACATAGAAGTGCTTCTCCCGCGACATCTGCGTGTAGATGAACCGGCCACCCGCCGCATTGAGCAAGGCTTCCGTGGCCGGGTCCGGTTCCCAGTACGGCCGCCACTCGATGACCTCGAGCAGGCCGGGATGATGCGCCGTCAGGTCGTGCAGGGCGAGCCACGAGTACGGGCTGCGCAGGTTGAAGTACATGCGTGGCCGGGACGCGGGGCCTACCGCCATGACCTGCTCCAGGGCCATCTCATAGCCTGATACCGCCGTCCACAGGAAAAACACCGGCGGTGATGTATGAGGCCCGGTCCGAGCTGAGGAAAGCCACCAGTTCGGCCACTTCGGCGGCCTCTCCCCAGCGGCCAAGGGGGATCTGGCGCAGCATTTCATCGCGCGCCTTGTCGCTCATGCCACGTGTCATGTCGGTGTTGATGAACCCGGGTGTCACCACGTTCACCCGGATGCCATACCGGCCGACCTCGCGGGCCAGCGACTTCGCGAACCCGATGATCCCCGCCTTGGACGCGCTGTAGTTGGTCTGGCCGGCGTTCCCATGCACTCCGGCGACCGAGGAAATGGTGATGATGCTGCCGCGTTTCCGTTTCAGCATCGGGAAGATCGCGGCCCGGCAGATGTTGAACGTGCCGGTCAGGTTGGTCTCCAGCACCATGTTCCAGTCATCATCGCCCATCGCGGGCAGGCTCTTGTCGCGGGTGATGCCCGCGGACGTGACAACCGTGGCGAGCGGCCCGAGTTCGCTTTCGACCTGGGCGACAAAGGCCCGCACTTCCTGCACATCGGTGACGTCCGCTCGCTTGACGAGGGTGCGGGCCCCGGCCCGGCTCGCCTGCTCGGCCACTTCCCCGGCCGCCTGTGGCTGGGACCGGTGACAAAGCGCGACATCATACCCCTGCTCCGCGAGTTTGCCCACTACGGCCCGTCCGATGCCACGGGAACCTCCACTCACCAGGGCCACCGGGCGGGGATTCGGGCTCATGACGATGCTCCCGGTACGGGTGCGGCTACTTCGGCCCCCGACGGGCGGATGACCATGATCATCCTTCCGATCCGCAGCACCGGACGGCCGTCAACGGTGCTGGTTCCCTCGAGGATGAGGGTGGCGCCGAGGTCGCGGACCAGGCGTGCGTGATGCAGGACGACGGAGCCGGGCTCGACCAGCCCCTCGATCGTCACGTCGGACAGCGAGCCAAGGAGCGGCACCTCCCCGTCGAGCACGCTGGGCCTGGGCGTGTCCCAGAGGGTCAGCAGAGCGGCCGCCTGGCACCAGGACTCGATCAGCAGGCCGGGCGGAAAGACCGCGGGGGCGCCCGGCTGGAGGTCCTGGAACCACGGTTCGCTTGCCGTGACCGTCTTCACCCCGGTGAGGCGCTCTCCTGGCACGAACTCGGCCAGCCGGTCGACCAGCAGCATCGGGCACCGGTGCGGCAGCTTGGCCATGATCTCGGCAACCCCGGTCATGGGGTGCCTCCCCGTGACAGGCGGTAGCGCAGGCTCACCTTCGCGACGGGCCCGCCCGGTCCGTGCAGCACCCCGGTGACCTTCCACTCCCCGTTGACCCTCGCGATCCGGGTATCGATCCGGATTTCGTCACGCGGGCAGACCATGCGCAGGAAACGGGCCGTCGAGACGTTGGAGAGCACCGGCGCGACGCCCTCCACCTGAGCCGCGACGAGCACCGTACGGTGCACACAGTCGATCTGGCAGACGCCGGGGAAGACGGGAAGACCCGGGAAGTGACCGGGAAAGACCGGGTTGCCCGGGTCTATCGTGACCCGCGCGGTGATGCGAACGCCTCCCTCCGCGTCTCGTTCGTATTCGGTCACTTGCACGTTCTCGGTGAGCATGGCGAATCGCGCAGGTACCGCCAGCGCGCTCATAGGAACCACACTTCCTCGTATTCATTCCATCGAGCGGCCATCGCGTCCGTATCCGCGGTGCGCACGCCATCGATGAGGACCTGGCCGTCGCGGCGCAGGCCGGCCAGATCAGCGTCATCCACCCAGACCCGGACCCCGGCCCGGACAAGAGAGCGCACGTAACGCTGGGGATTCGGCAGCCGCGCGCCGTTGCCCTCCGGGGGCGCGGGCCCATCCGCCGCGACGAGCGCGCTGGACACCGCGGGCCCGCGCAGCACCAGGTCGATGCCGCCGAACTGGAGCCGCAGGCCGACGCAGAAGTAGAGCGGGTCGTGCATGTCCTCGGTGCCCGGGCAGTCGTGGTCGATCACCGCGAGCACGTGCGCGGGCATCAGGCGCCGCCGATGAATACGGTCTTCGCCGCCTGCGCGACGTAGTCGCGCAGGTCCGAGAATGACGGCGTCGGCAGACCAGGAACGTGCTCGCCCGCCCCGCGTTCACCGCTGCATGTCTGGCAGGCCAGCCAGGTGAAGCGGCCCACGTTACCGGCGGCCAGGGCGCCGATCTGCTCGGCGGCCGGCCGCTTCCCGCCGCGGCTGCGCGAACCGGCGGCCGGTGACCCCTCGCCCGGGCTGTGACCCGCCCCGGCCGGCCCGAGTTCGGTGAGCCCGTTCGCCTCGCCGCACGCCCATACCTGGATCGAGTGGCCGCTGCGCAGCGCCGTGTCGATCAGCCGCCGTACGGTGCCGAACCGGACCGAACCGTACTGGTCGCTGGTCACGACCAGCAGGAGATCCCACCGGGGGCCGGTCTGGCCGTCCATCAGTGCCACACGACCCGGACGGCGGGATCGAACAACTGCTCGGCGATCGCGTCCAGGCCGGCGACCACGACACCGGGAGCGAGCTGGCCGGTCTTGATACCGCGCTCGGACAGCGACACCTCGTCGGCCCAGACACGTCCGCCCGCGCCGAGCACCCAGGCCACCTCGCCCTGAGCGCTGACGGCATAGTCGACCCCGTCGTCGATCAGGTAGACGCCGGTCTGCGTCCCTGTTGCGGCGAGGTGCCGCGCGGCGCGCAGGAAGCGGCTCACGGTGCCGGGTCCCGGCGGGCTCTTGCTCTCGACAAGCAACTGCGCATGCGCGTGCAGTTCGCCGGGCACGGCATTACCGGTATCCACCGATTGCATGAGTCAACCTCCCAGTGATGTGAGCAGCAGCGAGGACACCCCATCCGCCGCGGCCCCCGCCGTAGCGAGGACGGGCCCGTCCCTTTCATCGCCGAGCCAGCAGGCGCCGGCCACCACCTGCAGGACTCCGAGCGCGCCGGACGCGGCGCCGAGCCTGGCTTCCAGGTCCTCCCTGTGGACGTGCACGAGCGCCGGCGGCGCCGCCGTGGTCCGGCCGGCCAGCCAGAGTCCGGGCGGCCCGCCATGGCCGAGCGCGCGGCCGGCCGAGCCGGCCGCCGAGGCACGCCGGGCATAGTGGCCGAGGCGGGCCCGGGGTACGGCTCCGCGCGCCCGGGCGGACGCCTCCGGTTCGAGCACCACCGCGGCGGCTCCGTCGAACAGCTCCCGTGCCGGGGTGCGGGCAAGGTTCTCCACCACCTCGTTCACCGGCTCCACGCCGACCAGCACGACTGCGCGGACACGGCCCGCGCCGATGAGAGAGGCGGCCAGAAAGGCGGCGTCCAGGCCGGAGGAGGCGCCGTTGCACACCATGACGTTCGGGCCGCGCAGGCCGAACCGGATGGCGATGGATGAGGCGATGACGTTGCTCGAGGCATTGGGGAGGTCGATCGGGGAGGCGCCGGCCACCGTTCCGGCCGCGATCGCGCCAGCCGTGCGGCACACGGTGTCGAGGTTGCCCAGGTTGGAGCTGACCACCACGCCGGTGCCCGCGGGCGGAACGAGCGGGCCGGCCGTCGTGGCCGGATCCAGCAGCCCGGCGTCTTCGAGTGCGCGGGCGGCCGCGAGCAGCCCGAGCCGGGTGGCCCGGTCCTTGTACCGCAGGCCCCGCCCGCCGAGCAGGGCGGCGGGGTCGAACCCGGCCACCCGGCCGGCCGGCGGCCGTAGCAGGTCGGCGGGGGAGCCGAGCATGGGCGAGGCCACTCCCGCGCCGACAACCGCCACGCCTGTCACCGATCGCCCTTCTCCACGATCGCGACGGCGTTGACGCCGCCGAATCCAAAGGCCTGGATCTGCGCCAGTACCGCATCCGGGCACAGCTCCAGGCTGGTGACCAGCCGCAGGTCCTGTGCCTCCCCGGCCGGGTCGGTCAGCCCGGCGATCGGTGGAATCCGGCCGGTACCCAGCGCCTGAGCCGCCACTACGAGGCTCATCAGGCCCGAGGCGCCCGAAGTGTGCCCCGTCATCGACTTGATCGCCGTGACCAGCGGGCGCGCGCCGGTGCCGGTGAACGTCTTGGCGAGCGCCGCGGCCTCGGCCTCGTCGTTGAGGGCGGTGCCGGTGCCGTGCGCGAACACCACGTCGACGTCGGCGGGCTCGATGCCTGCCCGCGTGTGCGCGTCCGCGATGGCCGCCGTGATGCCGGCCAGGTCCGGCGCGGTCTCGCTCCGCGCATCGCAGTTCAGCGCGACCGACCGCAGCCATGCCCTGGCCGGGCCGTCGCGCCGCAGGACGACCGCGGCCGCGCCATCGCCCATCAGCACCCCGCGCCGGTTGCGGTCGAACGGCCGCACCCGGTCGACGGCTCCCGGCTGGACCCGGTCCATGAGGCCGAACATGCTCATCGAGATCGAATCGGTGCCCGCGATGATCACGGTGTCCCCGGCCCCGCCGGCCAGCAGGTCCGCTCCCATCCCCAGCGTGTAGAGCGACGCGGAGCAGGCGTTGCTGACGGTGTAGGTGGTCTCGGCACCGAACCGTTCGCGCAGCGCCGGACCGAAGTGCAGCCGCGACAGCGGGAAATCGGCGGCGTCCGTCCACCGCATCTCGATCGAGCGAAGCTCGCGCAGCCCGGTGCCGATGAGCACCGGTATCCCGGAAAGGTCCGCCCCGATACCGGCATCGTGAACGGCTTCGGCCACGGCCTCGCACAGCCATTGGGTGGCCCGGCCCGGCACATCCGCCCCGGCTGGCCGGTCGTCGATCTCGTACGCGTGCCTGGTGCGGAAGCGGCCGGCGTCGAATCCGTACAGGGGCGACAGGCCGCTGTGTCCCGCACACAGCGCCTCGAACAGCGGGGCCGCGCCCGAGGCGTTACTGGCGATCGCGCCCAGGCCCGCGATCGGCCATCGCTGAACGGCTTGTGCCAGCATCCTCATCCCGTAGTGCTTCTGGGCAACGACCCCATGGTGCCTGGCAGAGCGTCACCGGCCTGTCGCACAAGGAGGCCCATTATGTGCTCGGCGATCGCTGTGAGAGCCGGCTGATTCCACAGCAGGGTGGCTGGGAGGCTTTGCCCGAACCGCCGCTCGAGGCGGCGGCGGACAATGACGGTCATGACCGAGTCCAGTCCCTGTTCGGTCAGCGGCCCGGCGCGGATCGATTTCGGGCACCGGCAGCCGCATTTCGGTGGCCACCGCTGCGGGTCGAGGTCGATCGTCCCGCCCCACAGTTCCGGGCACTCACCGGCGATCACCCGGCCGAGTCCCCACAGTGCGGCATGCGGGAGGTGAGCCTCGTGACGGCTTTCCCGTACCCCGCCGTGACGCACCACAGGCGCGGATGTTCCGTGGTTTCCAGGGCGGCGAGCCGTCGCGCACACGTCGCATCACGGCGAAGTCACTGAGCGTCGCAACAGCGTTACGCATCTGTCGCGGCCATCTGGACATGGACGGCCACTGCTGACACACTTCCGGATTAACGAATATGTCGGCCGGTGGCCGCGCCATGAACTGGGGGTGATCTTGTGACGGGCCAGCCAGCGCTGATCGGCCAGCGGCCGGGGATGAAGACTGAGCTTTCCCATGCAAGCACCATCTACCTGCGGATCCTTGGCAGGTTTGAACTCGTCGTGCGGTCACGTTCGATCCCGGTGGGCACGAGCTGCCAGCGGCTGCTCGCCCTCATGGCGATGCGCGGCGGTCAGGTGAACCGCGTGCAGGCCGCGGGACTGCTCTGGCCGGATGTGACCGGTCCGCGGGCCAACGCCAACCTGCGCTCGGTCCTCTGGCGGCTGCAGCGACGCTGCCCGGAGGTGATGAACAGAACGTTCATGGATCTCTGGTTCGCCAGCGACGTCGTCACCGATCTGGACGATGTCCAGGCCACCGCGCGGCGGCTGCTGGACCGTTCCAGCCGCCTCAGCCGCGATGAGCTCCGGCAAGCGCTGAACTGCAACCTGTATGCCGACATTCTCCCCGGCCTTGATGGCATGGAGTGGCTTGACCCCGAGGCCGAGCGGCACCGGCAGTTGCGCCTGCATGCGCTGGAAGCGCTGGCCGAACAGCTCATCGAGGTGGGCTGGCTGGGTGCGGCCGTCGAGGCCGCGCTCGGCGCGCTGCGCGCCGATCCCTTCCGGGAAAGCGCGTGCCAGTTGCTGGTCAAGGCGCACCTTGCCGAGGGGAACCAGCTCGAGGCGCGACGGCAGTATCAGCGGTATTGCGCCGTGCTGCGGGGGGAGATGGGGCTGGGGCCGTCAGATTCCCTCCGGCGGCTCGTGCGCGACGGCACATTGCGAGCCGCCGGGTAGGGCTCGCCATCACATCGGCGGGTTGCCGTGCTTGCGCTGCGCCTCGCCGAGGGACCCGCCGAAGATGGTGAAATCCTGGGCGTACCGGCGCCGCCCGTCATAGCCCCGTCGCCAGGGCGCGATGCGGCCGTCCCGCTCCCGGGCAGGCAGCATCGCGTGCCGGTAACCGTGCGGGTGCTCTGCGGGGTTATCTCGCTGACTGGGATTCCAGCCCGCGGATCAGCAGGTCAAGGCCGGTCTGGAATTGTTCGTCCAGGTCGCAGTGGCCGCAGAACATCATCGCGATCCGGAGCAGGTGGTCGGGGGCGTCCCGGGGGACCATCTCAGACACCCGCCGGATCCGGCTGAGCTCGTCGGCCGGCCAGCCGGGCTCGCGGGACGACGAGCTGTAGCACACCTCGGTGAGCGCATAGCCCTGGGCGTAGACGACCACGGTGCGCAGCGCCTCGATCGCCCTGTCCTCGCCGAACCCGGCCTTCAGCAGCAGTTGCTGGAAGGCGCTGAGCACCTCGAGACGGCGGGTGGGCATCACCGAGCGGCTGACGAGCAGCGGTGCGGCGGCCGGGTGGTGACGGATCAGGGCGCGTATCGAGTTCGCGTGAAAGCGCAGGGCCTCGCGCCAGGGCATGTCGGCAGGGGGCAGTTCCATCTCCTGCGACATGATCTCGACGATGCCGTCGAGCAGCGCGTCCTTGCTTTCGACGTAGTTGTACAAGGACATGCCCCGCACGCTGAGTTCGGCGCCGAGCTTCTGCATGCTCAGCGCCGCCAGCCCATGCGTGTCCACATAGTCCAGCGCCGTACGGAGCACTCGCTCCCTGGAGAGCCGGGCTCGCGGTGGTGGTCGCTGGGTACTCGTTGCCGCCGGCATGTCACCTCCGGTCCTGACCTGCACCCGCAGGCCGGACTTAGAACTTTACACTAACCTAAAACTTACGCTGTAAG
>Ga0209167_10001576_pt1 | contig 13232 bp, 7 predicted proteins | sample Coa_R1_9_FD_187154 | JGI IMG/M metagenome (GOLD analysis project Ga0209167, IMG submission 187154) | Surface soil microbial communities from Centralia Pennsylvania, which are recovering from an underground coalmine fire - Coalmine... | ecosystem: Environmental > Terrestrial > Soil > Unclassified... | reverse complement strand
TCCCGAAAGGCGAATGGTTGGCGAAACTACGGTTTCGGGCTAGAATGTTTGAATGCCGTCCCCTCCTGCCGCACTCGCCTGGGCGCATCCTCTCGTGGCGGAGTGGTTTGTCCGGCGGTTTGGCACGCCGACCGAGCCCCAGGAGCAGGGCTGGCCGCACATTCTGGCCGGCAGAACCACACTGATTTCCGCGCCGACCGGCTCGGGAAAAACTCTGGCGGCGTTTCTCGCCTGCATTGATCGCCTGGTGCGCAAGGCGCTGGCCGGCGACCTCATGGACCGGACCGAGGTTCTCTACGTTTCTCCGCTCAAGGCGCTGGGCAACGACATCCAGAAAAATCTGGAGGTTCCGCTGGGCGAGATTCTCGCTCTGGCCAACGAGCGCGGACTGCTCATGCCCGAGATTCGCACTGCGGTGCGCACCGGGGACACCTTGCAGCCCGAGCGCCGGGCCATGCTGAAGCGGCCGCCGCACATTCTCGTCACCACGCCCGAATCGCTCTACATTCTGCTGACCGCGGAGAAGAGCCGCGCCATACTGCGCGACGTCGAGACCGTCATCGTGGACGAAATCCACGCGGTGGCCGATGACAAGCGCGGCGCCCACCTGACGCTGTCGCTGGAGCGGTTGGAGGCGCTGACCAATGTTCCTCCGGTGCGGATCGGGCTGTCGGCGACGCAGAAGCCGATCGAGGAAGTCGCGCATTTTCTGACCGGTGTTCGGGGCGGCGGGCGCGCCTCAGCGGCTAAAGCCGGGAATCATCCAGACGAGCTTACGGCACGACTGAAGTCGTGCCCTTCCCGAACCGTGCCCGGCTCGGACGGCGATCGAACTACCGATCCGGTGATCGTCAACATCGGGCACACGCGCAAGCTCGATCTCGGGATCGAAGTGCCGCCGATGCCGCTCGGGCCTGTGGCCTCAAACGAAATGTGGGACGCGATTTACGACCGGCTGATGGCGCTGGTGAATCAGCATCGCTCGACGCTGGTGTTCGTCAACACGCGGCGCATGGCGGAGCGGTTGTGCCATCAACTGGGCGAGCGGATGGGCGAGGAAAACGTCGCCGCGCATCATGGCAGCCTCTCGCGCAAGCTGCGCCTGGCGGCGGAGAAAAAGCTCAAGGAAGGCCAGGTACGGGCGCTGGTCGCGACCGCGTCGCTCGAACTGGGAATTGACGTTGGCACGGTGGACCTGGTGGTGCAGATCAATTCTCCGCGCTCGATCGCGGTTGCGCTGCAGCGCGTGGGCCGCGCGGGACACTGGCGCGGCGCGGTTCCAAAAGGCCGATTGTTCTGCACTACCCGCGATGACTTGCTCGAATGCGCCGCGCTGGTGCGGGCGATCAAGCTCGGCGATCTCGACCGGCTCATCATTCCCGAGGCTCCGCTGGATGTGCTGGCGCAGCAGATTGTGGCAGCGTGCGGCGCGGAAGAGTGGGATGAGGAGGCAATGTTCGCCCTGGCGCGCCGGGCTTATCCGTATCGCGATTTGAAGCGTGAAACATTCGATGCGGTTCTCGAAATGCTGGCCGAAGGCATTGCCGCCAAGCGCGGGCGCTACGGAGCCTACATCCACCGCGACCGGGTGAACGGGAAGCTGCGGGCGCGGCGCGGGGCGCGGCTGGCGGCGATCACGAGCGGCGGAGCAATTCCTGACAACGCACTTTATACGGTCGTGGCCGAGCCGGATCAGGTGAATGTGGGCACGGTGGACGAAGATTTTGCGGTGGAGAGCAGCCGCGGCGACATCATGCTGCTCGGGAACACTTCATGGATGATTCATCGCATCGAAACCAACGCCGGCCGCATGCTGGTGCAGGATGCGCATGGCGCGCCGCCGACCGTCCCGTTCTGGCGTGGCGAAGCGCCGGCGCGGACGCAGGAGTTGTCGCAGCACGTGGGCGAATTACGGGAGAAAATCAGCGAGATGCTGCCGCGAACTTCGCCCGTAGGATTTTCGGCGACGCAGCCCGAAGTGGCTGAGGCAGTTGCTTTCTTAAGAGAAGCCTGCGGGCTCGACGACTCCGGCGCGGAGCAGGCGATTGAATACATCCTGCAGGGCCGCGCCGTGCTGGGCGCGGTGCCGACACAGACGACCGTGATCGCGGAGCGTTTCTTCGACGAAGGCGGCGGGATGCAACTCGTGATCCACGCGCCGTTTGGCGGAAGGATCAACAAGGCCTGGGGACTCTCGCTGCGGAAACGCTTCTGCCGAGGATTCAATTTCGAATTACAGGCGGCAGCCACCGACAACGGGCTGAATATCGCGCTGGCCGAGCAGCACAGTTTTCCGCTCGGCGATGTGTTTCATTTCCTTCAGGCCGACTCGGTGCAACCGATTCTGGAGCAGGCAGCGCTGGATTCACCGATCTTTGCCACGCGCTGGCGCTGGGACGCGAACCGGGCACTGGCGCTGCTGCGTTTTCAGAACGGCAAGAAAGTTCCGCCGCAGATTCAGAGGATTCGCTCGGACGACCTTCTGGCGTCAGTGTTTCCCGACGCCGCGGCCTGTTTTGAAAATATCGAGGGAGAGAGGAAGATTCCCGATCATCCGCTCGTGGGCGAAGTCATGAAAGATGTGCTCACCGAGGCTATGGACGTGGAGGGATTGAAGGCGCTGTTGCGCGGCACGGCTTCGGGCGAGATTCGCGTGCTGGCGGTGGATACGCCGGTGCCTTCGCAGTTTTCACACGAGATTCTGAATGCGAATCCCTATGCCTATCTCGACGACGCGCCGCTCGAAGAGCGTCGAGCGCGGGCGGTCGAGATGCGGCGAGTGCTACCGGAATCGGTGCTGGAGGAGGTCGGCAAGCTCGATCCGGGCGCCATTGAGCAGGTGAAGAGTGAAGCCTGGCCGGATGTGCGGGACGCGGACGAGTTGCATGATGTTCTGCACACGCTGGTGGCGCTGCCGGAGGGGATTCTCGCTGGGGAGGAAAAAATTCCCACTTCTCGCGCAAAAAGCGCGCGAGAAATGGGGCACTCGGGATGGGATTGCGAATGGAGCGCGTACTTCGAACATCTGGTAAACCAGGGGCGGGCTGGGGTTGCAGTTAGTGATGGTCAGCGCTACTGGGTGGCAGCCGAGCGGGCAAAAAGCTTTGCGGCGTTGTATCCCGGCGCGGAATTTGCGCAGGCCCTGGCTGACGTAGAAAACGCGCAGGTTTCGCGCGACGACGCATTGCTTACGCTGGTCACGGGATGGATGGCTCATATGGGTCCCGCGACTGCTTCAGAACTCGGAAGGATTCTTGGGCTTCCACCTGCGGATGTCGAAAAGGCTCTGTTACGTATGGAAGCCAGCGGGACCGTGTTGCGGGGAAAATTCTCCGGCGCCGCTTCGAGCGAAGTCGAATGGTGCGAGCGGCGGCTGCTGGCGCGGATTCATCGCCTGACCGTCGGCATGCTGCGCAAGCAGATCGAGCCGGTCACACCCGCGCAATTCATGCGCTGGCTGATGCGCTGGCAGCATGTGGCTCCGGGAACGCAGGTCGCCGGCGAGCGCGGAACGCTTGAAGTCCTGCAGCAGTTGCAGGGATTTGAGATCCCGTCGAACGCCTGGGAACGGCAAGTGCTGGCGCGGCGCGTGGCCGATTACGATCCCAAATGGCTGGATCAGCTTTGCCTGACTGGAGCGGTAGGATGGGGCAGATTGTCGCCGCATCCGGCGACGCTCGATTCGGGAACGGCCCGCAGCGAGGACGGTTCGGCCGCTCCGCGGCAGCGGCGGGTGATTCCGACCAGCGTGGCGCCGATCACGTTCTTCGTCCGCGAAGAGGCCGATTGGATGGCGATCCGGGAGAACCCACACTCCGCTCACGATCCTGAAGACTCTGAACGGGCAGGCAGCGGCCTCAGCCCGTCGGCGCGGCTGGTGCATGAGTTTCTGCGGCAGCGTGGGGCGTCATTCTTTGCCGACATCGTGCGCAGCACGGGCAAATTGAAAGCCGAGATCGAAACTGCTTTGTGGGAACTGGTGGCGGCGGGCGTGGTTACCGCGGACGGATTCGACAATCTGCGGTCGCTCATTGACCCAAAACGTCGGGCGGGGCAGGGAACCGGGCGTGCGGCGCGTCCGCGGCACAGCGCGGGCCGATGGGCGCTTCTGCACGCCGATGTTGCGGCGGAAAGGCCGCGCGCGGTGGAAGCCGCCTGCTGGATGCTGCTGCGGCGCTACGGCATCGTCATCCGCGACCTGCTGGCGCGCGAGTCCAACCTGCCTTCCTGGCGCGAATTGCTGATGGGCTTCCGGCGGCTGGAGGATCGAGGCGAAATTCGCGGCGGGCGGTTTGTAGACGGGTTCCTGGGCGAGCAATTCGCGCTGCCCGTGGCGGTCGAATCGGTGCGCGCGCTGCGGAGCCTGCCGTTGAGCGGGGAGGCGATTACAGTTTCGGCGGCGGATCCGCTGAATCTGGTGGGAATTCTCGTTCCGGGTGAGCGAGTGCCTGCAATTTCCGGCAGAACGGTCAGTTATCGAGACGGAGTTGCGGTTCTGAGCGCCGAGTCATCCGGGCAAAGTCAGTCCGCGGCGAGTTAGGGCGAACTGCCGAGAAAATTTATTTATCCCTCCGCCGATCTAGTCCAACACGTCTTTCCAGTTCTACCGCCCAAAAAAATCAGAAGCTCGATGAGGGGGGCCCCCGAGCCTCTGATTGGCGTTCCCGGCTAGAACAGATTGAAAGCGCTTCCCCCGTCGCTTTTGCCGAAGTGCCGCCATATCGGCATCATGCACGCCGCGTACCATTTCCCACGTAGCTCCTGCATCATTTGCATTGAAACCCCAATAACATCACGCTGAACAGCGAGTTACTGGATTTTCTGTTAATGCCTCTTTCATCGGATGTGTTCCTCGGAAGACTACCAATCCTATCTGATCAGATAGCTCGACTAACCGTTCGGATATTAGTCAGACAAATAGGGGCGGAATGATTTTTTCCCGCTGCTGTGATAAGAAGGCTGCACGAATCTGGAGGCAGCCAAGTTGCGCCCTCGATTGCTGGCGATTTCCGGTCCCCTGCGAGACACCACCGTCCCGGTGCCGGCGGGGGAAGTCTCACTCGGTCGAGAGCCGAGCAACGGTATTGCCGTAGTGGACCCCTCAGTTTCCCGCCGCCATTGCCTCCTGCGCCAGGAGGAGGACGGCCGCTTTCTGATTCAGGACCTCGACAGCCGAAACGGCACGCTGGTGAACGGAGTCGCCGTCCGCGAACATTGGTTGCGGCACGGGGATGAAGTCGCGGTCGGAGACTCGGTGTTCCTGTTCCTGCTCGAGGAGGAAGAGCGCGGGACTCCGGCCAGCCGGGTGGAGTTCGATGAGGAAGAAGTTGCCGCCGAGACGCGCGTGATCCATCCCCGGGACGTGGTGTACTTGCAGCCAGATCGTCTGCTGCAGGAGTTGCCGCCGGCGTCGCAGGTGGCGCGGAATTTGGGGGCGCTACTGAAGATCAGCCGTGCCGTACATGCGATCCGGGACCTGGAGCAACTGCAGGCGCGGCTGCTGGAGCTGATTTTTGAAGTCGCGCCAGCGAGCCGGGGAGCAATCCTGCTTACTGAAACCGGAGCCAAGGACTTCAGTTCGTTTTACGCCCGCAGCCGGCAGTCCGGCCAGCCCGTGCGCGTGAGCCGGACGATCGCCCGGCAGGTGATGCAGGAGAACGTCGCGATTCTCGGCGTGGACGTTCCCGGCAGCGGAAAACTGCGCGACGTCGAGAGCCTGGCCGCTTCCGAAGTGCATTCCCTGCTGTGTGTGCCGCTCACAGTGTTTCAACGCACGATCGGATGCATTTACCTCGACAGCAACAATCCCGCCAACCGTTTTCAGGAGGACCATTTGCAGTTGCTGGCAGCGATCGCGGCAATCTCCGCGGTCGCGCTCGACAATGCCCGCCGCCTGCAGTGGCTGGAGCAGGAGAATCAGCGCCTTATCACTGAGATCAGCCAGGAGCAGAGCCTGGTCGGCGAGGGGCCGAAGATCAAGGAGATTTACCAGATGCTCGCCCGGATGGCTCCGTCAGATTCCACCGTGCTGATTGAGGGGGAAAGCGGAACGGGCAAAGAACTGGCTGCACGGGCGCTGCACCGGAACGGACCACGCGCCAGCAAGCCGTTCATGGCGATCAATTGCGCCGCGATTCCTGAGACCCTGCTGGAAAGCGAACTGTTCGGACACGAGCGCGGCGCATTTACCGGTGCGGTCGGCTTGAAGAAGGGAAAGCTCGAAGTTGCCGACGGCGGGGTGGTGTTTCTGGATGAAATCGGCGACATGGCTCCGGCTCTGCAGGTGAAGCTGCTGCGTGTTCTGCAGGAAAGAGAATTCGAGCGCGTCGGCGGCACGCACGCGGTCAAGGTTGACGTTCGGCTGGTTGCGGCGACCAACCATGATCTTGATGAAGCGGTGCGGAAAGGCGATTTCCGGCAGGATCTTTATTACCGTCTGGCGGTCGTGAAAATGACGATGCCGCCGCTGCGTGAACGTAAGGAAGACATTCCGATGCTGACACGGCATTTCGTGCAGAAATATGCCAAGCGCTGCAAGGTGAAGCCAAAACCAGTGTCACGCGAGGCCATGGCGGTACTGGTGAATTACGAGTGGCCCGGCAATGTCCGCGAACTGGAGAATGCCGTGGAGCGGGCGCTGGTGCTGGGCGCTTCCGACACGGTTCTACCCGAAGATTTGCCCGAAGCGCTGCTCGAGCATCCGGTCGCGGAGGATGTGACCGAAGGCAACTACCATGCCAGCGTCAAGGAACGAAAAAAGCAGCTGATCCTGAATGCGGTCGTGCGCACGGAGGGGAATTACGTCGAAGCAGCGGCGATTCTCGGCGTGCATCCGAACTATCTGCACCGCTTGATTCGCAATCTCGGGCTCAAGGACGAGTTGAACGAAGCCCTGCAGGAAAAATCCCAGGACAAGCGGCGCACGAAGCCGATCTGAGCTGCTCGGCGAAAAATCGGCCGTTCAGGGAAGCGCCAACTGCGTCAGCCGCGCCGGATCGAGATAGGTTCCTTGCCAGCGCACCGCCACATGCAGATGCGGGCCGGTGGCGCGTCCCGTACCTCCGCTGAGTCCGATGATCTGCCCGCGCTTTACGACGTCCCCCTCCTTCACTTTGAATTCGGAGAGATGCAGGTAGAGCGTGAGCAATCCCTGGCCGTGATCAATCACTACAAAATCTCCTTCGAAATAGAGCGGGCGAGCCAGCAGCACGGTGCCGTCGTTCATGGCGGCCACGGGCGTGCCGGTGGGGACGCGGAAATCGAGACCGAGATGCAGGCTCTGAGTCTTGCCGTTGAACACGCGTGCGGCGCCGAAAACATCGGAAATTTCGGCATTCGCAGGCTCGGCGAAGTTACCCGACCACTCGCGGTCGGGCGTCACGCGGTTCAAAGTCTCGTCCTTGATTTTCTTGGACTCTTCGATTTCGCGCGTCTGTTCTTCGGTCGGAGCCGTGAACTTTCCCGGTACTTCGAGCTGGCCGGGGCGCTTGGGATATTTGCCGCGACCTACCGTCAGCTTGCGGGTGAACGAGAGTGGCGGCAGGGACGGCACATGATCAGGCGACGTCGCTCCGGCGGGCTGGCCGCTGATCTCAAGCGGATAGCTGCCGGGCGCGGTCTCGAAGCTGGTTCCCGCTAACGCAAACCATGTGTTCGATCCCGAATCGAAACTAAAGATAAGTTGATGCGATAGCCACACGCCGCTGAGCGAAGAAACTCTTGACGGGGTGCGTACCCGAACCAGAAACGGCGCTCCGTTGACCAGCTTGGACGGCTCGGTGCGTACCGTCCAACTCGCGGCTGATGCGGGGAGTGCGGTTGCGATCAGAATCAATGCGACGAGCACGCCGAGGGGCTTTCGGAAATTAGTTTCTTGAACCCAATTTCGCGGTCGGATCACCCCCACAGCCTAGCATCGGAGATCGCCCCGCGCGCCAGATGATTACGAAGAGTACCCGGCTTCTTAACGGGAGCCGGGATCCGCAAGGCGATCCAACTCGCATGCTACGATTTTCGCACCCTGTGGTTGGCGTCGGGCCAGGATCGAACTTGAGAGCTCTGCGAATCCATCTATTCGCTGCCCTGCTGCTCGGACTGTGCGGATCGGGGTCCGCCCAGACAACGCCGAGGCCCGCATTGAATGCCGATCGCGTCATGGTGCTAAAGAAAGATCGCGTCCTGGAATTGCTAAGCGCAGGAAAGGTAATCAGAACATATAAAGTGGCGCTGGGCGGTGACCCAGTTGGTCCGAAGACAAGGCAGGGCGATCACAAAACTCCCGAGGGAGTCTACGTTCTGGATTCCCGCAATGCGCACGATAAGCCCGTTTATCAGGACCTGAGGTCGTTCCTCGATCGATGCCGTTGCCATAGGGCTTTGTTTAATGGAACGCCAGACTGCCATCGGACCAATACGGCACTTCGATTGGGACGGTCCGCAGCGGCGGCAGCTCTTTGTTCAGAGGACTATCCGGTTTGTCAGGGTCCGGAAACCACATAGACGTAGAAGAAATGGGTGAGTTCGGATCATTGGCGTTCAATTCAGCAGGATCTTTTATCGGCAAGAAAAACATCACGTGGCATAAATTGTGTGAATGGCCCAAATGGCTAAGGTATGCATCCTTCGACATCATAAAACTCATTGCCCCCGGCTCCACCGCTGGAATCTCCTTCTTCGCATACGCCTCTTGAATGCCCGCGATGCGCTCTCTTACCGAGGTCACTCCAGCCAGCGTCATTTGCGTCAGCTTGCGAAAAATCGGCAGGATCGATCGCACCGCCGCTGGATTGAGGCAAATCGCCCCTCTCTGCTTCGGACTCCAGACGTCATAAAAGTCAATGCTGGCCGTCCATGACGGCCCCGCCATGCACACAAAACCGTTCGTACCTTGGACCGCCGTTTCCCAGCCTTTGGGCGTCAGCACCAGAACGGACGCATCCTTTGAAATGCCCTCCGGAGCGGCGCTTCGCGCCAGCGCGATTGCCGCATCCCGGTCCATTAAATACTGCGAGAGTGGGAGCATGGTCGGATAGGGCCTCTCTGCCTCCTGTGCCCGCGTACTCACAGTCATGCTCAGCAAACTCACGACAGCGAGCGCTCCCACTGCAACTCTGGCCGCAATCTTTTCGATCTTTGCAAATCGCATCATGCTCGTTCTCGTTCCTTTCTGCGAAGATGTGTGCGCAACTACTCAAGGCCCGCCGCTTAGCTTGCCCATGGCTGCCGATTCCACGGTTCAGACCATGTGGACGTGCCGAGGCCGCTGTCACGCGGATCGTAGTTCGCCCCGTTCGAGTTGGGAACCGCGGTTGACAATTTGGTTCCAGTGTACATTCCGAAATCTGGCAGCTAAGCCATGCCGACGCGGAGGATCCCCCTTCTGCTGAGACACGCTGCAACCGAAAGTCCAAACTCAACCCTGTCATTTGCAGTGGCTTAGAGCGGCGCTGATCTGTCGGAATTATGAGTTTCTGGATAAGTCCCGGTAAGTCGGCTTATGCGGATCGATTCGAAGACGCTCTGGACGACTAGCCACCGGAAGGATGTAAAGGGGACCATTACATCGAAGGCGCGAGGAATAGCAGTTCGAGCGATGGCGCGGTCAACCTAAAATCACGCTCGCTTGGCGCGGGAGTCGCGCGTTATAGGCTGCTGCACGTGCCCTACGAACTGAGCAGTGAACCTGCAGCCATGCGTCACAATTGGCGCGAAGTCCGATGTGCGTTTCGTTCGGCGGCCCAGAAGCGGAGGCGCCGACCTAACTCTGCAAAACTCATCGCTCGCCGATCGAAGAGCTGATCCCCTACCAGTCCGTTGTTACCCTAACGGACCGCATCTGGGCCTTGCAAAACTTCATGTCATGCATTCCAAAACAGAAAAAGGACCCTGAGAGTGGGTTGTCCGCTTCACGTAACTCGTTTATTATGAATAATATGGCGGAGAGAGTGGGATTCGAACCCACGTTAGAGTTTCCCCTAAACACGCTTTCCAAGCGTGCGCCTTCAGCCACTCGGCCATCTCTCCGGCGAAAGTCGGGAAGCAAAATGCCCGGAAAAACCGGGAGCGGCAGAAGCTGAATCTCGTTACCGCGCTCGGTCCGACTTCAATTCTATGGGGGATGGCTCGTGACCGCAACCAGCGCAGAAAAAGAGCGCTCGGCAAAAGAAAAAGGCCGAGTCCCCCCAGTTCAGAGACTTGAACGCAGGCTTTGGCCGAAGAGGCGAAGAGGCGAAGAGGCGGTGAGGCGGTGAGACGAAAGGCACAGCTGCTTGAACCCTATGAAGTTGGTTCGGAAGAATCAGGAACTGTCGGAATATTCGCGCTTGTGGCAGAGGAGCCAGGCGTGGCGGAGGCGGCCATGGCGTTCGTTCCGGCATTTGCGCTGTCGCCATTCTTCGGCGTGACCGGAAGCGCCGGTATCTTGGCGTTATCCACCACGTGGTGATTCAGGCAGTACAACGCAAGTTCGAGACGGTCGGCGACACCGAGTTTGTCGTACACCTTGCGCAGGTAATTCTTGACCACTTGCTCGGTGGTGCCGACGCGCAGGGCAATCTCTTTGTTCTTCATCCCCTGGGTTACGCAGGAAACGATGAGGGTTTCTTTCGGCGTTAGCTGAACTTTTGGCCGCGATCCGGTCGGGCGCGTGTTCTGATTGCGATAGGCGTCCATGACCCAGTGAATTCCCTGGCTGTCGAGCCATGTATCTCCGGCGGCGACTTTTCTCAGGCAGTCGACAAGAAGCTCGGGCTCGACCTCGCGGGAGACGATGCCGTGAGCGCCGCGCCGGAACAACTCCAGAGTGAGTTCCTCGTCGGCTCCCGGCGTCACCACGACCACGCGCACCTGCGGATTGCCGCGCAGTAGTTCGGCCACCGCTTCGACCGGGTGCGGCGCCAGCGCCGCTTCAAAGATCACCACATCGCAGGAAAACTTCTTTACCGCGGACTGCACCTGGGGCAGCGTTTCCGCCTGCCCGACCACTCGAATGTCATCTTCCAGAGCAAACACCTTGCGCAGGCCGGCGCGGAAGATGGCCTGCGTATCGGCTACGATCACGCGGACAAAGTGTCCGTTGCCGTTGCCGTTCTCGCCTGCCCCGAAATTTTCTTCCACGTTTGCCGGAAAACTCGACATTGGATTCCTTGGCCTACGCCCGTTCGAAATGATATTCGTCGATCACCACGCCCACGCCGCGACGTCCGCGGTCCTCGAAACTGCGCACCACTCGGCCGCGGCAATCGAGCTGCACGTTCTGGGGCGCTCCCACGACGTCGGCCGGAAGCACGATGGTGAAGTCCACCATCGAACCCACGGGCACATCTGTCTCCATCGCGAGGAGCACGCCATTGGCGGAAATATTTTCGGTCTCTGCGGTGAAGTTGCCGCTCTGCGATTTCCCGGACGCGGTCAGGTGCAGCGGGAAACGCGGTGCACTCTGCATTTCCTCAAAGTGCAATCCGCTGGCCTTCTCTGCTATCGCGTTCTTGCCCGCATCCACGGCCACGTTGGCTACGACCTTCCCTTCCCGAGCGCGCAGCTTCGGAGCTGCTGGGCATCGGAACTTTCAATCGCAGGCTACACCTCGATAGGAGGGCCGCAAAGTTACCGAAGTCATTGAACAAACGCGGCTAACTTCTTTTCTTTGAGATGATTAGCTGGAATCCGAAGAGCGCCATCGGAGCCTGAAATTGTGCCCTGAAACTTCCAGATCAGCGGCAAGAAACGGGTAATTTCCGGTGATTTCAGGTTTCGGAATTAAGCCCTGCGCGAAGTTGGCGGGGCAAGGCGGCCAGCAGAGCGGCACGTGTTATCGCAAGGATCTGGTTAGAACTTCGTGACTTCGGTAAAGTGAAAATCCCGAACCTTCATTGCGGGTACGACCATATCAAAAGACTCTTCGCCGCTCGCGCGCACCGGTTCGCTCATCGCGTCCGCGGAGGAGAGCATGTGGACCAGACTCTCATTGAAACGGAAGTTGCGGACACCACCTTTGACGCGGCCGTTCTCAATCAGAAACGTTCCGTCGCGGGTCATGCCGGTCAGCATCTTCTCAAAAGGCTCGACTTCGCGGATGTACCACAGGCGCGTGACGAGCACGCCCCGTTCCGTGGAAGCGATCATCTGTTCGATCGTCTGCGGATGCGACGGTGAACCAAAGACAATGTTCTGCGGCATCTCTCCCATCTCGTTGGGCAGAATAAATCCGTGGCCGGTAGGCCCGATGGGGCCGACTTTATCGCGATACTCCGACCGTTTCATTCTCGCCGCCGTAGCGCGCGCATAGACCACGCGCTTGACGACGCCGTTTTCCACCAGTGTCACCGGCTGCCTTTGCATGCCCTCGCCGTCAAACGGGCAACCGGTCTGCAGAGGATGGTTCACATCGTCGCGGATGGTGATGTTCTCGCCAAACAACTGCGTTCCGATGCGTCCGTTCAGAAACGAGCGCTGGTCGAGAATGGCCATGCCGGAGTAATCCCAGAACATGAAGCCGACGATGTCGAGCACGGCCGCCGGTTCCAGCACAACGACATACTTGCCGGCAGGAATCTCCTGAGGATGTGCCGACTCCACGGCTTTCTTCGCTGCGGCTTCGGCCAGCAACCCAGGATTCAACGCAGCCGCATTCGGCGAGTTGGCCTTCTGCCAGCCGGAGGAATCCGCGGCCAGCATGGTGATGGAAACTTCGGCCAGCGTCTGCGTGTGCCAGTCGGCGAGGCCGCGCGAATTGAAGATGCCTTCAAAGGAATCCGCGCTTGAAAATACTCCCGCGGTCGTCAGCTTGTGTGCATCAGCGACGCGCACGATCTGGCCAACGCCCTCGGCGCGCCGCTCGGGAGTCAGGCTCGCCGTCTCTTCAAAGAAGCGCGATATCCGCGTCGCCGGCGCTGACCCGCCGGCTGCTTCCGCGGCATTCGCCATCGGCAGCAAGTCCGGATCTGCATGCTGGACTTTGGCCAGACTCTCGGCGGCGCGCACGACCTGGCGCAGGCTCTCGTCGTCAAGTTTGTTGGTGGAGGCGCGCGCGGTGCGTCCGCCAAAAACCGGGCGGACTGAAACCGTTGCGTTCTCTTCCGCCACGTTCTGATGGATGGAATTGTTGGCGAAGCGAGTCAGGGCAAAACGTCCGCCGGAAAACCAGACCTCAACCTCGTCAGAGGACGAGAGTTTGCGGATGCGATCAAAGACATCTCCGGCCTGTTCTTTCGTCAACATGACAGAGATCAGCT
>Ga0209167_10001575_pt1 | contig 13240 bp, 10 predicted proteins | sample Coa_R1_9_FD_187154 | JGI IMG/M metagenome (GOLD analysis project Ga0209167, IMG submission 187154) | Surface soil microbial communities from Centralia Pennsylvania, which are recovering from an underground coalmine fire - Coalmine... | ecosystem: Environmental > Terrestrial > Soil >... | reverse complement strand
TGCAACCGCACGGAGAGTCCATCCACAGACAAAGCGCAAATCTTTCCACAGCTCTTAACGGCCGTTAACTTTTGTCATGAGAACAAACCGGAATCGGATTCGTTCGGGGCCCAAATCGTTAATTTTTTCACCCGAATCTCGCGATGGAGCCTTGTCATGGAGTCCGATGGTACCGTCATGGGGTATGTTGATTTCTGGAGCTGCGCGCCTTGCTGCGGGCGTGGCGCTTGGGCATAGTTCCGCACCTGCGCTCACAAACTTGTGTCGGCGCGTTTTCCGCCAAGGTTCGTTTTCAGATGCCGCAAGAACCTGCCGATGCAAGGGACTCTTCCCAAGCGAAAGAGCCTTCCCCGACCGCCGATTCACTGCCGGCGCCGGAACACAAGCGGTTTGCAAAGCCGCAGCGGGTCGCCTTCGTGCAGTCCGCCTGGCATCGCGAGGTGGTGGCCGAATGCCGTCTTGCCTTCCTCGCCGAGATCGAGGCGCGGCACATTGCGCGCGCCCAGATCGATGTGTTCGAGGTGCCGGGCTCCTTCGAGATTCCGCTGCACGTGCAACTGTTGGCCAAGACCCGGCGCTACACCGCGATCGTCGCCGCCGGGCTTGTGATCGATGACGAATACATCGCCGAAACCGTGATCAAGGCGCTGATGGACGTGCAGTTGCGCACCGAGGTGCCGGTGTTCTCGGCGGTGGTGACGCCGCAACAGTTCCACGAGACGGCGGCGCATTTCGAGTTCTTCCGCCAGCATTTCGCGAAAAAGGGCGTCGAGGTCGCGGAGGCCTGCGCCAACACGCTGCTCAGCCTGGAACGGCTGCGCGGACAGGTCGCCGCCGGAATCGTGTAGGGCCCATAACGGTTTCCGGCGACTGTGACACCGCGATGACCGTTTCGCGCCGCCTTACGCCACATTGAGCGGAATCAATGTGGCTGCGCCGCCGGGCGGCTATCAAGAAACTCGCCATTATGGAGGGTTTCATGTCCCGACAATTCGACGCCATCGTGATCGGCTCCGGGCTCGGCGGCTTGACCGCCGGCGCGCTTTATGCCCGCGCCGGGCACCGGGTTCTGGTGCTGGAGCGTAACCATAATTTCGGCGGCGCGGCGACGGTCTACCGGCATGGCGCGCTGGCGATCGAGGCTTCGCTGCACGAGATCGACGGGCTCGACGTCGAGGATCCGAAGACGCCGGTGCTGCGATCGCTCGGTCTTGATCGCGATATCGCATTCGTCGATGTCGGAGATTTGCACGAAGTACGAAGCCCGTTGCTCGGCGAGCCCTTTGTTCTGCCGCGCGGGTTCGATGCGGCGCTTGCCGCCACGAAGGCGCGTTTTCCGCATCAGGCGAAAGGGCTTGATCGGTACTTCGAGCGCATCGGCGCGATTCGCCACGCGGTGGCGACGCTGAGCGAGCATCTCGACGACCGCGGTTGGTGGCTGTGGAACGCGCCGCTTTTGCCGCGGCGGTTTTGGCCGCTCATCCGCGACCGGCATGCAACGCTTGGCGAGGTGCTGCAACGTCTGTTCGGCGACGACGAGGCTGTCAAGCTCGCGCTGGCGCCGAATATTGCGTATTACACCGACGATCCCGACACGATGCCGTTCATCGCCTTTGCCATACCGCAGGCTTCCTATCTGTTGGGCGGCGGTCATTATGTTCGCGGCGGCTCGCAGACACTCAGCGATCGGCTCGCCGCGATCGTGCGCGAGGGCGGCGGCGAGGTGGAGGTTGGGCGGGAAGCTTACGCGATCCTGCTTGAGGCCGATCGGGTTCGCGGGGTGCGTCATGACGCTCGGGACGGCGGAGACCCGCAGGAGGATTTGGCGCCGGTCATATTCGGCAATGCCGCTCCATCCGCGCTCGCCGCCATGCTGCCCGGGCGGATACGCCCAAGATTCAACGGGCGCTATCGGGACCAGCGCCCGTCAATCTCGCTATGGACGGTCGCATTGGGGCTCAGCCGGCCATCGCGTGAATTTGGCGTGCGGGGTTATTCGACAGCGATCCTGCCGAACTGGGTGAAACGACTTGCGGACCTTAGGGATGGTTGGACGCTACTCGGCGAGGATCCGGGAACGCGGATGGTGCCGTACGGTTTCGTCGCCTATGACCAGATCGACTCCGGGCTCAATCAGAATGGCCCGTATCTGTTGTCGATGGTCGGCGTCGACCGGATGGAGAATTGGACCGATATCGATGCCGACGCAAAGCGCGCGCGCAAGCAACGCTGGATGGATCGGATCATCGCCGATCTCGATAGCCGGTTCCCGGGAATAGCAGGCGCCGTGGTCCAGAGGGAAATGTCGACTGCCGAGACATTTCACCACTATCTCAACACCCCCGGTGGCGGGACTTACGGCTTCGCGCCGCAGACCCGCGGGTTCATGCCGGTGCCGGAAACCGCCGTTGACGGGCTCTATTTGGCGTCGGCCTTCACCGGCGGCGGCGGGTTCACCGGGGCTATCCTCGGTGGAGGTTGGGCGGCACGCGCGGCCATGAAGGCGCATGCGTCCCACAGGGAGCGCTTGCATGCTGCCGAATAGGCCTTGCGGTTGATCGGCGCGAAAGCGTTTGATAATCGCCCGATCGGCCGATCGTCGGTTTTCGGAGGCCTCGCGTTGCTGCGATTTTTTGCACCGAAAGATTTTCCGGGCGCGCCAACGCGCGCCGGTCGCAACAAACCGCGGCCAAAATCAGTCGATTGTCATTTCCACCGCTGCCGATAAACTCAGGCGAGGGAGGCGGCTTGCCCGTGGCGACGGGCGGCCGAGACGGTCATGTTCGAAGGACACGATCCCTATCTCGTCGCGCTCTCGGTGGTGGTCGCGATCCTGGGAGGTTACACCGGTTTCGGCCTTGCCGCGCGCGTCCGCGCGACGCCGGGCGCGAGCCGTCGCATATTGCTGTCGGGCGCGGCGGTGTTCCTCGCGGTCGGCATCTGGACCATGCATTTCGTCGGCATGCTGGCGGCGCCTATTCCGGCGGATGCCGGCTATCTCCTGCTTCCGACTATTGTCTCGTTCCTGATCTGCGCGCTCGTGGTCGGCGTGTCGCTGTTCTTCCTGAGCATCGGCGAGCCCTCGCAGCAGCGCGTGATCTCCTCGGCGGTGTTGCTTGGGGCCGGGATCGTCAGCATGCATTATGTCGGCATTCACGGGCTGGCCGGCAATTTTTCGATTCAACATGATGGTGCGATGGTCGTGCTCTCGGTGCTGATCGCGATTGCCGCGGCCTATGGCGGCCTGCGCGCCTTTCTCGCCCGCCAGGACGGCATCCGTTTGACGTTAAGTGCGATCGCGTTCGGCATCGCGGTGTCCGGCATGCATTACACCGCGATGTACGGCATGCATTTCGTTCCCAAATCGGAAGCGGCCCACCATCAGTTGGGCGGAGGATTGGTCGCCTCGCCGCAAATCCTTTCGGTGGTGGTTGCCGTGCTTTGTTTTGTCATCGCGGCCGGTTTCCTGTTGTCGCTGGTGCCCGATCCGCGCCGGCAGACAAGCGCGGCCGAAGTCACGGCCGATCCGGCTCTCGAGGCGGCGCTTGCGGCTTCGCCCGAGGCGGGGAGCTCGGCCATGAACTTCCCGCGATTGACTTCGGCGCCGCTCGGCGGTCTCGGCCAGCCGCCGCGCCCGGCGCCAGCGCCGCGATTGCCGGTCGAGGGCGCCGACGGTACACACTTTATAGATACGGCCGATGTGCGCAGCGTGCGGGCCGACGCCCATTATACCAGGGTGCATGACGGCACCCGCGAGCGGATGTGCCCGTGGTCGATCTCCGAAGCCGAGGCGCAGCTCGATCCCGGGCAGTTCGTGCGGGTGCACCGCAGCCATATCGTGGCGATCCCGCACGTATCCTTCGTGCGCAAGGAGGGAGACGGCGCGGTGATCGAACTCGACGGCCCCTCGCCGCACCGCGTCCCCGTCAGCCGCGCCAAGATCGCCGAGGTCAAGGCCCGGCTCGGTCTCGCCCGGCGCAACCATCACGCCTAGGACGGTATGCAATCTCTCTTCATCGCCTCCAACCATAACAACTTGAACATTGCGGAAACTGCTAAGATGTCGTGAGACGGCAGCCCAAATCTTAACCTGCCCGGATCGCAGGCAAACGGTTGGTTTTGTCAAGATGGTTGGGGTGCTCACATGACGTATTACGCGCGATATCGGGCAGGCGAACACGTTGGAGTGTGGCGCGAGTTGACGGCGCTTGGCGCTTCGGTCCGCGCGCCCACGCTGATTCATGATGCCTGGGCTGTCGCCGAGGAGACAATGACTCGGGTGGCCACGAATATCGATTACATCATCGAAAGGCTGCTTAATCATTCCTATCAGTTCGACGTTTATCCCGACGGCACGGCGCCTTCAGTAACTCTTCCGATTCATCGCCGCCCTGATTCCGCACTGCTGGCGGATGTCGCCGATCTGGAGCAAAGGGTGGGACCGATTCCCCTGTCTCTTCGTGCGTTCTGGCACGTCGTCGGTACAGTCTCGCTGATCGGCCGCGCGCCAGAAGGATGGCCTGAATATAGCGATCCCCTGTTTGTCTCGCCGCCCGACTATGCGCTTTTTGAATTACGCGAGCGAGACCGGGGCGAGGAAGGGGTCTTCATGTGTGGGCTTGCGCCGGATGTCCTGCACAAGGACAATGTGAGCGGCGGCCCGGAATACGCCATTGCCCTTCCGAACCCGAGTGCAGACGCAACTTTCGAGGAGGAGTGGCGAGGTATCGGCTTCGTGCCATATCTCCGCGTGGCGATTCTGGAGTGGGGAGGGTTCCCGGGTCTTTCGCAGGACAACCCTCAGGACAAGTGGCGCCGCAAATATCCATGCGCCCCGCCGCCAGCTTGGTTCGGCGAACTCACCAAGGACCTCTTACCTTTTTAAGAAATGAGGTCACTCGGTGGGTTAGGTCGCGAACCCTGACGCATTTCGTGCATGTTAGGGCGCATCTCGTGCGAATTCCCTCCGCCGGTGACGGAGTGGCCAGCGCTGCCTTGTCTGCGAAAAATTCGGGGACGAGCCTCCGCGCCGACGTCTGGACCAACGCGTAAATCCGCAAGACCGAATACGCGCCAAACAACATAAAGACGCATGGAGGAGACGATGATTCCTGGCCCGTTCAGCTATCACCGGCCTGCGACGCTGGCCGACGCGGTCAAACTGCTCTCGACATTGGGCGACGAAGCCCGCCCCCTGGCCGGCGGCCACAGTCTGGTCCCGATGATGAAGCTTCGGCTCGCGACCCCCGAACATCTGGTCGATCTGCACGACATCGCCGGGTTGAAGGGCATTCGCCGCGACGGCAACAAGATCGTGATCGGCGCGATGACCACCCAGCACGAACTCTTGGCATCCGACGACATCAAGAAATCGCTGCCGATCCTGCATGAGGCGGCAGGCCTGATCGCCGATCCGCAGGTGCGCTACCGCGGCACGATCGGCGGCAATGTCGCCAATGGCGACCCCGGCAACGACATGCCGGCGCTGATGATGACGCTCGGGGCTGCCTACAGGCTTGAAGGCGCCTCCGGCGCGCGCGAGGTCATGGCCACCGAATTCTACCAGGGTGCTTATTTCACCGCGCTCGAGCCCGGCGAAATCCTGACCGCAATTTTGATTCCGGTGCCGGCGGCCGGCCACGGCTCGGCCTATGAGAAGCTGAAACGAAAAGTCGGCGACTATGCCACGGCGGCCGCCGCCGTCGTGCTCACGATGTCGGGCGGCAAGGTCGCTTCCTGCGCGATCGGGCTGACCAACCTGCACGAAACGCCGCTGCTTGCGGTGGATGCGGCCAAGGCCATGATCGGGACCAGCCTTGACGCCGCAGCGCTGAAAAAGGCCGCGGCCGCTGCCGAAGCGATCATGTCGCCGGCGGCGGATGCCCGCGGGCCGGTCGAATACCGCAAGCATGTCGGCGGCATCATGGTGACGCGGGCGCTCAAGCGCGCCGCTTCCCGCGCGAAATAAGAGGGGAAACAGACAATGGCAAAAACCCATGTGACCATGAAAGTGAACGGCGCCGAGGTTGAGGGCCTCGTCGAACCGCGCACGCTGCTGGTGCATTTCCTGCGCGAGAATCTTTCGCTCACCGGCACCCATATCGGCTGCGAAACCACCCATTGCGGCGCCTGCACGGTCGATCTCGACGGCATGTCGGTGAAAAGCTGCACGGTGTTCGCGGTACAGGCGCAAGGCTCCGAGGTCCTGACCATCGAGGGCGTCGCCAACGCCGACGGTTCGCTGTCGGCCTTGCAGGAAGGCTTCCGCATGATGCACGGGCTGCAATGCGGCTTCTGCACGCCCGGCATGATCGTGCGCGCGCAGCGGCTCTTGAAGGAAAACCCACGGCCCACCGAGGAAGAAATACGCCTCGGCATCTCCGGCAACATCTGCCGCTGCACCGGCTATCAGAACATCGTCAAGGCAATCCAGTACGCCGCCAGCAAGATCAACGGCGTTGAATTCAAGGAGGCTGCGGAATGAACGACATGACTCCCACGCGGGAACAACGCACCGCCGCCCTCGAAGGCATGGGCTGCAAACGCAAGCGCGTCGAAGACGCCCGCTTCACGCAAGGCAAGGGCAACTATGTCGACGATTTGAAGCTGCCGGGCATGCTGCACGGCGATTTCGTCCGCTCGCCGCATGCCCACGCGCGCGTCAAGTCGATCAATTCCGAGGAGGCTTTGAAGGTACCGGGCGTTCTGGCGGTGATCACCGCCGAGACGCTGAAGACCGTCAACCTTGCCTGGATGCCGACGCTTGCGGGCGACGTGCAGATGGTGCTGGCCGACGGCAAGGTGCTGTTCCAGAACCAGGAGGTTGCCTTCGTGGTCGCTACCGACCGCTATGCGGCCGATGACGGCATCAACAAGGTCGTGGTCGAATACGAGCCGCTGCCGGTCGTGATCGATCCGTTCAAGGCGATGGACAAGGATGCACCGGTGCTGCGCGAAGATCTCGCCGGCAAGACCACCGGCGCGCATGGGCCGCGCAAGCATCACAACCACATCTTCGAGTGGGCCGTCGGCGACAAGGACTTGACCGATGCCGCCTTCCGCAAGGCCGAGGTATCGATCAAGGAGATGATCTCCTATCACCGCACCCATCCCTCGCCGCTGGAGACCTGCCAGTGCGTCTGCTCGTTCGACAAGATCAGGGGCGAGCTGACGATCTGGGGCACCTTCCAGGCGCCGCACGTCATCCGCACCGTGGTGTCCTTGATCGCGAAATTGCCCGAGCAGAAGATCCACGTGATCTCGCCCGACATCGGCGGCGGTTTTGGTAACAAGGTGGGCGCCTATCCCGGTTACATTTGTGCCGCCGTCGCCTCGATCGTCACCGGCAAGCCGGTGAAGTGGGTCGAGGACCGCATCGAAAACCTGACCGCGACCTCGTTCGCGCGCGATTACCACATGACCGCCGAAATCGCCGCGACCAAGGACGGCAAGGTCACGGGCCTGCGCGTCCATGTGCTCGCCGATCACGGCGCGTTCGACGCCTGCGCCGACCCGTCGAAATGGCCGGCAGGTTTCTTCAACATCGTCACCGGCTCCTATGATTTCCCGACCGCGCATCTTGTGGTCGACGGCATCTATTCCAACAAGGCGCCGGGCGGCGTCGCCTATCGCTGCTCGTTCCGCGTCACGGAGGCCGCCTACTGCATCGAGCGGGCGATGGATATCCTGGCCCAGAAACTCAAGATGGACCCGGCGGAGTTGCGGTTGAGGAATTTCATCAAGCGGGAACAGTTCCCGTATCACTCGGCGCTGGGCTGGGAATACGATTCCGGCGATTACCACACCGCCATGAAGAAGATGATGGAAACGGTGAAATACGCCGAACTTCGCAAGGAACAGGCGGAAAAACGCGCGGCGTTCAAGCGCGGCGAGACCCGCGAGATCATGGGCGTCGGGGTTTCGTTCTTCACCGAAATCGTCGGCGCCGGCCCGTCGAAGAACTGCGACATTCTGGGCATTGCGATGTTCGATTCCTGCGAGATCAGGCTGCATCCGACCGGCGCGGGCATTGCGCGCGTCGGCTCCAAGAGCACCGGCCAGGGTCATGAGACGACGTGGGCGCAGATCATCGCCACCGAGATCGGAATCCCGGCCGACAACATCATGGTCGAGGAGGGCAACACCGATACCGCGCCCTATGGCTTGGGCACCTACGGCTCGCGCTCAACACCGGTCGCCGGTGCTGCGATCGCCATGGCGGCGCGCAAGATCAAGGCCAAGGCCCAGATGATCGCCGCCTACAAACTCGAGGTGCACGAAGGCGACCTGGAATGGGATATCGACGGGTTCCGCGTCAAGGGCCTGCCCGAGAAGTCGATGTCGATGAAGGACATCTGCTGGGCGGCCTATAACTCCGTGCCGCCGGGCATGGAGCCGGGCCTGGAGGCGGTGAGCTATTACGATCCGCCGAACATGACCTACCCATTCGGGGCCTATATCTGCGTGATGGACATTGACGTCGATACCGGGGTCTACAAGGTCAGGCGCTTCTACGCGCTCGACGATTGCGGTACCCGCATCAACCCGATGATCATCGAGGGCCAAGTGCATGGCGGACTGACCGAGGCGTTTGCAATAGCGATGGGCCAGGAAATCCGTTACGACGAGACCGGCAACGTGGTGACCGGTTCGTTCATGGATTTCTTCATGCCGACCGCGGTCGAAACCCCGCATTGGGAGACCGACTTCACCGTGACGCCGTCGCCGCATCACCCGATCGGCGCCAAGGGCGTCGGCGAAAGCCCGAATGTCGGCGGCGTGCCGGCGTTCTCCAACGCCGTCAACGACGCCTTCTCGTTCTTGGGGAGCACCCATATCCAGATGCCGCACGATTACTGGCGCAACTGGAAGGCGGCGAAGAGTCTGGGAGTTTTCGCGGCGTAGCGATCCACTCCCCTCCCTCCCCGCCGCTTCGCGGGAGGAGGGGAGAAGATGCAGCGAAGAAGGAAAACACCCTGACCATGAAAACCCGCGAGGAGATCGCGCAGGCACTCGCCGCTTCCGGCTATATCGCCGACGGTGAATTGGCGACCGCGGTCTCGCTGATGCAGTTGCTGCGGCGCCCGTTGTTGCTCGAAGGCGAGGCGGGGGTCGGCAAGACCGAGGTGGCGAAGGCGCTGGCCGCGGCGCACTCGACCGAGCTGATCCGCCTGCAATGCTATGAGGGGCTCGATCAATCCGCCGCGCTCTACGAATGGAACTACCAGCGGCAATTGCTCTCGATCCAGGCGCATCGCGGCGAGGATGCCGAGACAATCGAGGACCAGATTTTCTCGGAAAAGTACCTGTTGGAGCGGCCGCTATTGGCCGCGATCCGGCGCGCCAGGCCGCCGGTGCTGTTGATCGACGAGATCGATCGCGCCGACGACGAATTCGAGGCGTTCCTGCTTGAACTTCTGTCCGACTTCCAGGTTTCGATCCCCGAACTCGGTACGATTTCCGCCACCGCCATTCCGCATGTGGTGCTGACCTCGAACGGCACCCGCGAACTCTCCGACGCGCTGCGCCGCCGCTGCCTCTATCACTATGTCGATTATCCCGACGTCGATCGCGAGGCCCGGATCATCATGGCGCGGATCGATGGCGCGACCGCCTCGCTGTCGCTGCAGATCGCGCGCATGGTCGAGGGCATCCGCAAAGAGGAGCTTCGCAAGGTGCCGGGCGTCGCGGAGACGCTGGACTGGGCCGCGGCGCTGGTCGGCGTCGGCGTCACGGATTTGCGCGAGACCCCGGAGGCCGTGCACGAGACCTTGATGTGCCTGCTCAAGACCCATGAGGACAAGTCGCGCCTGACGCGCGAGGTGGCGATGCGGATATTGGGGAAGGTCGCATGAGCTGTTGCGGCGCCACTCCCGGTTATGACGACATCGACGAGGTCTCTCGCCTTGTCGCCGCCAAGCTCGCCGCATTTCTCAAAACCCTGCGCGATAGTGGTTTTGCCGTCGGCCTGCAGGAGGGCCGGGATGCCGCGGCGCTGATGGCGGCGGGCTATGCGGAAAAGCCGGGCCTGTTGCGTTCCGCCTTCAAACATCTGTTCTCGGCGCGCAAATCCGACTGGGACAAATTCGACGGGCTGTTCGATGCGTTCTGGCTGGGAAAGCGCGTGCGGTCGCGCTCGATGACGATCGGCGCGGCGAAATCGGCCAACAATCCCTCGCTGAAGTCGTTGCAGGATAACAAGTCGCAAGCCCCCGCGGGACAAGCGGCCACCGATCAGATTCCATCCGCTGATGGCGCTCCCGAGGATCGTGCTGGCGAAGGGCGCAAAGAAGGCGCCTCGCGCGCCGACAATCTTGCCGAAATCGATTTCCGCAAGATGGCCGACCCCGAGCAGATCGAACAGGCCCATGAAGCGGCGGCGCGGTTGGCCAAGACCATGCGCACGCGGCTGACGCGGCGCGATCTGGCGCGGCGGCACGGTTACCGGCTCGACCTGCGTCGCACCATTCACGGCAATATCAGCCATGGCGGCGTGCCGATCTCGCTGGTCAAGCGGCAGCGCAAGGAAAAGCCGCTGCGGCTCGTCATGCTGCTCGACGCCTCCGGCTCGATGAGCATGTACACCGGCGTGTTCCTGCGCTTCATCCACGGCGTGCTCGATGAGTTCCGCGAAGCCGAAGCCTTTCTGTTCCACACCCGCCTTGCCTACGTCTCCGACGCGATGAAGGAAAAGGACGCCGGCCGCGCCCTCGATCGCCTGTCGATCATGGCGCAGGGCGCGGGCGGCGGCACCAGGATCGGGGAGTCCCTGGCGACCTTCAACCGCTGGCATGCCGCGCGGGTCCTGCATTCGCGCTCCTGCGTGATGATCGTGTCCGACGGTTACGAGACCGGCGACGCCAGGCTGCTCGGGCGCGAGATGGCGGCGCTGGCGAAACGCTGCCGTCGCATCGTCTGGCTCAACCCGATGATGGCGTGGGAGGGCTACGCGCCGGAAGCCGCAGGGATCAAGGCGGCGCTGCCGCATATCGATCTCTATGCGCCCGCCAATACGCTCAAGAGCCTGACCGAACTCGAACCCTATCTGGCGAAGCTGTGAGACAGGACGAAATGAGACGAGATCGAGCATGTAGCGGCGACGGAAGTGCGCCCCTTCTCCCGCTCTTTGCGGGGGAGGGTTGGGGTGGGGGTACTTCCGCAAAACGCGCTGCTCGAGTGGATAGACTTCCCCCACCCGCCGCGCGCTGTCGCGCGCGTCGACCTCCCCCGCAAGCGGGAGAGGTGGAGTGAAAGGAGCAACGCCCGTGACCAAGCATGTGGAAGTGATGGATCTGGTGGCGCGGATGAAAGCCGCCGAGGAAGCCTTCGTGCTCGCGACCGTAGTGCGGACGGTGTCGGTGACGGCGGCCAAGGCCGGCGCCAAAGCGATCATCCGCCCCGACGGCACCATTGTGGCGGGGTGGATCGGCGGCGGCTGCGCCCGCGGCGCGGTGCTCAAGGCCGCGCGCGACGCGCTCGCCGACGGCGAGCCGCGCATGGTGTCGGTGCAGCCGGAAAATCTCCTGGCCGAACTCGGCGTCAAGCCCGGCGAGAACCGCGACGGGGTGCGCTTTGCGAGCAACATGTGTCCGAGCAAGGGCACCATGGACGTGTTCGTCGAGCCGGTGCTGCCGCATCCTTCGCTGGTCATTCTCGGCGGAAGCCCGGTGGCGCTGTCGCTCGCGGCCCAGGCCCGCCAGCTCGGTTACCATGTCACCGTCGCCGCCCCCGCGGCCGATTTGCCGGAGACGCCCGATGCGGACTTGCTGGTCGACGGCTTTACGCTTGAAAAGCTCTATCAGGCCAAGCGCTTCATCGTGGTCTCGACGCAAGGCAAGGGCGACGAAGCCGCGTTGCGCACGGCGCTGAAAACGCAAGCCGCCTATCACGCCTTCGTCGGCAGCCGCCGCAAGATGGCGGCGCTACGCGGCAAGCTGATCGCGGAAGGCTTTGAGGCGGCCGCCGTCGACCGCGTCAAGGCGCCGGCCGGCCTCGACCTCGGCGCGATCACGCCGGAAGAAATCGCGATGTCGATCCTGGCGGAGATCACGGTGGAGCGGCGGCGCGGGCAGCGCGAGCCCAAATAGCGGTCGTCTTTGCCGGAAGCGCAGGCGGCAAAGCACCCTGCACCGTTATTCCGCCGCAATGCTTGTGATGATCGAGAGCGCGCGGTCCCGTAGCGGTGAATTTTCATGAGGCGGTATCGGCAGCCATCTGCGTCAAGTTTCCCGGCGCTGTTGCCGAAACGCGACACCGGCGAATGGGCGCCGTGGTAGCTTGCGCATAGCGTAGCCGCATGAATCATGCGTCGTCCGATCGGCTCGCGGGGGAATCGGGGGAATCACGGAATGAACCAGCGCCTGCGTCCATTGTTCTGTTTGCTGACTCTGGCCGTGTTAGCCACATGGTCGACTGTTGCGGTCGCGCGCCCCGGCCACAAGCATCAGGCGGCGAAGAAGGCGCATGATGCGGCGGCGGCACGGCGTCACCACCACCACGCGGCGATCAAGAAGGGCGGGCATGCAAAGCATGCGGCGGCAAAGCACGAGCCGGCACGCTCCCACGACGCGCCGCCTCCCGTTGCGGACATAGCGCCGCTCTCCGGCGATCTCGCAGCGGTCAGGGATGCGATCGATCTGGCACGCAAGGGCAAGACAACTGAGGCAACCGCGATACAGAAAACGATCGGCGATCGGGCTGCGCACAAGCTCGTTGAATGGTTCATTCTTCGCTATCCGGAGGCGGACGTGAACTTCAGCCGATACGCGACGTTCATCGCCGATAATCCAGGTTGGCCGAGCATTGGACTGATGCGCAAGCGGGCGGAGGCGTGCCTGTGGCAGGAGCGCGGCGGTGCAGCCACCGTCCGCAATTTTGTCGGCGGCCAGCCGACAAGCGCCAAGGGCCGCTTCGCGCTCGCGCGCGCTTTGCTCGCCGAAGGCGACCGTGAGGGTGCCGCAAAACTGGTTCGGCAGGCCTGGCGCTCGGAGGAACTGTCCGAGCACTCGGAAGCGGACGCGTTCGAAATGTTCCACGACCTGCTCACGCGCGAGGACCATCGGGCGCGAATGGACAAGCGCATCGGCGCCAAGGATCTGGCGGGCGCCAGGCGCGCCGCGCAGCATCTCGGCAGCGACGAGCTTTCGATCGTAAAGGCCTGCGCGGCCGGCAACGACGACAAGGCGCTCGATCTGCTCAACGACGTCGCGGCCGAGGCGCAGAGCGATTTGGGATATGCGCT
>Ga0209167_10001572_pt1 | contig 13247 bp, 10 predicted proteins | sample Coa_R1_9_FD_187154 | JGI IMG/M metagenome (GOLD analysis project Ga0209167, IMG submission 187154) | Surface soil microbial communities from Centralia Pennsylvania, which are recovering from an underground coalmine fire - Coalmine... | ecosystem: Environmental > Terrestrial > Soil >... | reverse complement strand
CGCGGCGCTTGTTGTTGTCGTGTATCCCCTCGTCGTCGACGACCCACTCGTGCCCCCACCAGTTCGAAACCGTCGTGAACGCGCCGCCCTCCGGCGCGGGGGTTACCGGCCAGAGATCGAGGCTCACCGGCGGGCGTATCTGGGTCCAAGGCAAGCCGCAATCCGAGAACTTGGCGTTCGGCTTCCCGACGGTTTCGCCCGTCGTGAAATAGAGATCGTGCGGAGCAACCGCGAGCAAGCCCGATGTCATCCAGTACTGCAGCAGGCCCGGATCGATGTCGACGAGCGCGGTGAGCCGGAATCGTTCCAGCAGCCGGTCGGCGATGCGCTGATGGAAGTTGAGGAGAAGGTCGGCTTCCGCGAAGACCTTGCGAGCGTGCGCGGCCGAGACGTTGACGAACTCGCCGTCCTCGGTGTAAAGAACGACTCGGTCTTCGATGCCGTACCGGCGCAACCGCTCCGTCAGCACGGAGACTCGCTCGACGTCCTGGCGGCGATCGCCCGTCGGTTGAAACTGTTCCAGCCACCAAACGTCGCAGCCGATCCTCCGCAGCCCGTCCACGTACTGCAGGTAGACCCAAAAATGGCCTCCGCCAAGCGGATAGTTGACGACGTTATGTGGCGATACGACGATCCTCATGCACGCCTCCAAAATTGATCAGCTCGATGCCGTTCGCGTGGAAAAATTCGCGGAGTCGAGGGTCTGAAAGCGTGCGCAGCTCGATCTCGCGTTCGGCATTGTAAGGCGACTCGAAGTCGTCGCTGACGTAGCCGGGATGACAGCTCAGTTCCGTGATTCCGTCGTGCAGCTCCACGTCAAGCATCTGCAGGAGGCTGTCGATGCCGATGTGCTCCGGATGGGGTTCGCTATCCCACTGACCGTAAAACCTTGAAAAGTAACGCACTGGCGAATGCTCGCGCAGCGGCAGGTCGTAGCAGCCGGCCACCTCTTCGAAGACAGGTTGCAGACGCGCGTCCCGGTGCACGTTCTGGTGCGCGTCGAGGTGCGTCGGCATCCGCCCGAACCACATGCTAAAGACGTCGATCTGCGCTTCGATCGCATCGCGACAGCGCTTGGAGTCGTCGAAGCTCACGAGCGGATTCGCAGCCTCGTCGGTGAGTGTAACGTGCAGCCCGACGCCCAGCTGCGGGCGATGCCTCGCGTAGCGCCACGCGTCAATTGCGCCCGGCATCGTGATCATCAAACTCGTGCTCGTAAGCACGCCGAGATCGGAAAGCTCGGCGACGGCCCGGTTGATGCCGACGCTGGCTCCAAAGTCGTCAGCGTTAACGATGAGATACTTCACGTAAACCTCCCGTCGCGCGGGCAACGCGTTCCATTGCCGTCGCGCACTCGTCCGTCGCGCGAACCGCGACGCCGGCCGCGAGCGCTGCAAAAATCCCGCAAGCCGCCCAGGCACCGGTAAAGCCGGCCGCTGCGGCGAGCGCGAAGAGCGCCGCGACAGCTATGATCGACGCCGTCGAGAAGTGGGGGCGGCTGCGTAAGCGTGCCAGCTGACGCCCCGCGCCGTGCTCCTCGACGAGCAAGAGGGAACGCGCGCAGCCGAGCATCCCGCCGCGGACTTCGAGGTCCCACCGGTCGTAGGCACCGCCTCGCAGCGTGACGCCGTCGTTAGCTCGCAGAGCCTTCTCCAGCGTGGTAAGCCACGTGTCGGGCGCATGCCAAGATTCGCTCCAGACGGTGTCCGATCGCGGCTTCACTAACCAGATCCGTGGCGTGAGCGGCGAGCGCCACGCGGTCAGCCCGTACTCCATTCTCCCGGCCAGGCGCGCGAAAGGCTGCGCCAAGTGCAAGAACCCGACGAGCGCCCTCGAGCGAATCGCTTGAAGTTTCGTCCGCGGGCGCGTCTCGAAGACGGCCTGCCGCGCCGCCTTCGCGGCTTGCACGACCGGTGCGAGCACGGCCGCCGCCAACAGCGGCAAGGCGAGCAGCAGGGGCGGCCAGAGAACTCCCAGCGCGCACAACGCGGCGAGCGCGGCGATGACGAGATACCATTCCGGCATCAACGGCAGCGACGAGAAGAGAGTCGGCTCGGGACGCTCGAGCGATTGATAAGGCGCGCTTCCCCACGGCCCCTGATAGATGCGCGAGCGCCAAAACGAGAGCGCCGGCGTGATGCCTCTTGCGTAGATTCGTCCGCCCCACGTCGCGTGACCGGCGGCATTGTACTTCTCCGGCCACTTTTTCTCCAATAGTGCTTCGGCGCGACCGTATCCGCGCTGCTGCTTCAAGTATGAGCGCAGCGTCGTCCGGCGATGATGCCACACGACCGCTGCCGGGGCGAAGCCCAAGGTGCCGCCGCGTTCCGACAAGCGCCAACAAACGTCGACGTCGTCGCCGGCAACACGAAGCGAAGGATCGAATCCGCCGATCGCCGCGAGCGCCTCGCGGCGAAAGGCCATGTTGCACCCGGGAATGTGCTCGGCTTCGCGGTCGGAGAGCAGCACGTGCGTCGGTCCTCCCGGCGCGTTGTCGAAACAATCCGCCACCGTACCGAGGTTTGGGGGCGCGATGTTCGGGCCGCCGACGCCGCTATGCGTGGAGTCGAGGAACGCGTGCCCCAGATACTTGAGCCAATCCTGATCGGGATAAGCGTCGCTGTCGAGATAGGCGACGATCTCGCCGGTGGCGGCTTCGAGGCCCGTGTTGCGCGCGTTGCTCAATCCGCGGTTTGGCGTGTTGATTAATCGCACCGCATACTCAGCGGCTATTGCGCGGGTGCCGTCGGTCGATCCGTCGTTAACGACGATCACCTCGAAGTTCGGGTAGTCGACGCGTGCCAGTCCGTCCAGGCATTCGCGAATCGTGGCCTGCGCGTTGTAGGCGCAGACGATCACCGAAATGCGCGGCCACTTCATGTGCGCGCGGAAAGGAACCTCTGCAAAGCCTTCGCGAACCGCCGCCAGCGCCGGCTTCGGGCTGCGCCCCCGGCGTGTAAGACCGAAGTCCCAATCGGCTATCGGATGGCCGCCGCGGAACCATTCGTCGGTCCAAGCGAATGTGAACGCGCCCGCGCAGCCTGATTCGAAGATCGTGCGGAGTTGCCAGGAGAGGCTTTCGGCCTGGCTCCGCTCACCATTACGCCGGCTGTCCAAGCCGACTTCGGCCATAACGAGCGGGCGATCTCCGGCGATGTTTTGCAGCCGCGAGAGATAGGCGCCCAATTGCTGCTTGCGCTCGAGGTAGACGTTGAACGCAACGAGGTCGAGAAACGGAAGCTGCAAGTACTCCGTCGTTGGGTAGTTGACGTAGGTAACGAGCGCGCCCGGATCCTCCGTCTTGACGGCGCCGTACAACCGCTCGATAAAGTGTTCGACGCGCTGTGCTCCGAGCCAGCGAACTACGCTCGACGGTATCTCGTTGCCGACCGCGTAGCACAGAATCGACGGATGGCCGGCGCACTTCGCGGCGTACTCGCGTACTCGGCGCTCGATCTCTTTTGCGCGAGAGTGATCGTCGAGGAAGGCTACGTGCTGCTCCCAAGGCAGGCCGACCATCACCCGTAGGCCATGGTGCTCCGCGGCATCGAGCAACCAGAGCGGCGGTACCGTGTAGGTGCGCACGGCGTTGAATCCGTTTGCCGCCATCAGCTCAAAGTCGCGATCGACGCGTCCTGGGTGGTGGCGCTCGTTGCCGAGCTCGTCGAGTCTAAAAGTTCCGTAGGTGGTTCCGCGTACGTAGAGCTTCTCGTTACCTGCGAACAGGAACTTGCCGTGTGCGGTCGTCCGCGCCAGCGGCGCGATTGCCGGGAGCGCCGGTCCCGGACGGACTTGGAGAACGCTCATGCCGGCCTCGCTGAAACGTTGACGTATTCCGCGTATTCTGGCAACGAGGAGCGGCCGACACCGCGGTAGCGTATTCCGCAGTTCGCAAGCGCGGGACCGTCGAGGACGTTGCGGCCATCGACGACGATGCGCCGCCGCACGGCGCGCGCGATGTCGTTCGGATCGATGCCGCAAAACTCGGGCCATTCCGTTAGGACCAGCAGCGCGTCCGCGCGCGCGGCTTCCATCGCCGAGCCGACCAGCGTCGTGCCATGCGGAAGGTCGGCTCGTATGATTGCCGGATCGTATGCAATCACGGTCGCGCCCCGCTCGACCAGGTCCTCGAGGACTCGCAATGCGAGCGAGCTGCGCACGTCATCCGTGCCCGCTTTAAAGGCCAAACCCCAGACGCCGATTTGCATATCGCGTAGAACCCCCAGTTCTTCTTCCAAGACGTCGACGATTTTGCGCGGCTGCGCCGCGTTCACGCGCAAGGTCGCTTGGAGCAGATGCGACGGCGATCCGCTTCCGCGCGCGACGTGTTCGAGGCTGAGCACGTCTTTCTCGAAACACGGTCCGCCGAAGCCGATGCCGGGCTTCAGATAGGCATCGCCGATTCGGCGATCCGAGCCGATGCCGCGCAGTACCTCGTGCGAATCGGCGTTGAGCCGCCCGCAGATGTTGGCTATTTCGTTTGCAAAGCTGATCTTGAGCGCGAGAAATGCGTTCGCGCCGCCCTTGATGAGCTCGGCATCGCTGCGGCTCGTCACGATCACGGGGGCGACGAGGCCCTCCACGAGCGCCGAATATGCCGTCGCGGCCCCTTGCGACTCCGCGCCAACGATCGACCGATCGGGATTCAGAAAATCGTAGACGGCGCTGCCTTCTCGCAAGAACTCCGGGCAGTAGAGCAGCTCCACGCCTGAGGGTAGCCGTTGGGCCATCCGGTCCGACGTGCCCGGCGGCACGGTAGAACGCAACACAACGATCGTCGAGCGCCGCTCGATCGTTCTGCTCAACGCATCGGTCGCGATATGAAGTGCCGACAGGTCGGCCGATCCGTCATCGCGCGAAGGTGTCCCGACCGCGACGATGATAAAGTTCGCGTGGGCAACTGCAAGGCTCAGATCGTTGACGAAGGTCAAGCGTCCACTTTCAAGGTGGCGCTCGAGGAGCTCCGAGAGACCTGCTTCGCGGTAAGGAGGCAGGCCGGCGTTGAGCTGCTCGATTCTCCGAACGTCGGTATCGAAGCCGACTACGTCGAAACCGAGCTCGGCGAAACCTACTGCATTCGCCGTGCCGACAAAACCGGTTCCGAGGATCGTTATTTTGATCCGGTGGAAACTTCGCATCGCGAACCCAGAGTACTCGACGTGCGCGAAGCATCACACCTACACGCCTGCACACTCGACCACACACTTTCTACTGTGTGTGGGAGCGTCGTTAATTTAGGTGGAGTCTAATCAGTCGATGGGCCACAAGGTCGTTGAGCGCTTAGTCGTTGTCCGGCGGACCGTTTCCACCGCCTTGCTTGAGAAAGTAGTCGGCGCCGAGCGGTGCGGGAATCGGGGTGAAGCTGCGCGGCGTGCCCTTGAAGTTGAAGCAATCGGAGAAGTCGTCGGCGCGAACGTCGGTCGTGCCGAGCGATCCCAAGTCGAACGTTTTCTCGACGAACTTCAAGATGCTTCCGAACTCGTGCTGGCGATGCGAAACGTAGCCTTTCGGCGTGTAGGGTGAGATGATGACGGCCGGAACGCGAAAGCCGAGCTCGTAAGAGTTGTAGACGACCGGCGACACGTGGTCGGCCCAACCGCCCCAGTCGTCCCAGGTCAAGAAGATGACGGTGTTGTCCCAGTAGTTGCTCTTGCCGACGGCATTGACGACCGAAGCGACCCACGACGGTCCGGTGCCGTTGCTGATGTGCGCGTGGTCCGACGCCTTCGCCGTGGGCGTTACCCAGACGACGCTTGCCAAGGCGCCGTTCCCGATATCGGTGATCACCTTGGACGGCGGCGCCACGACTTCGGTTGAAAACTGCGATCCCTCCTGGAGGTGCTTGATCGCATCCGGAGCGTTCCACAAACCCGCGCCGGTGCGCCACTCGTAGTATCGCCAGGTGAGCCCCTTATCGGTAATTAGGTCCATCAACGTCGGCCGATCGTAACAGGGATACGTCTCCTGCAGCTCTTCGCCGTTCGCGTCGATGAGCATCGCGAGGGAGCCCGGTGGCGAATCGCAGCCGCCGGTAAATTGCTGCTCGGCCGTCTGAGGATTCTCGGAGACGCGCAGCCGCGAACCCTGGCTGATCGTGGACGTTCCGCTAATCAGGTACTGATGGGCGGGGAAGCTGGGCCCTTCGTTGCTCTCGAACATGTGGTCGGCAAACGCGTACTCCTCGGCCATGTCGAAGTACGGCGTGACTTCCTTTTGCGGAAGGTAGCCGTATGCCGCGACGTCGGCCTTGGGGCAGCCCTTGAGACCCTTGCAGTTCGTGGAGTGCTCCAGATTAAAGCCGTCCATTTTGCCGCTGTCGCTTTCGATCGCGTACCCGCTATGGTCGTGGTTGAGGTCGTAGGGCGCACTGAATGAGACGGGCAGCAAGTCAACCCGATCGCCGACGGAGTTGAGGGCGTACGACTGTGTGTCGGCGCCCTTTAAGCCGAGGAAAAGATTGTCGACCGAACGATTCTCCTGGACGATGATGACGACGTGGGTGATCTTGCCGTTGGTAAAAGTACCGGGCTTGGCGACGCCGCGGAACGCGGAGAAAGGTTCGGCCGCTCGTGGGGCCGCCGAAAGCGTCGAAGCGTTGTTGCATCCTGCTGCGGCGAAGAGGAGAAGCGCAAGCACTATCCGCATCGCTCAGCCTCTCCCCACGAGCCCTCGCGAAATCACGAGCCGCTGAATCTGCTGCGTGCCTTCGTATATTTGAGTTATTTTCGCGTCGCGCATCATGCGCTCGACCGGGTAGTCGACGGAGTATCCGAAACCGCCGAGCACCTGCACCGCATCGGTGGTGACCGACATTGCAACGTCGCCGCATTTGAGCTTCGCCATCGCCGCCCAGAGCGTGACATCGGGGCCGCCGGCATCGCAGCGACGGGCGGCCTCGTAAAGCATCAAGCGGGCCGATTCCACTTCGGTCTTCATGTCGGCGAGCATGAAGCCGACGCCCTGATGCTGACCGATCGGCTTTCCGAAGGCGATGCGTTCCTTGGCATAACCGGTCGCATACTCGAGCGCCCCTGCGGCAATTCCCAGAGCTTGCGCCGCGATGCCCGGACGCGATTTGTCGAGCACCCTCATCGCGATCTTGAAACCTTCGCCTTCTTCGCCCAGACGATTCGCCGCGGGCACTTCGCAATCGGAAAAGATCAGCTCGACCGTCGGCGAACCGCGAATCCCCATCTTTTTCTCCAGCTTGCCGACCGAAAAACCTGGCGTCCCCTTCTCGACGACGAACGCCGAGACGCCACGCGAACCCGCCTCCGGATTGGTGACGGCGAAGACGCAGACCACGTCGGCAACGCTGCCGTTGGTGATCCAAATTTTCTGACCGTTGAGCACGTAGCCGTCGCCCTGCTTCACGGCTCGGGTTTTCATCGAACCCAGCGCGTCCGAACCGCTGGAGACCTCGGTCAGCGCATACGCGACCAGATGTTCGCCCGAGGCGATCTTCGGGAGGAAGCGCCGCTTCTGCTCCTCGTTGCCGCCGATCATCACGGGCAGCATGCCCAGCTCTTGCACGGCGACGATCAGGGCGCTCGACGCGCAGGCCTTTGCGATCTCTTCGACGACCTTCACGTACGTCAGGAAGGTGCTTCCGAGGCCGCCGTACGCCGCCGGAATGGGAATGCCGAGCAGGTCGTTCTGCGCGAACAGCTCCTTGACGTCCCAGGGGAACTCGCCGGTGGCATCGATCTCGGCGGCGCGCGGAGCGATCTTTTCGGCGACCAGCTCGCGCACCATTTCGAGAATCATAGCCTCTTCGTCGTTGCTTGCAATTTCGGTTGGTGCCATTGCCATAGTAACGCTACCTTCCACGAAGGCAGGGCACGTTCCGTCGGCGCATTAGAACGGCATGGAGAAGGTCTATGCCTCCTGCGCCGAGGCGGTCGCAGATATTCCCAGCGGCGCCTCCATCGCGGTGGGCGGCTTCGGCCTCAATGGGATTCCGCACAATCTCATCGAGGCGTTGCTCGAGCAAGGCGCCTCCGATCTGGTTACCGTCTCGAACAACTGCGGCGTGGACGGGTGGGGACTCGGCGTCCTGCTGGACAACCGCCGGATTTCGCGCACGACTGGATCGTACGTCGGCGAAAACCGCGAGTTCGAACGTCAGTATCTCAGCGGCGAGCTCGAAGTCGAGCTTGTACCGCAGGGGACCCTAGCCGAACGTCTGCGCGCCGGCGGCTGCGGCATCCCGGCCTTTTACACGCCGGCCGGCGATGGCACGCTGATTGCCGACGGCGGCCTCCCCTGGCGCCATCGCCCCGACGGCAGCGTAGCGGTCGCTTCGCCGAAAAAGGAGACGCGCGTCTTTAACGGGCGCGAGTACGTTATGGAGACCGGAATCGTCTGCGACTACGCGCTGGTTCGCGCGTCGGCCGGCGACCGTATGGGCAACCTCATCTTTCACAAGTCCACGCGGAACTTCAACCCGCTCTGCGCAATGGCCGGCAAGATCACAATTGCCGAAGTCGAGGAGCTCGTCGATCCGGGCGCGATCGATCCGGAGAACGTGCACCTTCCCGGCGTCTTCGTGCAGCGCATCGTGCACGTCGGCCCCCAAGGCAAACGCATCGAACGCATCACCACAAGAAAACTCGGTACTCCCGGTGTCATCTGATCTATGTCGTGCGGAGCGCAGTAATGTCATCCTGAGCGCAGTCGAAGGATGATGGAGAACAAACTATGGCTTTAACGAGAACTCAGCTTGCCGCTCGCGTCGCGCAGGAGTTGCGCGATGGACAGTATGTGAACCTCGGAATCGGGCTGCCGACGCTGGTTCCGAACTACGTGCCGCCGGATATTACCGTCACGCTGCAGAGCGAGAACGGCATACTCGGCATGGGCCCGTATCCGTTTGAAGGGGAAGAAGACGCCGATTTGATCAACGCCGGCAAGGAGACCGTGACGGTCCTTCCGGGCGCGTCGTTCTTCGATTCGGCGCTTTCGTTCGGCATGATTCGCGGCGGACACATCGACCTCGCCGTTCTCGGTGCGATGCAAGTCTCCGAACGTGGCGACCTCGCAAACTGGATGATTCCCGGAAAGATGGTCAAAGGGATGGGCGGCGCAATGGACTTGGTTCACGGCGCGAAGCGGGTGATCGTCATGATGGAGCACGTTGCAAAAGGCAACGTTCACAAGATCGTGCGGACCTGTTCGCTGCCGCTCACGGGGCGGCGAGTTATCAACCGGATCATCACCGACCTCGGAACGATCGACGTCGGCGAAGACGGACTGATCTTACGCGAACTCGCTCCCGGGGTTACCGTGGGCGAGATCCAAGCCGCGACGGAACCGCCGCTCCAAATCCCCGTCGCACCGATGGTCATGGAGATTTAGGAGGGGCCGGAGTTCCGGCCCCTTAATTTCTCATGCCGCGCGCGGCGGCGTGCAAGAGTCTACTGGGTCGGATTGGTCTTCCGGGGGATGGGATCGTGGAACCTCGGGGGCACCGGATTGCTCGGTGGGTGCACCGGAGGATCGATTGGGATTACGCCGCCGCTGACTACGTCGGCCTGGTCGTCGCGGATCTGCTTCTCTTGGTCGCTCATGTGGGGTCCTTTCTCGGTTGCGCGGCAAGTCGCCGCGCTTGCTGAGACTAGCAACCGGGTAAGAAATGGCTAGGAAGGGCCTGTGAACAAGTACGCCGTTGACACGTTAACGGTACGGGGACGCCGGGTTAAGATTTGACTCCCTTTGGCGGGCCGGTATTGCAACCGGGCGCCCGGAGTGCCATTATATAGGCCGGGAGATAGGAGGTCCGGATGCGCCTTATTGTCAGGCGGTGTTCTTCGTACTCTAGACGTTTGGCTGGACCAGCGAGGGTGTAGCATGTTTCGTTCCTGGAAAACTGCCATCGGCCGTGCCGGTGAGCTGCTAAACGACGAGTCTACGTATAGCAGCGAGAAAGGTTCCGAGCAAGTCGCGTCACCGGAAGCCGGTCGCGATTCGTCGCCTCTGGGACGATTGCTCGACGATTTGAAAGCTTCCGAAGCGAGGCGAAACGGACAGCGTCCCAGCCCCGATCCCCAACCGCAGGCCCAAGCAAAGCCCCAACCGGAGCCGCAAGCAAAGCCTCAAGCTGAGCTGCAAGCAAAGCCCCAACCAGAACCCCAAGCAAAGCCCCAAACAGAGCCCGAAACGGCGCCTCTACAAGCGAAGGTGGAAACCGCAATGCCCAATGATGTTCAGACCGCGCCCGTGGCGAGTGACGACGCGATCAATGGAGCGCAACGATTGATCGCAGAGCAGCGTAAAGCTGCCGAAGCGCTACTCTCCGAAGTTTGTGCGCTCGAAGAGCGGCTCAAGGGCGAAGCGAAAGCGGCGCAAGCCGCGCAAGCTTTTGCGGCGGCCAACGAAAAGGCAAAGGCGGCCGTCGTTCTGGAGCAGCAGGCCAAGGAGCTGGCCGCAGCCGCTTCGGAGAGCCACCGTGCTTTAGGGACGGAGCGCAAGAACGCCGAGTCGCGGATCGCGGAGCTGCAGCAACAGTTGAGCGCATTCGAGGCTCGTGCGAAGGAGTGCGCGGCCCAGGAACCCCTAGCCGAACGCAAAGCGGCGGAGGCCAAGGAGCGCGTCGTTGCGTGTCAGGCGGCATCTGTGACTGCGCAGAAGGAAGCTAAAGCGGCCGAAGAACGCGCGGAAGCCTTGAAGAAAGAACTCCCGCAGTCGGCGCAAAGCCTCGTAGGAATTAACGAAGTTCAAACGCTCGCGGCCCGGATCGTCGAGCAGGCTTCTGCACTAACGCGTAGCTAGAGTTCGCCTTCTTCGTAAGCCCTCGCGCAGTCGAACCTGCGAGTGACTGCTTAAGCGTCGTCGTCTCTCGCCTCTAACATAACGCTAATTGTAGGCTGTGACTTTGCGGTAATTCCGGGTCACAATTCGCGTATGTTAGGAGATAAGATAATGACAAACAAGTGGTTCGTAGGTTTCGTTTCGTCATTACCGATCGTCGCGGTTGCGCTCTTAGGAGTGGCTCCTCGGGGCGGCCCCGTACCTCCACGTACGTTCGCAGCGCCGCCGCACCAGGCTCCGGTCATGCCGGTTCCTCCGCACACGTTCCCCGCGCCGCCGCGCCCGGCTCCGATAGCGCCGGCTCCTCCACGTACCGAGCCGGCCCCGATCAACGCTCCGGTAAATCCAAGTCCGCCGCGTTCGGCTCCGGTTGAGCCTCCGCGCGCAGAACCGGGGAACTCACCTCCCGGTTAGCGGTCCGCGCAACCTACGCCGATAATCCGGCGAACTGGGTGCGATAGAGTCGAGAGTAAAGGCCGCCACGCGCGAGCAACGTTGCGTGGCGGCCCGACTCTACGACCCGGCCACGATCGACGACGAAGATGACGTCGGCGGCCAGCACCGTCGACAGGCGATGCGCGATGACCAAGCTCGTGCGTCCGCGCATGACGACTTCCAGCGCTTTTTGAATTGCCGCCTCGTTCTCGTAATCCAACGAACTGGTCGCTTCATCGAGAATGAGAATCCGCGGATCCTTGAGCAGAACGCGCGCGATCGCCAAGCGTTGCCGTTCCCCGCCGGAAAGCTTGTGCCCGCGCTCACCGACTACCGTTTCGTACCCATTGGGCAGCGCGGCGATGAAATCGGCGATGTTGGCCGCGCGTGCCGCGGCCTCGAGTTCCGCGTCGGTCGCATCGGGCTTGCCGTAGCGTAAATTGCTTGCGATCGTGTCGTGAAAGAGATACGTCTCCTGCGTGACGATGCCGATATTGCTTCGCAGCGAATCGAGCGTGACCGTTTGCAGGTCGTGTCCGTCGACGAGCACGCGCCCTTGTTGCGGGTCGTAAAAGCGGGGAACGAGCTGCGTAATCGTCGTCTTTCCGGCGCCCGACGGCCCCACGAAGGCCGCGACTTCTCCGGGCCGCACGTGGAAGGAGACGTCCTGGAGTACCTCGCGCGTCCCGTCGTACGAAAAGACGACGTTCTCAAAGGCGATCTCGCCGTTCACTTCGGGTAGGGCAATCGCTCCGGGCGGATCGTACTCCTCGGTAGCCATGTCGAGATACTCGAAGATGCGCTCGAAGACCGCGAGCGCGCTGACGATTTGTATTTGAATCCCCGCAAGTGCGGCGGCGGGCCCGTAGAGCCGGCCCTGAATGAACGAGACGAACGCCACGATCACGCCGACCTGCAGCCCCGCGGCGATTGCGAGCCAGCCTCCGCCGAACCAGACCAGCGCCGGCCCCACCACGATCATGGCGGTGACCGACGCGATGAACCAGCGTCCGACCATCGCGAGGTCGACCTCGAGTTGCATCAGCCGCGTGCCGGCCGTATAAAAGCGAGCGCGTTCGTAGGCTTCGCGCGCGAACGACTTGATCAGCGTGATCCCGGAGATAGAGAGCGTCTCTTGGGTGATGGACTCGATTTCGTCACGCTTCTCGCGCGTTTTCTTGCGGATCGCATACATCCGCCGCCCAACGGGACCCAGCGGAAGGATCATCAGCGGGACGACGATGACCGAGATCAGGGCGAGCCGCCAGTTCCATACGAACATCGCCATGAGCGTCGTTGCGATCATCACGACGTTGGTTACGATCGTGGTCAGCGTTCCGGTCACGACATTGTCGACGTTGTCGACGTCGCTGCTGACGCGGTTCATGATCTCGCCGGTCTTCGTGCCGGTGAAGAAGTGAAGCGGCATGCGATGGAGATGCGCGACGAGGCTCGTGCGAATGTCGCGCATGATCCCTTCGCCGACGACCGAGTTGAGATACCCCTGCAGAACGCCGATCCCCGACGAGATCAGCGCCGTGGAGAGGATAATTCCGACGTCAACGGCCAGCCCCGCGAGGTTCCGGCGCGGAATCGCCGCGTCGATGATGTGCGCGATGACGAAGCCTGGCACGAGGCCGAGCGCCGAGACGACGACGATGCACGCGAGCACCATCGCTTGCTGACGCCAATAGGGAGCAAAGAGCGCGCCCATTCGCTTCCAATTGACGCGCCGCTTCACTTTGGGTGTCTCGGGCTGATAGATGTTCGACCACATCAGCCCATGCCCAGCCATCATCCTGAGTTTGTCATCCTGAGTTTGTCATCCTGAGTTTGTCATCCTGAGTTTGTCATCCTGAGTTTGTCATCCTGAGTTTGTCATCCTGAGTTTGTCATCCTGAGTTTGTCATCCTGAGCGCAGTAATGTCATCCTGAGCGCAGTAATGTCATCCTGAGCGCAGTAATGTCATCCTGAGCGCAGTAATGTCATCCTGAGCGCAGTA
>Ga0209167_10001571_pt1 | contig 13253 bp, 10 predicted proteins | sample Coa_R1_9_FD_187154 | JGI IMG/M metagenome (GOLD analysis project Ga0209167, IMG submission 187154) | Surface soil microbial communities from Centralia Pennsylvania, which are recovering from an underground coalmine fire - Coalmine... | ecosystem: Environmental > Terrestrial > Soil >... | reverse complement strand
CGGTATTCCATTGATCGACCAGGGCGATATTATCGGCGCAATCGGTTGTTCGGGAGGCACGGATTCCCAGGACGAAGTCGTGAGCAAGGCAGGGGCAGCAGTAATCAACCCAATCGAGGCAAGGAACAAATGATACAGATCTCAAGAAGGCGTAGGGGCTGAGCCGCGATGGTGCGATGGAAAACCTTGCACCGTGCGGGTCGCCCCTTCGTCGATCGATCACCCCAGTAGCTTGTCGGCGAGCCAAGAATCGACGCTGAACTTTCCCGGACCAGAGCAGATCAGCCAGACAAAGAAGAGTACGTACAGGACTTCCGGAAGGTAGAGGAAATCGTCGAGCCAGTTAATAGGCGAAAGCCCTTTAGGCAGGGTGGAAATCGCGCTGGTCAGGGTGGCGACAGTCATATCGATCAATAAAGCCACGCTGGCCGGGCTCGAAAGAAACCCCGCAGTCACCAAGGATCCGCCAACGAACTCGACACCCGCCACGAAATAAGCCGTCTGCCGGGGAAACGGGACCTTGGCCTGGACCAGTGTGTCGTAAACGGGTTTCGTGCCGCCGGCGACAAACAATTTGTTTCCCCCGGAGATGGCGAAGAACAGCCCGATCGAGACCCGTACCAGCAGGATGGCATATTGTTCCACATCACTGCTACCCAACAGCGCAAACTGAACCAACCGTTTCCAATCCATCTCTTGTCCCTCCATCGGAAGATGTGCTGAAACGATACCTCGAGATTATGTGTCCATCCGTTCGACCCATTGCGCGCGAAACGCGGGGGCCGGGAATGGATCCGCAAAATACTGGGTTTCCCGCGCCACCTTGTCGCCCATGAACTCCATGATGCTCACGGTGTAGGACGGCTTGCCATCATAGGTCAGGGTGAGCTCGGTGACCCAAAGATCACCGCCGCCAATGATTCGCCGGACAGTAAACCGTTTTTTGCTCGGCTGGCCGGCGCGTTGGCCCTGTATGTTGCGTCGACCGCGGGTGCGCTCGCCTGACTGCGGGTAGTCCAGGACCGCATCCTCGCGATAGATGAGGTGCTCGGTTTCAAAATCGTTGGCATCGGACGCTGCCCAATGCTGATCCAGTGCCGCACGGATCGCTTGATCTCGCGCTCCAGAATCCTGCTTTTGTGGATCGTTCATCTTCAGCTCTCAAGTCGCGTTGTTATTTCGCGGATCGTCTTCCGGGTTGAGGTATTCCAGTCCAAGCGGCCCCATCGCGGTTATTTGCGTGACGTACTCGCCGGATTTCGCCCAGTGGAAATGATGCGTGTTGCCCGGGAGAATGATCACCGCGCCGGGCGGATAGGCTTGCAACTTACTCGCATCGAATTCGTCACCCAGTCCGATATAAAAGACGCCGGAAATCACCGTATAGACTCGATCCTCCGAGTGCTTGTGAGGCATCAACTTCGCACCGTGGGGCGATTTGACCCTAATGGTGTACGGGCCGGGCTGCGACGGCTGACCCACCACGACGGCCAGCCGAACCGAAGGCGGGAACGCCGGGAACGGTTTCCAATCGACATCATCGGGCAAGATGGTTTTGAAAACATCCTGCCCGAGTTGGTGATGCTGGACTTCGCTTGGCTGCGCATGCTCGACGGCGCTGGCTTTCTGAGACATACAAACTCCCTTCGGCAGAAAATGTAAACCGACACTAGACTAGATCGCGGCGGGGTTCGGCCTAGCGCTTAATTTGACCCAAGTAGTATCCGAGCCGATTTTCGATATCCCCCGGTTTGTGGAAGCCGCGCGCCATCAGCGCCTGGATCCCCTCCTGGGCGGCGGGTCGCCCGAGCGAGGCGATGCAGGCATCCCACCCGGCGCCGAGCTCGACGTCCGGTGGCAGGCTGGTGTTGACGAGGCGCTTGGTCTGGGCGATTGCCCATTTGTCGAACTTGGCGATCCGGGTCGCGAGTGCCTCTACGAACGCATCCAGATCGGCGTCAGGCAGGGCACGATTAATGTAGCCGTAGGCCTCGGCCTGGTCTGCTCGGATGTCTTCCGAGCTCAAGAGCACCTCGAGGGCGCGGTTTCGGCCGATGAGTCGGGGCAGTCGTGCCATGGGGCCGCCGCCGGCGACCATTCCCACGCCGACCTCCCATTGCGAGATGATGGCTTTCTCGCGGCTGGCAAAACTCATATCGCAGGCCAGCGTGATCTCGCTGCCGTTGCCAGTCGCACGGCCGCGGATGAGGGCGATGGAGGCGACTGGCAGACGCGTCAGGCGCACGAGAAAATCCGGCCAAGGCGGCAAGCCTGTGGGACCGGGCGGCATTCCGGTCAGGTCTTCAAGCTTGGCCGTGAAATCGGAGTGATTCAGGAAGTAGTCGTCGACTGCGCTGTCGAACACCACGACCCTGACCTGCTCATCGCCTTCGAGAGCGTCCATGACTTCCTGAAACTGCTTGACCATTTCCGGGCCCATGACGTTGATCGGCGGATTGTCGATGGTGACACGCCAATAGGCGGGCGACCGCCGGGCCAGGCGAATCTGTGCAGATTTCGCAGGCGCATTCAGCTGTGAGAGTTTGGCCGGTGCGTTCATAGTTGCCATGGGAATTTTCCTCCGTATTTGTGAGTCTCGGAAACCGGTTGATCAAAGCCGACAGTGTGGGTCGGCCGTTTGTGGTTCATTCGTCACAGCAAATATAAAAATAGCCAGCCCTAATCTCAAGAACCTCGAGCTTCGATCCACAATAGTCGCTGGGGTGACACAAGCCACCCGGCGACATCAAGCTGCCACCATTCAGCCAGAACAAACTGGGCCGCGCAATTGGACGATGGTATTGTCTATACTTTCGTATCGACTTCAGTGTCTTGATCTGAGGCATACGGCTTTCTGCATGCTGCTGGTACTGAAAATCGATCAAAGCGAAGGATACTTCTTCCTCGACACTTGATACCAAGGTATCGTCGATACCATCGTCCAATTGTTTTACTCTGCTCACTTCTGGCTTAATTGCAGTCGTTCGAGATGTATGTTGATCGGGCTCAGGAACCTTTCTGGTGAAAGACAGCACATCATGTGTGAACTTGTGACGACATCCGTGGCGCAAAAAGACCGGGAGCAGAAGATAGAGGCACGCACCGTGATGGAACGCAGGGCTGGCTTTACCAGGATTGCGACCGCCGTGGCAGTGCTCACCTTCCTCGTTGTCACGGCCGTTTACGCGCAGGACAAGTACTCGCTGAAATCGCCGAGTGGAATCGCGTTCTCCGACTTCAGGGGATACGAGGACTGGTCGGTGGTCTCATCTGCCCGGACCGACGAAGTGCTTAAGGTAATTGTCGCCAATCCATTGATGATCAAGGCGTACAAGGCCGGCGTTCCGGGCAACGGCCAGCCTTTCCCGGAGGGCTCCAAGATCGTGAAGCTCCAGTGGAAGCCGAAGAAAAGCACGGAAGCCCAGTTCGCCGTGGATGTGCCAGACGTCTTTAAGCAGGCTTTCGTTATGGAGAAAAACAGCAAGAGATTTCCAAAAACCGGCGGATGGGGATACGCGGTGTTCAACTACGATGCTGCATCGGACACGTTCACGGCCGATCCCAAAAGCCTCTCAGACTGCGGAAACGCGTGCCATACGGTCGTAAAGGCGAAGGACTACATCTTCCACCCGTACCAGAAGCGTTGAACCGCGCCTGCCCAGGAGCGAAGACCGCGTGCAACCGCCCAGGCCGCTGACCGGTTTTTATGGCGAGGATCGTCATGAACTGGTGCAAAAACTCGCGTACCAGCACTGGGAAAAAAGAGGCAGTCCGCTTGGGTCACCGGAAATTGACTGGTTCGCGGCCGAAAAGGCTATGCGTGTATACCTTTTAGTGTCAGGAATTGAGCTCGGGCCAGACGAGGATCTGTACTCTTGACCGGCGTGGCGTTGAATATTGAGCACGAACCGTTAGACAATCGAGAGATGTGAGGACCATCTTATGAGCACCAATCGCGTGGCGCGCCCAAGCTCCGCAAAAGTCGTTCCCATGACCAGCGCGACTAATGTTTCAAACGTTCTGCAACAGTTCGGGTACGGCACGGTGCCATTTATCGGGACGGAAAATGCTTTCTATGAACGGCACCTGGTTTTTGACAGAGCGATCGATCCCAAAGTAGCGAGTGCGCGTGAGCGCTTTGAAGCGTTCTCCTGTTCCGTGCGAGACATTCTTGCTCAGCGTTGGGTGCTGACCAAGAACACTTATGAGCGAGAGAATGCCAAACGCATCTATTACCTGTCCATGGAGTTTCTCATCGGACGTTCGTTGGCCAACAACATCACCAACCTGTTGCTGGATCCGCTTTTACCGGATGCAGCTCGAGAGCATGGTATCGACTGGCTGGAGTTGATTGAGCAGGAACCAGATGCTGGGCTGGGCAACGGCGGCTTGGGCCGCCTCGCGGCGTGTTTCCTCGACTCGATGGCGACCATGCAACTCCCGGGCACCGGCTACGGTCTCCGCTATGAGTACGGCATGTTCAAGCAAACGATCGTAGACGGCTGGCAAAAAGAGAATCCCGACAACTGGCTCCGCTACGGCGATCCCTGGGAGATTGCCCGGCTTCACGAGAATGTGGAAGTCAGGCTGAACGTTTCATTCAAGCTGCAAGAGGGTAATTTTCAAATCATCCCCGACCGGCCGTCAAGCCTGATCGGTATCCCGTTTGATCGTCCCGTGGTGGGCTACGGTGGAAAGACGATCAACACGCTTCGGCTGTGGGCCGCGGCGGCGCCCGATTATTTCGATGTTGAAAAGTTTGGTACCGGAGATTTCGTGGGCGCACTCGGCGAAACTCTCCAGGCGGAGTCGCTTACCCGCGTGCTATATCCCGACGATTCTACGACGAAGGGGCAGGGGCTGCGCTTCCTGCAGGAGTATTTCCTGGTCGCCTGTTCCATGGCCGACCTGGTGCGCCGTTTCCTTCGCCACAACTCGGATTGGGAAAAGTTTCCGGAGAAAGCCGCAATTCAGCTCAATGACACCCACCCTTCCATGTCGGTCCCTGAACTGATGCGAATCTTGCTCGACGACGTGCGCCTGGGATGGGACCAGGCCTGGGACCTGACGAAGAAGACGCTCGGGTACACAAATCACACCTTGCTGCCTGAGGCTCTGGAGAAATGGCCGGTGGCGTGGTTTGAGACGCTGCTTCCTCGCCACCTGGAACTCATCTACGAGGTGAACCGCCGACTGCTCGATGAAGTTCGGGTTCGCTTCCCGGGTGACGAAGGGCGCGTGCAGCGCGTAAGCCTGGTGGAAGAAGGCAGCTCGCGCAAAATCCGGATGGCCCACCTTGCCATTGTTGGCTCGCATAGCACCAACGGAGTGTCTGCTGTCCACTCCGAGCTACTGCGAACCACGACGGTCAAGGATCTCGCGGAAATGTTTCCCGAGCGTTTTAGTAACAAGACAAACGGAGTGACGCCCCGGCGCTGGTTGCGCGAGGCCAACCCGGCGCTGGCCCGTGAAATCACGCAAGTCATCGGGGATCGCTGGATTACGGATCTTAGCCTCCTCAAACAGCTCAAGCCATTCGCGGAGGATTCCAATGCGCGCGAACGCTTCCTCAAATCAAAGCGAGAGGCCAAAGTGCAGTTTGCCGATTGGCTCAAGTCAACGTCGGGGCGTGTCGTGGATCCGGATACCATCTTCGACTGCCACATCAAGCGCATTCACGAATATAAAAGGCAATTGATGAATGCGCTGCGGATCGTGATTGTTTATAACCGGCTGCGGGAAAATCCCGGGATGAAAATGGTACCGCGTACATTTTTTTTCGCGGGTAAAGCGGCGCCAGCCTACAAGCTGGCCAAACTCATCATAAAGTTCATCAACAACCTGGCGGGCACGATTGATGGCGACCCGGCAGCGCGCGGCCGGCTCAACGTCGTTTTTCTCCCTGAATACAACGTTTCGTTGGCGGAACGGCTGATTCCAGCCAGCGACGTTTCCAACCAGATCTCGACCGCCGGTTACGAGGCCAGTGGGACGAGTAACATGAAATTCATGATGAACGGAGCTTTAACCGTCGGAACCCGCGACGGCGCGACAATCGAAATGGCGGAGGAAGCCGGAGAGGAGAACATGTTCCTGTTCGGGCTCACGGTGGAGCAAGTCGAGAACAGCAGAGCCTGGTACAACCCGCATTGGCACTATGAAAATGAACCCGAGACTCGAGCTGCGCTGGACCTCATTTCCTCCGACTACTTCAGCCGCAACGAACCGGGAGTATTTGCTCCCTTGCGCGATATGCTTCTGACCCAGGGCGATCACTATATGCATTTGGCGGACCTGACCTCGTATTGCCAGGCACAGGAACGGCTCGGCGCGCTCTATGCCGAACCCGGCGCATGGGCGCAAAAAGCAATCCTGAACGTCGCCAGCTCCGGGAAGTTTTCGAGCGATCGCTCGATTGCGGAATACGCAAGCGAAATTTGGAAGGTGGAACCATGCCCAGTGCTCTAGAAGCCAAGCCCCTGGCAGGTGAACCCAACATTTCGCCCCTGGCAGGCAAACCAGCGCCCAAGTGGTTGCTGGTGGACGTGGCCCTCCTGGAAAAGGAATATTTCGAGCGGCATCCCGACTTGGATGATCCAAACCAGCTAGTCAGTTTCGGCACCAGCGGACACCGGGGCTCGCCCCTGCGCGGCACATTTAACGAAGCGCACATCCTCGCAATTGCCCAGGCGATCTGCGAATACCGGCACGAGCAGGGAACCGACGGCCCGCTCTATATGGGGAAAGACACCCATGCAGTCTCGGACCCCGCACAGCGCACCGCGCTCGAGGTACTGGCAGCGAACAACGTGGAGACGATCATTCAGCAAGGCGACGGGATAACTCCGACGCCGGTTATCTCGCGGGCGATTCTGGTTTACAACCGCAGCCGCCAGGAACATCTAGCCGACGGCATCGTGATTACGCCATCGCACAATCCGCCGGAGGATGGAGGCTTCAAGTACAACCCGCCCAACGGCGGTCCCGCCGATACCGAGGTGACCCGCTGGGTAGAGAATCGCGCGAACGAATTGTTGCGAGCAGAGAATGCAGGAGTTAAGCGAATTCCGTTTACTAAGGCGATCCGGTGCGCGACCACTCACCAGGAAGATTTCGTCCTGCCGTATGTTCGGGATCTCAAGAATGTCGTGGACATGGATGCGATTCGCGGCGCCCACCTTAAACTTGGCGTAGACCCATTGGGAGGATCCTCGCTGCCTTATTGGGAACCGATCAACTCGATTTACGGGCTGGACATCGTCGTCACCAATCCAATAGTCGACCCGACATTTTCGTTCATGACCGTTGACCACGACGGCAAAATTCGCATGGACTGCTCGAGTCCCTATGCGATGGCCAGACTGGTCAGTCTGAAAGATCAGTACCAGGTGGCTTTCGGGAACGATACAGACGCTGATCGGCATGGGATCGTGACTCCCGCTGCGGGATTGATGAACCCGAATCATTACCTTGCCGTTGCCATTCGATATTTGCTCGAGCACCGGCCCCAGTGGCGTACCACAGTTGCGGTGGGAAAGACGTTGGTGAGCAGCAGCATGATTGACCGGGTCGTCAAGAAGTTCGGCCGCAAACTCCGCGAGGTGCCGGTGGGTTTCAAGTGGTTTGTGCAGGGCCTGATCGATGGCTCGTACTGTTTCGGGGGAGAAGAAAGCGCTGGAGCGAGCTTTCTTCGTCTTGACGGCACGGTATGGACGACCGACAAGGACGGGCCGATCATGGACTTGCTGGCGGCGGAGATTACCGCGCGCACTGGCAAGAATCCCGGAGAACATTACCGTGAATTGACGGCGGAGTTCGGCATCCCGTACTACACGCGCATCGACGCGCCTGCCACGCCCGAGCAGAAAGCAAAGTTAGGAAAACTCACCCCGGACGCGGTAAAGGAATCAAACCTGGCGGGCGAGTCAATCACCGCTAAACTGACCAAAGCCCCGGGCAATGGTGCCCCAATCGGCGGCTTGAAAGTTGTGGCGGACAGCGGTTGGTTTGCGGCGCGCCCCTCAGGCACCGAGAACATTTATAAGATCTACGCCGAGAGTTTCAAGAGCCAGACCCATCTTAACGCGATCCTTAGCGAGGCGGAGGAGATGGTGAATAATGCGCTGGGTTCGTCCGCAGTCGTTCCTGAGCAGGGAGGCCGCGCATGAGCGATGGCGCGCTCATGGTTGCGCCGCTGTTTTCTCCGCTCAGGGGTTGATGTGGCACATGGTCGTCACCAGAGGCGCTCGCAATTGCTCCGTTGCGGGGTCTGCTCAAAGGGGGAGGAAAACGTGCCCGGCGGTGCCGATGGGCGGACCACGAAGGCGCGACGAGCTTCCGCTGATCATGGGCAGGCGGATATGTGACAGGGCGAGTGGATGCGGATGAAAGAAGAGACACCTGTGAACAAGCCAGACCTCGAAGTGCACGCCAACAACGCCGTCGGGGCAGCTCCTGTAGTGGCGGCGCCACCTGCCAGGCGTCCGACATGGGAGGAAGCTGAGGGCAACCCATTGCCACTAGGCGTCAAGTGGATCGAAGAGGAGCAAGCATTCAACTTTGCGGTTCATTCGGAGCATGCGGAGAGCGTTACTCTGTTGCTCTATTCTCCAGCCGATCTGGTGAATCCTCTTCTCAGGCTTCAATTGGATTTTTTGCACAACAAGTCGGGGCGGATTTGGCACTGCCGCGTTCCAGTCACAAAGATTATTGAGGCTCGTTATTACGCATACTCGGTCTCGGGAGAGACCATTCCTCAACTCCATAGCTTCGACCCGCAGAAGGTTCTGCTCGATCCGTACGCCAAGTGCATTTTCTTCCCACCCGGTTTTGATCGAAACCTGGCCATGCGAGAAGGATCCAATGCGGGCAGCGCGCCTTTGGGGGTGCTGCTTGATCACCGACCGACATTCGAATGGTCGGGGGATCGGTCACCGTATCATGAGTCGGATGCAGTCATCTACGAGCTTCACGTGAAAGGTTTCACGAAGAATCCAAACTCAGGTGTCGATCCATCGCGTGCCGGCACGTACACCGGTCTTGTGGAAAAAATCCCCTATTTGAAGGAACTCGGGGTGACGGTTGTAGAACTGATGCCGGTTTTTCAGCGTGATCCACAAGAAGGCGACTACTGGGGCTATATGCCTTTGAATTTCTTCGCGCCGCATGCTCAGTACGCGAGCACCGACCGTGTTGATGACCAGCGACTTGAATTCAAGAATATGGTGAAGGCTTTTCATCAGGCCGATATCGCCGTAGTGCTGGACGTGGTATACAACCATACTTGCGAGGGCGACTACAAAGGGCCGATCTACAGCTTCAAGGGTTTCGACAGCGCCGGTTATTACATGATGTCCTCCGATCCGGTAAACCCCTACGCCAATTACTCCGGCACCGGCAACACTTTGAATTTCGGTCAAGCCCACGTGCGCAAGATGGTGATTGACAGTCTGCGTTACTGGAAGCGAGGGATGCATATCGACGGATTCCGCTTTGACCTGGCGTCGATCTTCAGCCGTAACGCGGATGGATCGCTCAATTGGGGTGAAGCGCCCATCTTCAGTGAAATTGCCGCGGACCCGGAATTGGGCCGGGTACGGCTGATCGCAGAACCTTGGGACACAGCCGCTTATCAGCTTGGACGCGGATTTCCAGGCTTGACTTGGCTGCAGTGGAATGGGCGGTTTCGCGACGACATTCGCCGTTTTGTTAAGGGCGACAACGGGATGGTTCCTGATGTGATGCGACGGATCTACGGCAGCGATGATTTGTTTCCAGACAGCCGCGCCGATGCTTACCACGCATATCAGAGTGTGAATTACGTAACGTCGCACGACGGCTTCACGCTCTACGATCTTGTCTCCTATGACCGCAAGCACAATTGGCAAAACGGAAATAATAATCAGGACGGTACTGACGCGAACTACAGTTGGAATTGCGGCCAGGAAGGGGATGAAGCTATCTCACCGGCAGTTCTCGCGTTGCGCCGGAAGCAAGTAAAGAATTTCTGCTGTCTACTCTTCTTGTCTAACGGTACACCGATGTTTCGGGCTGGGGACGAGTTCCTGAACACGCAATTGGGCAACAACAACCCCTACAACCAGGACAACGAAATTGGATGGCTGGATTGGCGTCAACTTCGATCCAATCAGGACATTTTCCAGTTCTTCAAGAAGATGATTGCATTCCGGAAAAATCATCCGTCACTGAACCGGAGCAGGTTTTGGCGGGAGGATATTTCCTGGTACGGCGTCGGCCCGACGGTCGATTTGTCTCCCGATTCGCACAGTCTGGCATTCTGTCTGCACGGCGCTTCTCAGGGTGATGACGACATCTACGCGATGATGAATGCGTACTGGGAAGAGTTGGAATTCAATGTGCAAGAGGGAGCAGCGCAGGAGTGGAATAGAATCGTGGACACCGCTTTGCTCAGTCCGGATGATTTCCTGGAAGACGGAATCCCCTTAGAACGGACGAAATACCTACTGGCTCCAAGGTCGATCGTGATCTTATGTCGGCCCAGGAAAAGGCACACTCGGGAAGGTCCATGAGCGCGCGATCGAGGATCATCATGGTCGGCGATTACTGGCAAGAAATCCCGCCCAATTAAGAGGGACCTGGAATTGCTTTCGATGCTCATATAAAACATCAAGCGGAGGTTTGCCGTGAAGAATCCTGTTTATCGGCCACAGTGGATGATCGTTCTAGCGAGCGTAGTCCTTGCCGGAATGCCGGTTGCGAGCGGCGGGACCCTCCCTGCGTTCTTCGCGGAGCAGCACCCTGCTTTCGCAGGTCAGACGTTGTCTGCCTCGGGTGGTTCCGCGCTCCACGGGATTGTGGATTCAGGCCGTAATGCCGATCTTCGCTGGCCCGACTTTACTCCCTACAAAACAGAGGTTGCCAAACTTTACGAGACCAACGGCTATTCTCTGGTTTGGGTTCAGGGCGGCGGAGTCCGTCCCCAAGGGCTGGCAGTCATCGAGCTCCTACAAAATGCCAACGCGAAAGGACTCGACGCCGAAGATTACGACGGCTCGCGATGGCAGGGCCGCCTCCTCAAGCTGGGGCAAAAGCCGTCGGAACAAGACTTAGTCTCGTTCGATACTGCACTTACGGTGTCGGCGATGCGCTACATCCGCGCGATTCACTGTGGCCGCGTAAATCCCAAGGAATTCAAGTTCCAGCTCGATATGGGAGGGCAGCCACTTCCACTGGCGGAATTCATCCAGACCCAGGTTGTGAATGCAGGCGACCCAGCCGCCGAAATCCGGAAACTGGAACCGCCCTTCTTGGGCTACCGGAAGTTGCTCGCGCTCCTGCCGGTTTATGAAGGATACGCAAACCAAGTTGAGGGAGAGAAGCTGCCAACGATCACGAAGACTGTGCGGCCCGGCCAAACCTACGCTGGCGTGGTCCCCTTGGGGCGTTTTCTTCAGATCATCGGCGACATTCCTGCCGGCGCGCAACTGAATCCGAATGCAACCATCTACGACGGTGTGCTCGCAGAGGGCGTGAAGCATTACCAGGACAGACATGGGGAAACTCCCACCGGCAACCTTGACGCGCGCACGATCAATGAACTCAATACACCTCCGGCAGCCCGCATTCGCCAGATCAAGTTAACCCTCGAACGGTGGCGCTGGCTGCCACATTCCTTCTCGCAGCCGCCGGTCGTGGTGAACCTTCCTGAGTATCGTGCACGCGCGATGAACCCGGATGGCACCGTCGCCTTCTACAAGAACGTCATCATTGGAAAAGCTTACGGGCACAAGTCTCCGATCTTTGAGAAAGAGATCCAATACGTGGTCTTTCGCCCCTACTGGGAAGTGACGCCCAGCATTCAGCGGAACGAAATCGTGCCACACATCCAAAAGGACCCAGACTACATCGGCAAGCATAATTTTGAGGTTGTAACGCCCAAGGGCGAAGTGGTGACCGACAATCAAGTGAGCCCAGAAGTTTTGGAAGGCATCAAGTCCGGCCACCTGATGGTACGGCAAAAGCCCGGGTCAACGAATTCTCTTGGCCTGGTGAAGATCATTTTTCCGAATCCGGACAACGTGTATCTGCACGGCACGGACGTTCCAGAATTGTTCTCACAGGACGTCCGCGATTTCAGCCACGGATGCATTCGAGTACAGAAGCCAGAGGACCTTGTTGCCTGGGTGTTAAGAAATAATCCTGGCTGGGATTTGGAGCGGGTGAAGGCCACGATGAACGGCGAAAAAAACAATCTTCAGGTGAACCTGGTCACGCGAATTCCAGTTTTGATCGTCTACGGCACGGCTACGGTGAACGAGGAAAATCAGATCCGGTTTTTCGACGATATTTATGGCTATGACGCAGCACTTGAGAAAGCGCTGGCCGCCGGTTATCCCTACGCCTGGTAGCCGCCTTAAACAAGGCACGAAGCAAACCGCACCCAAACATACAACAAGTTCAGAGCTTCATTGGACCTTGGTATAACCAATACCTTCGTCCAATGGATTCTATCGCTGGCTTCTGGCTTAATCGTCGAAGCACAAGTTCCATCAAACCTTTCGAAGAGAGTCGAAAACAACACTCTGTGGCGAATGGTTGCAAGAATCAACGTGGCGAGACGATTGCCTGCGGAATTGAAGCGCCCAAGTTTGGGCGTTTTTCCGTCTGAGATATCGCCGCCAGAAGTCGTTTCTAGCTGTCGAGGCTCTGTGTATCTCACAGGGTCCAGACCTCAACTCATGCGAATCAAATCTCGCGTTGGGCACAAATAAATTCTGGATGTAAGAAAGAGGAGATGAACGATGAATACCATGCCAAGACAGGAACAAAGTTCGGTGGTTGCAGTTTTCAGCCAACACTCCGCAGCAGAAAAAGCCATCAAGGAATTGAAGGGTGGTGGGTTTGACATCAAGAAGCTAGCCGTCGTCGGCCGCGACTATCAAACGGAAGAGGATGTCGTGGGTTTCTATAACACCGGCGACAGGATGAAATACTGGGGCAAATGGGGCGCATTTTGGGGCGGGCTCTGGGGCATGCTCTCCGGCGCGGCTTTTTTGATCATTCCAGGTGTCGGGCCCGTTGTTGCTGCCGGCTCCGTTGTCGCCTGGATCATTGCGGCCCTGGAGGGAGCAGTCGTCGTGGGAGGCCTCAGTGCCCTGAGTGCTGGGTTATTCAGCCTCGGCATTCCCAAGAACAGCGTCGTAAAATACGAGACGTCGATCAAAGCCGGCAAGTTCGTTCTGATTGCACATGGAACGGCTGAGGAAGCAGCG
>Ga0209167_10001570_pt1 | contig 13253 bp, 9 predicted proteins | sample Coa_R1_9_FD_187154 | JGI IMG/M metagenome (GOLD analysis project Ga0209167, IMG submission 187154) | Surface soil microbial communities from Centralia Pennsylvania, which are recovering from an underground coalmine fire - Coalmine... | ecosystem: Environmental > Terrestrial > Soil > Unclassified... | reverse complement strand
CTTCTTCCACGGTGAGATCGCCGCCGGCAATGGCTTCGGAAACCCCGGCCATTTCCTTCAGGTAAGAAACCATCTTGGAGAACGTTCGGGAGAGTTCGCCGATCTCGTCGGCGCGCGTGACGTCAATGTTGTGTTCGAGATCGCCGGTGTTGCCGATGCCGCGCGCCACGCTCATCAGGTGGACCAGCGGTTCGGTGATGGCGCGGGCGGTATAAAATGCGATGCCGATGCCGATCGAAAGGGCCAGCAGGGTGCTGGCTCCCGAGGCGGCGATGGTTCGCTTAGCGGCGCTTTCGTCGGACTCGCGCCGGTCATCCACCAGCTTGCGGTTTTCCACATCCGCCACTTCCAGCGAATCCGTCGAGTTCTTCACCCACGACGAAGCGTCTTTCTGGAGGTAATAGATCTGCAATTCGGCGACGGTCGCGTTGCCCGAGTCCACTTCTTTCCGCTTTTCGATCAGAGGCTGGGCAAATTCCTTGCCCCACGACTGCTCCAGCTGCTCCACCTTGGCCAGTGCGGCCTTCTCCTGGTCGGAGACGGCGAGCGTGCGTCCCTGTTCGAGCTTGTCGGTAAGGAGCCGCAAACCTTCGTTCATGCGGTCCACTTCCCGAGTGTCGCCGCTCAGCAGATAGTTGCTGAGATAGAGGCGGTTTTGCATCATCTGGGAGCGCACGGCATTCGTGGCGCCTTCCAGATCCAGTGATTGCTGCGCCGCCTTCTTGGCTTCATGCTCGCGCTGCACCGCGGTCACGTTCACAATGAACATGATCACGACCATCAAGAGGACGAATCCAAAACTCAGATAAAGTTGTTTCTTGATCGACATGCCTTATCTCCTCACCCTGACCGCCGTTGTCACCTCGGCTCGAACTTGAAATCCAGAACCCCGGTAGACTCCGTCGGGGATGGCTCGAAACGCCACTTCCGCGCCGCTTCAAGCGCCGCATTGGCCAGTACCGGATGCCCGCCGAGGATGCGCGCCTCCTTGACCACTCCGCTGGGAGCCACGACCACTTCAATCTTGACCGTCCCGGCGATGTTCATCTTCCGCGCCAGGTCGGGGTAGGCCGGCTGAATCCTGCTCTTGGCCCGGCGCACCAGTTCTTCGCTCTGGGCCTGCCCGTGTGCGTAAACTCCTCCCACCAGTAATAGCAGGCTCAGTACCGCCAACAACTTCGCTGTCGTTCTTTGAGACACGAGTCCTCCCCGAGGCGCACCACCCCGGCAAGCCTAGGTTTTGCAAGGGCACTGCCACCGGAGACTTTCGGCGAAAACCGAAGTAATGTGCTCTATCTGATAGGGAACATGCGGGTTGCAGGGGGGAGGATGATGCAGTTGCGGGGCGGGCAGGAATCGCCCAGTCTCAATTAGGGTCTGGACGGATTCAATTCTCAGGATGAGACGTCGGGAAGGCTGCGATCTCGGGATTTCACACCCCGGCACCCCCTCCTTGCATTTCCCTTGACTCAAATTGAGATGGCAGATAGTTTCCCAATAGATTCAAGCACTTGTGAATCAAGATCACTTCGTCGCGAGTTTCGGCGCAGAGTTGGCCCCCTCGAGTAGTCGGGGGGCGTCTCATTCTGCTGTCCCTGCGGGGGGAGCGGATGAGGCATTTCAGCGCTTGCTGCTGACTCTCGCCGCCCGCGCCAACGAGCGGCCCGATGCCGCCTCGTTGATCCAGTTTTTCTGCGCGGCTACGCGCGAGTTTTTTCGCGTCTCGGGAACGTACTTCTGGCGCTATAACCGGCCCGATGAGCTGATCGGCGAGCAGGCGGACGGCAAGCTGGCGGAGCGGTTTGTGGGATTGCATCTGCGTCCGGATCAAAGCACGGTGACCGCCGAGGCGGTGCGCCAGCGGCGGACTTTGTTCGCCAACCAGGTAGACTCCCAGAAATTTCCCGTGGCTCGCGACTTCGGAGCGCGGTCGCTGCTCGCAGCCCCGCTGATCGTCTTCAACGAAGTTATCGGAGCCACGACCTTCATCCACGACAGTGACGACAATTTTTTCAACGACGATCTGGCCGAGAAGGCCACGATTCTCGCCGGCCAGCTGGGCAGCCTGCTGGAAGCCACGCGGCTGACCGAGGCTTCCCGCGAGGAGCACCGCCGGGCCGAGATTCTCGCCGATGTGGCTCAGGTTCTGCACGGCAAGCCCGACATGTCGGCGGTGATCGAGGCCGTGGCCGACCGCGTAAGAATGCTGTTGCGCACGCGCCTGGTGTGCGTGCTGACCCGCCGCGAGGGCCCTTTTGAATTGCGGGCCGTGTCGGCCGAGACTCCGCAACTGGCAAATGCGGTGCGTTCGCGGCATGACCGCCGTACGCTCCGTTTCGTCGCCGACCTGGCCCAGCGCGCGGTGCAGGCGCGCGAACCGGTCACGGTGTCTCTCGCCGCCGATGCCCACTCGTTCGGCGATCTGATCGCCGCCGGCATGCTGATCGCCGCGCCCCTGCTCACTTCGCATACCCAGGGCGCGATTCTGGTTTATCCCCGCGCAGAAGGCAGCTTCACCGCCGATGAGAAGGCACTGGTTTCGGCGATTGCCGGCTTCGGCGCGGTTGCGCTGGCCAACGCCGAGCTTTACTCAACGGCTCATGCGCAGGCGCACGAACTCCACCAGTTGCTCGAGATTTCCTCCGAACTCAGCGCCAGCGCCGATCTCGACCACTTTCTGCAGATCTTTGTCGGCCATGCCGCCGACTTTCTCGGCTTCACCCGCTGCTTTATTGCACTCTACGAAGACGACCGTTTTCAGGTGCGTTACGGCGTGGTGCGCGGCGAGCAGCAGCGCGTCGAAGTAACGATCCCTGAGGGCATCGCCACCAAGGCGCTGCGTGCGCGTGAAGTCTTCTGGACCGACGATGCCACGCGCGTTCCCGGCGCGAACCAGGAAGCCGTCGCCAAGTATGGACTGCGACAGGTGCTCGGCGTGCCCATGCAAGGCGCTGGAGGACAGCTTCTCGGGATGTTCGGCGTGCTTGACCGTCTCGACGGGGCGGGCATTTCGCAGGAAGACATCCGGCGCGCGCGGGCGCTCTCGAATCAGGCAGCCGTCGCGCTGGAAGTCGCGCGCAATCTCCAGCTTTCGGAAAGTCACCGGCGCCGGGCCGAGGGCTTGATCGCGCTGGCCCGCGAAATTGATGGCGCGTTACGCATGCCTGAGTTTGCCCGCCGCTTCGTCTGCCGCGCGGCTGAACTCACTGGCTCCCACGCCGGCGTGCTCGCGGTGATGCAGGAAGGCCGCCTTCAGATGGTTGCTTCCCATCCTCCCGCCGGCGCCGCTGCCACCATCGCACAGACGAATGGCGAATCCGCAACAAGCGTTCCCGCTGCGCCTGGAGCAAAGGCTCCCAGCCCGGTGGAATCTGCGCGGGAGAACGGACCTGCTTCCGGGGTTGCGGAACTCGACCGCGGAACCGAGCGCCTGCTGGTTAATGCTCTCGCCGAGTTCACCAAGCATCACACCGAGACTGTGGTCTCGGGCGCGGCCAACGACCTTCTCGGCGCCGAAGCGGCCTCGACACTCTACTGGGGCGATTGTGCGCTGGTGCGCCTGACCAGTTCGAATGGCGAACTGGCCGGCCTGCTTTGTCTTTCCGGACTCTCCCGCCCGCTGAACCGCGAAGACCGCGCCTTCCTTGAGGCCATGGCCGGCCATGGCGCCATGGCCCTCGATAATGCGCGGCTGTTTACCCGCATTGATCAGTCCAATCGCCACTGGATGGCCATCTTCGACGCCATCACCGACTTCATCGTGGTGCACGACCACAATGACAAAGTGCTGCGGGTCAATCGTTCGCTCTCCGGGTTGATCGGCGTTCCCCCGGAAGAACTCATCGGGCTCGACATGCGCTCCCTGCTGGCCCTGACCAGCGACGTGGCGTCTTATTCCTGTCCCTTCTGCCGCGCCATGACCGACGATTCCGACGAGTTCGTGCATCCGGTTTTCGACCGGACGTATCTGGTCTCTACTTCGCGCGTGCGCGGCCCTGCCGATGAGCCTTTGCAGACCATCCACGTGCTCAAGGACATTTCCGATCGCCGCGAAGCCGAACGCCGCTACCGTGAACTCTTCGACAACATTCAGGAAGGCCTTTTCTTCAGCACGCCGGCCGGACGCTTCATCGAAGTCAATGACGCCCTGGTCCGCATGCTCGGCTACGAAAGCCGTGAAGATCTCCTGCAGGTGGATATTCCAACCCAGGTCTATTTTTCTCCCGAGCAGCGCGAACTGCACGCCCGCGCCATGGACAATGAAGGCCAGTTGCACAACTTCGAAGCCACCCTCCGGCGCAAGGACGGATCGCCGATCCATGTCCTGATCAATGCCTTCGGGCTTCGCGACAGCAAAGGCGAACTCATTCAGATTCGCGGCCTCATGCTCGACGTCACCGGCCTGCGCACCTATCAGTCCGAATTGCATCGCGAGCGCGACTTCTCTGCCAAGATCCTCGGCAACACCCAGAGCCTGATCCTGGTCGCCGATACTGCCGGACTGGTCAGCTACGGCAACCGGCGCTGGTATGAGGCCGGATTCCAGCAGCGCGAATTGATCGGCCGGCCGGTGCTTGAACTGGCCGCTCCCGGCTTCGTGCGGCCTCTGGCCAATGCCGTGCAATGCACGCTCAACGGCGAACAAGTGGACAATCTCGAGCTCGAGGTGATGCGCGGCAGCGGCGCCGCCGGCAAATTTTCCGCCAACCTGAGCCCCATGCGCGACGAGCAGGGCAACGTTACCAGCATCGTGCTGGTGCTCACCGACATCACCGACTCCGCCATCCTGCGCGACAAACTCGTGCACGCCGAGAAGATGGCTGCCGTCGGACAACTGGTCTCAGGGGTTGCTCACGAAGTGAATAATCCGCTCACTGCCATCCTAGGATTCGCCGACCTATTGATGGAGAATCCCGAGCTTCCCGAGACCGCCCGCAAGGACCTGCGGGTGATCCTCCAGGAAGCGCAGCGCACCAAGCAGATCGTGCAGAATCTGCTGAGCTTCGCCCGCCAGATGCCGCCGCAGCGTAATCCGGTGCAGCTGAATTCCATCCTGCGCCGCACCATGCAGCTGCGCTCCTACGACTTCACCAGTCACGGCATTGATGTCGTCGAACACCTCGACGAGGGCCTGCCCGACGTGATGGGAGATGCGCATCAGTTGCAGCAGGTATTCCTGAATATCCTCAACAACGCTTATGACGCGGTGCACGAGATCGGCCGTCCGGCGCGCATCGAGATCATGTCCACCAAGGCCGGAGATGCGGTCGAAGTTTCCTTCCGCGATAACGGCAACGGGATTTCCCACCCCGACAAGATTTTCGATCCCTTCTTTACCACCAAGGAGGTCGGCAAAGGAACCGGCCTCGGCCTCAGTATCTGCTATGGCATTGTCAAGGAGCATGGTGGTGAGATTCTTTGTCACAACAATCTGGGAGCATCGGGCGCGACATTTATCGTCCGGTTGCCCGCGGCGGCTCAGACCGCATCGTTGAGCGTGGCCGCAGGAGTGATACAAAAATGAGCCTGCCTGCTGTTAAAGCCAACCCTTTGCCCGTCCTGCTGATCGAAGACGAGCCCGCCGTGATGGCATACGTCCGCGCCGCTCTTGAACGCAGCGGCTATCCCGTAATCTGCTGCGAGTCTGGGGTGGATGCACTCCGGTTGCTGGAGGACGGATCGTTTCTCGGCGTCGTTTCCGATATGCGGACGCCCGGCGGTGTGGACGGCGGACAAGTTCACGCCTGGATCGCCCGCCATCGGCCGGAACTGGCTTCCCGCCTGGTATTCATCACCGGCGATATCGCTAACGAGGAAACCGTCGCCACCTTGCGCCAGACCGGAGCGCCTTGCGTGGAGAAGCCGTTCCGGGTGCAGCAGTTCATCGAAGTTGTTTCCAAAACCATGGGGAAGGCACAGTGAACAACAGCGCAAGCAAAGACGATCTGCGCGTCCGCCTGCTGATCGTGGACGACGAGCAGACAATCCGCAAACTTTGCGTTACGGTCGGCGAAGCTCTGGGATTTATCTGTCTGGAAGCGGAAAACGGCGAATCCGCGCTGGCTCTGCTGGAAGAGCAGCCCGCGCATATGGTGCTCACCGATCTGGTCATGCCCCGTATGTCGGGGCTCGAGTTCCTCGAAAAAGTGAAGAAGCTTTTGCCTCGCACTGAGGTCGCGCTGATGACCGGCCATGGCTCGATCGAAACCGCGGTCCAGGCCATGAAACTCGGGGCCTACGACTACATCACCAAGCCGTTCTCTCCGCTCGAAGAATTGCGCCTGTTCCTGCGGCGCATGGCGGAAAAAATCCGGCTGGTCGAAGAAAACGAATTCCTGCGCCAGCGCGTGGACTCTGAAGCCGCCGCCCACGGCATTGTGGGATCGTCCGCCAAGATTCAGGAAGTGCTGCGCATGGTTTCGCGGCTCAAGGACACGCGCACCCCGGTTCTGATCTTCGGCGAGAGCGGGACTGGCAAGGAGCTAGTGGCCCGCGCCATCCATTTCCGCGGAGCGTTCTCCGGGCGTCCGTTTGTAGCCGTGGACTGCGGCTCGCTCGTGCCTACCCTGATCGAAAGCGAGTTGTTCGGGTATGAAAAAGGCGCGTTCACCGGAGCGCTCCGCTCCAAACAAGGTCTGTTCCAGGCTGCCGACGGCGGGACCATCTTCCTGGATGAAGTCGGCGAGCTGCCGCTGGAACTGCAGGCCAAACTGCTTCGCGTCCTGCAGGAAAAAGAAGTGCGCCCCGTGGGCAGCAATCAGCGCGTCAAAGTGGATGTCCGGGTCATCGCCGCCACCAATCGCGACCTCGAGGCGGCTTACAAGACCGGCAATTTTCGCAAGGATCTATATTTCCGGCTCAACGTGGTCACCGTCCACGTGCCTGCGCTGCGCGAGCGCCGCACCGACACGCCCATGCTGGTCCACTGGTTCCTGGAGCGCTACGCCCCCGGTTCGGGATTACAGGTTTCCAGTTCGGCCATGCGCGCCCTGATGCAATACGACTGGCCGGGAAACGTTCGCGAACTGGAAAACTGCATCGAGCGTGCCGTCGCGCTGGGCAACGGACGCATCATTGAGCTGGGCGATCTGCCGCCCTCCATCGCCGCCGAGTCTTCGCCCGTCCCCGCCGACGCGGCCGAACGCGCTCAGTTCGATCCTGAAATGGCGGCCGCGATGGCAGCCGCTGAGCCCGGCGTCGCTCCCACCGCCGGCGGAGGCGCGACCGACCTCGAAGATATCGAGCGCGCCACCATCCAGCGCGTATTCGAGCAGGTGAAGGGTGACAAAGCGCTCGCCGGACGCATGCTCGGCATCAGCCGCGCCACGCTCTACCGCAAGCTCAAACGCTACAACATCAGCATGGGGTCGCCGGGATCGTCGAGCCACACACTACAGTAGCCGGCCCGACGATCCCTCATCATGCTCTGAGGATTGAACCTCTCTACTGCACGTTGATCGTGACTCGCATCCATGGATGGATGCAGCACTGGAACAGGTGTTCTCCCGGCGCCAGGTTCGGTATCTCCAGCGTGCTGCCCTGAATGATCCGGGTTTTGGCCACGGCCACCGTCGAAAAGCCGCCGGCGCATTCCGGTGCCGTGATCTCGCCCGGCGCGTTTAACGGCGCGAGGAAGCCTCCGCCGAACTTGTGCACCTCGGTGAAGGTGTGCGGTTCTCCACCTTGATCAACCACCTTAATCACAGTGCCCTGCGGAACGCTGACGGAATCGGGCTCGAAGTCCCAGTTGGGGCTGGGATTGCCAGACTGCGCTCCGGCCAGCAAATCCGACAGAGTGGTGGCGTAGCCAAAGGCTGCCAGTGCGACATTCTTGCAGAAATCCGGCCCCAAAACGGCGTTGAAGGTGGTCGGGTCGCATTCGTCGAGGGCGACGAACTGAGCCGGAGGCAGCGCGGTTGGCGCCGCACTCGCGCTGCTGGACATGGACATATGGTGCATCTGTGAATGATCTTGAGCAAAGAGTTGCGCTGCTCCGGCGGCCAGAAGAGTGAATGCCGTGAACATGACACAGGATCTTGCGAGGAAACCTCCCCTTACTGATTTCATTTGCAGTTCTCCTTTTTCTGCCGTTTTTCTGTTTTCTGCGTTTCGCAAGGCATCAGCTCTGCGGACAAGGCAGCCTGGGCCGTCTCCGCCGAACGAAGGCACTCTCGCCAGTTCTACGCTGGAACACAATCCTTAAGGTCTCCATCTCTTCCCAAAGTTTCCTCCCTTGCTAAGTCGTTGAACGAAAGCTGCTTGCGCCCGGAGGGGCAGTAGCCAAACAACTGTGGTAAGCTGTCCTCGGTTTTAGGGAGCCTCTCTATGGCGACCCAGCCGCGAATTGCCGATCGGCTACGGTTCGACGGTTTTGAACTGGATGTCCGTGCCGGCGAACTGCGCAAAAACGGAGTAAGGTTGCGCCTGCGGGGACAGCCCCTTCAGGTGCTTGAGATCCTGCTGGAGCGCGCTGGCGATATGGTGACGCGCGAAGAGCTTCAGGCGCGAATCTGGCCCGCCGACACGTTCGTTGATTTCGACCACGGTATACACAACGCCATCGCCCGCATCCGTGAAGCTCTGGGCGATTCGGCCGAAACGCCACGCTACATCGAGACGTTGCCCCGCCGCGGGTATAGGTTTATCGGCCGGGTAGAGGATTTTCCGGCGTTACGGCTGGTCCCGCAGATCTCCGCCGGTCCGGGTGAGGCAGTCGCGCTCGCCACGCCGTCGGAAACGCCCGCGAAAGCCCCTTCGAGCACGAACACTCGCACGCTCGCTCTTATTCTTGGCACTGTGTGTGCGCTCGGCCTCGTGGGCTGGGCGCTCTGGCATCAGTTCTATGGAACGGCGACCGCTCCCGCCATACGCTCGATCGCCGTCCTGCCTCTGGATAATTTGTCCGGCGATTCATCGGAGGAATTCTTCGCCGATGGCATGACCGATCAGTTGATTACGGACCTCGCGAAAGCCGGCTCGCTTCGCGTCATCTCGCGAACTTCCGTCATGCAGTACAAGGGCGCAAAGAAGCCGTTGCCTCAAATCGCGCGCGAATTGAACGTAGATGCCATCGTGGAAGGATCCGTCATTCGTTCGGGTCAGCGGGTGCGGGTTACCTCCCAGCTGATTCAGGCCACCACCGACCGGCATCTCTGGGCTGAGACCTATGACCGCGATCTGGGCGACATCCTGAAGCTGCAAGGCGACGTGGCGGACGCTATCGCGCAGCAAGTCCGCGCACAACTGACGCCAATGCAGCACGCGCAGATTCGTTCCGCGCGCTCGGTGAATCCGGCCGCGTACGATGCCTATCTAAAAGGACGCCTTTTCTTCACCAGCGACAGCAAACCCGATTCACTGAGGAGGGCCCAGGGTTATTTCGAAGAGTCGATCCAAAAAGACCCGGACTTCGCCCTCGCTTACGCGGGACTGGCGGACACTTACGTCTTCCTGGCGTACGCAGGAGCATTGCAAAGGGATGAGGCTTACCGGTCAGCCAAGGAGGCGGTAGGCAAGGCACTGGAACTGGACGACAGCGTCGGCGAAGCCCACTATACTCTCGGCCTGCTGAATTCGGATTTTGACTGGGATTGGAACGCCGCTGATCGCGAGTTCAGCCGTGCCGTTGCTCTGGCTCCGAGCTACAGTTGCGCGCATGAGAGTCGCGCTTTCTTTCTCGCCCGTGCGGGCCGACGGGCCGAAGCCCTCGCCGAGATTGCAAAGATCGATCAACTGGACTACGGTCCCAGTGCGGCTTGGTCCGAAACAGCGACCTATTTTCAGCTGCGGGATTACCCCAGCCTGATTCAAGCAAGTAAGAGAGGGCTGCTTCTGGACCCCAAGGATTGGTTTCAGCATTACACTCTCGGCGTCGGTTACGAAGCCACGGGCAAGCTTCCGGAAGCGATCGTTGAGTACCAGAAGGCAATCGAGGTGTCAGGCGGCTCCCAGGGCGTTGTGCCCCTGGCACACGCCTATGCAGCCGCGGGCAGGAAAGCCGAAGCCGACAAGATCCTGCGTGATTTCGAGCGCAAAGCAAAAGTAACTTCTGCTTCGCCCTACACCATGGCCACGATCTATGCCACCCTCGGCGAAAACGACAAAGCATTCGAGTTCCTTATGAAAGCCTATTCGGAGAAGTCCTTAGAAATCCCTTCATCACTGAGATCTGATCCGCTGCTTGATAGCCTGCGCCCCGATCCCCGTTTCCAAAACCTGCTTCAGCGCTTAGGTTTGACTGACTAGACTCTCGGTGTGCCTGCCGTGTGTCTGGAGAATGCGCTAGCGGGCTCGGACCCTCAGACTCGATGCTCTTCACGGTAACCTCAGGTTCGACTCTTACAACCGAAAATAGGTGGTCTCACCAACTTGCATCACCTTGCATCCTGACCGCAACCGGATGGCCTGCAGGAATTGCGGTGTGAGACGATGTCTCACACTGAGACAGCGATGACCCCGAAGGCTCAACCTCGCTCGTTCGTATGATCCCTAACCCACTGAAAACACTTCCACCCCGGTACTAGACCTTCCGTTCTCAGGGATGGTTGCCGCGTTGCACCATTTCCTGGCGAACCGCGGAATCCGGCTCCCCAAGGCTCTTCCTAACCGGGAAGAGGGGGAGCCCAACCCGCATTTTGGAAGAAGCAGCTTTAGGGCAGAGTCGGGGAAAGATTTTCTTGGGGCAGGCAGGTACAGCGACGCAGCGCGGTCAGCAGAGCGCCAGCACGGTGGCGAGCCTGGCCCGCTTCTTTCCGGAGGCCACGCCGGTGCGGATCCCGGTGCATGTAGTCCGGACTTTGGGCATCAACCAGAATGGCCCCAATCAGCCGTCTCTGTCGGACGGGTTGGACGAAAGCACCGTCATCGAATTCGGCACCCCGCGTGAAGTGCTTTTTGCCTGCTGTATGCCACTTGAGTTTGACGACATGGTCCGGCTGCGCACGACCGATGGTTCGCTCGACGTGGAAGCCTCGGTCGTTGCGGTGCAATACCATCCCGGCCAGACCATCATCGCTGCCCGCTTCAAGACACCTGTGCCCAACTGGATTGTGAAATCATGACCCCAACCACTCCAACCCAAGATCCCGCCGCTCAGTGGAAGTCAGCCCGCAAGCTCTATCCCATCTACTTCGAACTCGGGCGCGAGTTCGTCATCGAGATTCCGCTCTGCGCCGACCTGGAATCCGGCGTCGAGACCCCCAGCAAGGAGTCGCTGGAACAGGCCGTGGCCTGGCTCGATGAGATGGATCAACGCATCCAGGTGCACCAGTTGCGCCAGTTCCTCCAGACCACCTCGCTGGTCGGCCAGGAGGGATTGAAGGATCTGATCGAGCACTTCCTGAGCCGGCCGCAGAAAACCGACGCAGTCCGCGACAAGATTGATTTCCTGCTGGTGCAGTACTTCAGCCAACTGGCTCCGACTTCACTGGTGGATGCGGAAGTGGATCTGGGTTTCGTGGCCGGCGAGATGGAGGCGATTCTCGGCAAGGTGGACGCCAAGCCACCGGTCTGGCTGAACGCGCTCGATCGCGTGCTCGAATCCGCGCGCCGCAGCCGTTCTCTCGACGAACTGTTGCATGGCGGCGCGCTCGAACAGGGCCGGAAAGCCAAGACCCAGGCCGGCGACCTCTTCTATCTGCCGATTGCGCTGGCGGCCTTTACCCGCTTCGGCTACCTGATGCGGCGTGTGTTCTTCCGCCTGATGCTGGGCGATCTGAACCTGATACTGGACGGCCTGAATGAGCTGGAGGAAAAAGGCGTGCACACGATCGACTGCCGCCGCGCCCAGTTCTCGGCTGAGGAGCCCATTCTTCGTCTTCGCATGATCTGCCAATCCTGGAAGGTCATGTTCCAGGCGGAATATTCCTCCGGGCAGCCGCTGCGCATGCTGGTGGATTTGCGCGCTTCGGTCGAACACGCTCTCGGCAAAACGCCCGAGGCGACAGGCAAGCCAGAAGCCAAAGCTGCGGTTAAAGCTCCGGCCACTGCCCCAGCGAAAGCGGCCGCAGCCGCCGCTGCAGCGGGGGGAGCCGCAAAGGCAACGGTTCAACCTTCGGTGCCGGCCGCAAAACCTGCAGCCAAGGCGGCGCCCGCAGTCGAAGTTCCCGAGTTTGAAATCTCCGGGGCGCCCGAGTGGGAAAACGACCCGGCCCAATCCAAAAAGAAATCTGACAAGTAGGTACTGAGAGGGACTCTGGTCTTGGAAAGTCCGACCGTACTGATCATCTCCGACGAGGCCGACTTCTCTCGGCGCATCACCGCCCGGTGGCAGATGGAGCGGCACGTGCCGACCTTCACCATGCTGAGCGGCGATCTCTGGCCACGCTTCGCTCTGGATTCGTTCGATGTTGCGATTGTAGGAAATCTGCGGCGCGAACTGCTTTCGGTGGTGCTTGAACCGCTGCACTCGACCGGACAGCCCGTGCTCTGCGTCTGCCACGATGCCGCCACCGCGCAACTGGTGCGCGAGCGCTGGCCGCGCATTTCGCTTCTGCGCCCCAGCGAGCACTGGCTTGAAACCCTTGTTTTGACCGCGGCGGAAGCCGTGCACCGCTCCCGCGCCGAAGCCCGCGCGCGCGCGGCGGAATTGGCTTGCGTCACGCTGGAGCGCCAGGCCACGCTCGGGCGCTACATGCTCGAAATGCGTCACAGCCTGAACAATGCGCTCACCTCGGTGCTGGGAAACTCGGACTTGCTGCTGCTTGAGCCCGGCAGCCTGTCCGCCCAGTCCAGGGCCCAGATCGAGACCATTCGCAACATGGCTCTGCGGATTCACGAAGTCATGCAGCGCTTCTCGTCGCTCGAAAAAGAAATGAACGTGGTTGCGCAACAGGCAAAAACGGATTCCGGCAAGTCCTTCGCGGCGGCGGCCGCAGGCGATTAGCCGCGCTCCGGCACCACCGATGCAGGAAGTTGTTCCTCCCCCGGCACATATTCCGATCTGGCAGTCGAGTTCATCGGTCCGAGTTCTGCGATCCGAGTCTTGCACACCCCGGGAACAGGGGAGGGAAGATGCATAGGTTGATGGCGGGCGTAACCATTCTCGAACATGAACTGACCGAACTGCGCCTGCTGGTGGAGCGCCAGGCCGGCATTCTTCTCGACTGTCCGAACAGCGCGCTGGCCGCGCACGTCGCCGAATATCTGGAGGCGAACGAACTCGACTCGCCGGCCGCGCTGCTCGACCGCCTGCGCGCCTGCGATCAGGATCCCTCGTTCCTGCCGCGCTTTCTCGATGGCGTGCTGAACGTCCG
>Ga0209167_10001568_pt1 | contig 13266 bp, 12 predicted proteins | sample Coa_R1_9_FD_187154 | JGI IMG/M metagenome (GOLD analysis project Ga0209167, IMG submission 187154) | Surface soil microbial communities from Centralia Pennsylvania, which are recovering from an underground coalmine fire - Coalmine... | ecosystem: Environmental > Terrestrial > Soil >... | reverse complement strand
CAGTCCTGGTGAAGAGAGGATGTGTAAAGAGCACTTCATCATCTTCAACTCCCGCCAAGGGAATCAGAACCAATCCAAGGGCAGTGAAGAGCAGAGAAACTACGGTCAGGAGAACCGGTGCGACTCGGCGAGAGGGGGCGGTTGGCATGCGGCGGGAGGAACCTTCCAGGATACTCCCGTGAAGAACGCCGATCAGGCCGGCCGTGAGAAATCGCCCATCTTACCAGCGGCTCGGGCCATGTCCATGATGTGGTTCGACACTTCCTGCGGACGGTCGATGGAGTCCATCACGATGCGGCTGGAACCTCCAGCGGTCTCGAGCGAGACGTCGCCGATGTTGAAAATCCGCTGCATCACGGTCTGGCTCACACGCACATCCTGAACTTTGACGAGCTCCACTGTGCGGGTGGCTTTCGCGAACATGCCGGTTTCATAATGCAGACGATCGCTCGAAATCGTGATTTTGGTCATGCGGCGCCGGATGTGGCGGGTGGCGACGAACGCCGCCAGGACGAAGGGGATGGGCGCGACCGCCCAAAACGTCAGATCAGGTTGGAAATACCACCACAGCCCGCCTAGCGCAAGCTCCGCCAGCAGACATAATACATAGGCGGCCTTCACCGCCTTGAGGGACTGTCTGAGTTCCATCGTCCGAGCATCATAGCACGATCGGCCTTCAGGCTGTCACAATGAGAAGGAATGGAAATGGAACGGCCGCGAGTTCTGGTGGTGGATGACGAAGAGGCGCAGCGCACGGCGCTGGCCGGGATGATTGCGCTTTGGGGTTACAACGTCGAGACTGCCGCGGATGGGCAAGAAGCGCTCGATAAGCTGGAGTCGTTTCCGGCGCAGGTTGTGGTCACCGATATCAAGATGCCGCGCCTGGACGGCGAGGAGTTACTGCGCCGGCTTAAGTCGAATGGAGGAGGCCCGCAGGCGATCGTGCTCACCGCGCACGGAGGTCTGGAAATGGCCGTGAACATGGTTCACGACCTGGGGGCGTTCTGGTTCCTGGAAAAAGGCGGCCAATCCCAGGCTCCGGCGTTGCGCCTGTTACTGGCGCGCGCGGTGGAGCAAGGAAGTTTGGCCGAGCACGCGCAACGCCTGGAGCGCCAGTTGAGCAACCGCGGGCTGCTGGGCCAGATGGTGGGAGCGTCGCGCAAGATGCGCGAGGTTTTCGCCCTGATCCAGCAAGTGGCGCCCAGCCGGGCGGCCGTCCTGATTACCGGCGAAAGCGGCACGGGCAAGGAACTGGCCGCACGAGCGATTCACGATCTAAGCCCGCGCCGCGCCGGCCCCTTCGTCGCGATCAACTGCGCCGCCATGCCCGACACGCTGATGGAAAGCGAGCTGTTCGGCCACGAGAAAGGAGCCTTTACCGGCGCGGTGGAGCGGCGCGCGGGGTGCTTTGAGCTGGCCCAGAACGGCACCGTGTTGCTGGATGAAATCGGGGACATGCCGCAGGCGACGCAAGCCAAGCTCCTGCGCGTGCTCGAGGACGGACGGGTGCGCCGCCTGGGCGGCAAGAGCGAGATTCAGCTGGACGTGCGCGTCCTTGCCGCCACCAACTCGCCGCTGGATGCGGCCATTAAAGATGGAAAATTCCGCGAAGACCTGTTTTACCGCTTGAACGTGTTTCCGATTCCACTTCCGCCCTTGCGCGATCACATGGAGGACATGCCGGTGCTGGTCGCTGCGTTGCTCGATGATCTGAATCGCAGGCACGGCACCAAGGTGACGGATGTATCGGCGGCCTTGATGGAGCGGCTGCAAGCCCACTCCTGGTTCGGCAACGTGCGCGAACTGCGGAACGTTCTGGAGCGGGCGGTGATCCTGTCCGGCGAAGGCACCCTGGATGTGGCGCACCTGGCTCCCGGCTTCGGCGGCGCTCCCGTGCCGCGCGTTGCGCCCACGGGCGGCGAGCTGCATATTCCCGTCGGCTACACCATTGAGCAGGCCGAGCGCGCCTTGATCGAGCTGACGCTCGATCACACCAAGAACAACAAGACCCGCGCCGCCGAGATTTTAGGCATCAGTCAGAAGACGCTGTTCAACAAACTCAAGGAATACGGCGCCCAGGGAGCCAGCGCCGACTGATCGGGACATTTCAAATGTCGCTGCGCGTGCGTCTGGTTCTACTGACGGTCACGCTGGTGGCTCTGGTAGCCGTCGCGCTGTCCGCGCTGCACTTGGATTCGCTGGTCAATACTCTCTCGGACGACGCGCTCGACCGCAGCCGGCACGCCACGCAGGAGGTCAGCTCCTTCCTCGTCGACCATATCAATGAGCACTCCCGGGAGTACGATTCCTCCGGCGGCCCCAAGGCGCTGTGGTACACGATTGTCTCGAGCGACCGCGACATCGCCAGCATGCTCCAAAAGACCATGGCCCTGGCCAACTCCATCGTCGAGATCAGCGTGGCCGACTCGGACCAGCGCATTTTGGCGTCATCGAGCGAGCGGCGCGTGGGCGCTATGCTCACTCACCTTCGCGACTTCTCGGCATGGAACAAGGCGTCGGCGTTGGCGCGCCTGCCGGACTTGATCAGCGGAGGTCCGGATTACGAAGTGGTGACGCGCTTGGGTATCCAGGGCCAGTCCGAAAGCATCCTCACGATCCAGGTGGTCACCTCCACGGTGTTGCTGCGCGATCCTCTGCTGTCGCAGGTGAAGGCGTTGGCCTCGGTCTCGGTCGGATCGCTGCTGGCGGCGCTTGTGATCACTCTGGCGCTCACCAACCTGGCTCTGCGCCCGCTCAAGCGCATCGATCAAACCATCGACCGGATCGTGCAAGGCAACTACGGAGGCGAGGCGGCCGAGCCCCGCGCGGCCAAAGAATTCGCGGTCCTCGAAAGCAAGCTGAACCTGCTGGGGCAGAAGTTCCGCGGCGCGCGCGAGGATGCCACCGAACTGCGCCACGACGTCGATCAACTGCTGGAGCGTCTGGCCTCGCAATTGGACGTGGCCTCGCGTCTGGCCGCCATCAGCCGGCTCACTGGAGGCGTCGCGCACGAAATCAAGAATCCGCTCAACGCAATCGCGCTGCGTCTGGACTTTCTGCGCGAGAAGCTGCGCGAGCCCGGGGAAGAAGATCTGCTCAAAGATATTGAAGTTCTGTCGCGGGAAGTGCAGCGGCTGGATCGCGTGGTGAAGACGTTCCTGGATTTCTCGCGGCCGGTGGAAGTGCATTTCGCGGATGTGGACCTGGCCAAGCTCACGCGCGAAGTCGCCGATCTGATGACGCCGCCCGCGCAACTGGCGCACGTGACGGTGGAGGTGGATTCTCCCTCCCAACCAGTCCCCTTCCGGGGCGACGCGGACCTGATCAAGCAGGCAGTGATGAATCTGGTGAACAACGCAGTCGAGGCCATGAAGGAAGGCGGGTGCCTGCGCCTCAAGACTGCGGGCGACAACAGCGCCGTTACTCTGGAGGTTTCGGATTCAGGCCCTGGGATTCCTCCCGCTTTACGCGACAAGGTGTTCCAACTTTACTTCACGACCAAGAGCAAAGGCTCCGGGATCGGCCTGGCCATGACATACCGGGTGGTCCAGTTGCATAATGGTACTATCGAATTTGAGAGCGCTGAAGGCCAGGGCACAACCTTCCGCCTTCAGTTCCCGGCTGCGATTCGACATGTTTGAATCCGCGTGCGCCATCCCGGTCGATCGGCCCAGGGGGGCTGGCTTTCGAGCCTGCGTAGCCCTTCTTAGCCTTGCGCTTTTCAGCACAGGATGCCTGTTTCAGAAGAAGCAACTTCGGGCCTTCCGTCCGCCACCCCCGCCACCTCCCAGCGCCGTGAACGCGAAGCTGCCGCAGCCTCTGGACGATCCGCCGGAAGTGCCAGTGGAGCTCGCGGACGGGTCGACTGAGCTAGCCTCAATCGGCTCTGGCATCGTGGAATTTCCGCCGCCTCCGCAGCCCGCTCCTGCGCCACCCCGTCGTCCGCCAGCGGCCAAACCTGCGCCGGCGCCACCTGTCGCGATTGAGACAACACCCACTCCGCGGATCGCGCAGCTTTTCACTCCGGATCAGTTGCGTGAGTACAACAAAATCCTCGATGACAGCCTGGATCGCGTGCAAAAGGCGCTGGATACTTTAGGAAAGAGGAATTTGAATGCGGAACAGCGAGACCGGACGGGGCAGATACGCGAACTTCAAAAGCAAGCAAGGCAGATGAGGGGAGAGGATCTCGAGGCTGCGGTCAGCCTCGCGAGGCATGCAGATCTCCTCGCAATAGATCTTCTCGCTCACCTGCCTTGATAGGCCGCTGGGTCGGAGGTTCCAGCGGCCTAACTTTGAGCGGAGCGCTTAACTATCGGTCGCTTTACTGCTGCGCTTGGGCGACCGTGGCCGAGGCCGTTTCCGGCACGAACAACCGGACTTCCACGCGACGATTCTGCTTGCGGCCCTCGCGGGTCTTGTCGTCGGCAACCGGCTGCGCGTAGCCTGAGCCAAGCGTGGCGATGCTGCGAACCGGGATCTTGTGCTCGTTCGCCAGATACCGCGCCACTTCCTCGGCGCGCGCCTGGCTCAGCGGCTCGTTCACGGCCGGGGTGCCAGTCTTATCGGTGAAGCCCTGCACCTCGATCATGTAGCGCTGCAAGCCGTCGGCCTGCTTGGCGAATTCATCCAGTTCCTTCTTGCCATCTTCTGTGAGCTTGGCGGCGTTCACCGCGAACAGCACAGTAGAAGATTTCACCATCTGGAACTTGTTCGACGCGTCGATGGTGCGCTCCAGCCGGGTTAAGCCCTGATCAGCAAAGGTTCGCGCGCCATCGGCGGACTGCTGCGCCCGGCCGGCCGCCTGGTTGGCCTGTTGGGCCGATTGCCCAGCCTGCTCCGCCGCCTGGTTAGCTTGTTGAGCCGACTGCCCGGCGGCAACCGCCTTGGCATCCGTATCCGTCAGCTTTTCCTTGGTCTGCGACAGGCTGCGATCCAGGTCCGTAAGCTGCTGCCCGTGACCCGCGATCGTCTTATCCTGATCCGCATTCTTGGTGTCGTTCTTAGATTCCACGTTCGCCACGTGGGTCTCTACCGGCGCTACCGTTTGAGCGACGTACTTCTTGGTCGCACAACCCGCGCTCATTACACTCAGCACCACCGCTCCCGCTAACATTATGTGTTTCATTTGGTCTTCCTTCCTCCTACTTGTGATTCGAGTCAACTGCGTTTGCTCCCACAGAGTTCTTCTGAAGCCGCATAGGGCCGATCCGACGGGGCCGGGCGCCGCCGAATTGGACGGAAGGCAGCCCGAAACATATCCACTTACTATTGTACTTGTTGAACGGTCTCCGGGTTGGCCGTGCCCAAAACTCGAGCGCTTGAGAGAGCCAAACCCGGAGAGCCGAGCCCGCGGGAGCAACCACGGGATTTTGTTCCGGACCTGGGAGAATGTTACCGGCCCACGCCGGAAAATATTTTCCTCCGCATCCGCTAAACGCTTCATTCTGCGACCCCAGCGACTTCATGGCCGTATAGATAGCATGTGACGGGCCAAACCTTGATGGAACCTCCCTTTCTTTCGGTACAATCGAATCCAGATGCCCTTCCCCGTTCATCGCAAGCGCCGGCTGCGGGTTTCCGAGCCCATGCGCCGCCTGGTTCGCGAGAGCCGCCTGGATCCGGCCCAATTCATCCTGCCCCTGTTCGTCTGCCCCGGGGAAGGCGTCCGCAAGCCCATCAGTTCCATGCCGGGGAATTTCCAGCTTTCCATCGACGAATTGGTCAAGGAATGCGACGGCGCTCACGCTCTGGGGATTGGCGGCGTGATTCTGTTCGGCATTCCCGATGTCAAGGATGATGCCGCCTCGGGTGCCTACGCCGATGACGGGATCGTGCAGCGGGCCCTGCGAGCGCTGAAGCGCGCGCTTCCCAAGCTGCTGCTGATTACCGACGTGTGTAACTGCGAGTACACCAGCCATGGCCATTGCGGCAAGGTGATCGATCATGACGTGGACAACGATTCCACGCTGGAATGGCTGGCGGCTTCTTCCGTTTCCCACGCGCGCGCCGGAGCCGATATCGTCGCGCCTTCGGACATGATGGACGGACGGGTTGCCGCGATTCGCACCGCTCTCGACCAGAACGGGTTTCAGAAGACCGCCATCCTGGCCTACGCGGCGAAGTTCGCTTCCGCCTTCTATGGGCCCTTCCGAGAAGCCGCGGAATCCACTCCCCAGTTCGGCGACCGCCGTACTTATCAGATGGACCCGGCTAACGGCCGCGAGGCCATGCACGAAATGGAGCTCGATTTCGAAGAAGGCGCGGACATGCTGATGGTCAAGCCGGCGATGCCGTACCTGGATTTGATCCGCCAGGCGCGCGATCGCTTTCCCGTGCCCATCGCGGCGTATCAGGTTTCGGGCGAATTCAGCATGCTGATGGCCGCGGTGGAACGCGGATGGCTGGAGTATGAGCGGGCCATGATGGAATCGCTCACGTCGATTCACCGCGCCGGGGCCGGCATCATCCTGACGTACTTAGCCCGCGATGCCGCGCGACTCCTTGGTTAATCGAACCGAGCGGCTGGCCGGCGCGCTGGCGGTCCTGTGTCTGGCAATCGCGGCGCTGCTGGTCGGCAAACCTTCGTTCAGCAACGCGTCCCTGCCGGTGCGCGGCGTCGACGATCCGGTGATCGCGATTCAGGCGGCCCACAGCATCACCGACGTCGACTGGGTATTGGGGAACGCGCCTAGCCCGGATCGTGAAGTGATGCGCATCAAGGAGCGCCTCGGCTTTGCCTTCATCGGCGCGTACACTGCTCTGCTAGTGACGCTGGCGTTGTTGCTGCTGCGAGCCGGAGGCATCGGGAGGATCGCAGGCCCGGCGGCGATGATCTGCACCGTCGCCACCGCGGGATTCAACGTGGCGGAGAACCTGGCCGTGCTGCGGATTCTCGACGTGCCTTTGTACGAGACCACGGCGCCGATGATCCAGGCCATCCGCAGCGCCAGCTTCGCGACTTGGGCGCTGGCTGCGCTGACGCTTGGGCTGCTTTCTACCTTCTTTTTACGCTCGCCTCGACTCATAATGAGATGCGTGGGTGCGCTGTTCCTCATTACTTCGGCGATACAGATCTACGGCCTCCGCGACAATCGTTTTCTGGTCTGGGAGGGCGGACCGGCGGGGTTGGCGTTGGTGGTGGTCGCAGTGGCGATGCTGTTGCCGAGACGCAGAGTGGTCGCGGCTCTTGCGCTGCTTGTGCTCGCAGCGGGAAATGTTCACGCGGAGGTGAAGGAAGTCCGCAGCTACCACACGCACGAATCGACCGACCGGAACGTTCTGTTCGCAATGGTTATCACGCCGGAGCAAGATGTTCGACAGTCAACGAGGAGGGACAATCGACAACCTCGTCTCGATCGTGGATCTGCAGACGTTCCAGATTAGGAGTTCTGTTCATCAAGAGGGAAGCGGCGAGCATTCCGTAGACGCGGATGGGCACCTTATTCTGCGGGAGCAAGTTTCGAAGGGAAATCTTCCAATAGTGGTCAGGCAGGGCGGAGACAGCAAGTCGGTGTATCCTTGCCGCACCGCCGGTTTCACCCGCGACGGATTGTTCCGATGGGAGAGTTGCCAAACTATGGGTCACAGCTTCTTTTGGGAGAACCCGACGATCACCGATAAGCACGAAAACATCTTCTCCGCGAAGACCGGAGCACTCATCGGCGTGGTCAATGAAGCCAAGCGCGACACGGTCGCCGCCCACTTCGCCGAGCACAATGGCCGCGATTACCTGCTCGTCATAGAAGGCAGCACAAAGTTGAAGGTTTACGAGATCACCGAGCCCCACCCCTAACGCGCCGCCGCCTGCTAGCCTGATATTTTCCTCTATGAATCCCCTCCTGGAAATCCAATTCCGTGTCCCCTTCGACAAGATCGAAGCCGCTCACGTCGAGCCAGCCATCGACCAGCTCCTTACCGATGCGAACGCCCGGCTCGAAGCCACCATCGCATCCGAGCGCCCGCTGCACGCGCTCGACACGATGACCGAAAAACTGGACTACGCGATGGGCGTGGTCCGCCATCTGGAAAGCGTCGCCACCACGCCCGATCTGCGCGCCGCTCACAACGCGATTGAGCCCAAGGTCAGCGCCTTTTACTCCAGCCTGCCTTTGAACGAAGGACTGTGGAAGGCGATCCAGCGCTACGCCGCGACCGATGAGGCGAAGGCGCTCACGGGCACGATGAAGCGTTACCTGACCAAAACCATCGACAGCTTCAAGCGCCACGGAGCGGAGCTCGACGCGGCCGGCAAGGCGCGCCTTCAGCAGATCGACGTCGCGCTGGCCGAGGCTACTACGAAATTCTCCGAAAATGTTCTGGACTCCACCAACTCCTTCGATCTCGTGATTGAGGACGAGGCCGCCCTTAGGGGTCTGCCTCCCGCGGCCATTGCCGCCGCGCGCGCCTCCGCCGAATCCAAAGGGCGATCCGGATGGCGATTCACGCTGCAAGCGCCCAGCTACCTCGCGGTGATGACGTACCTCGAGGATCGCGATGTTCGCGAGCAGCTTTACCGCACCTTCAGCACGCGAGCCACTGCGGCCGGTCCTGGCGGAGCGGCGCACGACAACGCTCCGCTGGTGGTCAAGATCCTCGGGCTGCGTAAAGAGAAGGCGCAACTGCTGGGCTTCCGCGATTTCTCCGATTTCGTTCTGGACGACCGCATGGCCCACACCGGCGCGCGCGCCCAGGGGTTTCTCGAAGATCTTCGCCACAAGACCGAACCACGCTTCCACGAAGAGAACCAGGAACTGGAATCCTTCGCCGGCATGAAACTCGATCCTTGGGACATCGGCTACTGGGCGGAGAAGCAGCGTGCCAAGCTTTACGATTTCGACGAAGAAGCTCTGCGCCCGTATTTCCCTCTGGATCATGTCGTGAACGGGATGTTCGATATCTTCGGCCGCGTGCTGGGGATTCGCGTCACCGAGGAATCCGGCGTTCCCGCGTGGGACTCGCAAGTAAAAACCTACGCGGTCCACGATCGGGCGAGTGCCGCCTATCTCGGTTCCTTCTACGCCGACTGGTTTCCGCGCGAAAACAAACGCGGTGGCGCGTGGATGGACTCGCTGATCACCGGCAACCCGGTGGTGGCAAAGCCGCACCTGGGCCTGATCTGCGGCAACCTCACTCCGCCCGTCGACGGGAAGCCGGCATTGCTCACGCACCGCGAGGTCGAGACGATCTTCCACGAATTCGGCCATCTGCTGCATCACCTGCTGAGCCGCGTGGAAGTCCGCAGCCTCGCCGGAACCAGCGTGGCCTGGGATTTCGTCGAGCTGCCTTCGCAGATCATGGAAAACTGGTGCTGGGAGCGCGAGCCGCTGGACCTGTTCGCGAGGCATTGGGAAACCGGCGCAAGCATCCCCGACGATCTGTTCCAAAAGATGTGGCGCGCCAAGACCTTCCGTGGCGCCAACACGCAAATGCGGCAAATCGGCTTCGGATACATGGACCTCGCGCTGCATCGCGAATGGGATGGTTCCGGCGACGTCATCGCCTGGTCGCGAGCCGTGTTGCAGCAGTTTTCACCCGCGCCGTTCCCGCCCGAGCACGCCATGCTCGCCAGCTTCACGCACCTGTTTTCGAGCCCCGTGGGCTATGGGGCCGGCTACTATTCCTACAAGTGGGCCGAGGTCCTGGACGCCGACGCATTCACGCGATTCAAGAAGGAGGGAGTGTTCAGCGCCTCCACCGGCAGCGAGTATCGCGACAAGATCCTGGCTCGCGGCGATAGCGAAGATCCGGCCGTGCTGTACCGCTCCTTCATGGGCCGCGACCCCGACCCCAACGCGCTGCTGATCCGAGCCGGGCTGGTGCGGTGAATCACCACCGGCGAAGACGCGATCAGCGGCCGCCGCCCTCATCGAGCCAGGCGTAGATCCGGCGGACGCCTCTGAGATCCGCGCCGGGACCCTGGATCGACGGAAAATCCTTGGCGTGGCTGGTAAGGTCGACGCGCTTGGCGGCATCATCGGCCGAGACACCTTGCTTGCGTAAAGCGGTGGCCTGCTTGGTCAGGTCCGTGAGGTAGCTCTGAAAGGCGGTGATCAGGCCCTTATCGGCGAACGGTGTGCCATGTCCGGGCAGCACCAGCGCGAAATCCAGCTTCTTGAGGGCCTCGAGCGTGGTCACCCACTCATCGAAGAACGCGTCGCCCATGTAGGCTAGGCGGCTCTCCATCAAATCGCCGGTGCAGACGATGCGTTCCTTGGGCAGGAACACGACCGTGTCGCCACCGGTATGGCCGCGCCCGAGAAACAGGAGTTGAATCTCGCGCTGGCCTTTGTTCAAAATCATCTTCGAGGAGTACGTCACGTTGGGAGGGGTGGGCTTGATCTCTTTGAGATCCTGGGCCGTTTTCTGCGCCTCCGCGAGCTGCGTTTGGAGCGTCGCTTTCTTGCTGGAATCCTTCTCTTCCGCGATTTGTTTCCGGAGTCCTTCGATTCGCGCCGGTACTGCGGTTCCCTGGGAGGTGGTGTAGGGCTCGCGGTTCAAAACGTTGAAAGTGAGAATCGCGGTACGCACATACTCGTGGGCGATGATGTCGACATTCGGCGGGAACACGGAGTTGCCGTCGGTATGATCGTAGTGAAAATGAGTATTGACCACATAGCGCACAGGCTTGTTGGTGAGCAGCTTGATGTCTTCAAGGAAGGCGCGCGCCGCCGCGGGAGTGGTGCCGTCATCCACCAGCAGCACATCCGCGTCGTTAACGATCACGACGTTGTTGCTGCCCGCGCCGCCGGTGGCGTAATAGACTCCGTCGGCGATTTTCTCGAACTTGTAGGTCTTGCCTTGCGTGACCGGATAGGTCTGGGCTCCAGCGTGGAACGAGATGAGAACCAGAAGGGGCAAACACTTCAGTCGGCGCAACATAAGTGACTCCGTTCTACTCGTAAAACTCAGGCGATTTTTTGAGCTTGGAGTTCGCGATATAGTCGTGCTGAATCCAAAGCTGCGAACCGGTTTTCTTGATATACGCCTCTACCGCCGTCCGGGACGTGACGGTCTGAGCGGCATTGAACTCGGTGGTCGGAACTTTGTTCAGCTTCCGCTCCTCGGGATAGTGATAAAGATCGCCGCTGATCACGACGGGCCCGGTTTTCGCCAGCTTCAGATACAGCACCTGGTGGCCGGGCGAGTGTCCTGGAGCGGCTCTGATCACCACCGTTTTGTCGCCGAATACATCGTACTCGTCTTTGGTGAGGAACACGGTTTTGGCGTTCTTGAGCGCGCTGAAGTTTTGAGGCTCCGTGCGCGGAGAAGGCGGATCGGAGAACATGATGTCCCGTTCGGCCTTGGGTGTCAGCCAGGTGGAGCTCGCAAAGAGATTGGCATTGCCCACGTGATCCCAATGAAAATGGGAGAGCGCCAGATACTTGATGTCCGCCGGAGTATAGCCGATCTCGGCCAGCCGCGCCGCCAAAGGCTTAGTGGAGGTCGCGTATCGCATCATCGCAGAGCCGCCGCCCGGCTTGAAGTTCGTATCCGGAACCGGCCCGGTATCCCACATCAGGGTTCCTTTGGGATGCGCCACCAGAAAGCACGGCGCCGACATCTTGACTGATGCCACGTCTTCCTTCTTGAGCTGATACGGCGATATGTCTTGAATGTCCAAGGTGCCGCAATCGATCACATACAGGCGCACGGACTTCGGCGGCTGGGCGTGCTGCTGCGCCGTTGCCAGCAGCGCGATGGCCGGAATTGCAAACAGGATTCGATGATTCCTCATGGGCGGATCCTCCAGGTTAGTTACGCCAGCAACAATATACTACGCCTGCCCGTCAAAACAACATACCGCCTTTGACTCTCCGCATTGGTACGGATAGAATGTTGACGATTGTCCTGTAAGGGGGAAGCCATGAAGCAGACCCTACTCTGCATCTTTGCGGTTGGCGCTTTGTTCGCGCTTGGCGGTGTTTCGCTGGCGGCCGACAAACCGGTCACGTTCAGCAAAGACATCGCGCCGATTTTCCAGGAAAAGTGCCAGGAGTGCCACCGGCCTGGATCCCTGGCGCCGATGTCGCTGGTAACTTACGAAGAGACGCGGCCCTGGGCCAAATCCATCAAGCTACGCGTGATGACGCGGCAGATGCCGCCCTGGCACATCGACAAGACCGTGGGCGTGCGCGAGTTCAAGAACGACATGTCCTTGAGTGACGAGCAGATCGCCACGGTGGTCCGCTGGGTGGATGCCGGAGCTCCGCAGGGCGACTCCAAGGACATGCCCGCGCCTAAGCAATGGCCCGCTGAGAATGAATGGAAAGCTGCCAGTGTACTTGGTCCTCCAGACCTGGTGATCAAGTCCGAGCCGTACACCATGGCGGCGCATCACCAGGATGTCTGGTGGAGGCCTGCCAGCGATATCCCGCTGACCGAGCCGCGATGGGTGCGCGCAGTGGAGATGCGGCCGGGCTCGGCCGCGGGCCGCAGGATCACGCATCATGCGGTCGCGTATCTGGCGCAGGACGACCCCGCCAGCGTGGGGCCGGGCGCCTTCGATGCGGATTTGAACGCGCGCGCGATGCTGATGGAATGGGCCGTCGGCAAAGGCTACGACCTGTATCGCCCGAATACGGGCAAGCTGCTGCTGCCGGGGTCGAAGATTTCCTGGGACGTTCACATCCACGCGGTCGGCGAAGAGATCCGCGACCACGTCGAGCTGGGCGTGTGGCTTTATCCCAAGGGCCAGGAGCCCAAGTACCGCACCTACCTGACCGGGTTTCAGGCTTTGCGGGGATTCCAAAACTCCACCGGCTCGCAGACCCGGGCCGGGAGAAATATTGATATCCCACCCAACTCGGTGATTGAGACCAACAACTACACGGTGCTGAAACAGGCGGCCATTCTCGAGAATTTCCAGCCGCACATGCACCTTCGCGGGAAAGCCATGTCCGTGGAGGCGATTCTGCCGGATGGAAGCACGCAGATGGTCAGCTACGTCGGCAACTTCAACTTCAATTGGATGACCAACTATATTTACTCGGACGAAGCCGCGCCGGCCTTTCCCAAGGGCACGCTGATCCACGTCACTGCGTGGTACGACAACACTCGCGCGAATCCCAACAATCCGGACCCGGACCAGTGGGTCGGCTTCGGGGATCGCACTGTGGACGAGATGGGACACGCCTGGATGAACGTGACCTACATCAGCGACGAAGATTACAATGCCTGGGCAGCGAAACACAAGCAGACGCAGCAGGTGGCCAGCGGCAAAAGTGCGCGCTAGCTCGGCGATCCTGGCGCTTGTCGTGGCCGCCG
>Ga0209167_10001567_pt1 | contig 13274 bp, 15 predicted proteins | sample Coa_R1_9_FD_187154 | JGI IMG/M metagenome (GOLD analysis project Ga0209167, IMG submission 187154) | Surface soil microbial communities from Centralia Pennsylvania, which are recovering from an underground coalmine fire - Coalmine... | ecosystem: Environmental > Terrestrial > Soil >... | reverse complement strand
ACTGGGCAGAGGCTAAGGTCACGCCGGGTTTGAGCCGTCCTACAATGGCGGCTTCATCGCCGATGCTGTCGGTCTCAGTATCTATGTAATAAGGCAGGAAAAAGTCGACATGGGCGCCCGGCGCAAAAATCGATCCGAAATCAAACGTGTCGGGCAAGACGCCGACGACCGTCATAGGCTCACCGTTGATCGTGAGCGTTTGCCCGACGACCTCCCGTCGGCCGCCCAGACGGGCCTTCCAGAAACCATTCGAAAGGATGATTGCTTGCCGTCCACCCCTGATTGACTCTTCCGGGAGAAAAAGCCGGCCCAAGACCGGTTTCACGCCGAGCACAGGAAAAAACGTTTCGCTGATGTCAACACCCGAGAGCCGTTCCGGCTCTCCCGCGCCCGTAAGATTGTAGGTAAAATACTGAAAAAAAGCGTTATAAGCTGCCATATCCGAGAACGATATGCTGCCTCGCCTGAGGTCTCGGAAGGTAAATACACGGCTCGTTATCGCTGACGGCCCGCCTTTCTCCTGATTCATAATCCAGACCAGCTGTTTAGCCTTCGGAAATGGCGCCGACCGAAGCAACAGGCCATTTATGACACTGAATATTGCTGTATTTGCGCCGATTCCAAGCGCGAGTGTGACTACCGCGACGATGGTAAACCATGGATTCCTGATCATCATCCGAACGCCGTAACGTGCGTCCTGCCACAGTGTTGTCATCAAATTCCTCTCTCCCGTTGTTGCTTTCGGGGCTGCTATCCCGCCCGTAAAGATCCGCGCAGAACCTGCCTGAACGGCAAGTACTGTCGCCGCGCGGCAACGCTGCGCGCGCACGTTGAATAGTTGTTCTAATGGGAACCGCACTATTGCGCTGGTTTGCGGTAAGCCCTTCGTTCGCCTTTTTCGGGTGATCGGTAGATGAAGTGCGTGACTTCTCGCTTCTTGTCACCCACGAATTCAACCGAGTCACCCACAATGCCCCGCACAAAGGTCGTCTCCGACGCCGCCGCGAACTGAAACCTGCCAACACCCAAATTGATCATCAATCGATCACCGTCGAGCGCGACCTTATATTTACGCTTGCTCTCGGGTGATGTCGATTCTTCGTAGACGCCAACGTATTTTGCAAGAACTGTGGGAGCAATCCTGGCGTCATCCCGGAACCTCTTCCGGTCCTCGTCGTCGATGTCTTTCCTCAGAACCTTATTTGCTGCTTATTGTTTGTGTCCGGGCGGCGCCGGATTATTCATTCGCAGGTACTCAACCATCTGCCCGTAATGGTCCCAGGTGTGCGAAAGGAAAATGGTTGCGGCATCGAGTCGCGTCGTTTTCAGGCCTTCGACGTACGGATCGGGGATCTGTTCACGCAGATTGTCGTTCGTTAAAGTGCCGAGTGCACGGTGCGCGTTCGCGAAAGCATCTTTCAGATACCGGACCACATCGTCTTTGCTCGTCAGATTCCCTGGGCCCTCCTGGTCGGGATGCGGGAGCATCGGCTCCTTCAGCATCGCCACCGCAACTTCGTTCAGGCAAAATCCGATGTGGCGGGCCTGAACGCCGAATGTCCGCACAGTTTTAAATGCGCCGTCAGCGGGTGCGAAGGTGTACCGGTTGGCCGGCATCGTATCCACTATGCCCATCACCTCGCGTTCGACTGCGCTGAGCTGTTTGTCGAGGATTTGGCGAGTGTCGGCTGAGGCATCGCCTGCCCTCGCCAAAGGAGTGCTCAGGGCAAATATAACGATAGGTCCGCATAGCATCGCGATCCTTCGCAGCCGATTGGGTTTCCGGATTTCGATCTCGATCGTCATTTCACTTCACCTCTCTTCATTTCACTTCACTTCATTTCATTTTTTCATTTCACCTCTCATTGATAACCGTGTTGATATCGCTCTCGTATTCGTCTTTCCGACACGAGCCGGCGTGAATCGCGGCAATCCGGCCGGACCGGTCGATGATCAGCGTGAGCGGCATCGGGAAATGCTTGCCCCCGAACAGCCCAGCCACTTCATCGTTGCCAATCATCACCGGGTAATTCACGCCCTTCCTTTCGATGTATGGCCCGACCGAAGCCCAGCCTCCTTCATCCATCGACACTCCAAGCACAGTGAAGCCGCGCCGTGCGTTCGATTCCTGGAATTGGACAAACCATGGAATCTCCCGATCGCACGGAGAGCACCAGGTCGCCCAGAAGTTCAGAAGAACCACCTTGCCCCGATAGTCGGAAAGTGTTACTCGACGACCCGAGGCGTCCACCAGGGTGAAGTCGGGAGCAATTCCGCGGTCGCCCGGTTTCACATAGGTGTTACCGGCCGAGCTGCCCGATGGCCGGCCCAGGAGGAATGCGCGCACCGCGGCGGTCTCCTGAACGCAAGCCGATGCCACGCGGCCGGCGAATGCCCGTGTGGTCATTGGGAATGCCAGGATCGGGAGGGAGGCTGCCAAAGCAGCGCCTGCCAGAACACCCAAACGCGTCTGTCGTTTCCTCGCCTTGCGGCGCTCCGTTAGAATCGCAAGGCCACGCCTAAGGTCTGGTTGCCAGTCACCACCCGCCCGGAAAGAGGAGAATCTCCCGGCGATCACTCGATCCACTTCGCGCTCGTCATTCTCGTCCATATCGCTCCTTTCCGAAACGCTGAATGAACTCGGTGCGGAACGCCTGCAGCGCGCGGCTGAGAAGCGTGCCGACCGAAGCCGGGTTTAAATTCAGTGTCGATGCCAGTTCCCGATAGCTGAAATCGTTGGAACGCAGCAGCAACAGCTCCGCCTGACGCGGTTCAATTGAGCCCAGAACCAAGCGGACCTTCTCGCAATCTTCATGGGCACTGTAGATTTCATGAGGAGTCCCGCCAGGAGCCCTTCCCGCCGTGACCAGCCCGAGGAGCCGTTCATACCGCGTCAGCAATGTCTTGCGCCGCAATTCGTTTAAAGCGATCCGGACGGCGGCGCGATACAACCAGCCTTCAGCGCCTTCTCCGTGGGCCTTTCGAGTTCGCTCCCACTTCAAAAAGACATCAACAGCAAGCTCTTCGGCGCGGCCGGGATCCCGGATAATGCCCGCAATGACGCGGGCGACGCGCTCATACTGGGCGCGAAAAAGCGTTTCGAGATCGAGTCGGGCGTCGTCCAAACTCACCTCAACAACGCCTTCGTTCGCGGCATCCACGCTGCTAGAACACGCGACAGGGCATTTTTGTGACAAGTTCAGAGCAAATTTTGGGTGCTTGTTGGACGCCTCTTTCTCCGTAGCGATCCTGCAGTTGCAGCTCGATGATGGTCTGCGTCATTGCGCCGACCGCGACAAACATAGCGGTCACGCCAAAAAAAATCAGAAACGAATTGAAAACTCTCCCCGCCTGGCTCAGCGGCCGGATTTCCTGATAACCGACCGTCGTGATCGTGATCAGGGTCATGTAAAACGCATCGAACAGCGGATAGTCTTCGAGTAACCGGAACCCCAGCGTTCCGATCGACAGCGTGAAGACGATCAGCCCCGCAATCAGAATGACCCGGCGCGCGATCCGGCGATCCATATTGGCGGTAACCAGTATAGGAACAGTGTCAGCCGCGCCTGCCGGTCCGCAGCCTGACTTGGAACCTTTTCCGGTTTCGCGGGATAATCGAATACAGATGCGTCGCCTTAGTGTAATTCTCTGTCTGGTCCCCTTGTTATCTTTCGCACAGACGCCCAAGGATGTTCGCGCCACCGCCAAACAGGGCCAGGTAGCCATCCCCACCGTCGCCGCGTATCTGAACAGCGCCAGCGTGGATACCCGCATCGAAGCCGTCAGGCAGTTGACCGCGCTCGGCGGCAAAGACACCATCGATCCGTTGATTCGCGCCACGAAGGATGCCGATCCCGAAATGCAGATCCGCGCCACGGACGGTCTGGTGAATTATTATCTTCCCGGATACGTGAAGCTCGGCTTGGGGTCGTCGCTCATCCGCGCGGGCGCCTCGATCAAGACGAAGTTCAGCGATACGAACGACCAGGTCGTCGACGCCTTTGTGATCGTGCGGCCGGAGGTGATCGCGGCGTTGGGGCAGCTGGTGCGCGGCGGATCGAGCATGGATTCACGGGCCAATGCATGCCGCGCCGTAGGAATACTCCGCGGACGCGCCGCGCTGAGCGACCTCATTGACGCTCTGCGTACCAAGGACAACAACGTGATGTACGAAGCGCTCGCGGCCATGGAGAAGATCGGCGATCCGTCCGTCGGCCCGCGGATCACTTACCTGCTGCGCGATCTCGACGACCGCGTACAGATGACCGCTATTGAAACCGCCGGGACCCTCCGCAGTACCGCTGCGCTGCCGACGCTGCGCGGCATCGTGGCCAGTCCGCGCAACAACAAATCGGAGCGGGCCGCGCTGGCGGCCATTGCCATGATGCCGGAGATGCAGGACCGGGACGTGTTCCTGCGTGAGCTGGCATCGAGAGACGAGAAGCTGCGGGCGGCTGCCGCGGAGGGCCTGGGAAGGATCGGAAATCCGGCGGATGAACCTGCGCTTGAGAAATCGTGGAATGGCGAGGATAAAATGGCGCCTCGCCTGGCTGCCGCGTTCGCACTCCTCATGGATGGCAACCTCAACCTTGCGGAAGACAGCCCCTTCCGGTACTTGATCAATACCTTCAATTCGGCCGCATATCACGACTATGCGTATGCATACCTTGTGGAAGCCGCGCGGCGCAAGCCGGTGCTGCAGGCCTTATCCACCCAGTTCGATCAGGGAACGCGAGAGGAAAAGATCTACCTCGCGCGCGTGCTTGCGGCGAGCGGCGACCAGAGCTCCGTGCCTTATCTCGATAAGGTTAGCCGGGATACGGATCAGGATGCGGCGAAGGAAGGTCTGCGAGCCCTGAGATCGCTCAGAGCTCGCCTTGGAATCTGAAATCCGCGACTACTTGGCCTTCTTCTGCTTCTGCTGGCCGACGCGGACTTTCGATTGCTGCGCCTTCGCGTCGGCGAAAGCCTTGTGGTCGTGGCGGCTGACGGCGTCGGAAAGAAAAACGTCGACGTTCGCGTCCTTCGGAAGCACAGCCATCAGCGTATAGCTCGTGTTGCAGGTGGGGCAGAACGGCCGGAACCGCTTGACATTCGGGATTGCCATAAAACCTATCGTAGCACTCGGGTTTCGCGGACATGCCTGTACATGCGCGACAGCCGCGTTTGCTCACGCCACAAGAGACGCGGCTTTCGCCGCATATGTCCTGTTATTCCGTTCGCCAGCGGCGGCCGTCCCGCGTGATCAGATCGTCGGCTTCTTTCGGGCCCCAGCTGCCCGCCGCATAGTTGGGAAACGCGCGCGCGGGCAGGGCCTTCCAGACGTCCAGCACAGGTTCGACCACGCTCCAGCCCGCTTCCACCATGTCCGCGCGCTGGAACAGCGTCGCGTCGCCGATCATGCAGTCGTAGAGCAGCCGTTCATAACCGGTGCTGGGCTCGGTGCCGAAATAGTCGGCGTAGCGGAAATCCATCTTCACGTCGCCAACCCGCACATGCGCGCCGGGGATCTTGGCCCCGAAGCTCAGCGAAATTCCTTCGTCGGGCTGGATGTGAATCACCAGGATATTGGGAGTGAGCTGGTCGACGGGCGTATCGCGGAACAAAACCAGCGGCGCGCGCCGGAACTGGATCACGATTTCCGTAGCTCGCTTGGCCATCCGCTTACCAGTCCGGAGATAAAACGGAACATCCGCCCAGCGCCAGCTGTCGAGCTGGAGTTTCAACGCCACGAAGGTTTCGACGCTGGAATGCGGATCGACAAACTCCTCGCTGCGATAAGCGGGAACGTGTTTGTCGTCCATCGTGCCTTCGCTATACTGGCCGCGCACCGCGCGCGTAAGAACATCCTCGGGCAGGATCGGCTGAATGGCGTGCAGCACCTTTGACTGTTCGTCGCGCACCGCATCCGCCTGAAACGAAATCGGCGGCTCCATGGTGGTCAGCGACAGCAGCTGCAGAAGGTGGTTCGGGATCATGTCGCGCAGGCAGCCCGCGCGTTCGTAATAGCCCCCGCGCCGCTCCACCCCGAGACATTCCGAAACCGTGATCTGGACATGATCGATGTAGCGGCGATTCCAAACCGGCTCGAAAATGCCGTTCCCGAAGCGAAACACCAGGATGTTCTGAACGGTCTCCTTGCCCAGATAGTGATCGATGCGAAACGTCTGGTTTTCTTTGAGCACCCGGCTGATTTCGGCGTTCAGCGCCTTCGCCGATTCCAGATCGCTGCCGAACGGCTTTTCGATAATGACGCGCCGCCAGTTGCCGTGCTCTTCCGCGGTCAGAGCCTGCTCGCCCAGTTGCCGGACGATCTCCGAAATAAACTGCGGCAATGTCGCAAGGTAATAAAAAACGTTGCCCTGCGTGTGGAACTGGTTATCGAGCTCGACAAGCTTGTCCTTCAGCCTGACGAAGTCGGCCGCATTGGCGAAATCGCCGGTCATATAGAAGGAGCGGTCCGCCACCCAGTCGCACACCGCGCAATTCTCCGGTGCGCCGGCGTACTCGCGGATATCCTTTCGCGCCCGCTGCCGGAAATCTTCTTCGGAAATCTTATCGATCGCAAAGCCGAGGATGGCGAACTCATGCGGCAGAAGATGGGTCCGCGCAAGATTGTAAATCGCCGGCAACAGCATGCGCGTGGTGAGATCGCCGGAGGCCCCGAAGATCACCATGATGCAGCTGTCGGCGACGCGGCCCTGATCCTGCGTTTCGTTTGCCACGGACGTTCCCCCTGCACCTTGTTTACCACTACGGCGCGTACCACTGCGACCAATCCGGCAACCGATCGTCGGACAATGCAGGTAAGGAACTGAATCCTTTGACAATCAAAACACTTCTCGTTTTGCCGCTGCTTGCTTGTGAGGCTTTGGCCCAGGTTCCGCCGCCGCCGGAAGCCCCGCCGAACGGTCCCGCGCCGGTACTGCAGGAACCGCTGCAGGTTTCCTACGGAGGAAGCGTGCCCACGGGGCAGGCGAGCGCCACGCCCTTGAACCTCTCTCTGCGCGACGCCATCCGGCGTGGTCTTCAATTCAACCTGGGCATTCTGACGAACCGGGATATTGTCGACACCGTGCGGGCGGAGCGCCAAAAGGCCCTCAGTACTCTGCTGCCGAACCTGTCCGCCGGCGCCATCCAGACTTCGCAGCAACTCGACCTGGTGGCGTTCGGGCTGCACGTGCCGGGAATTCCCAAGGTGGTCGGACCGTTCGGATATCAGAACGCCGCCGCCTATCTCCAGCAAACGGTATACGATCGCACGTCGCTGAAAAATCTGAAATCGGCCACCGAGAGCCGGAAGGCCGCGGAGCTGACGGCTGAAGACGCGCGCAATCTGGTGGTGCAGGCGGTAAGCAACGCTTATCTCGCGATCATCTCGGATGCCGCTCTCGTGGACGCGATTCAGGCGGAATTGAACCTGGCACAGGCGCTCTTCGATCGCGCCTCGGACCAGAAGAACGCCGGTACCGTGCCGGGGATTGACGTCCTTCGCGCAGACGTGCAGCTGAAGACCGAGCAGCAGAGGCTTCTCGCGCAGAAGAACCAGGTCGAAAAAGACAAGCTGGTTCTGGCGCGTGCCATTGGCTTGCCCGCCGGGCAGCAGTTCAATGTCACCGACCTGCTCCCGTTCGCTCCACTAACGACCGCGCTCGACGATCTGCTCAAGCAGGCGTATGACCACCGGGCCGACTTCCGCGCCGCGCAGGCGAACGTGCGGGCGGCTGAGTATGCGATCGAAGCGGCGCGGGCGGAACATTACTGGCCGTCCGTGGTGGTGCAGGCCAGTTACGGAGATATCGGGTCGACGTTCGCCAGTTCCCACGGAACCTATAGTCTGGTTGCCGGAGTGCGGGTTCCCATTTACGCGGGCGGCCGCGCACATAGCGACACCGATCAGGCCGAAGCGGCGTTGCGCAACAAAAAGAACGCGCTCGAAGACCTGCGCGGCCGCATTGACTATGAGATTAGAAGCGTGCTGCTCGATCTGCAATCGGTGGCGGACCAGGTCGCGGTGGCGCGGACCAATGTGGCTCTGGCGACTGAGACCCTGGCGCAGGCACGCGACCGCTTCGGAGCGGGCGTTACCGACAACATCGAGGTGGTGCAGGCGCAGCAATTATTGGCTGCGGCGAATGAAAACTATATCGGAAGTCTGAACGCCCACAACGGAGCCAAGATCGCGCTGGCGACCGCATTGGGGACGGCGGAAGAAGGGGTCCCGCAATACCTGAATTTGAAACCGTAAACCTGCAAAACAGGGGACTGCGCGCGAATTTCGCCGCACTTGCGAAACTTCGGGCCTCAGCGTTTTGGCCCGTCCGCAAAGTCACCGGGCCGACTGTTTGGCGCGAGCCGCACGTACCTTATCGCCTTCAATCACCGGTCCGATCGCGCGAAACGTATACCCACGCGTAGCCTTGGTATCGAACGCGGGGCTCGTCGTCCCTGGCTTGGCTGCGACCTGCTTGACGGCCGCCAGATCGGATGTTTCCACCTTGAACATGGCGAGGTATTTTGTCGCCGGAATCGAAGGGTTGGACGAACTATTCGCCGGTGTTGCCAAAATCATGCGCTGCGCGCTGACAAAACCCGGAATGGCCGCTAGTTCGGGCGCGTGGTGATTGTCGTAAAACACATTGAACTCGTCTTCCTTTCCATCGACCATGGCGGTGAAGACGACCTGGTAATAAATCTGCTTCGGGCCCGGCTTGGCACCCACCGGTTCGCCGCCGACGCCCTTGATCTCCGGCCGAAAAGTCCTGTACACATAGCTGACCGAGGTTTTGGAATCGAAAGTAGGGCTGATCACCGTCTCCCGGGTTCTGAGGCGTCTGGTGACCTCAGCGAAAACGGCATCCACATTGTCGGTCACGATCTTGTAAATGACGAGATACCTGGGTACCTGCAAATCGACCATGCGATAGAGAGGCAGATCGTTCTTGACGAACCGCTGCGCCGTGACAAAGCCCGGCACGGCAACTACGTCGGGGGCGTGTTGTTCGTTGTACCACTTGTTGTATTCGTCTTCATGCCCCGCCACCGGATTGCTGAAGACCAAAAAGTAATAGGTTTCCGGCGCCCCTGAACAGGCAGCACTGGCGGCAAAAAGCAACCCGAGCGCGAAGAATACCTTCATTTGTTCACCCTCCCAAAAACCGTGGGGCAGACGATCGTTCTCCGTCGTCTGCCATTTTCCTCATTCCGCCGAGCTTTCGCACGTAGTTAAGGATAGTGCAAAACGAATCATGGCGCGCGCACGCGTGCGGGCCGTGTCGACACTCGTGTCGACACCTGGCCTTTCGATAACAACGCTGATCATTGATGCAGCCCTTCTCGATCGCGCCCGGGAACTGACGGGCATTCGTGAGAAAACCGCGCTAGTACGAGCGGGTCTGGAGGCGCTGATTGCACGCCAAGCCGGGAAACGGCTCGCCGCGCTGCGCCGATACTTCCGTCTGGGTTCAGCACTTCCGGCGCGGATTGCCAACGTTGGCCGATCGCCTGTCAGACGGCCTTGTGCCCATGCATCCATTCGTTTCGGGCGAACCGGCCTGCGGCAACCTCAAAACGGGGGCAGCGGTATTATCCAGCCTGCACGCACTGCCGGCGGCGAAATTGGCATCCAGCACAGAGGTCCTCCAACTGATCGAACGGCGGCGTCTCTGGGGCCGAGGACTGGGCTGGATTGACATCCATCTGCTCGCCTCAGCGCTGCTGTCGCACTGCGAGTTGTGGACGCTCGATAAGAAGCCGGCAGAAGTGGCGGCGGAACCGGGGCTGAGCCGGTAGCCTGCGCCGCTGTAGAACCACGGCTCGTCGTCAATCGAATGGCCCAGCCGTTGATACTCCCGGTCAGGACAGCGCCGAAGTCGTACGCGGATACTGCGAGGTGCGTGCCGCAGCCTATCCGACGATAACAACGCCTTCGGCATTCGCCGCGTCCCGGAGACGGCCGTCGGAGGTGGCCAGGGGAAGGCTTGTGCGCCGCGCCACGGTGAAGGTACGCCGCGTCGTAGGCCGTGAGTTCCCAGCGGCGTGCGAGCGATTCCAGATCGATATTCTCGATCATGCTTTGCGATTCGACGCGGATCGGCAAGGCTTTGAGAAGATCGAGATATTCCTGAATTTGCCGCTCGTTAATACGCCTCCGCTTGCTGTGAGAAACGAAGATGCTGTTTGCAACCTCAAAGGCCCAGATCTCGGGAACGATGGCGTCATCCTCTGCAAGCCGGCTCAGGACGGCTTGGCTATACGGAGTGTTTTCGGCCGGATCACCGGGAAAACACCATGAAATCGCGACAGAAGCGTCCAGAACAAACAATGCCATCAGAAGCGGTGGCCTTCATGGAGCAATTGGCGCGTAATCGGCTCGCCGAGGTTGAGGCGATATTTATCGCCAAATTCGAGCATGCGGCGCACCGCCTCTTGCCGGCGCGTCGGCTCGGAAGCCGTCGCTTGCCGGGAAGATGGCAACGCATCTTGTTCGACGATCGCCTGAAGATACTCCTGCAGATCCATGCCCTTGGCCTGCGCCTTCGCGAGAAGACCCGCTTCGACTTCCGGCTTGAATGTCAGGGTCACGGTCACAGAGTCCTCTTATTCGCTGGTACCAGTTTAGGGCAGCCGCCCAATCGCCGGAACTGGGGCTGAACTGGTGACCTGAGCCTCCCTGGCGGCTCGACCGGGTAACAGTTGCTTTCGCTCACCAGTCGCTATGTCCCGACTATACACCGTTCCGGAATCTCCTGCATTCAGGCTTTGCCGCAGTTTGTCCGGCTTGCCGAACTTGTCCAGCTCGCCCCACCGCGCGGCTTTCATCGCTGCGACCGTTTCGGCATTGGGATTGAGCGGCTCGAACGGCAGCGCCTTTTCCGTCGCGACGCGCACCAGCAGCAGGCGAAGGCATCGGACACGGTGAGCCCGATTTTCTTCAGCGCCGCTGCGGCCTGCCTCTTGGTGCATTCATCGATGCGGGCGCGAACTACTGATTTGTCAGGCAGGCTAATCTCCTCGTGAGCCACATCGTAGCCCAACGGCCGGAGCTGTCCGGCTTCACCGACGCCGCACAATGGCTGTTTCGCATCATTCGCGGAAGGCCCGTAAATAATTTTCTCGGCGTGTTGCAATTGTTTTGGCTAAACCAAAAGAGAAGCACGTCACCGTAGATCCAAGTCGTAAAACTCGGAGTTCAACCTGTCCGCAATCGCCTGTTCGAATTTCGGACCGTACGGATTCGATAGTGGCGGCGGAGGGGTCAGAAAAGCCTTCCAGGCAGTTTTGATCTCGTTCTCCATGTCGATGTCCGCCTGTGGCGTGATTTCTCTCGGAGTTACGCCGCGTGTATACGTTATGTGCGCCAACTGCTTATCTACCGCGTCTTTCCAAAGACCCCAGTGGTCCAACACGGCAATAAAGCCGCCAACATAGTCCACCGCGAAAATGTCACTCCACTTAGGATTGCTGGGCGGAGGCCCAGCAAAAAAGCAGGCCATCTTCCGGCAGTTCAACAAAAATGCGTGAGCGATGTGTGTATTGATCGGCGAATCGAGCGGTTTCACCCGATGGTTGCCGGTCTTCCTCATCTCTGCTGACGACACGAAGTTTGCGTATTCGTGTCCAATATGTTGGACACCATCAAGGAGCATCGCATCCCATGTCACGACATCGCTGCCGATTGTGATCGTGCGGTCTCCTCGCAGCTTTTTCCATTGCGAATTCTTCATTCAATAAAGCCCTCCTGCATACAGCCGAATGGCCATGTTGAACAGAATATCCGGATCATGAAGGATTACCTGGGGTACAGGAACATTCAGCTCACCGTCAGGTACACCGCAACCAACCCAGGCCCGGATCGAGAAGCTGCGGCGGCGAAAGCCGATCGACAAACCGGCGGGGCTCGCGCCACCCGTTGCGCTTGCTTGCCCAACGTCGCGAGCGGACTACAATGACAGCGTGACGCCCCTCGACGACACCAGTGCCGCCGATAGCCCCCTCGGATCACCTGGCGTAACTGCCTCTTCCCGTACCCCTTCTCAAACCCGCGAAGAGATGGCAATGGATGTGGATAGGGAGCATCGCGTTAACGAGAGAGAGTTACTGAAAAAGCTTCGTGAGCCGATGGTGAGGTCGTTTTGGATGCTTTCGGTGTGGTGGTTAATCGGCTGCTTTGTCCTTCTTATCCTCAAAGGTTTCGGTCAGTTCACTCACTTCAACGTTGCCGATTCTGTCTTGATTGCCGCGATTACGACAACGACGGCAAACGTCCTTGCAATGTTGGTGGTTGTCGTGAAGTTCATTTTCCCTGATAGGAAATAAGGGCAACCTTGCGTCCGGCTAATGTTCGCTTCTCGACCATTTTCGCTCATTCCCTCTCGTCACCTTTTTCTTGCAACCGGCATCTATTTTTCTCACTTCTGTGTAATATGGAGACTTGACGAGCGCCGAGCTCAAGCGGTGGCTGGAAAAGCAGGGATGTACATTCGGCACGCAGAAGGGAAGCCACTTGAAAGTGTACCTCGGCGACAGGCAAAGCGTTGTTCCGATGCACGACAAGAAAGAAATGAAGACGGGCACCGTGCAGGGCATCAGGAAGGCGCTCGGTTTGAAATGAAATGAAAGGAAAGGCGATGGAATACCCCGCGAAGTTCACGCCGGACAGAACCGCCGGCGGCTTTGTCGTTACATTTCCGGACGTTCCGGAAGCTATCACGCAGGGCGACACGATCGAGGAGGCGATCGTCATGGCTTCGGAAGCTCTCGAACTGGCCCTCACCTTCTACACGGAGAAATGGGCGGATCTCCCCGTGCCCGGCAGCCTGAAGCGCGGCATGCGCATGGTGCGGGTTCCCGCTTTGAGCGAAGCGAAGTTCAGACTTTACTCCGCGCTCCGCGCCGCCGGTATGAGAAAGATCGACCTCGCCCGCCGGATGAAATGCTCTCCGAGTCAGGTCGACCGGCTGCTGGACATTTCTCATCACTCGAAACTCGATCAAATGGAAGCCGCATTCTCGGCGATCGGTAAGCGGCTGGCCATCGAGATTCAGGACGCGGCATGAGGCAAGCGCAGTTCCCAGGAGCCCACGCAAACGAATTTCCCGATACCAGCTCCGGCCGTTCACAACTTTCAAAAATAATCTGAACTACCCTGTCTGCCTGTATTTACAGCCGGTCGCCCGCCTCGCCCGAGGCCGTTTTTGCTGACTCGTATGCTACTGTCCAATCGAGAACCCGGACGTACCTATGATGTTCCGGGGCACTAAGCCGCTCACTTC
>Ga0209167_10001566_pt1 | contig 13275 bp, 13 predicted proteins | sample Coa_R1_9_FD_187154 | JGI IMG/M metagenome (GOLD analysis project Ga0209167, IMG submission 187154) | Surface soil microbial communities from Centralia Pennsylvania, which are recovering from an underground coalmine fire - Coalmine... | ecosystem: Environmental > Terrestrial > Soil >... | reverse complement strand
CAGCGGCGTGGTGGCCGGCGGCGCCATCGCCGCCATCTGCTGCTCGACTTCCTGGCGCTTCTCTTCTTCGCTCTTGATGTCGATTTTCCAGCCGAGCAACTTCGCCGCCAGACGGACGTTCTGCCCCTTCTTGCCGATGGCCAGCGAAAGCTGACTGTCGTCAACCACAACTTCGAGATGCTTCTCGCCGCTGTCAACCACGGTCACGCGGCTCACTTTCGCCGGCTGCAAGGCTTTCTCGGCGAAGGTGACCGCATCTTCGTGATACTCGATGATGTCGATCTTCTCTCCTCGCAATTCGCGGATGATCGATTGCACCCGCATGCCCTTCATGCCAACGCATGCGCCTACCGCGTCCACGTCTTTGTCCTTCGACATGACCGCGATCTTCGTGCGTTCGCCGGCTTCGCGGGCAATGGCGCGGATCACAACGGTCCCGTCGTAAATCTCCGGAACTTCGGTCTGGAACAAATGCTGCACCAAATCTGGCGCCGCGCGCGAAACCACTACGCCCGGTCCTTTGGCAGCCCGTTCCACGCGGGCAATCACAACGCGTACACGCTCGCCGATGGCGAACGATTCCAGCCGCGACTGTTCCTTGCGCGGCATGCGCGCTTCCGCTTTGCCGATGTCGAAAATCACATCCGGACCTTCCACGCGCTTCACCGTCGCATTGACGATTTCGCCAACCCGCCCGATGTACTCGTTGTAGACCGTGTCGCGCTCCGCCTCGCGCACCTTCTGAAAGATCACCTGCTTGGCCAGTTGCGCCGCGATGCGTCCCAGAATTCCTTCCGTAACTTTCGGAATCTGCAGCTCGCCTCCAACTTCGAGAGTCGGATCAACTTTGCGCGCATCTTCCAGCGTGACTTGCAGGTTGGGATCCTCCACCTGCTCGGGCGTCTCCACAACGGCTTTCACTGCAAAGGCATTGATCTTGCCGGTTTCCTTGTCCAGCTTGGCCCGTAGATTTTCCTGCGACTTGTAGTACTTGCGCGTCGCCATAACAATGGCGTCTTCCACCGCACTGACTACAATTTGCGGATCAATGCCTTTTTCCCGGCTGAGTGCGTCGATCGTGTTGTAGAGCTCGCTTGCCATAAAAGATTCCGTGATGAATGCTTGCCGCGCTAGGACTTAGGTCTGAGGTCTTAGGAAAATCCGAAAAACTAAGACCTAGTACCCGTCTTTCAAATTTCCGGCACCAGGTTCGCCTTCTCCACATTGGCGAACTCAATCTCAATCTTCTCGCCCGCCGCCGCGCCCATCTTCTTTCGCGATTTATGGCTGGCCACGCTCAAGTCCAGGGTCAGGCGGCCGTTCTCGAAGCTCTCCAGCCGGCCTTCAAAATACTGGTTGTTATTCACCGGCTGCCGCGTCTTCAACTTCAGGCGACTTCCCGTGAAGCGGCTGAAATCCGTCGCCTTGATTAACTTGCGGTCCAGTCCGGGTGAAGAAACCTCCAGCGTGTACGAACCCGGCATGACGTCTTCGACATCGAGAATCGTGCCAAATTCGCGGCTGAAATTGGCGCAGTCTTCGTGCGTCACCCCAGCCAACGGGTCGGTGCCTGCCGCAACCTTGTCGAGAAACACTCGCAGCATGCGTGCCTTGCCTCCGCCGAGGATCTCGACTTCGACAACTTCCAGCCCCCTGGAAGCGGCTACGCGGTCCGCGATTTCCCGCACACGATCAACGTCAAGCGCCATGAATCCAGTAACTTACAAGCTTTGGCAGTCACCACCGAAGGCCCCAAAATACAAAGTGGGCTTGCGCCCACTGGTGTGCTTCGCCAAATGCCGGTAGTACACAACAGTTCTCAGTTCCCTAATATACGCCCGCGCGTAGGAAAAGACAAACGCACCTCGGAGTGAAGGATCCCAGTCATACCGGGTGCACGAGAAACAGGCCAAAGAATGGTTTACAATCGCGAATCTGACCGGAGGACGTATGTTTACTCGTCGCGGACTACCAGGCTTGCTTTTGCTCGCTTCAACCTTTGCGTTCGCCCAGGGCCATGGCGGCGGGGGTGGGAGCGGGGGAAGTCCTTCCAAAGGCACCACTCCGACCGGATCCAGCCAACCCAGCTATTCCCCTCCGACTCACTCCAACAGCAGCTTTGGTGACGTCGTCAGTCCGCACAAAGCTGAAGACGAGGGCAAAATCGAGTTTCGTACGCAGACCATACTGGTTCAGGTTCCGGTGGTCGTCACCGACCGCAACGGGAACCACATCCACGGTCTCACCAAGGATGATTTCCGCGTCCTTGAGAACGGCAAGGAACAAAAACTTTCCGCCTTCGACGAGTTGGTCACTACCAATACCAGGCTCCCAGTCGTCCCACTGAAACCTGGGCAGTTCGCCAACCTCACCCTGTCGGAACAACAGCCGCGCACAGTCACCGTGATTGCTCTCGACACTGTGAACACCCCGTTTCTCGACCAGACGTATGGCCGCCGACAACTCGTCAAATACCTGGCCGACAACCTCGACACGAGTCAAGTCCTGGCACTCATGATCATTACCAGCCACGGTGTCAAGATCGTGCAAGGACTCACGGGAGATCCGGAGCAATTGCTTCAGGTGTTAAAGAAAGTGAGCGGTGAATTGCCCGGCAATCAGGGGATCGACATCGATGCCCAAGCTAGCGCGGCGACAGGTGACATCACGGATGCTTCGACCCTCTCTCCGACGAGCGATCCAGCCGCTTACATGAGCGCATTTGTCGCGCAGGGCGACGCCATGTACGCACAATTCCAGCAGGCGAGAGCAATCGAAACAACGATGAATGCGTTTCAGGCGATCGCCTGGTCGCTGTCCGGCATCCCTGGACGCAAGTCCCTCATCTGGGCCACAGGCGGCTTCCCCTTCGCCATCTCTTCACCCGACGTGGTTCCCGGCGGCTATCTATCCGCGGCCTACGAACGCGCCATGCAGGCCCTTACCGAGGCGCAGATTTCCGTTTACCCGGTCGACGTGCGAGGCCTCACGACTCTGGGAGCGGCCGATGCGAGCCGACCAGGCGATCCGAGCCGACCTTCTGCGTTGATGGGCCAACAAATGTCACAGCGGATCAATAATCGCCTATGGCTGCAACAATCTACCATCGAAAGTCTCAACGAATTTGCCGACATGACGGGCGGCAAGGCCTTCTACAACACGAACGATCTCGCCACGAGTTTCAAACGTGCCGCCGATGACTCCTCTTCTTACTACTTGCTCGGCTATTACCTCGACACGAAAAACAACAAATCCGGGTGGCGTCAGCTCAAAGTACAGGTTGAAAAAAGGAAGGATATCGAGGTCCGCGCGCGCAAGGGATTTTTCGTCACCAACGCGACCATCCACACTGATTTGACCAAGACTTCCGACATTAGCTACGCACTGAGCACACCGATCGAAGGCACAGGTGTGTCGTTGACCGTGGAGTGGGCTGGTTTTGCCGGTGAGGGCGAAAAGAAGAAGGCCGTCTACCTGGCCCACCTGCCGCCCAATGCCTTGGCTTTTGATCCTTCGGGACAGAATAAGCTGGATTTCGATTTTGACGTCGTAGCATACGGGGAAAAAGACGGCAAACGGGCAGCCACTTCTTCTATGAACTTTTCGAAACCGGTACCCGATGAACAAATGGTGGCAGTGCGAACGAATGGTGTGGATTTTCGCAACGCTCTCGAACTTGGCCCCGGAAAGTACACAGTCCGCTTTGTAGTGCGCGACAATGTCACCGGAAAAGTCGGTAGCGTCACGGCGCCTCTAACGGTCAACTGAGGCGACCCCGGCGTTGGACACAGGCGTCCCCGACTAGCCTGCCTTGAGCGAAGCCGATGGTCGAAAGCAGATCGACTCTCCGCCTCCCATTTGCCTCAATCCCCACCCATCTCTAGAATGGATGCTTACCCGCACGGCTGGGAGAGTCCCACAACATGATTCATTTTCCCGTTCCCGAGGCTCTTACTTTCGATGACGTTCTTCTGCTGCCCGCGCGTTCCGATGTAATTCCCGCGCAGGCCAGCACCCAGACGCAACTCACGCGCAACATCAGCCTCAACATCCCGATCGTGAGCGCCGCGATGGACACCGTCACCGAATCGCACATGGCAATCGCGCTGGCACAGCAGGGCGGTCTCGGAATTATCCATCGCAATCTGACGATCGAGCAGCAGGCCAACGAAGTCGACAAAGTCAAGCGGTCGGAGAGCGGCATGATCGTCGACCCTGTGACCATGCACGCCACCGACAAAGTTTCCGACGCGCTCGAAGTGATGCGCAAGTACAAGATTTCCGGCGTGCCCATCACCGAGCACGGCAAACTCGTCGGTATCCTCACTAATCGCGACCTGCGCTTCGAAACCCGCTTCGACATTCCCATCGACAAAGTGATGACCAAGAAAAATCTCATCACCGTGCCCGTGGGAACCACGCTCGAAGACGCCGAGAAAATCCTACACGAGCATCGCGTCGAAAAACTTCTCGTGGTCGACGACAAGTACAACCTGAAGGGATTAATCACAGTTAAGGACATTCAGAAAAAGTTGAAATATCCCAACGCCGCGAAAGATTCCCAGGGCCGCCTGCGCGTAGGCGCGGCCATCGGCGCCACTGGAGATTTCCTCGAACGCGCTCAGGAACTCGCCGAAGCGAAAGTCGACGTGCTCGCCATCGACAGCGCCCACGGACATTCAACAAAAGTTCTCGACGCTGTGAAAATGATCAAGTCGACACTGCCACACGTGGAACTGCTGGCCGGCAACGTAGCCACATTCGACGGCGCTTGCGAGTTGACACGTGCCGGCGCCGACGGAATCAAGGTCGGAATCGGTCCCGGCTCCATCTGCACCACGCGCGTCGTCACCGGCGCAGGCGTACCGCAGATCACCGCCATTGCCGAAGCCTACCGCGCCACCAAAGATTCCGGCGTCCCCATCATCGCCGACGGCGGCATTAAATATTCCGGTGACATGACCAAAGCGCTGGCCGCTGGCGCGAGCGCAGTCATGATCGGCTCGCTCTTCGCCGGCACCGACGAAAGTCCTGGAGAACTAATCCTGTATCAAGGCCGCTCTTTTAAGTCGTATCGCGGCATGGGCTCGATCGGCGCCATGGCGCAGGGCTCCAGCGAGCGCTATTTCCAGAGCACCGAAGGCGATTCCTCGGCCTCGATCTCCGCCGGCGACGGCGACGCCAACCGGTTGGCCAAGCTCGTTCCCGAAGGAATTGAAGGACGCGTTCCCTACCGCGGCTCGGTCGCCATGATCGTGCATCAGATGGTCGGCGGATTGAAGTCCGGGATGGGATATTGCGGGTGCGCCACCATCGCCGAACTCCTGCAGAAAACGCGTTTCGTTCGCATCAGCGGCGCCGGCCTGCGCGAGAGCCACGTCCACGACGTCATGATCACTCGCGAGGCCCCGAACTATGCCATTGAATAGCGCGGCGGTGTGTCCCAGAAAAACTCAGGGTGCCCCATTTCTCGCGTCCTTTGCGAGAAGTGGGGACTCGGGAACATCGGGCAACTCGCGCGCTTGAACTCCGACCGCCACCATGTTCTCAAGGCCTGGATCGCCGCCATTTTGTGGCTGATCGTCATCGCCATTGAATCGAGCGCGTATCTTTCGGCCAACAATACCAGCCGGATTCTCTATCCCTTGCTGCATTTTCTCTTCGGGCTGAACCACGCCCGCTTCGAGCACTGGCATTTTTACATTCGCAAGGGCGGCCACGTTTTCGGCTACGGCTTGCTCAGCATCCTGCTGTTCCGTGCCTGGCGCGAAACCCTGCCGGTCGTGAGCAGCGCAAAATGGACTCTCCGCTGGGCGAGTATCGCCGTGCTCGGGACCGCTCTGGTAGCCAGTCTTGACGAGTGGCACCAGAGTTTTATTCCTTCACGAACCGGCACGCCGCGCGACGTTCTCCTCGACACCTGCGCCGGCATTGGCGCGCAGATTCTGCTGTTCCTCTGCTACGCCGTGTCCCGAAAACTCAAGAGAACTCATGGCGGCACGCCCGCAGCCAGTCCTTTTTCCGGCGAGACGCCATAAGGAACAGCGAGTGGGAATCAAGTTTCCGTTGGAAGGATTGATTAGCAGGGTGGAACTTCGAGAAGCGTCCGAGAGGACGCCTGAAAATAGCCCGGCGTTTCAACGCCGGGTAGTACGCAAATCAGGAGCCCGCATCCCGGAAGGATGCCTGAACTGCCGCTCCACGCTGTGTTCAAGCGGCCCACTCACGTCCCTGCCGGCTGGAGCTGACCACGAGCAACACCGCCGACACCCCCGCCAGCCCCGCCGAAAAGTAAAACGGCACTCCGGCTCCGTAAAGCTTCCACAACTCTCCCGTAATCAGACTGGCGGCGAGCGTAGCCACGCTGGTCACAAAGAAATAAATTCCCAGCGCGCGCCCCCGCACCTCCTGCGCAACGCTCTCTACGACGAGCGCCTTCAGCACCGGCTGCGTCAACGCGTAATACACACCGTAGACCGCCATCGTGATCCAAATTGCCAGCGTGGAAGGAGCGCGTCCAAAAACAAAATAGACTCCCGCAAAAATAAGATAGCCCGCCGCGGCAATCCATCGGCGCGAGAAATGATCGCTGAGCCATCCCGCCGGCCACGACCCCAGCGTGTAGGTAATGTTGAAGACAAGTCCGAGCAACGGCGCCAGCGCCACTCTAATACCCACATTCTGCGCGCGCATCACCAGAAACATATCGCTCGAATTTCCGAGCGAAAAAAGCGTCACCGCCACCAACACAAAATAAAATGACCCGGGCAGCGCGCCACCCGCAGCAGCCGGAGCGGAACCAATTTTCTTCGAGGCCTTCGCATCTCCCTCATCCGACCCTCGGCGTCTAGTCTCGCGAACCCCGAAAACCGCAGCCAGCACGGCCAGCGCCCCCGGAACCGCCGCCGCCAGAAACACGCTGCGAATTCCAAAGTGCGCCAGCAGAACCAGCGCCGCCAGCGGTCCCGCGATCGCTCCCGCCGAGTCCATCGACTGGATGAGCCCGTACGCCGCGCCCAGCCGCTGCTTCGGGACCGACTCCGCCACCATCACATCGCGCGGCGCACCGCGCACTCCCTTGGCCAGGCGGTCACTGAATCGAATCAGCAGAATGTGCCACCATGCAGTCACCACCGCGAGCAGTGGCTTCACCGCATTGGCAACGAAATATCCCGCCACCACCAGGGGCTTGCGGCGGTCGATGCGGTCAGTCAGATATCCGGAGAAAAGTTTGGCGAACGAGGCGACACTCTCGGCCAGTCCCTCAATCAATCCCAACTGCGCCGGCCCCGCGCCCAGCGACACCAGGAACGCGGGCAGTACCCAGTACGCCATCTCGCTGGCCGTGTCGTTCAGGAATGAAGTGACGCCGAACGCGTAGATGTTGCGGGCGGCAGCGGATGGCTGAGGTTCAGGCGTAGTAATGGGCATCCACTACGTTTTTATCACGCGAACAGGAAGATTTTGCGCACCGATAGCGAGTTCGCCCTTCCAGTGATTCCAAGAAGACTCTATCGCGGCTTGTGGTCCGCTAATGGTTCTGCTCTGTCCCGTTGGCTGCCTCTGGGCCTGGCGTAATAGATTAAAATTATGCTGGCCACCGCGACAGGAACGAAGATAAATACGAGCGGGACTTGAAAAACCCGCGAACGAAATGTCTCCCAGATGCCGATCGCACTGCTGAACAGAAACCAGCCTGCCAACGATCTGCGCAGTTTGTTGATGTAGGGTTTGTGGCCTATGTCGCGAAGCCACCCGTATAGGCCAATGAACACTGAAATCGCAACGATTACGCCCCAATCTCCGATTGTCCCCATGTGCCCACTCCCTCGCTCCGGATGTGGAGCTCAGTACATCGCGTCGTACTTGGTCACAACCCACGCACCGCCGCGGTTGTCGGTCGTCACGGTGAGCAGCCCTTGATAGGTTCCACCCTGGCCGGCGCTGTTCTCGCGCGTGCCGCGATAGTGCAGAATGATCAACGGCGGAGCGTCCTCCCAATCCACCAGGTCCCACGAGAGCAGCGGGTGCTGCACCTCGGAGCTGCAGATGTATTTCGCGTATTTCTTGTGGTAGTCGTGCTCCCACTTCGACAACAGATCGTCGCAATGCCCGTCGCGCAACTCACGGAGAAATTTGTTGGCAGCTTTCTCGGTCGAGCGGTCGCGCAGCGGATTCATCTTGATGCTCACCGGCAGACCGGTGAGCGGATCGCGATTCTCGGAACGCGCCAGCACCGGCCCCTGATCGCTCAGCCACCACAGGTAGCCCACAAATACCAGCACCAGCAAAACTCCAGCGCCGACAGCAATCCCGATCTGCGTGCGAGTGAAGGCCATTAAAAGAAGTTTATGGATGGAGCGAAAGCTCCCGCAAGATTACCGGCGGGAGACGCAGTCGGACATGTACGAGTGGGGCGTACGAGTGAGGATCGTCGGCTTCGCGCCGCAAAAAGAAAGGCACGGCTTCCGCCGTGCCAGTAAATAACGGAGGCAGAGTCTACTCTTTCTTATCGCCGCCCTCGGCCGGAGCGGACTCGCTTTCAACCTGCGCCTGGGCCTCCGCTTCTTCCATGGCTTTCTTGGCTTCGGCGGCCTTCTTGGCGCGGGCTTCGGCACGCTTTTCCTTCTTCTCGTCGAGGATTTTCTCGCTGCCCAGCAACTCGAGAAAAGCCTTGTCGGCGCCGTCGCCTTTGTTCCATCCCGTGCGGATGATGCGCGTGTAACCGCCGTTCCGGTCGCCGAATCGCGGCCCCACGGTGTCGAACAACTTCACGACGGCCGCATCAGTCATGAGATACGCCATCGCAATGCGACGTGCCGCCAAATCGCCGCGCTTGCCCAGCGTGATCATCTTCTCGACAATCGGCTTCGCAGCCTTCGCCTTGGGAACGGTCGTCTCGACGCGCTCTTCCACGATCACAGACGTAACCAGATTGCGCAGCAGCGAGCGCCGGTGCGCCGTGTTCCGTCCGAGTTTGTATCCTGCAACTTTGTGACGCATGGGAAACCCTCAGTTCGGGGTCAGGGCTCGAGAGCCAGGGACCAGCAATCTTGCTGGTCCCTAACCCCTAGCCCCTAGCCCCTGATTTTCTATAGCTGATCGTCCGGTCCGTACGCCGACGCAGGCAGCGGAACGTTCGACGTCGGTCCCGGCACCGCATTGCCATGCTCGTCGATCTTCATGCCCAAGCTCAGGCCCATCGAGGAGAGAATCTCCTTGATCTCGTTCAACGACTTGCGGCCGAAGTTCTTGGTCTTGAGCATTTCGGCTTCTGTCTTCTGCACCAGTTCGCCGATGGTCTGAATATTCGCGTTCTTCAGGCAGTTGTAGCTGCGCACGGAGAGCTCGAGCTCTTCCACGGAACGGTTCAGATTTTCGTTGTGAATCTCGGGCTTCCGGTCATCTGACGACGAGGTGCCGGTTTCGATTTCTTCCTCGAAGTTGATGAAGATGTTCATGTGGTCCTTCAGCAGCTTCGCCGCCAGACCAATCGAGTCGGCCGGCGTGATGGAGCCATTGGTCCACACTTCGAGCGTCAGCTTGTCGTAATCGGTGATCTGTCCAAGACGCGCGGCTTCGACGGTGTAGTTGCACTTACGCACCGGCGAATGGACCGAGTCGATCGGAATGAATCCGATGCCGAGATCTTCGTCAAAGTTCTTGTCGGCCGAGACATAGCCACGCCCGCGCTTCAGGCGCATTTCCATGTCCAGCTTGCCGCCTTCGCTCACGGTCGCGATGTAGACGTCTTTGTCGAGAACTTCGACGTCACCATCGGCTTCAATCATCCCGCTGGTAACCACGCCCGGCTGATCGGCGCGTAGGTAGATCGCTTTCGGCGCATCGCCCGAAAGTTTGAACGGAATCTGTTTCAGGTTGAGGATGATGTCGGTCGCGTCTTCGACCACGCCAGGAATCGACTGGAACTCGTGCAGCACGCCTTCCATCTTGACGGCGGTGACAGCCGCGCCTTCAATCGAACTCAACAGCACGCGCCGCAGGGCATTGCCCACGGTCGTGCCGAAGCCGCGTTCAAACGGTTGCGCCCAGAACATTCCGTACTTGTCGGTGAGGGCGGAGGTGTCAACTGCGAGACGTTTCGGTTTCTGAAAACCCTTCCAAAGCATGTGTTTCTCCTTCGGCCGTTTGGCTCAGTGCCGGCTCGCTGAATCGGTCCGGAATTCAGGTCGAACGTCGGCACAGGCTGATCTGGCACGAAAATTGGACCAACTGTAGAGACGTTGCTTGCAACGTCTTGCCGTTGCGCAGGCAAGAGACGTTGCCAGCAACGTCTCTACAGGCAAATCTTACTTACTGTAAAGTTCCACAATGAGCTGCTCGTTGACCGGCAACTGAATATCTTCCCGCTTGGGCAGCGAAAGCACGCGTGCCTTGTAATTGTCGCGATCCACTTCCAGCCAGTTGGGCATGGTGCCGTGGCTGGCGAATTCCTTGGCCAGTTCCAGCACGGTGAGCTTCTTGCTGTTCTCGCGAATCGCAATCTCCTGCCCTGCACTCACCTCGAAAGAAGGGATGTTCACTTTCTTCCCGTTGACGGCAACGTGCCCGTGGCGCACCAACTGCCGCGCCTGGCGCCGCGACTGGGCGAAGCCCAAACGGAACACCACGTTGTCGAGCCGCCGCTCAAGCTGCTGCAGCAGCAATTCGCCGGTCACTCCCCGCGACCGCGCCGCCTTCTCGAAGTAGTTGCGGAACTGGCCTTCCTGCGTGAAGTAGATGCGCTTGGCTTTCTGCTTCTCGCGCAGTTGCAGACCGTAGCCCACAATCTTGGCCTTGCGGTCCTTCCCATGTTGTCCAGGGGCGAAGTTGCGCTTCTCGATGGGACACTTATCGCTGAAGCACTTTGCGCCTTTGAGGAACAGCTTCATGCCCTCGCGGCGGCATAGACGGCAGACTGCATCGGTATAACGCGCCAAGTTTCTTCTCCTTTTGATGACCGGTTTACAGGTTTGGCTTCACCCTTCGTCCCGGACGGTTCAGGGGTCAGGGGCTAGGGTTCAGGGATTAGCTTTGAAAAGGCTTGCTGATCCCTGGCCCTTAACCTCTGGCCTTTGGTTTACACCCTGCGTCTTTTCGGCGGACGGCAGCCGTTGTGCGGAATCGGCGTTACGTCGCGAATCGACCGCACTTCAATACCGGACGCGGCCAGTGCACGTACGGCCGACTCGCGGCCCGATCCCGGCCCGCTCACGCGAACGTCGACGCTGCGCACCCCATGATCGCGCGCCATGTTGGCCGCGTTCGACGCCGCCTGCTGCGCGGCGAACGGCGTGCCTTTACGCGATCCGCGGAAGCCCAGCGACCCCGAACTCTTCCACGACAGAACGTTGCCGTTCATGTCGGTAATGGTCACGATCGTGTTATTGAAGGACGCCTGCACATACACCAGTCCGTGGGGCACATGTTTGCGTTCCTTCTTCTTGAAGGTTTTCTTCTTGCCTTTTTTCTCCGGTGCGGCTGCTGCGCCGCCCGCTGCTGCTGGTTTTGCCATAGTTAGCCTTTAGCTCTTGGCCATTGGCTCTTAGCTCCAAGCCAAAGGCCAAGAGCCAAAAGCCAACAGCGGCTTTACGTTTTTGCCGTCGCCTTCTTCTTCTGCGCGACCGTTCCTTTGCGCGGACCCTTGCGGGTGCGGGCATTCGTATGTGTGCGCTGGCCGCGGACCGGCAGGTTCCGGCGATGACGGAATCCGCGATAGGAACCGATTTCGATGAGCCGCTTAATGTTCATCGAAACTTCCTTGCGCAGATCGCCTTCCACCAGTCCCTGCTCTTCAATGACCGTGCGGATGCGGTTGACCTCTTCTTCGCTCAGGTCCTGAACCTTCTTCATCGCATCGACCTTCGCCAGGTCGAGAATAAGCCCGGCGCGCGGGTGCCCGATGCCGTAGATATACGTCAGCGCGATGTTGATGTGCTTCTGGCGCGGTAAATCGACGCCTGCAATACGTGCCATTGTTCCTGACCTCTCGTGAGCTTTCGGCTCTTCGGCTTTTGGCTCTTGGCTAAAAGCCAAGAGCCAAAGGCTAAGAGCAGCTTCTTAGCCCTGCCGCTGTTTATGTTTCGAGATAACGCAAATCACCCGCACCACACCTTTGCGGTGGATGACCTTGCACTTGTCGCAAATCTTCTTTACCGATGCCCGTACTTTCATAACCCCAGCTTTCAGCCGTCAGCTTTCAGCCGTCAGCAAAACCTTGCGGCTGAGAAACGACGAATCATTTATACCGGTACACAATTCGTCCGCGATTCAGGTCGTACGGCGAAAGCTCCACCGCGACCTTGTCTCCCGGCAGAATACGGATGAAGTTCTTGCGCATCTTGCCGGAAACGTGCGCCAGCACCTGGTGTTTGTTTTCCAGTTCCACCCGGAACATGGCGTTGGGCAGCGGTTCCAGAACCACCGCCATCACTTCAATCGCGTCTTCTTTACTCATGCACCCCTTAAGTAGCTCTTGGCTTCTAGCTCTTGGCTCTTAGCTAAACAGCCAAGAGCTAAAAGCTAACAGCTTCTACCGCGTCAAAATCACCGGACCATCCTTGGTCACCGCCACGCAGTGTTCGAAGTGCGCGCTGCAACTGCCGTCTACCGTCACTGCGGTCCACTTGTCCTCCAGCACGCGCGTCCCAGGCTTGCCGTAGTTCACCATGGGTTCGATCGCTAGCACCATGCCTTCGCGCAACTTAGCTCCGCGCCCGCGGCTGCCGAAGTTCGGGATCTGCGGTTCTTCGTGCAGCCGCGTCCCAATGCCGTGTCCGACGAACTCGCGCACCACGCTGAATCCCGCGGCTTCCACATGCTCCTGCACCGCCGCGCCGATATCCTCGACCGAGTTCCCGATGCGCGCCTGCTCAATCCCGCGGTAGAGCGAAGCTTCCGTCACTTCCAGCAACTTCTGCAACTCCGGCTTCAGCCCGTTGCCTACCGGGACCGTAATGGCCGCATCCCCGTAATATCCGTCGAGCACGACCCCGCAGTCGATGGAAACGATGTCGCCCTGTTTCAGCGCCCGCTTTTCCGACGGGATGCCGTGCACAATCTCCTCGTTCACCGACGTGCACAACACACAGGGATAATCGTAGTACCCCTTGAACGCCGGCTTCGCTCCGAGTTCCTTGATCTTTTTCTCGGCGGTGCGCTCCAGATCCATGGTGGTGACTCCCGGAGCCACCAACCCGCGCACATGGTCGAGAACCTGGCGTACGATGCGGCCGCTGTGCCGCATCTTTTCAATTTCCGCCGTCGATTTACACA
>Ga0209167_10001564_pt1 | contig 13280 bp, 14 predicted proteins | sample Coa_R1_9_FD_187154 | JGI IMG/M metagenome (GOLD analysis project Ga0209167, IMG submission 187154) | Surface soil microbial communities from Centralia Pennsylvania, which are recovering from an underground coalmine fire - Coalmine... | ecosystem: Environmental > Terrestrial > Soil >... | reverse complement strand
AATCCGGCATTACAACAAAGTCTTGAGGAGTGCGCCGGCGCCGTTCCACACGATTTGCACGCCGATGCAAACCAGAATGAAGGCCGATAGGCGGCTGATGATGCTCAGCGCGATTTCCCCGGATATACGGCCGATTGGCTCGGCGAAACGGTATGTAAGATAGGTCAAGATAGCGATAACCGTGCAGCCGACGATGGCCGCAGCGGGAAGGGCCCAAGTGGAAATCGCAGTTCGGCGCCCCGTGACACCCACCGCGATCGCCACGGAGATCGCACCTGGGCCGACCGTTAGGGGCAGAGTCAATGGGTAAAAAGCGCGTCGTGACAGATACGATGGCTTCAATGGCTTCGGCGAGACCTGTGTCGTGATCTCTTCTTCCGAACGATTCAGAAGCTTCCAGCCACCTGCGACAACGATGAGACCACCGCCAACTTGCACGACTGGTAGAGAAATCCCGAAGAAGGCAAGAATGTGAGTCCCAATCAACACCGAGACAAGAAGGAGCGCGAATACGTTTATGGCGATTTTTCGAGCGAGGATCGATCGGTTGTCCGATGAAATGCCGGCCGTTAGTGTAAGGAAAATGGGGATGTTCTCGGGGCTGACAACGATTGGGAATAGGGCTCCGGTAATGAGCAATGTCGTTTGAATAAGGTCGGAGGTAGCCAGATGCATGGATTTCGTCTCCTTTAGAAGCGCGCAGTACTGCCTGGGGAGGGCCCGATAGTGTTGTGATGAGATACACGCGACCAAAGGAGATCGTTCACCTGCAGGTGAAGTGCCTGAAGACACGCCGGATTTCCAAAGGATACCTGCCATCGCTCCACTCGAATTCCGAGACGCCGACACAAGACCCTTAAGAATCAGGTTGGGATAAAAGCGAGGACCGCGCGTAATAGCGAAAAACAACCACGATGAATCAGAGTGTGTCGCGATCCAAAGCCATAGCTCCGAGTATGACCGCCGAGTAGAACACCAAGGCGAACCGAACATGGCGCGCGGCTGATGGAGGATTGCTGTGAAAGGGGCTGACAGGCCCGACGTATTTGTCGGATCTTCGACATGGGGCTCCGGAATAGAGACAGGCCGTGCCTTACTTTACTTCCGCTTTCCAGTCAAAATCCATTTGGGTCGGATGCCGATCTATTTGGAACAGCGATTGCCTTCTCTTCGAGTACTCAGCAACCGCTACGTCCCAAATGATTGGAAGGTGCCAGCCACGACCGACATAGCGACAAACTGCGCAGGAGGAACTCATGGCTGATCCGAAACCGGTCGCAGTGCAAGAAATGCCGCGATGGGGTCAACGTGTGAAGAACGTGGTGGTTCCGGTGACCGTTCTGCTAATGGCGGGAGCAATTGTGTTTCTGATCGCCGGAAATTGGAACACCGCGGCCAGCGACAAGGGCGAACAGGAAACGGACGACGCCTACACTCGCGCGGATCTGACGCCTCTCAGTACGAAAGTCGCGGGCCTCGTCGCAACCGTGGCCGTTTCCGACTATCGCAGCGTCAAAGCCGGGGACCTTCTCGTACGGCTACGTGATGACGACTTTCGCGCACAGGTCCAGCAGGCCGAAGCCGGAGTTGCCTCGGGTCTGAACGCGTTAGTCAACAATCAACGCCAGAAGGAATTGCAAGACACGCGCATTGTCCAGGCGGGCGAAGGTATCAGCGCGGCTGAGGCACAGATCTCGGCCGCCGACGCCGGAATTGAAGCTGCGAACTCCGCGATCTTGAACGCTCGCAGCTCCATCAACGGGACGAATGCCGATGTTGAGCGAACGAAACTCGAGCGCCGCCGGCAGGAAGCACTGATCGCAACTGAATCCGCGACGCGCCAGAAGCTGGAGCAGGTGGTCGCCGATCAACAGCGCTACGAAGCGACGTTGGCGAGCCGCCAGGCAGATGTTGCGACCGCGATGGCGCAACTAGCGAGCCGCGAAGCCGACTTGGCACGCGCGAAGGCGCAGCTGGGCAGCGCGAAAGCTGAACTGGAAGCACAGAGGCGACAGCGCGCCGTGCTCGATTCGCAGGAGCTTCTGCTCCGTGCAGATTTGAGTTCAAAGCGTGCGGTGCTTTCCTTGGCTCAGACGAACTTAAGTTATACGCGGATCGTCGCGCCCGAAGATGGTATCGTCAGCGAAAGAAAAGTGCGGGTGGGACAACTCGTTAGTCCCGGGACCCAAGTTCTGACTCTCGTTCAGAGTGATGTTTGGGTACAGGCGAATTACAAGGAAACGCAGGTCCGTCACATGCGTGCTGGAGATGGTGCGGAGATCAAGGTCGACGCATTTCCCGGCGTCGTTTTTCATGGCACGGTCGACCAGGTAGCGCCAGCGAGCGGATCGCAATTCGCTCTTCTGCCACCCGACAACGCGACCGGAAATTTCACAAAGATCGTTCAGCGCATTCCGGTCAAAATCGTGTTGAACCGTGGGCAAACGGAACTTGATCGGCTGCGGCCCGGTTTGTCGGTGATAGCGACGATTCAGGCGAACACCGCGACGCGTTAAAAGGAGCTTCGGCGTGAGTGTATCCGAAACCACATCAGCACCCGCTTCTACGCCAAGCGCCACGCGCTTGCAGACAAATCCATATATCGGGATTGTCGGCGTGTTCCTCGGCGCCGGGCTCGCGACGTTGAACGCCCGTCTGGTGGGTGTCGGCCTTCCCGATCTTCGCGGCGCAAGAGGATTCGGGTTCGACGAAGCCTCTTGGATTCCAACTGCCTTGAACATGGCGACGATGTTCAGCGGAGTTTTTGTGGTGTTTGTGAGCGCATTGTTTGGTCCGCGTCGAATCCTGCTTCCCGCCGCAGGGATCTTCACGTTGGTCTCGGCTATTTTGCCGTTCGTTTCGGGCTACTGGCCAATGCTTACACTAATTGCGATTGCGGGCCTCTCTTCAGGAACCTTCTATTCCCTGACAATGACCTTCGTATTGACAGCGTTGCCCAAGCGGCTGGTCATCTTCGGGATTGCGGCGTACGCGGCGGACATAGTATTCATCAGCAATATCGCCAATTTACTGGAGGGTTGGTATATCGACCATCTTTCCTGGGCGTGGATCTTCTGGACCGCTGCCGCCGCGACGCCCTTGATGATCCTCTGCATCTATTTCGGAATCCCGCAACGTCCCGTTTCCAGTTCGGTCCCGAGCTGGCGCGGCTTCGCGTACTTCAGCGCTTCGCTCGCCCTCATTTATGGTGCGCTCGACCAGGGCGAACGGCTCGATTGGCTGAATTCCGGCCTTATCGTTGCGATGCTCGCGGGGGGCGTTGTCTTATTCATCGCGACTTGCATTCGACGGATCCTACAGCCGAATCCGACCCTAAAGCTCTCGTTCTTGAACAGAAGGAACACGATCATTCTGGCGTTATCGATTTTTGTGTTCAAGTTCGTGCACCTTTCAGTGCTCGTTCTCGTGCCGGGCTTCCTGAACACCATCCAAGCTTACCGGCCGCTCGAAACGGGGTACGCACTGGCGTGGGTCGCGGTACCTATGTTCGGTATGGTCTGGCTGGTTGCGTGGCTTGCGATCTATACAACTTCCAGAATGACGCTCGCGTTAGGACTGACTCTCGTTGCTGTCGCCTCCTGGATTTGCTCACACGTCGATACAGCATGGGCTGCAAACAATTTTGAGCCGGTGGAACTATTGCTGGCGTTGGGTCTCGCCGCTAGTTATGTGGGATTGGTCAGCAGTATCGTACTTGATGCGCTCGAATCGGGCGTTTTGACCTCCGCCGCTTTAGCTGCGACGTTTTCCGGCTTCATGCACTTTATTCGACTTTTCGGAGGTCAGGTTGGAACCGCGGTGATGACCAGATTTATCACCGTGCGCGAACAGTTTCATGACAATGCCCTGGGACTGCATGTTCAGGTCGGCAGTTGGTTGACCGACGAGCGCGTGCGAGCCTTGACCACAGCGCTCTTTTCACCTTCCAGTAGTTCCGACGAGGCTCAATCGCGCGCCGTCGGCCTTCTCAGCCAACAGGTGAGGGCGCAGGCTTACACGATGGCGATTTCTGATGGTTTCGTCATTATCGGCTGGATGATTGTCATGTATCTGCTGCTGTTATTGCTTCTCAAGCCCGCGAAGTTTAGCTACCAGGATTTGAGGAAAATGACATGAATCGTGCCATCGTTCTTGCCGCCGTTGGGATCGCCGCCAGCGCGACCCAATATGCGAGCGACATTCGTCACCTGACCCTCAGGGAGGCGGTGAATCTCGCGCTCAGCCAGAACCGGTCGCTGCGAATTGCTCGGCTCAAGGTCACCGAGAACGAACAGCAGAAAGCCGGCGAACGATCGGCTTACTTCCCGCGCGTGACAAATCAATCGAATGTCGTCCATGTTACGGATGTGGAGCATATCGGCATTCCAACCGGTGCTTTAGGTACGGTTGCGGGTGCGCAGGCGCCCGGGCATAACGTCGTTATTCCGCAAGGGTTCAACACATTCTATTCGACTGGCACAATGATGAGCCAGCCCCTCACACAGCTCTTTCGGGTTCGTGCGCAGAATCGGATCGCGGCAGCGCAGTTGTCCGGCTCCAAAGACGATCTCCATCAGGCCGAGAACGAGGTTGCACTTCAAGTGCATTCGCTCTATTTCGCGGTTCTGATTACGGGCCTTCAGAGACAGGCTGCTCTTCTCCAGACGAAGTATGCCGAAGAGAGTCTTCGCGAAAGCGAAGACGACATCCGCAACGGCAGCGCTCTGAAGGTCGCGGCGATCAAAGGCCGCGCTGGAGTCCTCGAGGGCCAGCAGGCGGTCCTTACGGCGGATCTCCAACTGGACGATCTCACGACTGAACTCGATAACCTACTCGGACTCCCCCTCGACACACGACTCGAACTCGATTCGAATGTTCCGGCGGATTTCGACCCGCGCCCTCGTGAGGAATACGTTCAGGCCGCGTGGAACAAGAAACCCGAAGTCCTGTCCGCCGAAGACGCTGTTCGGAAAGCGAGCGCAGGCGTAGCCGCGGCAAAAACTGCCTACATACCGGACATCAGTGCGTATGCCCGCCAGAGTTACCAGGATGGCGTCCCTTTCCTTTTGAGAAACTTTGGCGAATTTGGTCTCCACATGACCTGGGATGTTTTTGACTTCGGCAAACGCCGATCGGAAGTGCGAATGCGAGAGACTCAACTGGCTGAGGCCGAAGAGAATCTGCGCCGTATGAAGGACGATGTGGCGACCGCAATAGAGAAGACCTATAACAAGCTAGAGAAAGCCAAAAGCATGGTCCTTGTCGCGAATCAGGTCGTCGAACTCCGAAAGGAAAGCGAACGTCTCGCCGAGAATCGTATGGCCCAGGGCGAAGTATTGGGTTCCGCACGAAGCGAGGCCACGGCCGCGAGCTACAAAGCTCAGGCTGATTATCTCAACGCGCGGCTTGGCTATCTGCTCGCATGGGCCGAGCTTCAGCTCCAGGCTGGCATTACGCCGGGATTGTGAATCCACGCCCCTTCGACCACCGCTGGTTTGCGTCGGGCATTTAAGATTTTACCTACTCTCGAGAAAACGAGTACGGCGTTTGGGACTGACACCGCGTCCGCGCGTGAAGTCGGCTCTTTGCAGCTCAGTTCGCTCGTGCGGATGGCGAACATCGCAGCCCCTGAATACTCCCTGGGAATCCTGCAACGAAGTGTGCTGGTGTCAATGAACTTCAAATCAACCGGATGAAGATAATAGGGCTCGCCCTGGCAGCGCTTCTGGCGTCTGCGGCGATCATCAACGCCCAGACTGCTAGGGTCGAGATCGCTCGAATACTCCCGCCGAAAAACCGTTCTTCTCCGGCGTTGCGTCTGCTGGTAATCCAGGACTACTTTCGTCCGAACACGAGAATCAGAAATTCGATCGGAAGATACACGATGCTTGCTTTCAGCAACTGCCGCGCAGCTATTCTTGACCTCGCGACAACGAACCGAAGCGCATAGTAGAGAAGGCCGAGTCCCAATATAAGCGTGCCGCAGTACTCGATAATGCCTTCGCGGTTCACACCGATGGCCGCAATACTCGCCATCAACAGCCCAAGGGACGGAAAGCATGCATGCCAGGTTAGAAATCTCACCTCGCCTTCGGCCGGCAATATCGAGTAACCTGCTCGAGCATAGTCCTCCCGATACATCCAGGCGATCGCCATGAAATGGGGGAACTGCCAAGAAAACAGAACAGAGTACAAGAGCCAGGCATTGGCGCTGGTTAAAGAGCCCGTAGCCGCAGTCCAACCGATCAGCGGCGGCATCGCACCTGAAATGGCCCCAGCGAGCGTACAAAGAGTTGTCTTTCGCTTCAGGGGAGTATAGATACACAGGTAGATCGTTGAGGTGAATACGGCAAGAAAACTTGCAATCGCATTGACTGCCAGCAGTAGATAAGCAGCGCCCGCGACGGAAAGTAGGAGTCCAAACCAGGCGGCTGTCGCGGGCCGCATCCTGCCGGAAGCAACCGGGCGTCGCTGTGTTCGGCGCATTCGGGCATCGAAGCGGTATTCCAGATACTGGTTCAGCGTACCGGTACCGCTGGCGACTAGTAAGGTGCCAAATAACGTGTTGAGCAGTCGCCCGAATGGGAATGCACGCACATCAGGTGGGAGACCCAGGTAGAACCCGGCGAACGTCGCGACCACGATGAGAAAGTTGACTTCCGGCTTTGTGAGAGCCCAAAAATCGGGGACGGCAGCTCGCAGCGTGGCGACCAAAGATGACCGTGCGCTGGGCCTGATCTCGAGCGCGGAGGTGGAAACGCCCGCCATCTAAGAAACCAAAATCCGGGCCGCGTACCTTCGTTCGCTCGAAAGAAGCCGAGCTGTTAGCACGAGTGCAGGGATTAGATAGGCAAACGTCACAGTAACCCACATGAGCGCTCCCGCGAGCGCCTGATCATCCAAGGGAGAGAGGCCGAAGTGCCGGTGTCCCGACAAGTATGGCGGGTACACAACGTGACCGCAAAACGCGAGGAATGCGGAAAGAGCATCGCATGGAAGCGTTGCAAGGAAGAAATAAATGGGAAGCGACCAGCTTTGGGATTCGAAACCGGAACGAACGGCTGGCCACCAGAACAAGATTCCCGCGACGAAAAAAGTTGAGTGCTCGAAGGCATGCCAAAATGGCGACCTGAGTGCGAGTTCGAAAATCGCAGGCACATGCCAGATAATCACGGTCAGGCTTCCCGCCAGCCAGGAGAGCACAAGATTGGGCCGCAAGTGCAGGCGTAACGATGAGCCCACTCCGAGCAGAACTAACGGAGCGGCGACCAGCATGAGAAGTAAATGCTGAACCATATGGGCGGTCAAGAGGTGATGATCGAGGTGCGAGACTGGCGAAGCAACTGCAACCCACAGCGAAGCCAGCCCCCCGGCGAATGCGGCGATGCGCCAACTCACGGCTGCGTTCCTTGTGTTTGAGAAGCGTCCTGCGCCGGCGCCTGGCCTGCAGGATGGAGCGTTTCTAGAAAGCCCACGAGCGCCGTGGTTTCGGCCGAATTCAGATTTTTTCCATAAGCCGGCATGTTGCCGCCGCCTTGCAAGACCTGCCGCACGAGTTGATCCATGGTCAATCTGGTGGCCACGGTGTCCAAAGCTGGCCCGCGCTTGCCGCCAATATCGCCCAGGGCATGACAGTTATGGCACTGTTTTGACTGGAAAATGAGCGCGCCTTGAACTTGCAGGGGCGTCCGCCCGCTCACAAAGTTTGTGGGGATGGACGCGGCAGTCCATGCGTCCATGACTGGACTCCAGGGCGTGTGGCTCGCCAGATTGGTGAACGTGCCGAGCGCTACGGCGACCAACAGAATCGTCAACACAGCGATAGGGCGCCGCTTCCAGCTCTTCTCTCCTTCACCCGAAAAGAACGGGAGCGCCAGCAAGACTATCAGCCCGATCGCAGGTGCGATCAGAAGGACCGGAGTTTCAAGCGCCGGCGGGAGCAGCGATAAGAGCGCGTAGAGCCACAGGAAAAAGAAATCCGGGCGCGGCGCCGTTTGAATCACGCGCGGATCGGGTTGTCCGCTCGGACCGAAAGGACCGAAGTAGAGCGCACATGCAGCGATCGCCAGCAGGATCGCCCCGGAGAAGACCGCATCTTTCCAGACGCCATACGGCACGAACGGCACTCCATCCGTGTGCGTTAGGGTGTGGTATTTCTCCAGATAATCAGCTCTGCGAACCAAGCGGCCCGGCATGGGCCATTCATTGATGCCCAGCTTGAGTACGAGCAAGACATGCAATCCGACGAACAGCATCAGTAAACCGGGAATGACGAACACATGCAGCGCAAAAAAGCGGGAGAGCGTCGCACCCGCAATGATCGGACCGCCCAACATGAGCTTTACTACGGCGGGGCCGATAATTGGGACTCGGCTCGCGATCGACGCTCCTATTCCCAACCCCCAATACGAATCTTGGTCGAAGCGCAGCACCTGGCCAGTGAAGGCCATCCCCAGAGTCATCAGCAACAAGAACACGCCGAGAATCCAAGTTAGTTCTCTGGGAAATTTGTAAGCTCCAAAGAGAAACACCTGCACCATGTGGATGAGCACTATGGCCACCATGAAATTGGAGCCCCAGCCGTGTAGCGCACGAATGAACCATCCCAGGGTGACCTGCTGATTTAAGATCTGCAAACTGCTCCAGGCTTCTGACGCCGAAGGGTTGTAAATCAGCGCCAGCAAAATTCCAGTTACGAGTTGCAGCACGAAAGCCATCATCGCCGCGCTTCCGAATACGTAAAACCAGCTCGCGGTTTCACGCGGGATTGGGTGATCCATCGTTTCGCGGATCGGCGTGCCGAGCTGCAGCCGTCCATCCAGCCAACCGCTGACCCTTCGGATCAAACGCATGGCGGCTGCCTCTTAATTTGGATCAGGCCTCGATTCGCGGCCGAAAGGGCTGGTGTGGGCAGCTCGCCCGCCCGGATGTGAAGTTTTCCGTCGAGAACCTTGAACGGGTATTCGAACAAGCCTCGCTCAGGCGGGCCCGAGGCGCGCGAGCCGTCTTCGTAATACGCACCGCCGTGGCACGGGCACATAAATAAACGCGACTGCGGAAACCACCGCACGGGACAGCCGAGGTGCGCGCAATTGATCGCGAAGACCTGGAATTTGCTCCCATCGACGTTGCGCACCCAGCATGGAAGCTCCGCTGTATCCCCGTCGGAAGGATTGGAGAAAGGGCTCCGAAACGTCGCGAGGCGCGTCTCGCCGGCGGGAAACTGATCGAGTGTGCCAAGCGGAATCCAGCGATCGTAGTCCCGTCTCATCGGAGAAAGGACATAACGGACGATCGGAATCCCGAGCAGCACGCCCACGGCACCGTTGAACGCCAGCGCGATCTTCAAAAGACCTTGACGTCTGGAAAGTTCGCTCATCATAGACTCCTCAATGATTCAAACGAGCTGACAGCCCTTCTCGTTGCGACGAGAGCCAAGCGACGATATCGGTGACATCGGCATCGGACAGCGGCTTGTTGTTGTTGCGCCAATCGGGCATACCGAGTTGTGGCATCCCGGTTATAGTCACTGTGCGCAAGTGCTGATCGGTGACCAGCGACAAATAGGAAGGCTCCGTTATGGCCATCGCACCGCGGCCGTCTTTTCCATGACAGGAAGCACATGACACGGCGAATACATCTTGACCGCGCGAAGGGTCGCCGGGCCGTGACGATGCATATGCCGGAGGATTTTCCGCAACGGGCTTCGCCCAGTTCCGGATCCCGCGAACGAGACTTTCGATCTGCGCAGCGGTCAACATGCCGCCAGCTTTCTGCGCGAATGCGGGCATCGAGGTTCCGCTCCTGCCCGACTCAATCGTGCCGCGAATCGCCGCATCGCCGGCGATGGCGAGATACACCGGTGTGCCGATTCCTACGGTCAAAGCTCCCTGACCGTCTTTGCCGTGGCAACCGGAACAGTTTTGTGAAAACAGCAGTGCAAAATCGGCGACTTCGGCCGGACGGATCGTGACCTCTTCCGCGGAGCGCCGGCCCGGCGCGTCGCAAGACGACAGCGCGATAGCGGCAGCGAGACTAAGGACGGCGCGCTTCATCGATTCGCCTCCTCGCGATGCTGTTCGATCAGGCCGGGAGCTTCGATTCCCATGCGGACCGCCAAAGGTGCAGGCTGGCGGGTTCCGATGCGCTCCTGGCGCACAACAACCAGTCCGGCGACAAGCCCGAATCCAATTTGGGAGAATACGAACCAGAGCCAGTCGATGCGCCGGTTCATCACTGGGTTGATTACGGCCAAACTCCCATATATGAGGAAAGACCACAGCAGCGGCACCGCGAAACCGCCGAGCAAAATTGGCCGCCGCGGGGCCATTGGCAGCATCACTCCGTAGAGCATTCCGACCAGAAGCGAAATCAACAAGTGAAGCGGTACAGCAAGGATCAGTGCCTGAAGATTGAAGGTCCCGATTTGTGCGGCCGTTTCCCCTATCCCAGGAAAAAAGCCCGCCACTAGAAGATTCATCGGATACCAGATTCCATTGCCGCTAAAAATCCCGTACGCAGCGGCTAGGCACGCCATGACGACACTGCCGGCGAGACCGCCTTTGACACCTGCCGAGATAGGATAAACCTCTACCGGCAGCCATGCGCGTGGGGCCAAGACGGCGATCCGCTCGACGGTTTCACGCTCCGTCTGAATCACGAGCTCTTCTTGAACCACAGGCGCCCACTCCTGAGACTCCTCGGGGAGAACCTCGCGGAACCAGCCGACCGCGCCCGCTAGCGCCAAGACCACGCCGAGAAAACTGACGGACGCCGCAGTGACGAATCCCGCGAATACTAGGGTTAAGCCAAAGGCCAGCACAATCGGCCAAGCAGTGGAGGCTGGAACTTCGATTTTCTCTGGAATCTTCATGACTCCCCCGCTAAACTCCGATCACGTAGACCACCGTGAAAACAACTACCCACACGACGTCCACGAAGTGCCAATACATGGATAGAACTTCGAGGCGTTCGGCATGCTCGCGCCGGAGTCTTGTCGTGAAATAGAAGATCGAGACTGTCAAGAGGGCAAGCAAACCCATCGTGACGTGAAACGCGTGCAGGCCGACCAGTGAGTAATACGTGGTGCCGAACAGATTGGTACTGATCGTGAGACCCTGACGAAAGATCAGTTGATTCCACTCGCGCGCCGTCCCGAACAGGAAAATGCCTCCCAGGAGAATTGTCAGCAGCCACCAACGCGCAAACGCCCACATCTTTCCCAAGGTAATCCTGCGCAGCGCAATATGTATGGTGAGGCTGCTCGCTAACAGGCAAACCGTATAGAAGATGGGTGGATGCAAAACATCCTTGGGCTGGGGACCCGTGATGCTCTTACCGATATAGAAAATATACGCCACCACGAAAATGGTGAAGATCGCGGCCTCGGCGGCGATCAGGCACCACATTCCGACCCGCCCTTTGGACGGAAGCCGCCAATTGAGACTACCTTCGGGCAGGCCAATGGGAACGGCGCTCATTCGTACCTCCAATCGGGATCTTCCGGATGCTTAAGATCCCACAGCGGACGGCGGCTACGTACAACCGGAACGACGGCGTAGTTGTAGACCGGCGGAGGCGAACTGATGGACCATTCGAGCGTCCAAGCGTCCCAGGGATCATTCCCGGACGTCTTTCCCCGCAAATACGACCAAATCAAATTGCAGGCAAAGAAGAGAATCCCGGCCGCTTGAAAGGCGACGCCGACGGTTACGATCAGATTCCAAGTGTCCCAACCGCGGCCGGGCTCGTAGGTATAGATCCGCCGGGGCATCCCCAGCAGTCCGGGAATATGCATGAAATCGAACGTAAGGTGGAAACCGATAAAGAAAAGCCAAAAGTGTAGTATTCCCAGCGTTTCGTTTAGCATTTTCCCGTACACTTTTGGGAACCAGTAATAAAATGCGCCGAAGGCGGTGAACAGAATGCCACCCACAATTACATAATGAAAGTGAGCCACCACGTAGTAGGAGTTTCCGAGCTGCCAATCGAACGGAGCCACGGCTAACGTGACTCCCGTCAATCCAGCCACTAGAAACTGAAATAGAAAAGCGACGCAAAACATCATCGGGACGTCGAAGCGGATCTTACCGCCCCACATCGTCGCCATCCAGTTGAAAATCTTGATTCCCGTGGGCACGGCAATTGCCATTGTTGAGAGCACGAAGAAGGTATTCGCGCCGGCGCTCATGCCCACTGTGAACATGTGGTGGGCCCAGACGCTCATTCCGATGAATCCGATGGCAATTGTGGCCAGAACCATCACGGGGTAACCAAACATCGCCTTGCGTGAAAAAACGGGAATGATCTCGGACGCGAAACCGAAGGCGGGCAGAACGAGAACATAGACTTCAGGGTGCCCGAAGATCCAGAAGAAGTGCATCCAGACTACGGCCGAGCCCCCGGCTTGGGTATCGAAGAAATGCGCTCCCAGATAGCGGTCGATCAGCAACATGATCTGTGCCGCGGAAAGCGGGCTCACAGCGAGAATTACGAGCGCTGCCATGACCAGGTTTAGCCAAACGAGCAAGGGCATTTTCCCGAGCGTCATGCCGGGACACCGCAGGCAGAGGATCGTGGTAATAATATTAATCGCCGTTCCGATACTGCCTATGCCGGACGAGAGCAAGGAGAGTGTCCAATAATCGGTGCTGTGTCCCAGCGAAAATGTCTTGGAAGTCAGCGGAGCATACGCGAACCAACCGACGTCGGGGGCGCTTCCCGCTCCATAGAGTCCATCGCCGCCAAGAAAACTGAAATAGAGGAAAATACCCCCCAACGCGCTCATCCAGAAACTGAAGGCATTGAGGCGCGGGAATGCCATGTCGCGAGCGCCGATCATAAGGGGCACGAGGTAGTTCGCGAACCCAAACACGAGCGGCATCGCGACAAAAAAGATCATGGTCGTGCCGTGCATGGTGAACATGCGGTTGAAGACTTCGGGCGAAACCAGATCCTTGTGGGGCCCGATGAGTTGCAGCCGCATGATCGTCGCCTCAACGCCGCCAACTGCCAGAAAGACCAGGGCGAACAGAATATAAAGGATGCCGAGGCGCTTGTGATCCACCGTGGTTACCCACTCGTGGAGGCGCAACGCGAGAGGTCGCGATGCCGGGAGCTCAGTTAGTGCAATGGTATTCGAAGACATCAGCGAAGCGTCTCCAGGTATGCCGCCACGGCGTCCACGTCTTGATCCGGCAAGCCCATTGCCGGCATCTTCGATCCCGGCTTGACGGCATCCGGATTCTCAATCCAGAGCCGCAGCTTCTGAGGCGTGTTGG
>Ga0209167_10001562_pt1 | contig 13287 bp, 12 predicted proteins | sample Coa_R1_9_FD_187154 | JGI IMG/M metagenome (GOLD analysis project Ga0209167, IMG submission 187154) | Surface soil microbial communities from Centralia Pennsylvania, which are recovering from an underground coalmine fire - Coalmine... | ecosystem: Environmental > Terrestrial > Soil >... | reverse complement strand
GGTAGCCGTCGGTTTGCAGATAGACGTCGATCGACTTCGAGTTGGGGATTCCAAACCGGCGGCTGATCACCACCACTTCGCCGGGCTCGCGGTCGTGCACCGATCCCGACGTGACCGGCGCGGGCGCGGGCCGCCTGCCGTCTTCGATCTGCTCGAGAATCGCGTCCACCTTCTCCGGATCGAGGTTCTCGTAAAAGTCGTAGTTCACCTGGATTGCCGGAGCCCCCGTGCACGCGCCCATACACTCGACTTCTTCGAGCGAAAACGTCCCGCTCGGCTGAACTTCTTTGTTGCCGATTCCCAGACGCTTCTGGAGGTGCGCGTACAATTCATTTCCGCCGCGCAGCATGCAGGAAATGTTCGTGCAGACCTGAATGTGGTGGCGTCCGGTCGGGTTGCGCCGGAGCATCGAGTAATAGGCGAGGGTTTCCGTCACTTCCAGAAGGTTCAGACCGAGGCGCCTGGCGATTTCGTTGAGCACGTCGTCGCTCAGCGAGCCGTAATGATCCTGCGCGTAGAGCATCATCGGAATCAGCGCGGAGCGCTTCACCGGGTAGCGCGCGACCAGTTGTGAAAACTTCTCTTCGAGATGCGGCGGAAATTCCATCAGCGGTCCACTTCTCCGAGAACGATGTCGGTGGTACCGATGCAGGCCACCACGTCCGCGATGAGCTGTCCCACGGCCAGCCTTGGCAGGCTCTGCAGGTTGACAAACGACGGCGTGCGAAACTTCACGCGATAGGGCTTGGGCGAACCATCGCTCACCACGAACACACCCAGCTCTCCGCGGGGCGATTCGATCGCCTGATACACTTCGCCGGCGGGCGGCGCGAATCCTTCCGTAAAAATCTTGAAATGATAGATCAAGCCTTCGATCGACGTCTTCATTTCCTCGCGCGCGGGCGGAATGACGCCCGGCACCTCCGCGCGGAACGGCCCTTCCGGAGGGACTTTGGGCATCGCCTGCCTCACGATCCTGATGCTTTCGCGGATTTCGGCGAGGCGCACCAGGTAGCGCGCGTAGCAGTCGCCCGCGGTCTGCGTGGGCACGTTGAAGTCGAATTCGTCGTAGCTCGAATAGGGAAAGGCCCTGCGCACATCGTAGGCAACGCCGCTGGCGCGCAGCAGGGGACCCGAAACACCCATGGCAATTGCGTCGTCCGCGCTCAGAATTCCAATCCCCCTGGTGCGGCCGATCCAGATGTGATTGTTGGTCAGGAGATCTTCGTACTGGTCGATGTGGCCGGGCAGCGAATCGATCACGCGACGCACGCGATCGAGCCATCCAGGCGGAGGCTGGAGCGCCAGGCCGCCGATCCGAAAATAGCTGGTCATCATCCGCTGACCGGAGACGTACTCGAAAATCTTCATGATCTCTTCGCGCTCGCGGAAGCTGTAGAGGAACACGGACATCGCGCCGAGGTCGATGGCGTGCGTGCCAAGCCAGACGAGGTGCGAAGCGATGCGCGTCAGCTCCGTCAGGAGGACGCGAGCGTACTGCGCGCGCTTGGGGACTTCGATGCCGATCAGCTTTTCGATGGCGAGACAGTAGCCGAGATTGTTCGAGAGAGGCGCAAGGTAATCGATGCGGTCGGTCAGCGTGATGACCTGCGAATACGTCTTCGCTTCGCAGCTCTTTTCGATGCCCGTGTGCAGATAACCGATGACCGGATCGGCCTTGAGAACCGTTTCGCCGTCCAGCTCGAGAATCACGCGCAGGACGCCGTGCGTCGACGGGTGCTGCGGCCCCATGTTCAGGACCATGACGTTCTGTGCTGCGGGAGGCTCGGCTGCGGTGACCACGGCGCGCTCGGTTTTCGCCGAATCCAGTTTGTCCATCAGCGATACCCCTCCGTCGGATAATCTTTCCGCAACGGATAGCCTTCCCAGTCGTCCGGCATCAGGATGCGGCGCAGGTCGGGATGGCCGCTGAACTGGATCCCGAACAGATCGAAAGCCTCACGCTCATGCCAGTTTGCCGTGGGCCAGACGGGCGTAACGGAGTGCACGACCGCGTCCTTGCCCGGAAGTCTGACCTTGAGCCGCAACCGCGCGCGCTTCTCCATCGAGAGGAGGTGGTAGTTGACTTCGAATCGCGGCTCGAGGGGAAAGCGGTCGACGGGGCTCAGGTCCGAAAGAAAGGAAAATCGCAGCGAGGGTTCGCCGGCCAGAAATTCGGCGACGGCGAGAAGATGCTGTCGAGGAACAATGACCGTCGTTTCGCCTCGAAACTCAACGACATCGGCGACTGCGGCCGCGTTCCATTCCTTCAGTCTTTGCACGACTGGATTTGTGCCGTTTTCCTTAGATTCCACTATGAATTGGTTCCCGAGGGCGCCGCGGTTATCTGTTCCAGTCGAGCGCGCCCTTCTTCCAGAGGAATACGTAGCCTACGAGTAAAATTATAATGTACAGCACCATCTCCACAAAGCCGAACAAGTTCAAGTCGCGGTAGACAAGCGCCCAAGGGTACAGAAAGATGGCCTCAATGTCGAACAGGATAAAGATCAGCGCCACCATGTAGAAGTGCACCGAGAACGGCTCGCGTGCGTCTCCCGTAGGCCGAATTCCGCACTCATAGGGCTGGTCCTTCTCACGTGTGCGTTTATGCCTTCCGACCAGCGTCGAAACGGCGATCAGCGCGCCGGCAAGCCCGCACGCCAGCAGGAACATCAAGAGTAGCGGGGCATAGGCATCCAAGTAGCCGTTTTGCATCGTCGGTCCCTGCCGCCTTGTGTGCGAAAGGGAGTTGATATAATAGCGGCGCGAGTGCATATCGGTCAAATGAACTCCGCAAATTCAGGGTATGCTTTTTCTGTACTGATAAGCGGAGACCATGAGTTCCGGCTTCAATACCGACGTTCGAGTCGGCCAGCGCGTATATCACGTCCAGACCGAGGACCGCGGCCCCAATCGCCCGCTGATCGACACCGTGGTCTATCAAAACGGGCGTGTAACGCACCGGCGCAGATACGACTACAAGCATTTCGTGGCCTCCGCCGAATTCAGCCCTCAGGGACTCCGCGAACGCGTCGAAGAGCAGCATCGCTGCGTGATCGAAGACCTGCGGGCGGGCAACCTGAACGGGGATACGCCAGGGGCGTCTTCGCCCGAGGTTGAGGCGCCAGCGTCTGCCGCGCCCGGCATTCAGGTGCAGTTGCTGAATCCGGAATCCTGGCTTACGGCGGGCAGCGTCCTGTTGAATCTGGAGATTCTGCGTCGCGATGACCAGCAGCCGCAACCCTCTGCCCAGGTGGAAGCGCTTATCGAAGGCTCGCTCGATGAGGCCCGCCATCGCGGTACGACGGATGAACAAGGCCACGTGCAAATTCGCTTCGCCATGCCTAAACTAGGGAAGGGCGGGCTTGCCCTGGTGATTCAGGCCAAAGCCGAGCACGGCACGGACGAACTTCGCTACGTGATGCGCTCGAATCCGAAGCCGTCTCTGCCTGAGTAATGCGATTGGGAGCGGTTTGAAATGACAGTTGTGATCAACGGCGAATCGCAGGAAATTCCCGACGGCCTAACCGTGCGTGCGCTGCTGGGCCACCTGGGCATGACGCCCGATCGGGTCGCCGTCGAGCGCAATCTTGATATTCTTCCTCGCGGACGCTGGGCCGAAACGGACGTCAAACCAAGCGACAGCTTCGAAATCGTACAGTTCGTCGGCGGCGGCTAGCTGTCGCCCTCCCACTCTCCCCAATTCTGTGCCTTCTCACGCGCTTATTCGCGCGCCGGGCCAGGGATTCGCGACAGAGCTGCGTCACTCGCCTGAGAGGAGCCGGTCAGATGCCTGCGTACCATGCATAGCCTGCTTCTGGCTCGGCGGAGCCCAGGCCCTTGCCGAATTTTTTCATACTGTCGGTGACCATCAGGTGGGTGATGAATTTCAGGCTCTTGTAGCCCAACTGGCGGGGGAGCCGCATGCGAAGGGGCCCGCCGTTGCCCACCGGAAGTTCATTACCATTCATCCCATAGGTGAGAAAAGTCTGAGGATGCATTGCATCGGCCATATCCATGCTTTCCCACCAGTCGGGATCGATCGAAAAGTAGGCAACGTATCTGGCTTGTGAGTGGACCCCCACGAGATTCAGGACGTGGGAAAGAGGCACGCCGATCCACTCGGCGATATATGACCAGCCCTCTTCACAGATCACCTCCGTGATCTGGCTGCGAGACGGGTAGCTCTTAAGCTGATCGAGCGAAAACGAAGTGGGCCGGTCGACCATGCCGTCGACGGAGAGCCGCCAGTCAGCGAATCCTGCGGCCTGAAGGCGCTTGAACGCTTCAGTCAGGGGCGGCATTTCGTTCGCGAGCGGACGCTTCGAAATCTGGCTCCGGGAAAACTCGCGCGCCAGCGAGTGCCTCGTCAGCAGCCGCTGGGCGGCGTAGGTTAGCGTTTCGCCGGGGCCGTAGATTCCGCCGTGATCGGGCGGGATGAGTCCATACTTTTCCGCGATGTGCGCGGCCACGCCCAGGCCCGATGCGCCCGCGGTGGCGGCGAGTCCGGTTAGGATCAGTTTGCGACGCGAGAGATCGGTCATGTTTGCTCCATATGTGTACGGGTCCGGCCCGTGATCATTGCTCGCGTGCGGCTCCAGAATCCGGCAAGACAAATCATCACGACGTGGACAACCAGGAAGAGCACGAGCGCCAGGGAGACGAAGAAGTGAAGCGTCCGCGCGGATTGCCGGCCGCCCAACAACGTGACGGTCGCCGGAAACGCTGAGACAAAGGCGGGGGACATTGCCAAGCCCGTCCAGATTACGAATGGGAAGAGAACGAAGATGACGAAGAGGTAGGCGAGCCGCTGGAGCACGTTATACGACCAAGCTTCTTCCTCGCTCGGCCGTTTGAAGCGCATATGGCCGGCGATTGTGGTTGAGAGCGCCCGCCAGGAAAGATCGGCCTTACCCGGGAGCAAGTTTCTCCGGAAATGCCCGGTAAACAAGCCGAAGATTCCATACAGTAAGGCGGTCAACACGACAACCCAGGCAGCTTGAAAGTGGAGAGCGCGGCTCCAGCCGTTCTGGTCCGGCAGCACGTACCCGTAGCCAGTCGGCACCAATGCTCTCGAGGAAGGGATCGGCAGCTGAAAGAGCGGTGTAGTCAAGACAGTGCCGGTTTCGCCCCAATAGAAACGAGGGTGAGAGATCAGAATTTCAACTCCGGTGACGAGCAGGGCAAAAAAGCACAGAGTGATGATCCAGTGAGTGACGCGGACGAGAGCAGAGTGCCGCGAAACAACCGTCGTGGATGGGACGGCCGAGGCAGAACTTGGGACGCAAGCTTCCAACGGCGCCTGCGCGGATCCCAATCTCGCCATTCCTGGCCTCCCGTTGGCGCTCCGACTCTCTTTCGCGGAATGGGTGACATACTACCACGCTTACAGTTTCGGCGTCGTCGGCTAGCTACCGGCTTGGTTGCGTCCGATGCGGCTCGCCCGCTAGCCGAAGTCCGAGCAATCGCCGATTCGTGCGGGCCGACGTGGTTCCCTGGGTGGCTACTTTGCTTCTTTTTCACTTTGCGGTGCAAAGTAGCCGCGGCGCGCCTGCAACGAAAGCCCGGTCTGATCTACGTTCACTCTGAGAGGGTGATACGTTCCGTCGTGCTTTACGTCTGCGACGGAGAATTCCAACAGGTAGACATATTCGGGAGCCAGCACCAGCCGGCTTAACCCGCGTTCCAAATCGTTGCTGTTGTGGAGGAAAGTCCCGCCCGTACCGTCGGCCAGTTCGCCCAGTAAATCCTCGCCGGCGGCTGCAGCGCGCTGCGCGTACCCGATCTTTGTGCGTGTTCCGACAGCGGTGCCGCCCGATTCGCTGGCGTTCATCACGCCGGCGGACAAGTCTCGCGCATCAACGGCGTCGATGGTTACATTCGACTGCGCGGCGGTATCCAGCAGTTCAGAGCGGAGAGACATGGCCTCCGGAGTGACGGCCGGGAACCCCGGCGAAATCAGAATCAGGACGCTCTCGCCCGGCAGCCGAGCCATTCCTCGCACGACGCGCATGACGAAATCGATCGTCAAGCGGACATCCTCATCGCCCGCAATCAGCGACCGCTGAGCCGCAGAAATTGCCATTTGCTGGGCGGCCTGGGCCATTCCCACGTCGAGGTTTGCGCAGGCCATGGCCTGCTGCGTCGCGATGTTGAGTGCAGCCTGATCGTTCCTATTGAGGATCAGATCCGCTTCGTAATAATCGACTGAAGGGCACTCGTTCAGTTCCTGAGATGAGAGCGCGTGGCTCTTCAAATTCATGATCGCGCGCTCCAGAACTCGGCGATCGCGTGTGATACCGCTGTTGGTCCCGGAGCTGGACAGCACCGCAGAGGAATCGGCGCTGGGCGGGGATTTTTCGAGCATCGCCGTCAATGCTTTTTGAGCGCGGATCAGGGCGCCGGAGCCCAGGTGCCTGTCGTCGAACATGAAAATGATGAATCTTTGCGGAGTGGGGGCCTGCGGTGCCGTGCCGGATGGCCTCGACGGCTTGGATCCAGACGCGAAAGAGTTCGCCGCGTTTTCGAGGGCGCGCTGCTCAATGGCAAAACCCGTGATCGATTGCTCCCGGCCGCGGTCAAACACCTGAAAATCCTCCTTCTTTAGCGTGCCGACTGCCCGGCCTTCCGAGTCACGAACGACGACCGGCACGATCGCGACGTTTACATGGGACTGGATCGCCGGAGAAGATTGCTGCGAAGCGGGTTTCTGCGTCTGCTGTGCGGCCAACGCCCAGCAAAAAAGAAGCACAGCGCCTGTGGACACCATTGCAGAGAGCTGGTTCAATCCATAGTTACTCAATCGTTTGAACAACCAATGCACCCCGCGGCGAGTCCGATTCTACATCCACAGTTATGGGAAGTATCCTCATAATGCGAGTCTCGGGTCGCAAAACCACGCTCTCGTTGCGTGATCATTGTCGTGGCCGTGCGTGCGTTTTCGTGCTATGAAGCAGTTGGCGCAGATACCGATTCAGGGATTACTCCTACTTTGACTGGCGCCGAATCGCCGATTTGCGTTGCGCTGCTTACATTTCGGGTGGCCTGTCCCTCATCGTCCGCTCTCTCGCGGTGCTGTGCGCCTTTCCGACGTTGGCCGCGGCCCAGAACAGCGGCGCACCGTCGATCCGCGTCCAGTCGGGACAGGTCATCCTTCCGGTAATGGCGTTCGACAAAAACAGCCAACATTACGTTCCCGGACTGACCGCGCGCGATTTTCGCGTGTTCGAGGATGGCTCGTCGCAAACGATCCAGCAAGCATCCGTGGAGCACGTTTACCTCAGGGATTTTCGCGACAATTCCGGCGTCGAAGAGCGGGAATGGGCCTGGACGCCGGGACAGATGTGGAGCCTTCTCGACGAAGGCCCCTTTTCATTCGCCGCCTCGAGTCCCGCTTTCTATCTTCTTTCTTATGCGCTGCCGCCGTCGGCAGCCGGCAGTTGCCATCGCGTGAGCGTGAAGGTGGGCCGCAAGAATGTGATCGTTCGCGCGCGCAGCGAGTATTGCAACACGCCGCATTCTCCGGCGGATCCGCTGGACGGTACGGAGTTCAGCAAGCAAATGGAAAGAGATGCCGCGTCGGAAAAGAAGGGGAAGATACCGCTCTTCGTCCAGGCAGGCTTCTTTTATACGGACGCCAAAACGCCTCGCGCTTACATCGCGGTCGAGTATCCGACGGACGATATCCCTTATTCGGCAGGTCCCAAGCTGCTGGCCGCGAAGCTTGGGTTTCTGACGGAGGTTTTCAGGCAAGACGGCACGTTGGCGGCGCGGTCCAGCGATCTCGACGAAGAATATTTCCTGAACCCGGAGGACGAAAATCGAATTCTGGGACACCCCGACGCAACAGCGCCCAGAATACCCACGGACGTGCGAAGTATCTCTCCCGACTATTCCCTTGCCGACGCGATGCGCAGGACCTTTATGGCCAATCGTCACGAGACGCAGATGGATCTTCCTGCCGGAACATACGATCTCCGAGTTGTCTTGAGTGACGGCGAGAAATTCGGTCGTGCCGAGGTTCCGCTCACCGTGGAGGCCTACGATGGCGAGCAGCTCGGCATCAGCTCGATAGCTCTGTGCAAGCAGTTCAACGACCCTCGCCAGAACCTGGAACATGCCGCAGCGCGGCGGAACTCCGCTCGCGCCGGGGCGCCCGTCTCGACGCTTTCTCACTTCGTTCCGCTAATTAGCAGAGGCAATGCGTTCACTCCCGCGGGCCATACCTCGTTCAAGAGCAACGAGACGCTGTTTGCGTATTACGAGGTCTACGAGCCGCTGCTTCTCAGCGCGCCCGCAACACGGGTCCGGGTTCGCGTGAGAATTCTCGACGACAAAACCGGCGCAATCCGCTCTGACACGGGCCAGCGAAACGCGGCCGAGTGGGTACGTCCGGGAAACCTCGTGATCTCTGTCGCGCAGCAAGCGCCCATTACCGTGCTCCCGAGAGGAAGGTATCGGATCGAGGTCCAGGCATCGGACTCCGCGGGGCGCGCCACGGCGCTACGCACGGCAATTTTCACAGTCAAGTAAGCGCCGGTCGAAAACACTCCGAAGAAACCCGCTCACACACTCCTAGACAACTTAGGAAAGCCGTAGTACATTCCTAGCGTTCTTAGGAGAGAGACGGCATGAACGAACAGGCCCAACTTTTGCCCGGCACGCTCGATCTTCTCATCTTGAAGGCTGTTTCGCTCGGGCCCCTGCACGGCTACGGCGTGCTTCTGCGCATCGAGCAGATCACACGCGGTGCGCTGCTCGCCGAGCAGGGTGCGCTCTATCCCGCGCTGCATCGGCTGGAGCATCAGGGCCTGCTCGACACGGAGTGGGGCACCTCCGACAACAACCGCCGCGCGAAGTTCTATCGCCTCACGGCCGCCGGCCGCCGCCGGCTGCGCGACGAAACGGAAAGCTGGAACCGCCTCTCGACCGCTATCCGCTCAGCATTGAGCGCCAAACCGCAGGAGGGCTAACGATGTTCGCTCGACTCCGTTCCCTGTGGGGCACGTTTCGCCATCGTTCTGAATTCGAACGCGATCTCGACAGCGAGATGCAGTCCCACATCGAGAACCGCGCCGACGACCTAGCTCGCTCTGGCGGCCTTCCGCGCAGCGAGGCTCTCCGTCGTGCTCGCATCGAGTTCGGTTGCGCCGAGGCCCACCAGGACCGTGTGCGCGAATCACGCGGCGTGAACTGGTTCGAAGACCTCGCGCAGGATCTTCGCTTCGGGGCGCGCATGTTGCGCAAGTCTCCCGGCTTCACGGCCGCCGCGATTCTCACTTTGGCCCTCGGTATCGGCCCCAACACGGCGATTTTCACGGTGATCGATGCGGTGCTGCTGCGTCCGCTGCCGTACGCGAATCCGCAGCAGCTTGTCACCTGGCACGGCAACGAATCCGAGCTCGACATTGACGACATCCAGGCCCAAAGCAGAAGCTTCTTTTCCGCCGGCGGCGGCGTGAACCCGGAGGTGCTCACTTATACCGGCGGAGCGGAACCGCTGGGCATTCATGCGGGATACGTGGACGCGGGCCTCTTCCGGGCGCTGGACGTTCCGCCGATGCTGGGCCGTGAGCTTTCGCCCGATGACGATCGGTTTGGCGGCCCGCGCGTCGTGGTTCTGTCGTACCCATTCTGGCGCGAGTATCTCGATGGCGACCCGAACATCGTCGGGAAAACGATCCCGCTTGACGACAATCGCTATACGGTGATCGGCGTGATGCCGGCGAGCTTCGTCGTGCCGCAATACAGCCTCGACGTTTTCGTGTCGTTGCGCGTGGTTTATCCCGAGGCTGCGCGCTATCGCGGCGTGCATTTCATGAAGTCTTACTGGAGGCTCAAGCCGGGAGTTACCCTGGCTCAAGCGGCCGCCGGAATGGCCACGATCGATGCCCGCATGGCCAAAGATTATCCCGGGGAGGAGAAGGGCCGGCACTCGGTGCCCGTACCGCTCCAGCAGTCGGTGACCGGGGACGTGCGTCCCGCGCTATTGCTGCTTTTCGCCGCGGTCTGCGTGGTCCTGCTGATTGCCTGTGCAAATTTTGCCGGCCTGTTGATGGCGCGCTCCGTGTCGCGTCAGCGCGAGATGACGATCCGAGCGGCTCTCGGAGGCGGGAGGCGACGGCTCGTTCGCCAGGCGCTGACGGAGAGCACGTTGCTGGCGGTTCTCGGCGGGGCGGTGGCCTTGCCATTGGCGTCGCTTTGCTTGCGCCTGCTGATTGCGGCCAAGCCGGCGGCGCTGGCTCACTTGAATAAAATCTCGATGGACCCGTCCGTAGTCGTGTTCGGGCTTGTGGTATCGCTGCTTACCGGCGTGGTCTTCGGATTGGCTCCCGCCTGGAACGTCTCGCGCGCTGACGTCACCGATACGCTGAAACAGGAAGCCCGAACGCTGACAGGCGGTCCTGCCGGGCACAATTTCCGAAAAGCGCTCGTCGTCGTGGAGATCGCTCTTGCGCTCGTCCTGCTCGCCGGGACCGGATTGCTGATCAAGAGCTTCGCGCGCTTGCGCTGGGTGGATCCCGGGTTCGACCCGGCGCGCGTCATCGCGATCAACGTCCAGTTGCCGGTAACCCGGTACGCGGAAATCCCCAAACAGATCCAGTTCCGCCGCGCACTGCTCGACCGGCTGAACTCATTACCGCGAACTCAAGCAGCGATGGTTGGCGACGTCCCGCTGAATGGCAGCGAAGTGACTCACAGTCTCGGCTTCGATGGCCGGCCGCCCGTTGCGGAAGGCGATGAGCCGGAAGTCGACAGCTTCTGCGTGATGGGTGATTATTTCCGGCTGATGCGGATTCCGCTTCGCACCGGCCGCACATTCACGCCGGAGGACCGCGAGGATCATCCGCTCGTCGCCGTGATCAATGAGGCGCTGGCGCGTAAGTTCTACGCAGGACAGAATCCCATCGGACAGCGGATTCACTGGGCTCGCGAAACGGGCCCGCCGCGTTGGATGACCATCATCGGCATCGTGGGCGACGTGAAACAATACTCACTCGCCGAACCGGCGTATCCCGCAGTGTTCACGCCGTTCGCGCAGACGAATGAAGCCTGGCGCCGCTGGATGTCCGTCGTGGTGCGCATGCCGGATTCCTCGGGGAGCATGATTCCCGCGATCAAGGGCGAGATATGGACGCTGGACAGTCAGATCCCGCTCAACCGCATTCAGAGCATGGAAGAACTCCTGGGACTTTCGCTCGCGGAGCGGCAGTTCAACATGGCTTTGCTCGGCTTGTTTGCGGGACTCGCAGTGATCCTTGTTGCGGTGGGCATCTACGGTGTCATTTCGTATAGCGTGAGCCAGCGCACGCACGAGATCGGCATCCGCATCGCCGTGGGCGCGCGGCGTATCGACGTGCTGAAACTCGTGATCGGACAGGGCCTTCGCATGGCAATCGTGGGAACCGCGGCCGGGATCCTCGGAGCCGTAGCGCTGACGCGCCTGATGACGAAGCTCCTTTTCGGCGTTACGCCGAACGATCCGGCCACGTTCTCGGCAGTGGTTCTGCTGATGCTTGCCGTAGTCTTGTTGGCGTGCCTGCTTCCAGCGCGGCGCGCCATGCGCGTCGATCCGGTGATCGCACTGCGCCACGAATGAGAGCGAAGATTTAGAGGCCGGCGAGCAGATGGCCGAGTTTGTCGCGCTTGGTGAGCAGATACGCTTGCGAATGCGCGCTGGTCGGCGGCCGGCAAGGAACGCGTTTCACCACGCGAATCCCCGATTTTTCGAGCTGGCGCACCTTGTCGGGATTATTCGACAGCAACCGCACGGCGCGGACGCCCAGCGCCTTTAGCGCGTCGGCGGCAAACTCGTAATCGCGCGTGTCCGCCGCGAATCCCAAACGCCGATTCGCCTCCACGGTATCCAATCCCGCATCCTGCAGCTCATACGCCCTGATCTTGTTGATCAAGCCGATCCCGCGGCCCTCCTGAGGAAGATAGAGCACGATTCCCGCGGGTTCCTTGGCGATTTTGCGGAGCGAAAACTCGAGTTGCGCACGGCAATCGCAGCGCTCCGATCCGAAGACGTCGCCCGTAAGGCATTGCGAGTGGACGCGCACCAGGGGCGCCTTCGCGCGCCGTGTCTCGCCTCTCCCGCCCAAATCCCCGTGGACGATCGCAATTCCTTCGTCCGCGGCCCGCGCGCCTCGAATCGCAAAGATTCCGAACGCGCCGAACGACGTCGGAAGATCGGCTCGCGCAACAACCCGCGCCTTCGGTATGGCTCGTCTCTTCATGGAACCGCGCATTATAGCAGGCTGCCTTGGCGCTTTTGCCTGGCGGCCGGACCGGCGCGCGACGGAACGCCGTCCCATCGCTTTACATCCCCTTCCGCTTTGGCTAAGTTAGCGCCAGAGCGCCTTTCTTCGGGCACTCGAAGATATGAGCACTTTTCCGAGTCTGAAGGATTTCCTTCTGACGCTGCTCTTGAAAGTGTGCTGGGCGGCGGCGCTGGCGGCGCTCCTCGTTCGCTTCAAGTCCTTTCGGAAGCTGCTGTTCACGGAGAACCGCGACTCCGACCAGAAAGTGATGCTCCTGCTGTTCCTGACGCCGCCTCTGGCTCTCGGCGTGATTCTTCGTATCGTCGGCGGATATCACTTTTTCGATTTGATGCTGGAGGGATCGTTCTTGATGGGGCTGGTCGGCGGGCGGATGGTGGGCCTGCTCGGCGGATCGATGATCAGCCTGCCCGCCTTCGGAATGCACGAATGGCTTTCGAGCCCGGTCGCCGCGCTCGTCGGCTTGCTCGCGGGCGTCATCCGTGACGCCATACCCGAGAAGGAAGACATCTGGCGCTTCGGGCCATTTCTCTTTCTAAACATTCCGCAGTCGCTGTGGAAGCTCGTTCGCTACGGGCAGGGCAACTGGGCCATGCTGCCGCTTTTCGCGTGCGCCGCATTCGAATCGGGGCGCATCCTGCTGGTCACCGCGCTCCGCGCACATCCCACGTGGCTTATGGCGGAGTACCCGCCGAATCCCGGTCTGCTTGTTCTGGTGGTATTCACTTCGGTCATCTGCGTCGGCCTCCCGATCAAGATATGGAACAACACGCGCACCGAAATGAACCTCGAGCAGAACCAGCAAATGCTGCTGAAGGCGCGCATGGACGCCCTTACGAGCCAGATTAATCCTCATTTTCTCTTCAATACGCTGAATACCGTTTCTTCACTGATCCGGATCGACCAGGATCTGGCTCGCGGGGTCGTGCTGCGTCTGTCGAAGATTCTGCGGAGCCTGCTTCGCAAGCACGAGACATTCGTGGCCCTCCGCGAAGAGCTGGACTTC
>Ga0209167_10001561_pt1 | contig 13288 bp, 12 predicted proteins | sample Coa_R1_9_FD_187154 | JGI IMG/M metagenome (GOLD analysis project Ga0209167, IMG submission 187154) | Surface soil microbial communities from Centralia Pennsylvania, which are recovering from an underground coalmine fire - Coalmine... | ecosystem: Environmental > Terrestrial > Soil >... | reverse complement strand
TACCTCGACAACGATATTCGACGGGATGTCGTATTTGCTGTAGCGTACCAGCAATTCCAGAATCATTGGCGCGTCCATCCCACCGGCAGCCGCATTCCAGAGAGAAAGCGGCGAGAGTCGATAGGTATGGATATGTTCAGGCGACTTTTCTAATTCCGCGAACTGGGCCAGCGCATCACGGGCTTCAGCATGCAGTGGGTGATCGACTTCCAGCAAAATGGTGCGATCACTTTGGACAATCAATGGGTTGTTTGGATTCATCTCCCCTACACTCCAGGCATTTCCGCCCATGTCTTGATATATTTCATGATAGTGGTGAGAGCGGCTTCTTCATAATCACGCATCAGGTGACGCGCCCCAACAATCACTTTAATACCCTTTGGGCCTTTAAGTTGCTCAACAAATGGTTCAAGCTTGAACAGGGGACAAATTTCATCAAATTCGCCCGTCACAAAGAGTTTGGGGCGCTCAAACGCTCTGGGTAACCCATTGGCTGCGCGATACAATGGCAGGCTGATCGCCACGATGGTTCGAATACGCGCATCAAAAGGTGCGTACAGCAGCGCTATATACGCGCCGAACCCATGTCCCACTATACAGACTTTGGATGCATCCGCGCCCGGTTGCGCCAGCGCGTAGTCGACGGCTCCGGCGAGGTCGAGCGGTTCCAACCGCCCATCGCTTTGTTGCCCCTGGCTTTTACCCACGCCTCGAAAGTTGAAACGAAGCGCGATCATGCCCGCTTCGGCAATCCGCCGCGCCAGTAAGACAGTCAAAGTCTCGTGCATGTCACTGCTGGCGGGCTGTGGATGGCAGAGAATCACTACCGGAGCATGTTTTTCCACGCCCGGCAAATGCGCAAATCCTTCCATAAGAAAGGAGGGTTGCCCGCGACTTGGAAACATGACCGGTTGTTCAGTAGTTGTTGGTGCTGATGACATTGTCCACGCCTGTTTCTAGTGACCTGTTTGTCTATTACCCTGTCATCTTATCGCAGTCCTGACCTTGCGTCAACTATGCAATTCCGGCAGAACTCCTGTCATTTTTAGTTTTCAGCCACATATACCCTTTGCAGATGCGTCTAAGAATGTTATACTGATTAGTGGTAATGTGTAACATCAGCATTTATGCGTAATAAAAATGAGTTATATGTATATATATCTGTGTGAGGGTGGTACTTTCGCTATTTTTCGCTGGCTATAACCCTCTCACAGTGAGTTTCTGTCTATGCGTAATCCTTCGGGGGAAGGATTTCGATGGACTTCTTGCTGATAGTGCGTTTGGACGTGTGTGGAGTGTCGTGGGGCAATGCGGCAATCATAATCCCCGCACCATCGAGGCGAGCAATCGCTGGGATTTGATTGGAAAGAACATATCACATTGTTCTTTCCGCCGTACTTTAGTTGTAGTCACAAACAGTTGTGGGGTGAATGGCTCACAGGCATGCTGGAGAGGTGAGCCAATATCTCTACAAATTAAGAGGCAGGAGTGTTTATGGCCAACATTTTAGTCGTCGAGGACGAACGAGTAATTGCAAAATTACTGAAGGAAACACTACAGATCGAGGGGTATCAAGTTGTTACCGTCCTTAACGGCGAAGATGCTGTACAATATGCCTTACGAGAAACGCCACACCTGATTGTCCTCGATTTAATGCTTCCCGGCATTGATGGTTACGAAGTTGCTTGCCGCCTGCGCAGTCACCCGAAAACCATGCATATCCCCATCATCGCCCTGAGTTCCTTTGACGGACTCTCGGATAAAGTGCGCGCTTTTGAGATTGGGGTTGATGACTATATCACCAAACCATTTCTGACCGATGAGTTACTGGCTCGTATCCGCACGCAGATTCGTCGCGTCCAGCAAAACTATCTTTCCCCCTTGATTGGCCTCCCCGGCGGTTTGCAGGTGGAGTTGGCTATCAAGCATAAGCTCAATAGCCTGGAACCGTGGAGTATCCTTTATCTCGATCTGGATAATTTCAAAGCATTCAATGATGTCTATGGGTTCTTAACAGGCAACGACATCATTCGCCTGGTTGGGCGTATCTGTCAACGAGTGGTGCGTGAATATGGTAATCCCGATGATTTTGTCGGGCATATCGGCGGCGACGATTTTGTGGTGGTGACGACCCCTGACTGCTCGAATTTGCTTTGCCAGCAGATTAGCGAAAACTATAAAGAAGAAAGCGCAACTTTTTATCGCTTTGAAGACCTCAGGCGTGGCTCGATCAGCGGCGTAGACCGCAAGGGTCGTCCCTATCAGTTCCCCCTGGTCTCCTTGTCTATTGGGGTAGTCAATAATCATGTGCGTCGTCCGCAAAGTATTCGAGAAGTCAGCTACCTGGCAGCAGAGGCGAAGTATTATGCCAAGCAATCCACCGGCAACGTATTTCATATTTCCCCTCGTCGCGACATGCTTAGCCAGGAAAATGTTTACGCTCCACTTTAAGCGCATTAACCTCGTCAGGGTGGGGCGACCCTTGTGGTGTGGTCGCCCTGGTAAGTATCACATAGGAGTAAACTACTACGACTCAGGACGAAAAACACCCGGAATATATCTTGAGCGCCGAGGCGGATGAGGCGCGGCGAGCAGCCGAAAAAGAAAATGCCAGGCGTGTCATGCGGGAAAGCGGACTGGCTGAGATGCTCAGAACCCTGAACACCAACGCCTTGAAGGGACGTGGTACTTTTCACGAGTATGATACGATGGTGCTTCTGCGCTGGGGCACCAGTTATACTCGTCGTCACCTCTGGATCGAAATCAAAGGCAATACCATTCGCTTCCGGCTCTCGCCTCATCGCCAGTGCAGCGCGCCTGTCCCACTTTGTGACGGCGAATATCACACCTTCACCAGCGACATGTGGGCCAATCGCGCCCTGCTGCTCAATGAACTGAATAAATACTATGCCAGGCCGGTCGCTGAAACATCTTCGGACTAATCCTGCTACGTTTGAGGTTCGAGCGTAAGGATGCGCTCCATACTCACTTGATTGAGAAATCCTCTGAATGCCTTATAGTTCTGGTCACTGTAAAACTCTTTTTGTTGTGTTTCACCTGGCCAACTTAAAAGGTTTAAGAAGGTAGAGCCGGGTGTGCTTTCCTGCCCTGAGGTCATGCCATTGCCAGGGTGAGTCACAGAGTCTACATTCTTGCCTCGCGTCAAGAACGCGAACGCCAGTGTCGGTTGCATAGCCTGGCGCTGCAGGCTCTCGATCCAGGCTCGTTGAACACGCTCGGCCTGGTCTGGTCGCACGGTGGCCAGGTGCATTGCTGCTATGGTTGGCTGCGCGGATGGGCGGCTATAGCCCCAGAGGTAATGCATCTGCCATTGCTCAGGCGCGGTTGTGAGGAGTTCGCTGCTTGAATTGAGCAAGAGTTCTCCGGGGTTATGGCGTTCCTGCGCCTTTTGCCAGAATTCTTCATCTTCCCACGAGGTGAGCATAAGATAACAGGCGTCGCCACCTCTGCCTGCATATAAACGCGCATTGATCATGCCAGGCGCATTCTTCACGGTATCTACGACCAGCCGCACTCGTGTCAGGGCCTCATCGTTGAGTCCTCTAGTAGTGTGCGCCAGCGTTGCGACCAGTAGTTCCATATTGCATTTTCACCTGCTATCTTTTAATCACCGCACATGCGGCATGACTTCGTTGGCAAACTTCTCGATCTGCTCCATTCTATCAGGCCAGCGCGGCGCCATGAATTGAAGAGCCAGGTGTTCGACGCCGCTATCCCGGTATGTCCTGATCGCCTCCACCAATTGCTCGGGAGAGCCGCGTAAGTATCGCTCATCCTGTGGCACAGGCTGCCGCGTCAGTTCAACTGGCCGGCAGCAGGTCAGCTTAATGTATTGTGGATCGCGCCCGGCCTGCTCAGCCAGGCGCAGCACATTGTCATATCCGGCCCGCAATTCGGTGGGAGTAATCTCCACATAGTATGGAAACCATGCGTCGCCATACTTCGCCGTGCGTTTCTGCGCCGCGCTGCCCTCTCCGCCGATCCAGATAGGTATGCGCGGCTGCTGTATGGGTTTGGGATAGAAGGCCAGGTCACGCAGGTGATAATAGCGGCCTTCGAAGGTGGTGTGTTCTTCTGTCCAGAGGCGAGCAACGACTTCCAGTTGCTCGTCGGTGATGCGACCGCGCTCCTTGAATGGCACACCCAGGGCTGCGAACTCCTCCTCCATCCAGCCCACGCCCACGCCCATAATCAGGCGGCCTCGTGAAAGCTGCTCGATGGATGCCGCCACACGAGCCCAGTACAATGGGTGACGATAGGGCAGTACCAGCACGCTGATGCCGAGCGTGATCTTCTCGGTGCAGCCTGCCAGAAAAGCCAGGCAGGTGAATGAATCCAGAAAAGGCCGGTCGGGAGGAACGATGAACTCGTGATTTTCACTATAAGGATATGATGTGTCGATCTTCCAGGGCGTTACGACGCGGTCAGCCGACCAGATGGCATCGAAGCCCTGCGCCTCCGCGCTGCGCGCCGCCGCTATCAACGTATCCGGCCCGCTGGCGCGGCCTGAAATCGGCAAAAATACCCCAAGTTTCATCGTTCCCCTTCCCGTAGTATCCTTCTTCTTGACTCGTATAGGGGCGACCCTTGCGGTCGCCCTGGAACTCGGTTTCCGTCACCCGACAATTTGCAGGCTGCCATCATCCTGCACGCTCACAATTACCGGCGATACCTGCGTACTCGTCACCAGGATGCCTGCTGTTTCGTGCAGCCGAATGGGGCTGCTGACGCCCGCGAAGCGCTCTTTGCTGATGAGCTGCACCAGTTCGGCTCGTGTTGGCAGGGCAATTGTCGCCGTTTTTGTTGTCTGGGTCGGAACCATCGCTCGCGCCACCAGCTCAACGCCATCGGCGAAAAGCAATCCGCCTTGGTCCAGGATTGCCGCGCCGCTGCAATGCGTGCCGGGCGCGGCGAATGAAGTGCAGAAGCTGGCGTAGAACTGTTTGGGCCACTCGTTATTATCCGGCGGGCGCACGGCGGAGATCAGCGAAACGTAGATGCGCGGCAGCGTTAGCTGATGCTGTCTTGCCCATTGCACCAGTTCCTGCAGCGCGGTAGGATGCACAAATTCGCCGCCGATCATCAATATTGGTTGTTCGTTGGTGGGTAGCTGTGCGATGTCTTGCGCCAGGGTAATCACATCGTTGGTAAGCAGCGGCGCGAAGATCAAATCCGGGCGTGTTTTGGCCAGAAGCGCATCTTTTAAGCCATCCAGTAAATCTTGCGGCGAGGCTTGTGGTCGCCCGTTCGCATCCAACAGCCCGCTTGCGACTGCCGTTTCGCGCGCCACAATCTGCGCACCCCTGTACCTGCCGAAGTTGGAGGTGAAGCCGTCGGCAGACCCAACCGAAGATGGATTGCTGGGATCATAGAAAATGGCCACGTGATGCGCATGTAACTGATTATAGGCATAATTCGCCGCCAGCCAACTCTGGTTTGCGTCATCCGGCGAGAAGCGAATAAAAGCGAAGCCGGATGCGCAGTGTTGATAGAGCGATGTTTGCTGCAGGAGGCTGATAATAAATAAGCCGGTCGCAGTCGGTGCAATCAATGGTACGCCAGCCCTGCACAGCGCGGGTAATACTAACTCGACCAGGCTGCTCGGCGCGAGCCCCAGCACGCCTAATAGAGGAAGCGGGCTGCCAGCGAGCAGGCCAAATTGCTTCAGATTGGGAGACGCGGCCAATGACACGATGTCGTTGGCGATTTGCAGCGCGCCCTGTTCGACGCCCGTTGTATTCGCCAGGATGAGGTAGAGCAGAGGTGTATCCGGCGTTTGCATGGCGATATCGTTGTATTCCTGCTGCGCGATATATGCCCCGATGAGTTCCTGCGTGTAGGCGGCATAGAGGATATGGCGGTCGGTGCCACCCTGTGGATCAGCAATGCCGGGGCCGCTATCAAAGGCCACGACAAGCGCCCCGTAAGAACGACCAGACTGGCGGACCTGTAAATCCTCGTGATAGATGGCAGCTTCAGCGCCGTTGCAGCCGGTGGTATCCGTGCTTACTACGCTGGCAGCCGTTGCCAGCAAGGTCCCGGCCTTTGTGAGATTTTGCGCCTGCAGCGCCTGGGCTGCTGCCCGCTTATCCTGGTAGCTGCTGGCATTACAGGCATCGAATACTTTCAGGCCGTCGCTTAAACCAATTCCGTCGGGTGTTGGGATAATGACCTTATGAATAGGAGCATGATAATAGCGTGCATCGTCCCAATGGATGGCAACGAAGACACTCAGCGTGGAGACGAGGAGTAAAAGAATCAGCGTGCCATAAGCAAGCGCCATGGGCGACATGGGAACCTGGCCGCCCCGGAAGAAGCCCGTCACTTCCCAACCAATCGCGCTGAATGGATCGCGCACCTTGCGCCGCCTGTATTTGCGGCTGGCTTTTGCCTCCTGGCGGAAAAGATCGAGCAGCACCAGGCATCCGGATTCGCAGGTCTCCAGGTGGGCCTGCACTTCGGGATAGAGTGCTGCCACATTCTCACCGCTATCCATCGCTTCCGCGTACTCTTTCAGTCGCTTGCGGCATTGCGCGCAATCGAGCGGCCCTTCAATTACTGCCGGAAGAGTTTGTGGCGCGGGCGTCTTTGGAGGTGTTAGCGGTGTGATGGTGGGCGCTGCTGGTCTGGGCGTTGCGGCAACCGGCTCCGCTGCCTTTTGCGCAGTAGTTGGCGCGTTAAATTCCACGCGGGCTGCCGCCAGGGTAGCAATTTCTGTCGATGGTGAAGTCGGCGGAGCAGCCTCTTTGTATGGGGCTGGCGCATATGCCTCAAACGCTGAATCAGGTTCTATCGCGCGGCGTGGCCTCTTTTTCTTGCGCGGCGGACTGATGTAAGGTGGGGAAGAGAGACAGCGCACGCAGCTTACTAAATGCTGCTGCGCAGCCTCTACTGCTTCTTCGGGTACAGCATCGGGGTCCATGTCGCGTTCGACAAGCACAGAAATGGCGAAAGCGCACGCTGGCGGCAAATGTTCGTCGATTGCCATCAGCATCCTCCATACATACAACGATGACTATTCACGAGCAAAGGAGCGCAAGGCATAGGTGATCTGCTCTTCCAGCGTCATAGGTCGATCTTGAGGAATCCTTGAAAGCGCGGCCTGCGCTTCCGCAGCGGAGTATCCCAGACCCATCAAGGCTTCCAATACTTCGGATTGCAATTTCCCCGATGGCGTCAGTGATGCCGCGCCTCCCATAGCGGCCAGCGCCGGAAGTTTCCCCTTCAGCTCGAACACTAACTTGCCTGCAAGCTTTTTGCCAACCCCCGGAGCCAGCGATAAGCGGGTAATATCTTCGTCCGCGACGGCCTTGTAAAACGTGCGCGCGTCCATCGTGGAGAGCAGCGCTAAAGCAATCTTTGGCCCAACCCCGCTGATCGTTATAAGCTGTTCGAAGGCGTCTCGTTCCTCTTCACTCGCAAAGCCATAGAGGGCCATGCCATCCTCGCGCACCTGAAAATGCGTGTGTAGCGTGACTTCCGCGCCCACATCGCCCAGGTGGCTCAAAGTAGAAGAGGGGGTGAAAATACGCAAGCTAAAGCCGCCAACACGAATAACTGCGTGATCTGCTCGCCGCGCTTCAAGTACGCCGTGAATGCTGGCAATCATGATTCTGCCTTCCCTCTTCTATAGATTAACATCTGGCACGAAAATTCGCATCAAATTAGGAGATTTGGATGCACGCCAATGATAATAGATGTAATCGGTATTGGGTGTCAATGGGTTGCCTGATATGATAGAACAAAGTATAATCGCCAATGGGGTTCGATGCCAGTCAATAACTTTGTGTGAAAAGGTATGTAATCGCGTTTATGAAAAAAGATAGTTCGACAGCGTTAGAGCGTGAGGATTCCGCTGAAGTGGCTCCCATCAGGCATCCCATCTTTCAACTTGTGCGGCCTGCACTAGTAGTCGGCTGTCTCTATATCCTCTTGATCGGCCTGGATTTTCTCATAAACCACCACCACCCTATTTATTATGTCCATATTGGTCCGAGATTCGTGTATCACGATCCACATGCTCTAGCCGGTTACGATGGCCAGTTCTACTACCAGATAGCTCGCGACCCGCTTCATGCTGCCCCATTCATAGATAAACCTGCCTATCGCTACCAGCGCATTGTCTATCCCCTACTGGTTGCTGCCCTGAGCTTTGGACAGGCGAGGCTCATTCCCTATATGCTCTTGCTGGTCAGTTTCGTCTCTATCGTGCTCGGCACCGAATTGTTTGCGCGTTTGCTCATTAAAAAGAACCTGTCCCCCTGGTATAGCCTCGCCTTTGGCCTCTACTTTGGGCAGGCCGCCGCCTTTCTGTTCGATTTAACCGAGCCGCTGACGTATTTGCTCGTCTGCCTGGGGCTTTTCCTGCTGTTCCAGAAACGTCCCACTTTCGCGGCGATTATTTGGGGCCTGGCAGTGCTCTCACGCGAGACCGCTATCCTGTTTCCCCTGGGCTACATCCTCATGTATCTTTATCAGAAGCGCTGGCAAGACGCGTTGCGTTTTTTTCTCCTGTCTATCGTTCCTACCGTCGTCTGGTACTTTATCGTCGGACTGCTCTTCCATACTAATGGACTTTCTGGCGCGCCGCCTTTTGAACGGATACCATTTCAGGGGCTCTTTTACTTCTACAACGATCAGCGTTTGTTCTGGCCGCTCGTCCTTCTCATGTTAATTCCCACCCTGTTGAGCATTTTTCTCGCGCTTAAAGAGGTCTTTCAACATCATTGGAAGAACGTATCCTGGCTGATCTGGCTGCTCAACCTGGTCCTGGTTACCAATATGTCGCGCCTCACATATGCGGGACTTGTCTCAGCCGGACGCCTCTCTATTGGCCTGGTGCTGGCAATGCTCTTGCATGGGCTGTATACCAGAAACAAGACGATCCTCCGGGTCAGCCAGGTCTATGCTCTGACTTTTCTGTTCTATGCCATCAGTATCCTCTTTATAGCCCCGGTTTGATAATTTTGAGCGGCAAAACGACTTGACTACTTTTACGGGAATGTCTTAAATAGGTCACGCAGATCGGTGGCATTAGCTGCGTCGCCCAGAAGGGGAGTCACCCCAAAAATCTCCTCTAATGTGCGTAGTGTTGAGCTATGGGTATAGTGAATCGTGTTCGAGTAGCCGCCCCCTTTCGCGTCATGAGAAAGCACGATCATCCCGATAGGACCATCCCCACCACTCTCGCCCTCATCCCAGGTGATGAAGACGATACCGTCGTTCTTGTATGCCTGCGAATTGAGAATGGTCGGGAGGTTCTGTGCAAGCCAGGTATCACCTTGTTTTACCGAATCGTTGAGAGGCGCACAGGTGTTGTGCATGTCATCGCATAGGTTCGGCGTGATGAAGTTGTAGCGTCCCTGGGTATTCTGCTGCAGGTCGGGGGCCAACTCGCTGTAAGGTCGAATATGCGCAATGCAATAGGGTGATTGCGGATCGCCGTTGTTCGTGACATCGTCGAAGAAGACCATCGGATCGTGTTTCGGGGCGTATAAACCATTGATAGTAAGCGGGCACACCGTGCCGCTAATGCCTTCTTGATACGACTTCCAGGAGATATGGGCATTGTTCAGGAGGGTGACAAGATGCTGTGTCGTGCTCTGGTGAGCGGCGTTCGGAATAGCGTCCTCGCTGACGCCAAAATTTGTTCCGGCCTCAAGCCACAAATAGTTCGGTTCGCTTGGGTGAATACCTGGCGGGTTGAAATACTGTTCAGCATATGATGCCATTGGCAGGAGCGTATTGTTGATGTAGGGTGCAGAAGGACTACCCTTGATATCCGACCAGTTGTGATTCTCCATCACAATCAGGAAGACGGTTTTATTGCTTGCCTCGGTCGTAGGAGTAGCGACCGGAGCTGTAACATTGACCTGGGAGGTAGCTGTAGCGGGAGGGTTCACCACTGTCTGCTGCGCTGTCCTGGCAGAGAAGAGTATCACACTTCCCACAATAACGATGATTACCAACCCGATGAGCACAATCAGCCATCGAGGAATTGATCGCGGCATTAATCCACCTCTATAAAACTAGGCGAACAGCACTAAGGTACAGGGACCGGTGAATATCATACTGTCCTGAAATGAAAAATGGATGAAAGGATTAAGGATTAGAACTTATAGGCTATAATGTTGCGCTTTATTTGCTTACTGATGTCCAGGCGATGTTATTAACATCTTATGTAACCGTCCTCATTTATAGAGATAGGAATGAGATATTCCAGCAGAAGCTGCCTCATCTAATTGAGTAAAACAAAGAAGGACGTGTAAAGAAAATGTCTATAACGCAGAGTAACAGCCGGAAAAAGAGGTTCCCTCACAATCGTTCTCTCTTTATTTTTGGCAGCGTTTTGCTAGTTTGCCTGGTGGGCGGAAGTGCATTTTTTGCTCTCGCGCACTCCAACGCTGGAATTCCTACTCCATCCACTAAACCGGGCGCCGTGAAAGCAACGCAGGCTCTAAAACCAACTGCTACCACTCAGAGCAAGAGTGCAAAGCCCAATCCAGATTTTAGCTTTACAGCTGCCGGTGATTATGGACAAACGAGCTATACCACAGCAAATCTGAACTATATTGCGCGGTCTGGAGTGAAATTTCACCTGGGGCTGGGAGACTTCGACTATGATCCGAACACCTCTGCAGATGCCTGGAGCGCGTATGCGAAAAGTCATCTTCCACCCAACTTCCCCTTTGAGATTGTTGCCGGGGGCCATGATATTCAAATTGACACGCTGGCGGCAGACTTCCCGGACCGCATCGGCAACATCTCAGGAACCTATGCCAAGGAATACTCATTTGATTATCCTCCAGGCGCTCCATTAGCCCGCTTCATCATTATTACGCCAAGTCAGATACTGCCTGGATATGACTATGGTATCGGAAGCGTTCACTACAACTGGGTAGCTCAAAAGATCGATGAAGCACGAGCAGCACACATCGAGTGGGTGATCGTGGCGATGCACCAATTTTGCTTCGTTATCGACAGTACCTCCTGTGCGAACCAGGATTTGCTGGATATGCTGATTAACAAGAAAGTCGATTTGATTCTGCAAGCGCAAAAGCACACCTATCAGGCCAGTAAACAGTTATCCCTCAATAATACAACCTGCCCAACACTGCCCATCACGAGCTACAATCCCAATTGTGTCGTCAACGCGACGAAAAGCTTAATTAAAGGTGCGGGTTCGGTGATCGTCGTTACGGGCACAGGAGGCACAGTTCCCTTGCTTCCCATCGACAGCTCTGACCCGAAGATAAACTACTTTAGAAGCTGGATGGGTGCCAATGTGAATCAGACGTTCGGCGTATCTCAATTTACTGTAACAATGTCCCAAATAACTATGAAGTTTGTTCCCCTTTCGGGAGGAAATTTTACGGATAACTTCACTATAGAGAGTGTATCCCAGAGTATAGCTCATCCCTGACTTCTGTGATGCTATAAGGCCAGATAATTGCGCTATCCGCTGACGAGCGAGTTCGCGCGCAGCAAAGGCGAGGTGTGCAGATGGCAGATAGCGACGGCTGCTGCATCCGCGGCATCGTCCGGGCGAGGAACGGCTTTCAGCTTGAGTAGGATGCGCACCATCTCGCCAACCTGCTCTTTCTTCGCGCTGCCATAGCCGCTCACTGCCTGCTTGACCTGCATGGGCGTATATTCTGCTATCGAGAGTCCGCCGTTTGCCAGCGCCAGCATAGCTACGCCGCGCGCCTGGCCGACCGTTAAGGCGGTGCGCGCATTTTTGGCAAAGAACAACTCTTCCATCGCTGCTTCATTGGGGCGATAGGTGGCTATGATCTCACACAGGCGCTCATATATCTGCTGCAATCGCTGCGGGTGCGGCATGCTCGCGGATGTCGTGATAACATCGCAGGCGATCATGCTCAGCTCGCTGCCCTGCGCAGCCACGACCGCGTACCCGACGATGGCTGTGCCAGGGTCGATACCCAGGGCAACGCGTATGCCGGGTCTTGTTGCGTGCTGGTCGCCCTGGTCAGGCAGCATATTCAATCATCCTATTCCTGATACGAAGTGGCAAATTCTTCAGGGAAGTCTGCGTTGGTATACACGTTTTGCACGTCATCCAGATCTTCAAATTTCTCTACCAGGCGCATGATCTGGTGCGCCACCTTCTCTTCGTTCAATTCTACCTTCGTCTTGGGAATCATGGTGCTTTCAGCCTTCATGACCTTGTACTTTTTAGCTTCCAGCGCCTGGCGCATCTTCTCAAGATCGGATGGGTCGGTGTAAATAGTGATGGTCTCATCGTCCGGTCCAACGGGGTCAACATCATCTGCGCCCATATCGATGGCTTCGAGCGACAACTCGTCGGGATCGTGCCCCTTGAGTTCTACTTCAACTACACCTTTGGCCTCGAACAGCCAGTCAACGCAGCCATTTTCACCCATGTTCCCGCCGTTGCGGTTAAAGGCGTTGCGTACCTCGGCGACGGTGCGGTTGCGGTTCTCGGTCAGGGTCTGCACCAGCATGGCAGTCCCGCCTGGCCCATACCCCTCGTAGGTGATCTCCTCCAACTGTGAGCCTTCACCTCCGCCCATAGCGCGCTTGATGGTGCGCTCGATGTTATCCATTGGCATATTCGCATCGCGCGCGCGCTGCACTGCCATACGCAGGCGGAAGTTCGTGTTGGTATCGCCGCCGCCGCCTTCGCGCACTGCAACCACGATTTCACGCCCCAGGCGGGTGAAGAGTTGTCCTCTTCGCGCGTCGTTCACCCCTTTGGAACGACGAATTTGCGCCCATTTAGAATGACCTGACATATTTTTACTCCTGTTTCATCTTCAGGCTGCACCCGTTACGAAAAATAGATTGGTACACACCATGTGTTTGTAAGTAATACTGTTAGTAGCATTTTAACATGTACCCCCGCTAACCGTCGAGGGGAATCATGACGGTGGGGTGGGCTTGTGAATTATCATGGCGATCCCTTGCGGTCGCTATGCAAAACTGGGCTTGCCCCAGCCATGTACGGCATCCGGTTAGTCTCTCTTCAACCACTCCTCGATAGCCTGGTTAACAGCCCCTGGTTGTTCGCGCATCACATAGTGTCCAGCGTCCGCGATAAGGCGCAATGTCGACCCTGCAATATGCTCGTGCAGGTACTGGCTGTATTTGATGGGCGTCAGGCGGTCCTCGGCTCCACAAATAATCAGCGTGGGGAGGTGGATTTCTTGCAGCCGCGCCATGCAATCAAAAACGTTGCAGGCCGCCAGGTCGCGATGAAGTATATATGACGCCGGCCTGGTCTGCT
>Ga0209167_10001559_pt1 | contig 13290 bp, 8 predicted proteins | sample Coa_R1_9_FD_187154 | JGI IMG/M metagenome (GOLD analysis project Ga0209167, IMG submission 187154) | Surface soil microbial communities from Centralia Pennsylvania, which are recovering from an underground coalmine fire - Coalmine... | ecosystem: Environmental > Terrestrial > Soil > Unclassified... | reverse complement strand
CGCCGCCCTGTATGACCACTTAGGTCCTGGAATATCACCTGGTCACGACACCCGGACGCCCCCGGTAGCCTCTTTCGTCGTGGTCGACCACATCCTCCTCGATGTCATCTCGGCGTTTCGCGAGTCCCTCGAAGGCGCCCTCCTCGAACAGCAGGCCGTCGAGGAGCGATTCCAAGTCGACGTCTTTTTGGGAGACGTTTCATTCGAGACCTCGTATTCGCTCCCCGGGGAGCAGCAGCCTCCTCGCGTCCGTGTCGACATCGGACTCGAGTGGCCAACGTGGAGCCAGAGCGCCTACCGGTCCTGGTCGATCGGTGAGCCGCCGTCCGAACAACCAGAAGTTGTCGTCGAAGTGACCCTCCGCCTCCAGCGTCTCGCCGTCGCGCCCGACCGCACCGCCGTCTTGTCGGTGCTCGGTAACACCGGGCCCTCGATAGCCGGCGAGCCGCTCTCGCGCGGTGGCGTCACGGTCGAACACGGTTACGACGACGACGAGGCAGCGCCATCGTTTGCGCTCGACATCACCTATCAAGGAGCGCTGAAGCTCACCGAGCCACTACTTGAAGAGCCGAACCGCCTCGACGACCAGCTGCGGCCCCTCGGAGGTTGGGTGGCGTCGGCGCTCGTTCGATTGGCCGACCTCGACCTGCCATTCCTGCCGACCGGTGGTCCGGGCGCCTCGGCGTAGCGATCAATCGCTCCTTTGCTACAGCAGCCCTTGGAATCTGGCGAGCTCGGCTAGCGAGGTTTCGGGGCGTGCGCCGAGATGACCGATCACCTCGCTGGCGGCGATCATTCCAAGGCGGGCCGCCGAGACCGGCTCGTGACCATGCGTGACTCCGAAGCAGAAGCCTGCCGCGAACAGATCGCCTGCGCCGGTGACGTCGACGACCCTTTCCACCTCGTGCGCCGGAAGGTCGACGATCCCGTCATCTGAGCCGACGGTTGCACCCTCGCCTCCCCTCGTGACGGCGACGACGAGCCCCGGGCGCCCGACTGAAAGGAGCGCCTGCTCCACGTCTTCGGCGCCGGTCAAGGCGAGTATCTCCGGCTCATTCGCAAAGACATAGTCGACGATCTCAGAGACGAGCCCTTCGATCACCCGACGGTGACGTTCGACGAGGAGCGCGTCAGCGAGTCCGAGAGCGATGCGCGTACTCGACGACCGCGCCGCTTCGAGGACACGAGCGACGAGCGCGGTGGCGTCCGGGAGGTCGAGCACGTATCCGTCGAAGTAGACGAGGTCTGCACCCGAGATGACACGAGGATCGATTCCCGCCGAGTCGAGCCGGCCGCCGACTCCGAGCGCCGTCGCCATCGTCCGCTCCGCGTCGGGGGTGACGATGACATAGCAGCGCCCAGTCGCTGCCTCGTCGCCGTCTGGGTCGAATGGAAAGCGTTGCAGCACGGCATGGACGCCGCATGCCTCGAGGTCAGTCGCATAGCGATCACCGAGGTCGTCGGTGGCGACCGCGCCGACGAACGCCGGAGTGCCGCCAAGCGAGGCGATCCCAACCGCGGTGTTCGTCACCGTTCCTCCAGGGACAAGTCGACCATCGCCGAGCACGGACTTGATGCGCTCGGTCGTGGCGATATCGACGAGCGTCATCGCCCCGGGCGCGAACCCGAGCGTCTCGAGGATCGCGATCTCGGCGTGGGCGAGATGGTCCATCAACGCGTTGCCGACGCAGACGACATCGAAGGTCTTACCGGGCGCGATGGCTGTATCTGGCACTTCGCTTGCGACCTTGTTCACGAGGCAACCATATAGGTGAGATAGTCGAGGTCGACGGAGTCCGGCGGGCGTCCTTGACTAGCCTGCACCTTTCGTGACGACTTCTGACGAGAACTCGATATATCGACTCCCACGGACGGCCAAGCCCTCGCGCTACGAGCTCGAGCTCGCACCCGACCTCGATTCACTCACCTTCAGCGGGTCAGAGCGGGTGGAGATCGAGCTCTCGACCGAGTCGAGCGAATTGTTGTTGAACGCTGACGAGCTCGAGATCTTCGATGCGACGATGCGGCCGGGTTGGTCGAGTCGGGATGAGTCCGGCGAGCCGATTCCGTTGACGGTCAGCCTCGACCCCAGAATCGAGCGGGTGCGGTTCGAAGCCCCTGCTCCGCTGCCGGTCGGCCGATACACGCTCGAGTGCAAGTTCAACGGGACGTTGAACGACACACTCACCGGTTTTTACCGAAGCACCTTCGTCGGCGACGACGGTACGGAGCACACCATCGCGACGACTGAATTCGAAGAGACCGACGCAAGAAAGGCCTTCCCGTGCTTTGACGAGCCGGACTTGAAAGCGGTTTTCAGCGTCACCCTCGTCGCCCCCGCCGGGACGATCGCCGTCTCGAACGGAAAAGAGATCTCACGCCAAGAGCTCGAAGGCGGCGCCCACCGCGTCCGATTCGCCGACACGATCGTGATGTCGACCTACATCCTCGCCTTCGTCGTCGGGCCGCTCGAAGCTACGCAGTGGGTCGAAGTGGCCGGGGTCCCTGTTCGCGTTGTTCACGTCCCCGGCAAGGGGCATTTGACCGCGACTGCGATCGAGATCGCCGCTCACGCCCTTCGCTACTTCAGCGACTACTTCGACATCGCCTACCCGGCAGAAAAACTCGACTTGGTCGCGATACCCGACTTCGCCTCCGGCGCGATGGAGAACCTCGGCTGCGTCATTTTCCGCGAGGCCGACTTGTTGACCGACCCCAACAACACCTCGCTTCCTGAGATCCTTCGTGTCGCCGAGGTCGTCGAGCACGAGCTCGCTCACATGTGGTTCGGCGACCTCGTCACGATGCGGTGGTGGAACGGAGCCTGGTTGAACGAGGCGTTCGCTACCTTCATGGCCCTCCTCTGCCAGTCCAATTTCCGCCCCGAGTGGCAAAGTTTCCTCGCCTTTGGACGGCTGCGGGCCGTCGGTCTCATCACCGACGGCTTGAGCACGACTCGTCCGATTGAGTATCCGGTCATCAGCCCTGACGACGCGGCGGCGATGTTCGATCCGCCGATCACCTATTACAAAGGTGGAAGCGTCCTTTGGATGGTTGAGCACTTCCTCGGCCACGATGGTTTCCGCAACGGTGTGCGCAGATACTTGAAGGCCCACGCCTACGGCAACACCGACACGAATGACCTCTGGGACGCGCTCGAAGCCGAGAACCCCGACGTGCCGGTGCGCGAGCTGATGGAGTCGTGGATCTTTCAAGGTGGCTATCCGCTGATCTCGGTTTCGTCCGAGGACACATCCGGCGTCGCCGAACTCCGCCAGTCGCCGTTTTCCTACCTCCCCAAGGCAGAGCTCGATCGGCGCGAGTCGAACATCGGGTCTCGTTGGCTCGTCCCGGTCCTCGCCGCATCCGTCGCGGACCGCTCGACCTCGACGAGAGTCGTTCTTCGCGATCCCGAGCGCATCGACGTTGGTTCGTCCCCAATCGTCGTCAACGCGGACGGCGCCGGCTTTTATCGCGTCCACTACGACGAAAAGCTGCTTTCCGAGCTCATCGGCAGCTTCTCTGTTCTCGAGCCCCTCGAACGACTCGATCTCATAAGCGACACCTGGGCCGCCGTGCAGTCCGGTTGGGCCGACGTCGGAGAGTTCTTCGATCTGGTCCGGCATCTCGGCGATGAAAGCGACCCACACATCTGGTCACTCGCCGTCGCTGGACTTCGGGGCATCGACCGGATCGCCCCTGAGATCGATCGACAGCCGATCGCCGATTTCACGCGCGGCGTATTGCGACCCGTACTCGACCGCATCGGCTTTGTTGGAGCCGGCTCCGACAACGACCAGGTCTCGTTCCTTCGCGGCGTCCTCATCGGAGCGCTCGGCACGCTCGCCGAAGACCATGATGTCGTGAGTCGAGCTCGCGAGCTGTTCGAGTCCGAACGAGAACCTGGAGGCGAGATCGAGGCGAACATCGCTCCCGCTATCTATGCGACCGTCGCTTCGCACGCGACTAGCGAGGAGTTCGACGCGATCCTCTATCGCTTCCGTCAGGCGAGCACCCCCTTGGAAGAGCGGCGCTACGAGCGGGCATTCGCCTACTTGCGCGACCTCGGTTTTGCCCACGAGGTGCACGAGCTGTGCCGGACCGAGATCCGATCGCAGGACGCTCCGTACCTGCTTGCGTTGATGATGCACCAGCGTTCTATTGGCCCGGCGACTTGGGAGTTCGTCGTCGAGCACTTCGACGAGCTCGAGCGGCGCTACCCGGCGAACTCGATCGACCGCATGCTCGAAGGGATCGCGTCCCTGGCCGATCTCGATGGCCGGGGTGAACCTCTCTTCGAGGACTCCGTGCGGACGTTCGTCGACCAAAAGATCACAGGTGCGCGTAGGCGTCCAGTCGATCAGAGCGTCGAACAGCTCGAGGTGAATCTCCGGCTCGCCCGCCGATTGCGAACTGGCCTCAGAGCGAGCGTCGCGTCGCACTGACCGCAGGCCGTGAACCTCGGACTCGCGGCGGCGACCTTCGCCATCGTCATCCCGGCTGAGCTGCCCGACAAAACGTTCCTTGCCTCGATCGTCCTTTCGGCTCGGCATCGACCGCTGCCGGTGTTCGCCGGAGTTGCCTCGGGGCTCGTCGTGCAAGCGGCGATCGCCGTCGTCGCTGGTCGACTGCTCGCTCTTGCCCCGCGTCGAATCGTCGACGCGGTGGTGGCGGCTGCCTTCTTCGGCGGCGCCGCCTATCTGTGGTTCGGAAAGGAAGAGAACGCCGAGCACGCCGGCGACGAGATCGCGGCGAGAGAAGAGGCGATAGTCGGCACAGAAGGAACCGTCCATGTTCGGCCTTCAACCGGCGCGCGCATCGCGGCGACGACTTTCTTCGTCGTCGTACTCGCCGAGTTCGGCGACTTGACCCAGGTGCTCCTCGCCAACCTGTCGGCGCGAACCCGCGACGCGACGAGCGTGTTCGTCGGAGCGGTGGCGGCTTTCCTTCTTACGAGTGCACTCGGCGTCGCTCTCGGCCGCACCATCACCCGCTTCGTCCCGCTGGCGCTCGTACGGAAGCTGTCCGCCGCGGTTCTCGTCGGGCTCGGCGTCTGGTCGGCGGTCGCCGCCGCTGGGGGCTGATGACGCTGCAAACGGGACCCGGCCGCTCAGAAGCGTTGCTTTCAATGGCGAGGGCGACGCCCGGGTTCTTTCCGATCGACGAGGCGCTAGCGCTCTACTCGGTCGCGCGACGAGCGGCGCGTTCGAGGCTTGGGCCGCTTGTCGAAATAGGCGGGTACCTCGGACGGTCGACGCTGTTCATCGCCGCCGCGCTGGCGGCAGAGGACCCCGGCACGGTCGTGTTCAGCGTCGACCACCACCACGGCTCAGAAGAGTTGCAAGCTGGCTGGCCGGATCACGACCCTTCGCTCGTCGACCCATCGACGGGGCGGATGGACACCTTGGCGCGCTTTCGCCGCGCGATCGAGCAGGCCGGTGCAGAAGACCTCGTCGTCTGCGTCGTCGCAGACTCGGCGCTCGTCGCGGCGAACTGGAACGGGCCGCTGGCGCTCGCCTTTGTCGACGGTGGGCACGGAGAAGCGGTCTGCTGGGCCGATTATCAAGGTTGGGCACGTCACGTTGCAGTTGGCGGGGTTCTCGCCTTCCACGACGTCTTTGTCGACCCGACGGCAGGCGGCCGCCCGCCGTTCGACTGCTACCGCGACGCCCTGTTGTCCGGTGAGTTCGTCGAGGACAATCAAGCAGGATGCGGCAGCTTTCGCGTCCTCGTACGGGTACGGTCAGCGCAGCGGAAAAAAAAGCGAAGCGGTCGGCCCGCCTGAGCAGACGTCGTTCGCGAGCACGACCGCGGCGGCCGAGTACGTCGAGCGTTCGCCCGGAGGGAACTCGGAGCGCTCGGGGTGGACAAGGCCGGTGAGATAAGCCCCACCGTCGTCCCGCAGTGCGTCGGCCCACGAAAGGAGCCGGCGTGCAGTTGTCTTCGAGCCGGCTCTGGCGTACGCGATCGCGCACTCGGCGGTTTCTGCTGCCGTCACCCAGCGGCCATCGCTGCGACAGCGCACGCCCTCGCCGAAAAGGATGAAATCGTCGGCGCGCTCGTCGAGCCTTTGCCTGGCTGCCACCGCGTCGATCACTCCGGCGAGGACCGGGTAATACCAATCCATCGCGAAGACGGATTTGTCGGCGAAGTCGGCTTCGTGTACCGAGATGCATCGGGCGAGTTTCTCGGCGGCCGACGACCAGGCGGGTCGGCGAACCCCGAGCGCCCGCGCCAGCACGACGCCAGAAGAAAAGCTTTGGAATATGGACGCGCTGGCCGCAAGAAGCGAGTCCGTTGCACAACGGCCGTCGTCCCCGATCGACCACGGGATCATCCCGTCGTGGCGCTGGACCCGACAGACGAAGTCGAGCGCCGCCTCGACGACTGAAAAGTAACCGCTGACGAAGTCGAGGTCGCTCGTCGATAACAAGAAGTGATTCACCCCGGTCGCGACATAAGCGACGGCATTCGTGTCGACGTGGCGCTCGAGCACGCTCCCGTCCGAGCCGTAGGCGGCGGGCCACGAACCATCGGCCCCCTGGTTCGACTCGAGCCACCAAAACGCTCGCTCAGCGGCAGCGCGTTCTCCCGCAACGGCAAGCGCCATGGTCGCCTCGACGTGGTTCCATGGGTCGGCGCGGCCACCTTCGACCCAGGGAATCAAACCATCACTCCGCTGGACGGCGAGAATCGAATCGACAGTGCCTTCCAAACCCAAACAGTCGGGGACGATGTCGAGCGCGGGCGTCGTCACGAAGCCTTTACCAGATAGATGACGAGGCTCTTTCCGATAAGCGGGTTCAAAAGGCTTTCGGTGAGCCGGGTGACGAGTGGTCGTCGCGTGATGTCCCAAATCAACATCCGGTGATAGGCGCGAACGAGCAGATGGTCGTCGCGGTCGACTCCGACGGCACACTTGAGCAGCCAATACGGCGAATGCAGCGCATGAGCGTGATGCGACGCGATCACTTTCAGCCCGGCGCGTGAACAGCGCGCGGCGAGCTCGCGACGGCGATAGATGCGGACATGACCTCCCTCGACCGAGTGATACGCCTCAGATAGAACCCAGTTGGCCCGCTCTGGACCGGCTCGTGGGACGCTCAGCGCGACAACGCCGTCCGGACGGAGGACTCTCGCAATCTCCCGCAGGGCACCTTCGTCATCGGTCAGATGCTCGAGCACCTCCGAGGCGATGACACGGTCGAAGCTCGCCGTCGCAAACGGCAGCTCGGTCATGTCGGCCACCGTCGCGCCCGAGCGCACCGTCTCTGTCAGTTCGCCCGCGTCGGTGATCGCCTCGATCATTTCCTTCACTGCTTCGACTTCTGAGCACTTCGCGTCGAGAGCAACAACGTCTGCTCCCTTTCTCAACGCGGCGAACGTGTGCCGTCCCGCTCCGCAACCGAGATCGAGCAGGCGCATGCCATGTGCGACGCGTGCTCGTCTGAAGTCGACGGTCAGCACGGCGCCGTCGCAAGGACCGTGCGGTACTGATCGATGGTCTCGCTGGCCACCCGCTCCCATGTGAACCGGCGGAGCGCACGGGCTCGGCCCGCCTCGCCGAGGCGCCGTGCCTGGGCGGGGTCCGACAGAAGCTCACGAAGCGCCGCCGCGAGCGAACCCGGGTCCGCCGGCGCCACGCTGATCGCCGCCTCGCCGCTTTTTCCGACGACTTCTGGAAGCGCGCCACCGGTTGTCGTCACGAGAGGAACCCCGCACGCCATCGCCTCGACGGCGGGAAGCGAGAAGCCCTCGTACAGCGAAGGAACAGCGGCGACTGACGCCTCGGCGTACCGCTCGACGAGACGATCGTCGGAGTCGCCACCGACGAATTCGACCGCCCCCGACAACCCGAAGCGCTCGATCGCTGCTGTGGCCGGTCCATCCGGCCGCGGTTGGCCGACGACGACGAGGTGGGCTTCGTCGAGTTCCGTGCGCAGTTTCGCCAGTGCCTCGAGGAGGAAGGCGAGACCCTTGAGCGGCACGTCGGCGCTAGAAGTCGTCATGATCCGACCGGGCACGCGTGCGACGCTCGGCCGTGGGCACCAGAGCGTGCCGTCGACGCCGAGAGGCACAACCGCGACCCGTTGCGGGTCGGCACCGATCTCGTCGATCACGTCTCTTTTCGCAAACTGCGAGACCGTGATCAACCGTTGGATCCTTCGTGCTACCCGGTGCTGCATCTCGGCGAACCCGTACCACCGCTTGATGACGAAAGAGCGGCGCAAATTCTCGGCATGAGCGAGGTCAACCGCCCGGTCGATCGACACCGGATGGTGAACCGATGCGACGACCGGCCAACCACGCTCGATCAACTTCAGGAGTCCGCGCCCGAGCCCGTGGTTGTCATGGATGATGTCGAAGTCGTCGCGGCGCGGTTCTATCTCTCTTTGCGCTCGATGAGAGAAGGTTCGTGGTTCACCGAAGCCCCCGCTCCACATCGTCCCAAGCTCGACAAGGTCGATGAACGATGCGATCTCCCGAAGACGTGGTGTGCGGAAGGCATCCTCGCGGCGATAGAGGTCGAGGCTCGGGACAGCTTCGAAACTCACCCCCGCGTCGAGCTCGGGATATGGCTGACCGGCGAACACGGTGACCTCGTGACCCGCAGCGACGAGTGCCCGCGAGAGGTGACGCGCATAGACCCCTTGACCGCCACAGCGCGGATTGCCCCGGTAGCACAAGAGCGCAACACGAAGCGAGGTGTCACTATCGATCAAGCGCCCGCGTTGACGACGAGGAGAGCCCACCATCGGCCAAAGCCTCGCCGTTCAACTCGCTGTCGGCAAGCGAAAAGAACGTCAGTGGTGCCCGAGGCCGAGTTGCACCGCCTTTACGGCAAGGAGAACGACTGCGACGACGAGATATCCCCGCATGATCACCATCGCATATGTCCGCCCTCTCGACCACACGGGACGCTCGAGGAGGGCAAGTGAAGGCATGCGCCAGTTCTCGCGCTCAGCGCGCGACGGACGCGGCTCGGTCGGTGCTTCGCGTTGTCCATGCAGCCGCCAGCCGAGGATGGCTGCGGCGACTCCACCGACGCCGAGGATCCCGCCCAACAGTCCCATGATCAAGCCGATGCTGAGATGCGGAAAAACAGTCGTCGCCATCAAGATGAGTGACAAGGCGAGGAGCACCGAGACGATGAGGCCGGCGATGATGTTCAACCACATGCGGTTGACCCACGGCCCAAGGACTTCTTTGTCGTTGCAGAGCAAGAGGAGAAAGACGGTGGCGCTCGGAAGGAGCACACCGGCGAGCGCTTGGACAGATGTGGTTATAAGGCCGAGAGGCGCGCGAGGAATGAGAACGATCCCCGCCGCGCACAGCACGAGGCCAGAGAACGTCGCGTAGAAGCTCTTCGCATCGCTCACGCGACGGTGAAGCGAGTGCTTCATCGAGAACATGTCTCCGAACGCGTACGCGGTCGAAAGTGTCACCGCCGCCGCGCCGATGATCGAGGCATTGAGCAGGACGAGCGCGAACAGCGTCCCCGCACTGTTGCCGAGATAACGCTCGAGTCCGTGAGCCACGCCGGCCGCGTTCGAGAAGTGACCCGCGAGTGGGGTGTGCTCGAAGGCGAACGCCGCCGTCGCAAGGATGAGGACCGCACCGACGACGGTGACGAAGGATCCGATCACCGTGTCGGCGCGCTCATAATTCACCCACCGAGGCGTGATGCGCTTGTCGACGATGTTCGACTGCTGGAAAAAGAGCTGCCATGGCGCGACCGTTGTTCCGACGATGGCGATGATGAGCAAGATCGCCGTCGAAGAGACCCCGCCCTGCACGCCTGGAACGAGGAGCCCGTGCACGATCGGCCCGACGTGCGGGTGAGAAAAGATGACGAGCGGGATGACGAGGAAATTCGCCCCGACGAAAAAGAGCATGAACCGCTCCCAACGCCTGAAGCTCCCAGAGACGGTCATCCCGACGAGCAAAACGGCCGCGATCGGCACCGAAACGTAAGGCGTCAGCCCGAAGTATCCGAGCGCCAGGCTCACCCCGATGAACTCGGTCACGATCGTCAAGAAGTTGAGGATGAAGAGGTCCCCGACCGAAAAGGCCCCCCAGAACCTCCCGAAGCGCTCGTTGATCAGCCGAGCGTGACCGACGCCGGTGACCGCCCCGAGGCGAACGACCATCTCTTGGTTGACGACGAGGACCGGAATGAGCAACGGCAGCACCCACAAAAGCGAGAGCCCGTAGTTCTGACCAGCTTGCGCGTAGGTAGCGACACCTCCGGCGTCGTTGTCACCGACCATGACGATGAGCCCGGGTCCCATGATGGCGAGCAGCGTGAGCAGGCGCGCGACGAAGGTCCGGCGCGCGCCGGTGTCTTCGACGCTGATCGTTCCGAGCGCACCTTCGATGTTGCCAATGTGCGCGGAGTCGAGAACGGCGGACGCGTCGCTTTGAAGCGCATGGTCTTTTGTGGTGGCCATGCCAGTCGACCTCCCGTCAGCTCGGACGAAGCGGACGTTGCTCGTGTCACGCGCACGCCCGTAGGAGGCCGGCCAAGTTCTCGGCCGCTAGCTCACCTCACCGAGGCGTACGCCGACGTCGTTCGGACGAACGTTTACCGGCGCTCAGCGGTGCTCCTTGTTCATGCCCATACCCCAGTCGCTGTACGGGGTGGGGTCCGACGGGCACGGACCGCCGCGGCATCAGCCTCGGCGCACCCCTCTCGTCAGAGCTTTGGCGCCCGCCGCCGTAGGAGACATCCAGCCACTTCGAGCCATCCCTTAGGCCGGGAAGGCCTGTCCTGACCCGGAGTGTCTTTCGACAGGTGGGGTCAGTGGCTTGTGTGCGGCGAGCCGCCTCACCGAACGAGGTGCGACTGCTTGCACTGCGATGCTACCGCCATCGAGGCTGGCACTCCAACGCCCGGGCGAGGTCAGTTGCTCGGACAGACCGTGTGCTGCGGCGGAAGGGCGAGCGTGGACAAGTAGCCGTCCACCCAGTTCCTTATGCAGGCGCTGAAGAAGTAGCCGGTGTGTCCGCTCCCCGATCTGGTCAGCAGCTCGGCGTTGTCGAGTTGGGCGGCGACGGTCTTCGCCCACACGTACGGAGTGGCGGGGTCGTTCGTCGAGCCGACGACGAGGAGCTTCGGGGTACCCGGGGCGTGGATCGGAGCCGGCGAGCCCTGTGCCGGGTAGGGCCAGTAGGCACAGATGAGCGAGCCCCACGCCTCGGAGGCACCGAAGTTCGGTGCGACGGCTGAGAGCTGTTTTGCGAACGTCTCGTAGAACGAAAGTGAACGCGGCGACGGCGAATCGAGGCAGTTGACGGCGACGTTCGCCTCCTGCTCGTTGGTGAACGTCCCGTTTGATTGCAGACCCGCATACTGATACGCGAACTCGGCGAGTAGGTTGCCGTTCCCCTCGACGTCCGTCAGCCCCTGCGCGATCGCCTGACCGAGGTACGGCCACTGACTTTTCGCGTAGAGCGTCGAGATGACGCCGAGCTCGGCGACCCCGAAGGTGACGGGCTGAGTCCCTCCATAGAGAGACTTGAACGTCGCGGTGTCGACGCGACCGGCGGCGAACTTCGAGAACAGCTCGTCGTACTCGTTCTTGGCGCCGCTCGGAAGTTCTTTGTGACAGGCGGAGTTGGAATTGCACCAACTGAAGAACGCCCTCAAGTCGCCTTCGAACCCGAGCGCCTGCTCCTTGTCCGAGCCGGTCAATCCGAGCGAGGGGTCGATCGTCCCGTCGAGAACCATCGTGCGGATGTGGGTCGGGTAGCGCTGCGCGTAGAGCTCGCCGATGTACGTTCCGTAAGAAAAGCCGAGATAGTTGAGCTTTTGCTGGCCGAGGTCGGCACGCAGCGTGTCGAGATCTTCGATCGTCGTCCGCGTCCCGACGTTGGCAAGCACGAGATGCGGGGTCTTGTTCTCACAGCCGGCGATGAACTGCTGTGTCGCCGCGACGACGTCGTGAACTTCCTTCGGAGTCGTTGGGTCGGGTGTGATCTGCGTGAAACGACGCATCTGCGCGGCGTTGACACAATTCACTGCCGGCGTGCTCGCGCCGACACCGCGGGGATCCCAACTGACGAGATTGAAGTTCGCCCGCAGACGCGCCGAGAAGCCGGTGGAGTTCTGCTCGAGGAATTGGACACCGGAAGCTCCCGGACCGCCCGGATTCGTGAAGAGGTCGCCGATCGGATGAAGGCCGGTCGAGGGGAGCATGACGACGGCGAGCTTGATGCTCCCAAGACTCGGGTTGGCGTACTCGATCGGGACCGGAATCGTCGCACATCGGAACTGCTTGTCGCACGGGGCCCAGTGCACCGTCGCCGTGTGCGCGGTGACCGCTCGGTGTGGGGCCGCGCTAGAGGCAGATGCCGAAACCGACACCACCGCCGTTGCGACGAGCAGAGCGGGTGCGAGGAACTTGAACGCGCGACTCATTTGGCCTGCCATCTGTTGGAGGTAGAACACTGCCCCGGACGCGGTCATCGTACCGGCGGCGAAGACCTCGATTCGGTCAGTGTCAGATTGTCACTCCTCGGCCGCACTCATTCCGAAGTCCCTTCGCCATCCGGTCGGCAACAAGAGCTCGAGCACATCGTCGACGGTGATGACGCCGAGCATTCTGTGGTCGTTGTCGACGACCGGGGTGGCCGAAAGGTTGAAATCCGACATCTTCCGAACGATCGCGTGGATGTCGGCATCGGCGCGAACTGTCACGGGATCTTTCTCCGCAATGGATGCGAGCCTCTGATCGGGCTGTGACTTGAGGAGCTTCACCACCAAGACGCTTCCCGCCAGCCGCCCATCTTCCCCGGTCACGTAGATGGTCGAGAGCGCTTCTGGGCCGATCTCGCTTCGCCGCACAGCCTCGAGAGCCTCTTTGACCGTCGTCTGCTCTGAAAGGGCGAGGAAATCGGGGTTCATGAGGCCGCCCCCGGTCTCTGGGTTGTAGCTGAGCAATTGGCGGACCTTCGCCTTTTGGCGGGCCGGCAGCGCCTCCAACACCGCCAAGCGACGGTCTTGGTCGAGATCGACGATCAGGTCCGCCGCATCGTCAGGTGCCATCGTCGCCAGAAGTCGGGCTGCTTCGGCGTCAGATCGCGACTCGAGGAATTCACGTTGATGGTCCGGATCGAGCTCTTCGAAGACATCCGCCTCGAGTTCGCGGTCGAGGCTGACCGCCTCGATGATCTCTTCACCTTCCTCATGCGATGCGGCCTCGACGAGATCGGCGATTTGCGCCGGGCGCAGCTTCGAGAGCTTCCGATACGGGATGCGCATCCGTGCCGTCGGCACGTGGGCCACGA
>Ga0209167_10001558_pt1 | contig 13296 bp, 17 predicted proteins | sample Coa_R1_9_FD_187154 | JGI IMG/M metagenome (GOLD analysis project Ga0209167, IMG submission 187154) | Surface soil microbial communities from Centralia Pennsylvania, which are recovering from an underground coalmine fire - Coalmine... | ecosystem: Environmental > Terrestrial > Soil >... | reverse complement strand
CGAGCAAAAACACAACGAGAAGAACGATCAAGATGGTTTCCATGTCTATACCTCGCTCGCCGGAGGGAGCTGATTGAGTTCCTGCTCCCTCCACTAGTCTTGATCGTAGAAGAAGCGCAGATATAAATCTGTCCGTATTGAGACACTTACATCTTTGCTTGTTAGGTGCGAGACGCATTGATCGTAAGGTGGTATGAGCGCGTTTGCGCTTGAGAATGGCGTCGTTTACCACACCTATTCGACCTATGCGCGCGGCCTCGATGTGCTCTGAGGAATGTGGCAGTGGCTCGACCGCGCCCCTAAAGGGCGGACGAGACCGGCACCTAGCTCCGCCGCCACGACGAGGGCTTAGTCAATTTGCGGTTGACATGGCGCAACTGCTAAAAGACTGATCACGACATATGGTTTCTGAGCGAGCTTCACAGCAAGCCTTTTTCGGCATGTCAGCGCTGCTCTTCGCCGCAAGCGCAACGGTAACGATTGTTTGGGGCAACTCCCATGTCCGCAATGGGAGACATGCAAATGCCAGGCGGCTGGACGATGTCGATGGCTTGGGTAAGGATGCCGGGACAGTCGTGGCCCGTGGCTGCAGCGTCGTTTCTTGGCATGTGGGTTGTGATCAGGCGTATTGGCGAGTTTTGTCCAGTTTGCTCCACCATTGGTACTAATGAAAAGGCCGAGCAGGTTTGTGGAGCATTCGGAAGAGTTCGTAGAGCAGTTGGTCGCGTCTGCAATGGCAGCCAATAGCTCGCCGGGCTGGCCCGAAGCGGCGGGCGGTCCAGCGGTGTTCGGGTTCTTTGGGATTGCGGCGGCAGCGGCAGGAATCGCCAAGATCCTGTTCTTCAATCTTCATCATTTTGTTCCTAATATCCCTGGTCGGTGGATTGATGCGCCGGACGTAAGGATGTAAGAAAGACCGTTGGGACACGTTCCCCGCGGATCCCAGCCTGCCGTGCGAGGAGACTTGATGAAGACTGCCACAATCATTGGAATCGTTTTGATTATTCTTGCCGTTATTTCTTTCGCGTATCATGGAATCACGTACACTACGCATAAAAAAGTGCTGGATCTGGGCGCCATTCAGGCTTCGACAACACAGCACAAGACCATGCCATTGTCGCCAATTTTCGGCGGGATTCTGCTTGTGGGCGGAATTATCCTGGTAGTGGCGGGAAACAAGGGAAAGGCATGACGCGAAGATCTCTCTGCCCCCCCCCGCGGAAATTTCGGAGAGCGACGAGCCGTTCCACGCGGGGGTAGCCGTTTGCCGGGTGTTGTTTCACTCCTGTGCTGACCAGTCATCCGCCCCTCGCGAGACATTAGGCAAATTCTCTAACGTTGTTTGGATGCTACCGCCGTGGCGGGAGCCGAAGGCGCAGTCTTCAGCTCGTTGATTTCGCTAATTACCCGATCCCACTCCTTTTTATTTTTCTTGGTGGCAAATGGCGCGTTGAGGTTGCTGTAGTAGAGAAGAATATCTTTGCGGAGTTCAGGCGAGATTTGCTGGAACTGATTCGTAGCTAATCGGTCAACCAATTCCGCGTAAGTTTGGTCGGCCAATGGGTATTGGCCAGGCCCGGTCACTTTGCCGGTATCCAAATTGTCGTCTTTAATCGCGAAGGAGCCCGTTTTCTCGTCTTGATGGAGGAGGTCGCCATAATCCTTTATCGTGGTATTAAAACTAAGCATGAACATCTGTTCGGTTGCGGGAGTAGGCATGCGAAAAGAAAGCGCTTTGAATGGGCCGATTTTAGGAACTAATCGCAGCAGGAAAGCCAGAAGCCTGGTGCTGAATTTGGGCTTTTCATACTTCTGGTTCCAGCTTTTCCTATAGCTGGAGCGAGAGAGATTGTAGATGAACTTGCGCCGCGTGACTCCGGGAATTTCCTTTCTAATTTCGTTCTTCTTGGTCTGCCATGCAACCTTTGTCATTTTCGGGATTACGTCGCTGACGCCGTGGCGGAATGTGGCGATCGCGAGGTCATAATTCGAAAATACCGAGTTGAGATTGAGGGAGTAGGTGTCTTGGAAAGCTCTCTGGAGCAAGGATTGAGAAACTTCAAATCCAATGCGGTCGTGATAATCCTGCGAGGCGTAGTGTCCATTCGCGATCTCCAAGACATCGAATCCGAATTCCGTCTTCAAGTGCGCCGCTGGGTCCTGATCATAAACAACAATATGTCCGTACCGGCGACGAAGTTTAGGGTAGAGAATCGGAACCGCGAGGTTTACGGCGATGCGATGCCCGTCATTGTCTCCGACGTAATGGGCGATCGCGCCCAACGCAAAGGCGTATTCGTTCAAATTTTGGGAGTCGCGTACTAAGTTCTCAACGAAATCGGCCGTGCGGACGTAGTGGGTAAGGTCACTGAAAAATTTGCTTCCGAATGGATAATAGCCCATATCTTGAATGATCGCACCTCCGTAAGCATAGGCATGCGCTTCCTTCAACTCCTCCGGAGTTGCTGCGGGGAACCGCTTCAAAAGTAGCGGTACGATCACGGGATTCCATTCCGCGTCGATGATCGCTTCATGAGTCAAGACGGAATACCCCTGCGAGGTTCGAGCTAGGAAGGCCAGAAGAAGCAGGATTACTGCCGTCCCCTTCAGCCTCAGGCATTTTGGCTCGAATCTTCCGATCTTTGCCAGCGTGGAGCTCCTGGCCGATTCATTTGTTTTCATGAGTGCCGCCCCTGACATTTAAGCACGCCAACGTCAGCGATGCTGATGCGAAATCAGAAATGTTGCCCTGCGATGGCGAGAAATCGATTGTTGTTAGAATCGTCGCGGATTGACGAAACGAATTGCGGCGGATCGGCAACGTCATGTCTGTGCGAACTTCCCCTGCGGGCCTTGAAGCGCGGCGATGCATAAAGATCCGTAATTTCGAGATCGTAAAGATCGGGCACCAGCGCTTCAGTGTCGGCAAAGCGGAAATTGAGATTAAATTGAACACGGTAAGTTGCTGATGGAATTCGCATGGTAAATTCACTCAACACGAATCGACAATTTTTCACCTAGGGAACGAAATATTGCCAGCCACTTCTCGGAATCGGCGGCGGCTTCAGTTGTTTGGCTGCGTGCTTTTGCGGAGACGTTCTTCATGATATCGAAGTAAATATTCTGGACCATCCAATACTGAACCGGGAAGGGAAGAGCTTGCGCTACACTGACGGCTGAGTCGAGCGCCTCCAAAAGCTGCGCTTCAGTTGGGTGCGCGCGGAATTGTTGTGCCATGGCCTCCAGTTTCTTGCGAATGGCAAACTCGAGAGTCGTCGCGTCGAGAGGGACGCCGGTACGCTTGGCTTCATCAAGAAGCATCCGCATGTCCTGGGCATTCAGATCGTCCGACTCGATGATCTTGAGGATGTCGGAGTTTAAGGTGAACTCCGCGGCGGCCTGAAAGTGGCGAATGGGCGGCATGCCCGGCGCCGTTACGAAACGCATGAGCGGCGCGCGATTCTCGTATAGTTGGCGATAGACGTGTTCGGCCTCCTCCAGGGCGGAATCGAGGATCTACCGGACGATCTTGCGCTGCTCATCGCGAAACAGGAATTTCAGGGTGTACGTTCCGCTTCCGTAGGCTTTATCCACGACACGAACCAGCTCCGCAAGATCACCGCGTTCGAATGTCTCGGTGATGGCCGCCACGGTATCCTGATAGTCCTGCTCGCCCGCGAACTCTCGGACGCCTCCGGTGATGTTATGGTCACCGAGATGGACGACGCCGAAAGAAATATTCTCTGATTCTGCCGTAATGTCCGAAGAGATTTGAGCGCGTCCCACGACCAGCTTCGTTTTTCTTGACGACAGAGTATGAAAATCATTGGGAGAAATTGTATAGCAATAGGCACGCCGCGCGGGGCCGTCGTCGGAAAAAAGCGAGCTAACTGCTATGTGCGCGCCGACGCCCTTCAGGTCCAGCATGACCGGCTTGACAAATTTTTCGTATACCTGCCTGCCGTCCTGATTCTCCGGGACGTTGCTCTTCGCTCGGGCCAAGCGCTCGACAAATTCAGATTCAAGGTTCGGATTGCCGGTCAGCTGAAAAGCAAGCTGAACGGCGCGGGCGGCGTATTGGATCGTCTGCACCGTTTCAAGGCCGGACAGTTCGTCGAAAAACCACCCGCAGCTTGTGTACATCAACATGGCATGCCGCTGCAACTCGAGCAGTTTGAGGCCGCGAAGTTTTTCTTCGTGGGAGAGCTTGCGACCCGCCGCCTGATGAAAAAAATCACAGACATTCCCAGGTGAGCGATCCAAAATCACGCGAATATACTCATCGCGCGCCTGCCAGGGATTCTGAAAGATTTGCCGACCCTGGTCCTCATAAATCGGAACCGCTTCCGCGACACCTTCGCTGTCGAATTGCTTCTTGCAAGTGTCCCTCTCGATAGAGTTTCGATCCTTCTCGGGCACAGTAGCATTCGCATTACGGAACGTCACTACGCACCGTGGACGCGATCTCGCCAAGAGCAGATCGAAGCCGACCTCCGGGCCGCGTGGAGTCGCGATCCAGTCATAAAAGGGGTACACGCGGGGTACACGGCGAAACGCGCCGCCAGAACTCATGTGTTTTCAAGGAGAAGGATTGGTAAGATGAATCACCCGCCGCTGCTAACCTGCAACTATGGCCGGGACACCCTCCTGTGAGGTCCTCAATGGGCTGTTGCTATGGAATTCGTGAGTCTTCTCAACCTCTCGCTGTCGCGCAACTCGATCCTGAGAATGGCCTCGGAATAGGCCATCCCGCTTTCGGATGCGCTGCCTGCGAACTGCACTTCTACTTGTAGAGAGTCAACCGGCCACTCGCAATGAATACGACTCTTTGATACTGCCGATCCGAACGTCACGCTTCGGACAGGGATCGTCCCGATATTTCGTAACTGTGCGGAATGGGACTGTATGGCTTTCGACTCGATGTCATGATTGGCCATGTTCCATAAGAAAGCTAAGAAAGAATCCGATGCCTCGACAAGAACCAGCGTCAGAAATGAAATGGCAAAGCCGCGCATGGCGAGGTCAGCAAAAATAGCGGAATTGAATCTCGATACCGCGCGAATCCCGGAACAACCCAGTGTCACCATGCCCGGAACCGTCGACAAAATCATCCCGTCTCCGCGTCTGAACCAAACCGAAAAAGCACAGATCGCCGTTGACGGGGCCGACCGCGGGCATAGAGATCCCTGTATTGAAAATACACTAACCGACGAACATGGCGATGACGTCAGTCTGAAAAAGGGCGCTCACGTTGAGGTCACCGTCACAGCCCAAGGACACCGTAAGTGACGAAGGCAGCCGACCGAGTCGGCGTTTACTTGGCTATGGGCCTCTGTTGTGGTTCACGCACAGTCGGGCTTATACTGCGGCCATGCCTCGCCAGCGAGTATGGGTTCAGAAACAGAAGTTTCAGGGCTTCGGTTGCTCCGAGTGTAATTGGGTGTTTAAGCCTTCCGGTGCGCCCGTTGGTGAATCAATGGATGAAATGAAGCGGAAGTACGAAGCCGAGTGTCTCAGAGAGTTTGCCGCCCATGTTTGTGACAAGTACCGAAGAGATGTTGGTCCAAAGGCTGAGCAGGGCGGGAAATCTTAATGCTGAGCGGGGTTTTGCCAATGGCAAGCTGGGCCTTAACTTGCAAACGCTGCGGCGAGGATTTCACACACTCTCAGATTAGCCAGACGTAAATCCTGAGTGTCGCGACTAAAAGTATTTCCCGTGAACTCGCGGAAGGTCTCTGTCCGCCGGGTGATCGAAGAACATGCGGTTCCCTGCGAATGGGCGGTGGACAACTATGAAGATACATACGCCAATGATGCACCCGCCATGGTGCCCGAAACTGTCCAAAACACGACGACTGAGGTCGGCCTTTGGTTGGCCAGGAATGCACCGGTCTATGCGCGTGGGGATAATGCTGAGGGCGTGACATGTTTTCCGGCGCCGCTTGCGCCGGTGGGAAATTAGAGTGATCCGTGTTGGCGGCGGTCGGGGTTAGCAAGGAACTCGGTTCCCGGAACTGCCTCCCGCGGTGCACTTAGCCGGTCCTGCGCTGGCATGCTCGACTTACGTATCGAGCTGGGCGCTGCGGTTTGGAATATGCCTCCGTTGCTTCTGGAATGTTCATGACCATGCACCGGAAGACCATAATTGTCGTGACCGTGATTGTCGCCGTTGCGATGATCGCGGTCGTCTTGATTTTGTCCGTTGTCACCCACGTGGACCACTACCGTCCCCAGGTTATCGCCTATTTGCAAAAAAAGACCGGCCTGCAAGTCGAAATCGAGCACATGGCCCTTACTCTGTCTCCCTCGCTTTCGATCCGGCTCGACAATTTCGGGCTGAAAAACCCCCCGATATTTCCTGCCGGCTATTTTCTTAAGGCACCACGGGTTTACGCCGCACTTGATGCTGGCGCTCTGCTGCACCGGCAAATTGTAATTAAATCGCTGACGCTGGAGCACCCAGTTATCCACATGATTTCTGACCCTGATGGCCTCTGGAACTTTGAAAATCCCAAACAATCAAGGGCTGCGCCGGCCTCCGCCTCTTTGGGAGTCATTTCCAGAGTAGAAATTACAGGCGGGCGATTATTGGTGTCGAATCTTATCGACCCCTCCGATACGCCGGGGCCAATTTTTTTCGAAGCTGACAACGTCTCGAGTATATTGCAGCATTTGGACTTCGGCGCGATCCTCAACCCTTCTTCTTCGTCCGCCGCCCAAGGCAGCCTGAAGGCGGATTCTATGCGCTTCGGCGCAATCCAGGCGACGAACGTACAATCCAAGCTGCGGCTGTCAGGAGGGCAGGTTTTCTTTGGGAATATCAAATGTAACGCCTATGACGGACGCGCCATGGGAAATCTTTCTTTTAATCTGGCAGGAAAGAACACGACGTTCATGGCAAATGCCCAGATGAGCGAAATCGACATGGCTCATCTTCTCGCCGCCTTCCCCTATGGCCGCGGCAAGATGACCGGAAAGATGGAGGGAAATCTAAAGGTGGCGGCGGAAATTCCGCACACGAATGACCCTCTCGCAGGACTGCACGGAACGGGGCGTCTTACGGTACGTAACGGCGAGTTGCCGAGCCTGATGCTCAACGCGAACCTGATCAAGCTGGCGCACTTCAACAACCTCGGGCCCGCCGGCCAGGATCCCTCGTCGTTTTCCTCCATTGCCGCCGACCTGCAACTGGCCAATCTGCGGATATCCAGCCATCAGATTCAGGTAGTTGGCTACGGAGTGAATGTGCAAAGCTCGGGAACTGTCCACCTGACGGGCGCCGGCAGCCTGGACTATCAGGGTGTGGCGCAGATCGTCACCAAGCAGGGCTTCTTCACCAACCTCTTTGCCAGAATGTCCGGAGCCCTCGTAAAGAATGGCGAGCTGTTTTTTCCCTTTCAGGTCACCGGAACGATGGATCACCCCACATTTTCCGTGCGAAAGAATACCCCTTAGGGCACGGCAAGACCGACCGGATATGTTGCAACAACTCGAGAATGGACTGCTCTCTGTCGTGAATGAAGTGGGCAAAGAGGCGGCCGTCGCCATTCTGGGACCGGGCAGCTTCTTTGGTGAAGGTTCCCCAGCAGGTCAGCCCGTTCGCATGGGGACGGCTACCGCGATTATTCCGAGCAAAAGACAGGCCCCGCGGAGTGCGCCCCAAAATATCGCAAGAAGCTCTCGAGAAAGTGATCGAGCGGGAAGGCCAAAAACTGAAGGCCACGGAAATCTGGCCAGCATCAAGGGGATCGGCCCGCGGTGATCGGCGACGTGCGCGATTTCCCCGACGGGGGAAGGCCGGCCTCTTACTTCGGGATTGTGCCGCGCGTGCACAACTCCCATGAGACCGAACGCTCCGGGCACATCACCAAACGAGGCAACAAGCTGGGGCGCACGGCACCGGTAGGAATTATCCTTCGCCGCCGTAAAACCACTCCGTTAGGGAGTGGATATAAGGCGGCTTCTGTGTGTTAACATCTGGCTCTGGCGTAAAGTATCCTGCCCGAGTGGGAAGCGCCTCCCGATACTCGCTGGTGGCAGCCGCGAGAAGCCCCTCCCTTCAGGAAGAGGAGTGGTCACACAGTTTGTGAGGGACCTTCTTGGTACGGTCAACTTGCCTGCGGAGCTTCTCGTCGGATTGGTGTTTCGGCCTGAATATGAAACCCAATTAAGGGGCTCCTCGTGGCAAAAGTCCTGAAATGCAACGACCTGAATCCCGGGTGTAATGAACCACAGTAGAAATCGCATTGACGTTCGTGGAAAATAGGCCGCGCAGTTGCATACATCGGTGACGCGAACATCCACATCCCGTGAAACGTCCCGACTCCTAGGCGTTATTGTTGCGGTGGTGGTGGTCGCCTCCCTCTATTTTGCGCGGGCTATTATCATCCCTGTAGCGTTGGCGTTGCTTTTCTCGCTCCTCTTAGCACCGGTAATCGCATTCCTCCAAAAAATCAAACTACCTCGCTTATTGGCGATTTTCCTGGTCATAGTTTCGTTAGTTGGCTTGGCGGGACTGATCGGCTGGAAAACCTCTCAGCAGTTGGTCGATTTAACGAATCACCTACCTACATACACGGAGAATCTGAAAGACAAAATCCATGCGTTGAAGAATTCAAAAGGTCAGAGTCTCAATAAGGTTTCGGCTGCACTGACGGAGTTGGAGAAGGACATAGCTAGGCCCGCTTCTGGGGCGCATCCAGCAAACGAAGCCAGAAAAAAAGTCGTAACGCCGGGCTCTTCAGAAAAAGAGCCCCTGGCCGTGCAAGTAGTTCCGCCCGCTAATTCGTTCGGAGCCGTTGAGCGAGTGCTAGGTCCGTTGTCTACTGGGGCGATCGTCATCGTATTCACCATCTTCATGCTCATCGGCCGGGAGGATCTTCGTAATCGCTTCATCCGCCTCATTGGCGGGGGGCATTTGACGGTTATGACACAAGCGTTGGACGAAACAACGCACCGCATCCACCGATATTTGCTGATGCAATCGATGGTGAACGGGGGTTATGGCGTGGTGATCGGCATTGGGTTGCATTTTATCGGTATCCCGAATGCCTGGCTCTGGGGAGTCGCCACTGCGATACTTCGCTTCCTGCCGTATATTGGCCCACCACTGGCAGCGCTGATGCCCATTGTGTTGTCGTTGGCAGTTTTCGCTGGTTGGTACCACGCCTTGGCGACCGTGGCTCTTTATGTTGTCTTGGAATTGACAGTGGCAAATTTTCTCGAGCCGCGTCTCTATGGGGCTCATGTCGGCCTCTCGCCTCTGGCCATCTTGGTGGCAGCTGTATTTTGGACGCTGATTTGGGGGTTTCCAGGGTTGTTGTTATCAACCCCTTTGACGGTTTCCCTCGTTGTCATGGGGCGTTACGTTCCAAGCTTAGGTTTCCTGAGCGTCCTCTTGGAAGACCAGCCAGTACTCTCGCCCGCGGCACAGTATTACCAACGCCTACTCGCCACGGACCAAAACGAGGCCAGGCAAATCTTGGAGCAGTACCTCAAAGAAAAACCTCTGGAAGAACTCTACAGCTCAGTCGTAATACCGGCACTGAGTTTGGCCGAGCAGGACCGGCATCGCAACAAACTCGATGGAGACACTCAGGATTTCATTTACCAAAGCAGCCGAGAATTAATCGAAGAATTCGATGACATTGCGACAGAACCGGACCCGAATGCCGCAAGCAATCAGGGTTTGCCCAATGGCTCTCAAGTTCAGAATGAAGGCACTCGGCGCTTGGATGTTCTTTGTATCCCGGCGAGGGATACTGCCGATGATGTCGTTGCGCTAATCCTCTGCCAGTTGCTTGAGCGGCAGGGGCATAGCGCGCGGAGCATTCCGATAGGCACGACATCGGAGATCCTATCGCAAGTTACGGACTCGAAGCCGGAGATCGTATGCATTTCAGCGCTTCCGCCATTTGCTATGGAACACGCCAGGACGCTATACGGCAAATTGCGTCTTCAATCTCCTGAATTGCACATCCTAATTTGTTTATGGCATTTCGAGGGCGACGTTCAGAGAATGGCAGCCCGGTTCAAACTGGCTCCTGGGGATGGTTTTTTCACGACGCTCCACCAACTGCTCAAGGACGTCGCTTTCCGATCTCAGACGCCCAACGCGTAGCAGCATTATGAGAGGGGAGTAAGGTTGTCTCAACACTAGGCCAACTTCAGCAACGTTTTGAACGGACGGGTCGCGATGCCGAACCACACGCAGACGCGCGGCTTCGTGGTGGCTGCAAATCACGCCCCACAAACTTCCGAGTACCAGTGGCGGGTCAAGCAGAACAGGACAGTGAGGAAGCCAGATGGCAGTCTTTCTTAAACTGGCAGCGTCAAGTTGGCGGGAGCTGATTCGCACTGCCCGGCGTAGGGCAGCCGCTGAGAAGATTCTGGACCGTGCCGCCGAGCTGGCCTTCTGGTTCCTCATGGGTTTCTTCCCCATGCTCTTGTCCGTAACCAGCATGGTTTCGATGATTGGCTCGGCTCCGGGTTCGCAAGGCACGCTGATGAAGTATGTGGGAGGAGTTCTTCCTTCGGGCGCTTCCAAACTCGTGGGCCAGGTGCTGGCGCAGACGACCGGCAGCAGAATCGCCTGGCTTTCACTGCTGTTCGCGCTATGGTCCTGCTCATCGGCGATGGCCGGACTTATCGATACTCTCAACGCCATTTACAACCTGAAAGAAAGCCGACCCTGGTGGAAGTCCCGCCTGATTGCCGTGACCTTGGCGATTGCCATGGGTGTGCTGCTTACCGCCGCATCGATCATCGTAGTGTACGGTCCCAAAATCCTGCGCCACATAGCACGCGGTTCGGTAATTCTCTCCGTCTGCAAGATCGCACTATGGCCGACCGCTGCATTGCTGCTTATTTTGACGCTCCTTGGTCTCTACCGTTTCGCTCCGGACATTCAGGAGCGGAAATGGAAATGGCTGCTTCCTGGGAGCATCGTGGCGGCGGCAATCTGGATTGTCGTTTCAGTTCTATTCAAGGTGTACATTCGTCACTTCAGTGATTTCGGGCTGCTTTATGGCTCGCTCGGCACGCTGGTCATCCTGATGCTCTGGTTCTACCTGAGCGGCGCCGCGATTTTGGTCGGCGGAGAAATCAATGCCATCCTGGAAGATGCTGCCGCCGAACACAGGGTTCCTGGAGCGAAAAAGCGTGGCCAGCGTTCGCTGGCTCGGAGGCACGCCCGAAATCCCGCGCAGCAGTAATCTCGTCAGTATTTGAAAACAAGTCTCAAACGAGGGCTCATACCGGTGCTCCGGCGCCTGTGCGAGCACCCCGCCCGCGCTGGTCGGCTTGGTCTTGATCTCGGGGCGGTAATTCGGATTGTCCAACCGCCGGTCCCGCGCCCATTTGTGCACTCCCGGCGCGCTGATGCCGTCCAGGAACGATTCCCCCGGCTGCTGCGCCCGCACTAGAAAATCGGCGCCGTACAGTCCCTCATCCAGCAGTCGCCGCTCGTATTGCGTGAAGTTGGCGTCCTGTCGCGCGTTCAGCGCCTTGTACGTCGCCAGCAGACTCCAAGTGGTCATCTGGTCGTCAGCGAATCCAGCCCATTTCATCAGAGTATATAGGCAGACGTCCACATCCAGCGGCCCGTTGCCTCCAGGTTTGCCTCCGGCCGTGAAAACGGAATACTCCTCGCGTTCGAGCCCAAGAACTTTGGTCGGTGGCGGAATGTAGAGTCCGTACCAATCGGTATCGTCGGTGGCGCCCAGTTTTGCGCCGTGCGCTTGCGAGCCACCGATACACGCCATGATTAGGTTTTCTTGATGAACAAATCCGTATTGGGCAAAGTCCCGGTTTCACTTTGGGGTCCTTGGTCCAGACAACGGTACCGCGCTGCCGTTGCGAGAGCACGAATCCGGTAACCGCGTTTAGCCAGTGGCGCAACCCTGTTCTTTTGCGTGGTGGAATTTATATCGGAGATAGCGATTCCGAGGCGGTCTAAGCCGCGACGACGAGAAAGAATAGTTGGTGCGACGCGCCGATGCTGAGGAGCGAACCAACAGCCAAAAAAAACACAAAAATAAGCGAGGACTTTCGATTCCTCAACTCTCGCGGGGTGCCTGATCGCAGAGTCGGCAATTGGGCCCATTCCCGATACCTCGCGGATGACGGGCAACCCTTCCGTAATCTGGTAAGGGAAGGGTTGCCGACAATACGGCCGGTGTCCCGGGCGCCAGTTTCCAACAAATCCTCACTAGCAAAGGCCGCTGGGACGAATCGCGGTTCCGGATTCCTGAGTAGGAAAGGTCTGAATACTTTGCACCGTGTAGGGTGTCGTTCCAGCCAGGTTCGCGACACATTGCAGGATCGCCTGCTGAAGGGCAGGAAGCGTGGACGGCAGATTCGGAATCGATTGGTCAGGTTTTTTGAAATTAAAGGCGCTGGTTAGATCCCCGACCGTTGTGCGGCGCCAGGCGCTCAGGTTGGGCACTTCAGCACCGAACAGGGTCTCGATGAATCGCAGCACGGAAGTGTGATCAAAGAGGTCCGACGACACAAAACCGCCTCGGCTGAACGGCGAGACGATCAGCGTGGGAACGCGAAAACCAAGTCCAATCGGGCCAGTAATCGCTGGACTGCCGATTACGGTCGGGTCCGGAACCGGGGGTGCGGTCACATATTCACCTGGCGTACCAAGAGGCGCCGTCACTGGCGCAACATGATCAAAAAATCCGCCATTCTCATCGAAGGTGACGAATAAGACCGTCTTTGCCCACAGTGCTGGGTTCGCTGTTAGGGCACTTACGATTAGGGAAAGTATATTCTCACCAAAGGTCGAAGGCGAAGGCGGATGATCCGAGGTCAGGACCGACCCCACCAGCCAGGAGACTTGTGGCAAACTCCCAGCCGCGATATCGGCCAGGAAGTCGATGGGAAACTGTGGTCCGAATGCATTCTGATGCAACACTGATGAAGGATCCTGAAAATTTTTGAAGTAGGAGAGAACATTGTCCGAGAGAATCCCGCCGAGAACCGTCTCATCAGGCGACGAGTAGACCTTCCAAGAAATTCCCCGAGCCTGAAGCTGCTCGGGCATGGTCGTATATGTCAGACGGCCGTAAAAGGCTGTACGGTTGGCGACGATGCTCTGCAAAACCGGCCCGCCGTTTTTTCCATCCGGGTCGAGGGAGGCGGCCATCGTGTAGAGGCGATTCGGATCGGTCGGGCCAATCACCGAGCAAAAATAGTTGTCGCAGATCGTAAAAGCATCAGCCAGGGCATAGTAATAAGGAAGGTCTGCGCGAGTGTAGTAGCCCATGCTCAATACGGCGTCGTTGGAAT
>Ga0209167_10001555_pt1 | contig 13302 bp, 12 predicted proteins | sample Coa_R1_9_FD_187154 | JGI IMG/M metagenome (GOLD analysis project Ga0209167, IMG submission 187154) | Surface soil microbial communities from Centralia Pennsylvania, which are recovering from an underground coalmine fire - Coalmine... | ecosystem: Environmental > Terrestrial > Soil >... | reverse complement strand
CTCCGTCTCGGTCTCGAGCATGCACGCCAGGATGCGCTCGGGGATCGAGCCGAAGTAGTGGTCGTCGAGCTCGTGGCCCTTCGGCGGCTTGGCGCCGAACAGCGTGCGGCCCGTCGTCAAAAGGTCCGGGCGTTCGAAGTAGTACTGCTCGTCGATCAGGAAGTACTCCTGCTCGGGCCCGACGGTGGTGAAGACCCGTCGCGACTGCTCGTCGCCGAGCAGGCGCAGCGCCCGGATCGCCGCCGTCGAGAGCGCGTCCATCGAGCGAAGCAGCGGGATCTTGTGATCGAGCGCCTCGCCGGTCCAGGAGGCGAACGCCGTCGGGATGCAGAGCAGCGCGCCGTTCGGGTTCTCGAGCAGGAAGGCCGGACTGGTCGGGTCCCAGGCCGTGTAGCCGCGCGCCTCGAAGGTCGCGCGGATGCCGCCGGTCGGGAAGCTCGAGGCGTCGGGCTCGCCCTGGATCAGCTCCTTGCCGGAGAAGTCGGCGATCGCCGAGCCGTCGCCGACCGGGCTGTAGAAGGAGTCGTGCTTCTCGGCCGTCGTGCCGGTCAGCGGCTGGAACCAGTGCGTGTAGTGGGTCGCACCGTTCTCGAGCGCCCACTCCTTCATCGCCTGCGCGACCGAGTCGGCGAGCGAGGTGTCGAGCTCGGCCCCCTGGGCGATCGTCCCCTGCAGCTGCGAGAAGACGTGCTTCGGAAGGCGCTTGCGCTGCTCGGCGAGGCTGAAGACGTTCGCGCCGAAGTTCTGGTTTGCGATCTGCGTCAGATCCCGGGCGCCGAGTGCCTCGCCGTTGGCGCTCCACTGGGCGGCGGAGACGTTGTGGATGCGGGTGCGGGGCATGTCCGGGGTCCTCCTGAAGGTCTAGGGGCCTGGCGCGAGTCCGGTTTCTCGCGCGCGCGACCGATTGCGAGCTGGCGGCAGGCAAGAACCTTAGGACCTGCGCGCTTTTCGAGGCTTGTCCGCGTGGACAAACGCGGGAGCGAGCACTTCGCCCTGCTGGATTCTGTTGTTATCGATTGGGCGCGCCGGTCAACCCGCCGCGCCCAATCGATGACGCTCAGACGAGCAGTTCCTGCGGCGCCGGCGCGCCCACCGTGTGTGGAGCCTGCGCCGCGAGCATGTCCGCCAGCGCGCGGCGCTGGCGGTCGGTCATCGATCCGATCGTCTTGGTTTCCGAGATCGGAATCGTCGACAGAAAACGGCGTGCGCGCGTGTGGCCCCAACGGTGCTGGCTCATCAGGAGCTCCGCGACCGCCATGTTCTCGACCTCCCAGGGCGATTCGAGGATCACAGCCGCGGCAGTCGTCTCGCCCTCCATCACTCGGCGCTTGAGTTCGGCGCGCGCCAGGCGCACCTCGTTGGCACGGGCGAGGGCGCGCATGTGCTGCGGCCCGCGGGCGATCACTGTCACATTCATCTGGCTCCCCAAACGCTCGTCAACCGAGCGCAAAAAAGTTGTGGTTTACGTTGTACGCAAAGAATGGACGCGCGACCCCGTGCGACGACTCGCGGCTGACCGTGCCGTCATGTCGTCTCCGGGAGCGACGGGAACCCTCTCAAAACAGCCCCCACACCTCCACGCTGAGCGCTGCTGGACCGTACGCGAGCGCGCGCCATCAGGTCAACGGATCATCAGTGGAGACGTTTGCTCTGAGCGAGGTTTTTGTCGCGCCGGTGCTCTTGTGCGCCGGTGCACAATCAGGCGGCGGGGCCAGGGAGCGGTCCGTACTCGGCTTCGAACTCGCGCTTGACGCGCGCGAACGCCTCAAGCGCCTGATCGATCACCTCTGCGGTGTGGGTCGCCATGACGCTCGTGCGAAGCAGCGCACCGCCCGGCGGGACCGCCGGGTGGACGGCGACGTTGGTGAAGACGCCGGCGTCCCACAGCGCGCGCCAGAGCAGCCCGGCGTTCCAATCCTCGCCGACCCGGACCGGGACGATCGGGGTGATGATCGACTCCTCGCCGCCGGCGGCCCCGGTCACGGGTGAGGGCTCGACGACGTCGAAGCCGAGGTCGTGCAGGCCGCGGTTGAGCTGGCGCGCGTTCTCGAGCACCCTCGCGAGCAGCTCGCGGCCCTCGGCGGAGCGGATCACGCGCAGCGCCGCGAGCGCCGCGCCGACGGCGGCGGGAACGCCCGAGGCTGTGAACAGGAAGGCGCGGCTCTGGACCTTGAGGAACTCGATGACGTCGGCGTCGCCGGCGATGAAGCCGCCGCAGGAGGCCAGCGACTTGGAGAAGGTGCCCATCCGAAGGTCGACCTCGCCTTCGACCCCGAGCAGCTCGGCGGTGCCCGCGCCGCGCGCGCCGAGCACGCCGACGGCGTGCGCCTCGTCGACCATCAGGCGCGCGCCATAGCGCTTGCACAGCGCCGTGATCTCGCGCAGCGGCGCGATGTCGCCCTCCATCGAGAAGACGCCATCGACGACGACGAGGATCCCGCCGCGGTCCGCGACGGCCTTCTCGAGCGCCTGTTCGAGCTTGTCGAGCTTGTTGTGGCGGAAGGCGCGCAGCTTGGCGCGCGACATCAGCGCGCCGTCGAGCAGCGAGGCGTGATCGCCTGAGTCGACGACGACCGTGTCGCCCGGGCCGAGCAGCGTGCCGAGCGTGCCGACGTTGGCCTGGTGGCCGGTCGAGAAGACGATCGCGTCATCGGTGCCCATGAAGTCGGCGAGATCGCTTTCGAGCTCGACGTGCAGCGGCGTCGTGCCGTTGAGCAGGCGTGAGCCGGTCAGCCCCGTGCCGTAGCGGTCGAGGGCATCGCGGGCGCCCTTGATGACGCGCTCGTCGGCGGTCAGCCCCAGGTAGTTGTTGGAGCCGAGCATGATCCGCGGGCGCCCCTCCATCTGGACGACCGGCATCGCCGGCGACTCGACCGCGTGGAAGTAGGGGAGCAGCCCCGACTCGCGCGCGGCGCGCATCAGCGCGACGCGCTCGTTGTCGCGGATCTTCGCGAAGACGTCGGGTGCCTCGGTGGAGCGCTCCGGGGAGGGGGGCATATATGCTCGGAAACGTGGGCCTGGAGATCCGTCCGGTCGCATCCAGAAGCGACATGAGGCGGTTCATTCGGCTGCCGGCCCGGCTCTATCGTAACGAGCCACGCTGGATCGCGCCGCTCGAGATCGACGTTCGCAAGCGGCTTGACCGCCGGCGCAATCCGTGGTTTGCGCACGCCGAAGCCGAGTTCTTCCTGGCCTGGCGCGACGGCGAGGCGGTCGGGCGAATCACCGCCCACATCGACCACCGCTTCAATGAGTTCCAGGACAACTCCTGGGGCATGTTCGGCTTCTTCGAGAGCGAGGACTCGCCGGAGACGGCGCACGAGCTGCTCGCCGCCGCCGAGGCATGGCTTCGCGCGCGCGGCCGCGACCGGATGGTCGGGCCGATGGACTTCACCACAAACGACGAGTGCGGCCTGCTCGTCGAGGGTCACGAGCGCCCGCCGATCATCCTCTCGACCTGGCACCACCCCTACTACCAGCGGCTGCTCGAGGGCGAGGGCCTCGAGAAGGTCATGGACCTGCTGATGTGGAGCCTTCACATCAGCGGCCGTGGAAAGGTGCGCGAGGCGATCTGGCGGCGCGCGTCGCGCGTCGAGTCAGACGCGGGAATCGTCTGCCGGCCGATGCGAAAGCGCGACCTCGACAACGAGGTGACGCGCTTCCTCGAGGTCTACAACGCCGCCTGGGAGCGCAACTGGGCGGCGGTGCCGCTGACCGAGGAGGAGGTCCGCCACTACGCGCGCGACCTCAAGCCGGTGCTCGATGAGAACTGGGCCTTCATCGCCGAGCGGGTCGACACCGGCGAGGTCGTCGGCGCCGCGCTGACACTTCCCGACTACAACCAGGTTCTCGCGCACCTCAATGGGCGCCTGCTCCCGCTCGGCTGGCTGAAGGCGCTCTACTGGCGGCGCAGGATCGACGCCGTGCGCGTCTTCGCGCTCGGCGTCAAGCCCGATTACCAGCACACCGGCGTTGCCGCGCGCTTCTACCAGATGCACTTCGAGGCGGCCGAGCGAACGCCCCAGAAGGGCGGCGAGATGGGCTGGGTGCTTGAGACCAACCGTGCGATGAATCGCGCGATGGAGGCGATGGGGGGCGAGATCGTCCGCCGCTTCCGGGTCTATGAACGGGTGTTCGTCTGATCTGCGAGACTCAGCGGATGGGTGAGGACGAGGGCCTTCGGGCCGACGATCTGACGGCTTCAGAGCCGCTTGTCGACGAGGAGCTCGAGGTGGTCGAGGGCGTCGTCGTGCTGGCGGGGGCGCGCACGATCGAGCCCCGTGAGGGACCGACCCCGCTGGTGACCGTCGCGGCGGCCGCCGCGACCGGCTTCGTCGCCGGGGCGGCGACGGCGGCTGTGCTCGGCCGCAGCCTGTCGCGCGTCCAGGCGCGCCGCGCTGTGCGCACGGTTGAGGCCGGCCGGGCGCTGCGCGGCGACTCGGCGTACGAGGTCGTCTCCTCGCGCCGCTACATCGTCGACGTGCGCGCCGTCGCCCGCCGGCACTAGGGGTGGCCGCGAGCGCGGTTGCAGGCGTGCGTGCGCCCCGTCCGCGCCGCGCGCTTCAATCCGCCGCCGTGAGTGGCGAGCTTGACGTGGAGGTGCGGGTCGAGCTCGAGGCGCGCTGGCCGCTTCGCCTGCCGCGCGGGGGTGCCGACGGGGTGCTGCGGGCGCGCCCCGGCGGCGTCATCGAGCGCCTCATGCACTTCGAGGATCAACCGGTCGTCGTGCGCGGCGCCCAGCGCGGGCCGCGAGCGGTCGTCCTGGGCGCGCGCGGGCGCTCCAAGCAGGCCTGCCGGCTTGCTCTCGAGCGGATGCGGTTCGCGCTCGGCATCGACGACGACCTCGCGCCGTTTCACGCCCGCTTTCGCGATGACCCGCTGATCGGCCGCGTCGTGCGGTTCTTCCCGTGGCTTCGTCCGGCGAGGCGGCCGGAGCCTTTCGAGGCGCTCGCCTGGGCGATCTGCGAGCAGCTGATCGAATACACGCGAGCGGCCGCGATCGAACGGCGGATCGTGCGCCGTTTCGGGCGCGTGCTGTCGGGCGGCTGGAGCGGTGGCGAGTCGCTGCGCGACGCGCCGAGCGCGGCGGCTCTCGCGGGAGCGGCGCCGGCGCTGCTTGAGTCCTTCGACCTCGCCGCCGGCCGGGCGATCGCGCTGCGCCGCGCGGCGGTCGAGGTCGATCGCGGCCGGATCGATCTGCGCGACGGCGACCAGGAGACGGCGTGGCGGCGGCTGCGCGCGATTCCCGGCATCGGCTCCTGGACCGTCGCCTCGCTAGCGCTCCACGGCCAGGGCCGCCTCGATGCCGTGCCGGCCGGCGACCTCGCGCTTCGCAAGCTTGTCGGGCGCCTTCGCAGCGGAGACCCGCTCGCGCGGGCAGCGGAGAGCGAGGTGCTCGAGACGTTTGCTCCCTATGCGCCGTGGGGCGGCCTGGCAGCCGCCTACGCTATGCGCCTGTCTGGGTCTGCGCTCCCTGTCCCGGCAGGAATTCGTCGGTGATCGCGAGCCCGGCGTCGGCGCTCTGCTTGAGCAGGCCGTGCGAGCGCATCCACAGGCCGAACGCCTGCCAGGCGTAGGGGTTCTGGTAGCCGTAGGGCTGTGAGGGGTTGGTCGGCGCGACCAGCGGCAGCATGCGCGCCAGCGCCGCCCGCTCGATCCCGGCGCCGATCGTCGGGTTGGCCGTGGCGAGCGTCGCCGCGGCGGCGCCGGGGTTTTCGGCGACGGCGCGCTCGCCGCGCGTCAGCGACTGCAGGAAGGCCCGCAGCAGCTCGCCGTCGACGTGGGCTTCGCCGACGCGCGCGACGACGACGAGCTGGCTGTAGGTGGGTGTACCGGCCTTCTGGACGGCGACGACGGTCGCCGTGCGCCCGGCCTTGGCGAGCGTCGCGGCGATGATCGGCCACGAAAAGCCGATCGTCGCCGCTGTGCGGGTTGAGGAGAGGAAGGCCGCCGCCGAGCCGTGTAGCGCGACGGTTCGGACCTTCGACGCGGCAACGTGCGTACTCGCAAGCGCGCTGCTCAGCTCGGCCTGGCCGAGCGCTCCCGAGCCGACGGCGACCGTTCGCCCGCGCAGGCCGGTCGCTCCGCTCGCCTGGTGGGCGGCGGACGCAAGCGTCACGATCCCGTCAAGCGGCTGGCCGACGAGCGCGCCGATCGCGACCAGGCTCGCGCCGCCGTCGCGCGCCGCAAGCAGCGCCGGCTCGGAGACGACGGCCAGCGTCGCCGAGCCCGACTCGAGCGCGGCAAGCGGGTTCCCGCCTGGCGAGTGATCGATCGTGATGCGCATCGCGCCGCGTTCGAAGTCGCCGTTTGCCTGCGCCTCATACAGCGGCGCGTAGGGGGCGCTCGCCGGGGAGCCGACGGCGACCGTGACGGGACGTGCGGGGCCGAGCGCGGTCTTCGCGTGGTAGGAGCCGCAGCCGGCACACAGCACTGCGGCGGTCAGGCAGGCGGCTGCAAGCGCGCCGCGCCTGCGTAGCTCCGGGCGCGTCGACATCGGAGGAGGCGGATCGTAGACGTTTCGGCGGCGCGCGGCCGGTGTCGTGCTCAGCGGTAGGCCGGCGTGGTCAGCGCCTTGACGAAGTCCTCGAGCTGGTGCGTCGTCCAGCACTCGAACGCGCGGCAGAACGGGGTGTAGGCGTCGATCACCGAATCCCCATAGTTCCAGTACAGGCGCGGCTCGGGGTTCAGCCAGAACGTCCGCCCGGCTTTGGCGGCGACGGTCGCGAAGATGTCAGCGCGCGGGTCGCGGCCGTTGGTGCGCGCGTCGCCGAGCACGATGACGGTCGCGCGCGGGTGCAGGTCGTCCTCGACGAGATCGCGGAACTCGGCCCACACGCGGCCATAGTCGGTGTAGCCCGAGATGTCGGCGACGCCGGCGTCTGCGGCGATCGCCTCGCTGACGGCCTTGAAGTTCCGCTGGCGTGCAAAGACCTCCGTGACCTCCGAAATGCGCTCGATGAACACGAACGAGCGCATCCGGCGGAAGGCGTCGTGGAGCGCATGAAGCACCGAGAGGAAGAAGACCGACGCCGACGTGACGCTCGTCGAGACGTCGCAGAGCACATAGATCTCGGGCCGCCGCGGCCGCCGCGGGCGGTACTTGACGACGACCGGGACGCCACCTGTCTGCAGCGACGCGCGCATCGTGCGGCGAAAATCGACGTGGTCGTGGCGCCTGGCGCCGCGCCGCTCGACCCCCTGGGTAGCGAGGCGCCGGCGCAACTGCGCGACGACCTTGTGCACGGCCGCGAGATCGGCGGCGGGTCCGCTCGGGAGGGCCCTGTCGAGGTCGCCGAGCGGGCGCGACGGGGGAAGCGTCTGGGTGCGCTCGATCTGCGCGCGCTCGAGCTCGCGGCGGATGATCGCCTCGAAGCGGCGCAGGACGTCGGCCGGGAGCCCGTCGTGGCGCGGATCGTCCGGCGGGTAGTCGGGCTGGGGGTCGGTGCGCAGTCCGAGCAGGCGCCGAATCCGCTGGACGTCGACGCCGACGACGCCGCTTGCGTCGTTGGGCCGCCCGACGGCGGCCAGCGCGAGCCGCGCCAGATCGTGCAGCCGCGCGTCGTCGCCGTCGGCGATCGCCTGGGCGATCTGGCGGCGAAGCTCCTCGAGATCGATCTGCGAACCGGCGCCGTCCTCGTCGCCGCCAACGCCGCCGGCGCCGCCGACCTCAACGATCCCGGCCTCGATCGCGGCCGCCTCGGCGGCGCGGAAGAAGAAGCGCTCGAAGACCACGTCGAAGACGCGCCGGTCCTCCGGCGACTTGGCCAGCGTCGCCGCGATCGCCTGCTGGAAGGTGTCGCGGTCGCGCCAGTCGACCTCACCGAGGACGGCGAAGGAGTCCAGCAGCTCGGAGGTCCCGACCGCGAGACCCGCCCCGCGCAGCTCATCGCCGAGCTCGAGCAGGCGGCGGTCGATGCTCACGAGGCGAGCGCCAGCCCAACCCGCTCGGCGACCAGCTCGAGGTCGGTACGGTGCTTGACGATCACCGACATCGTGTCGGTGAACGTCGTCGAGTCGATGTCCGTTGAGCCGAGCAGCAGCAGCGCGCGCGCCCAATCGATCGACTCCGCGATCGACGGCGGCTTCTTGAGGTCCAGCTCGCGGACCATCGCGACGACCTCGACGAGCTTGCGGGCGACGGTCTCGGCGAGCTCCGGAGCATGCAGGCGCACGATCTCGAGCTCTCGCTCGACGGTCGGGTAGTCGAGCCACAGATACAGGCAGCGGCGCTTGAGCGCCTCGGTCAGCTCGCGTGAGTTGTTCGACGTCAGCACGACGACCGGCTGCGAGGTGGCGGCGATGCGACCGAGCTCGGGAATCGTGATCTGAAAGTCAGACAGCAGCTCGAGCAGCATCGCCTCGAACTCCTGGTCGCTCTTGTCGATCTCGTCGATCAGCAACACGACCGGCGTGGCACTCGAGATCGCGGCCAGCAGCGGCCGCGCGAGCAGGAACTCCTCGCCGAAGATGTCGTCCTGGACCTCCGACCAGCCGGTGCCGTCGGACTCGGCCTGGATCCGCAGCAGCTGCTTTCGGTAGTTCCACTCATAGAGCGCCTTGGCCTCGTCGAGGCCCTCGTAGCACTGCAGGCGCACGAGGTCGCGCCCGAGGAAGCCGGCGAGCGCCTTGGCGAGCTCGGTCTTGCCGACGCCGGCTGGGCCCTCGACGAGTACCGGCTTGTCGAGACGCGTCGCCAGGTAGGTGACAAGCGCGGTCGACTCGCCGGCGAGGTAGCCGGCGGCCAGCAGCCCGCCGGCGATCTCCTCGACGGATTCGGGAAGCGCGCTCATCGCCGGTCAATCATAAGGAGGGTCGCCGGCGCGGCCCGCGCCGTGCAAGCGAATGCGCCTAGCGCTTGCCGCGATCGTCGGGCAGATCGAAGGACAGCTGCTCGGCGTCCTCGCGCGTCACGCCGCGGTGCTCGAGGCGCGGTTCGTTCTCGCTTCGGGGGCTGTGCTCGCGGGTTGCCACGGCCGCGGCGACGCGGCGCTGCCCGCGCTCGCGGGGGTCGAGGTGCACGCTCGGGTCCTGGGCGAGCGCCGGCTCCGCGCGATGCGCGCGGCGCATCGTCACACCGGTCCAGGTCAGCCAGATCGCGGCAAAAAGGGCCAGGAAGATGCCCCACTCGTTGCCGGTCGTGATCACGACGTTGGCGACCTTCTGGCTGCTTTTGTCAAACATCCGGTAGAGGATCAGAAGCGTCGTCCACCCGCCCGCGACCATCACCACGAACCCGTCGCCGCCCGGCAGGTGGAAGGCGCGCGCCTCGCCGCGCGCGAACAGCAGCGCCAGCACCGCGATCGACACGAGCAGCACCGCCGCCTCCACCCAGGAGAACGCTCCCCACGCCGTCAACGTCGAGGTGATGGCGGTCTCGTTCTTGTGGATCGCGCCGGCCGGGCTCTCGCTGTACCAGGGCAGGAACATCGTGATCCACAGCGCGAGCGCGGCGAAAGCCGTCACGCGCTGCTCGCGACCGAGCGCCCGCCACGAGCGCCACGTGCGAATCAGCGGGCCGGCTGTGCTGCGGGCCGGACGCTGGCGGGGCGCGGCCGTGCTCACACGCTCACCGCGGCGGCCGCCTGCAGACGCGCGCTGAGAAGCTGCGCGTCGGCGTCGGAGACCGTGCGAAGCTGGCCCTGAAAGGCGAGCTTCCAGTGCTCGCGAGGCCACTTGCGGATGTGTTCGAGGTCGTCGATCAGCGTCTCGGCCGGGATCCAGGCGGCCTCATCGAGCACCCATTCGGGCTCGATCGGGAAACGCCATGGGTAGCTGTCAGCCTTCCCGGGCTTGCCCGGCCAGAGCTTCGTTCGGTCCTCGAACAGCTCACCGGTTACGCGCGCGCTCGCCGCGAACGCCATCACCCTCGTCAGGTAGAAGATGATCCGCTCACCGGTTTCGATCTCGAGCGCCTGGCGGTGGCGGCGCTCCTTGAGCCCGATGACCGTGAAGTCGTGCTCGCGCGTCGCCGCGAAGTTCTCGGGTGAGCCGGTCAGGATCCAGGTCCGCGCGGAGGTCACCGACCCGATTGTACGCCCGCTCAGCCGCTCTTTTTATGATGGTGGCGGGTTGGCGCCGCGAGGATCGTGGCGGTCGCGCTGGTGCTCGCGTGGTTGCCGGCGAGGTCGGTCGCGGCGAGTGTGATCGTCCACGTGCCGGCGTGCGGCGGCCGCCAGACGAGCGTGTGGCGCCCCGCCTGCAGCGACAGCGTCGTGCGCGAGACGACGTGACCGGCGTAGGCGACCGCGAACAGCACGCTCGCCGGCCTCGAGATCGACATCGAGACGTGCGCGGCGAGCGTGGCGTGCGAGCGGGCGGGCGCGAAGATCCGAAGCGCCGGGGGTGTCTTCAGGTCGGCGGCGAAGGCCGACGCCGTCGTGCAGTAGATCGCGTCGGCGGCCGGCGGGCCGACCGGCCCCGTCGGCCCGGTCGGCCCGCTTGCGCCGGTTGAGCCGTAGGCGGTGCCGCCTGTGCCGGTGGCGCCGGTCGCGCCGCTCGGCCCGGTCGGTCCGCTTGCGCCTGTCTGTCCCGTCGGCCCTGTTGGTCCGGTCGGGCCGGTCGGCGCGCGCACGCCGAGGACCGCGAGCGCCACGGGACTCGTCTCGCGCGTGCGCTTGCACAGATCGGAGAGGAAGCCGGTGAGCAGCTCGTGATAGGCCAGCGAGGAGTCCGAGTACTGGTCATAGAGCGACCAGCCGCCGGTGTTGTAGTGCGACAGATCGAGGCGAGCCTGGGCGTTGCCCGCGCGGAACAGCGCCGCGGCCTCGCTGTCGCCGGTGCTCGCGGCCAGGTCGAAGAGCCCGACGAGTGACTGGATGAAGGCGTTGATCACGTACTCGTGCGGCGCGAAGCTGTAGATGAGGTAGCGCGCGCCGGCCGCCGTGGGCGAGCGGATGCCGGTCGGCGCGCCGACCGTGAAGATGCCGAGCCCGCGGTGCGCAGCGGCGATGAAGGCCGAGTTCTCAAGCGCCGCGCCGGTCGTGCCGAGCGCCTGCACGGCGGTGCCTTCGGTGATGGCGGACACCCACGGCGGCGCGCCTCCGTCGAAGGAGAAGTTGTATTCCCAGGCGATCCCGCCGCCGCGCAGCACGGCCAGGCCGATCGCCTGGTTGAGCAGGTTCGTCGCGGCCGTCCAGTTGTGCTGGTCATAGAGGCCGTTGGCGGCGCCGAACGTGCCGAGCCACTGGATCTCGATCCCCTGCCCGGGGTAGTACTCCCAGACCAGGCCGCTGCCCGGGAAGCCCACGCGCTGGTCGGGGGCCAGCAGCGGGCCGCTCGTCCACCACTGGCGGTTGCTGGCAAGCGTAAGCACGAGCGCGGGCAGGCGCGAGGGGGTCAGCAGGCCGGCACGCGCGATCGCCGTCAGGTTGTCGAGCACAGCACCGAGCTCGCTGCGCCGCGTACCTTGCAGGCGCTTGTAGGAGGAGCGCGCGGCGATCCACGTCGAGCGGTAGCTCGAGGCGAGCGAGGCGGGCAGTTCTTGGCGGGAGGCGAGTGCGGTCACCGCCTGCGCGAAGGTCAGGCCGGCCTCCGCGGCGGCGCCCGCGCGGGGCGCGCCGGGCAAGCTCTCACTAGAAGCCGAGGCGGCTGCGGCAAGCGCCGTCAGCGGCACCGCTCGGCTGCCGTCGAGGACCAGCTCGAGCGGCGTGTAGGGCGCCGCGCCGGAGGTCGGGCGAGCGCTCAGCCGCGCCGGCGAGACGCTCGCCGCGGCGCCGCCGAGAAGCAGCGCGGCGGCGCCGGCAAGGCCGAGGCGGCGCAGCCTCCTAGTGGTAGCCTCCCGATTCAGGAATGAGCGCGTCACGTCCGAACCTTCGACGGACCGCCTCGGTTCCCCTCGCGCTCGCGGTGTGCATCGTCGTCGCGGCATGCGGCGGGGGCGGCGGCCACAAGAACAACACGGCGGCCAACGCGCCGAAGCTGACCCCGACGGCGCTCGTCTCGAAGGCCTTCGACGCGAGTGACGCGGTCGACTCGGGGAACATCTCGCTGACGGCGACGATCAACCTCGACGGCCTCAAGCAGCTCGACGGCAAGCCGATCGTGCTTGCGCTCTCGGGGCCGTTTCAGCGCACCGCGGGGAAGACGTCGGCCGACTTCGCCGCGACGATCTCGATCGGCTCCTCGACGGCCCATCTCGGCGTCGACGTTCTCCCCGGCCACGATTACCTGGGGATCGACGGGACCTTCTACGACCTGCCGACCGGCGCGGGCTCGACGCTCGGCTCGCTGACCGGCGGCTCCAGCGGCGCCGCGGGGCCCGCGACCGGCGCGACCGGCCTGCTCAGCTCGCTTGGGATCGACCCGCACAGCTGGCTGACGAACCCGAAGATCGTCGGCGACACGACGATCGGCGGCGTGCAGACGCAGCATCTGACCGCTCAGGTCGACATCGCCAAGGTTCTCGGCGACCTCGAGAAGGTCATCGGCGCAAGCGGCGCCACCGGCTCGAGCGGCACGAGCTCGATCACCTCGGCGCTGCCGCTGATCGAGTCGGCGATCAACTCCGCCAAGGTCGACATCTACACGGGAGTCTCCGATCACATCTTGCGCCGCTTCGACCTCGCGATCGCATTCACCGTACCGGCTATCGCAGCGAGCGAGTTCGGCGGCCTCAAGGGCGGCTCGCTCAGCTTCGACGTGACGCTCACCGAGCTCGGCAAGGCCGAGACGATCAGCGCGCCGGCGAACGTCCAGCCGGCGAAGGACCTCCTCAACGGGATCTTCTCGCTCGAGAGCAAGTTCGGCTCGCTCGCCTCGCTCTTCTCGAGCGCGAGTTCGAGCCTCGGCTCGGGCGGCGGCCTCGGCAGCCTCTTCAACGGCAGCTCGAGCGGCGGCTGAGCCGCCGCTTTCGCGGCGATGATCGGCTTCGCGCTCAGCGACGAGCAACTCGCGCTGCGCGAGCTCGCCCACGACTTCGCGCAGCGAGAGATACGCCCGCTCGCCTGGCAGCTCGATCGCGCGGCCGAGTTCCCGGCCGCGCTCGTCGAGGCGGCCTGGAAGCTCGGTCTGATGAACATCCACGCGCCGGCGGAGCTCGGCGGCGCGGGCATCGGCTACCTCGACGGAGCGATCCTCGAGGAGGAGCTCTCGTGGGGCTGCTCCGGCGTCAACGCCTCGATCGGCTGCAACAACCTGGCCATCGCGCCGCTGCTGCTCGCCGGCTCCGAGGAGCTCAAGCGCCGCTACGTGACGATGCTGATCGAGCAGCCGCTGCTTGCATCCTTCGCGCTGACCGAGCCCGACGCCGGATCCGATGTCGCGTCGCTGAAGACGCGCGCCGTTCAGCGCGGCAGCTCGTAT
>Ga0209167_10001554_pt1 | contig 13306 bp, 11 predicted proteins | sample Coa_R1_9_FD_187154 | JGI IMG/M metagenome (GOLD analysis project Ga0209167, IMG submission 187154) | Surface soil microbial communities from Centralia Pennsylvania, which are recovering from an underground coalmine fire - Coalmine... | ecosystem: Environmental > Terrestrial > Soil >... | reverse complement strand
TTCCGTGATTATGCGGCGCCGGTACCAGCACCCGGCGAGCACATCAGCGAGCCGACCCGGGTTCTCGGCCGGATGCTGCGCGACGTGATGCGGCTGAACGCCCCGCACCACAACTTCCGGATCGTCGGCCCGGACGAGACCGAGTCCAACCGTCTTGGCGCCGTGCTGGAGGTGACCGGCAAGACCTGGGAGGAGCGGATCCTCGGCGTGGACCAGAACCTGGCCGCCGACGGCCGGGTGATGGAGATGCTGTCCGAGCACACCTGCCAGGGCTGGCTGGAGGGCTACCTGCTCACCGGCAGGCACGGCCTGTTCTCCTGCTACGAGGCATTCATCCACATCGTGGACTCGATGTTCAACCAGCACGCCAAGTGGCTCAAGGTCAGCCGCGGCCTGCCCTGGCGGCGCCCGGTCGCCTCGCTCAACTACCTGCTCACCTCACACGTCTGGCGGCAGGACCACAACGGTTTCTCCCACCAGGACCCCGGGTTCATCGACCACGTGGTGAACAAGAAGGCCGAGGTGATCAGGGTCTACCTGCCGCCGGACGCCAACACGCTGCTGTCGGTCGCCGACCACTGCCTGCGCAGCCGGAACTACGTCAACGTGATCGTCGCAGGCAAGCAACCCTGCCCGGACTGGCTGGACATGGAAGCCGCCATCCTGCACTGCACCCGCGGCGCCGGAATCTGGGAATGGGCCAGCAGCGATTCCGGCGGTACCGAGCCCGACGTGGTACTGGCCTGCGCCGGCGACGTACCCACCCTGGAAGTGCTGGCAGCCACCGACATCCTCCGCAGGCACCTGCCCGGACTGCGGGTCCGGGTGGTCAACGTCGTGGACCTGATGCGGCTGCAGCCAGCCATCGAGCACCCGCACGGGATGACGGACGCCGAGTTCGACGCCACGTTCACCACCGGCCGGCCGGTGATCTTCGCCTACCACGGTTACCCGTGGCTGATCCACCGGCTCACCTACCGGCGCGCCGGGCACGCCAACATCCACGTCCGCGGTTACAAGGAGGAGGGCACCACGACCACCCCGTTCGACATGGTCGTGATGAACGACATGGACCGCTTCCACCTGGTGATGGACGTCATCGACCGGGTGCCCGGCCTCAACCGCAAGGCTGCCTGGCTGCGCCAGCAGATGGCCGACACCCGGGCCAGGCACCACGCCTGGACCCGCGAGCACGGCGAGGACCTGCCCGAGGTGCGCGACTGGACCTGGCCGCGCGACTGACCCGCCAGAGCCGGCCGCCCCTGCTCTGCGCTCTGGGGCGGCCGGTCCAGCAGCCGCCTGCGGGTGGTCTGCAGTTGGGCGGGGACATCTGCCCCACCTCCTTCTGCTGCCCTGGGTCAGCGCAGCTGGCGCAGGAACGGGTCCCGCGGCCGCGCCGGGCATATCCGGATCCGTGCACCGGCCGCCTGCGCTCCGCCGGGATGCACGGTGACCGGGTCGAGGTCGAGTTCGGCGATCTCTGGGACCTCGTCGGCGAGCAACGAGACCCGCACCAGCAGCCGGGCCAGGGCCCCGGTGTCCATGGCAGGGCTGGCGTCGTGCCCGAACAGTGCGGGCGCGGCGTGCACGCCGTGCAGCAGGTCGCCGGCGTCGGCTTCGGTGAGCGGGGCCAGCCGGGCGGCCTGGTCACCGAGCACTTCGGTGGCCACCCCACTCAAGCCGAACATGACCACCGGGCCGAACACGCCGTCATGCACGACGTGAATCCGCACCCTGACGGCGCCCGTCTCGCCCGCGGGCTGCGCCAGCGAGATCCCGTAGCAGGACAGCAGGTCAGCCACGGCGGCCGCGGGCAGCCAGCTGCCTTCCGGGTTGCCGGTGAGGAACGCCGAGGCGAGTTCCCTGGCATAGCCGGGCCGCACGTCGCCGAGCTTGGGCACACGGCTTTGCTGCCGGTCCCGCCAGGCCCGGTAGCGGGCGGCGTGACCGAGCGCACGGGCGGCGGCCTCGGGATAGGCGTAGCTGGGCAGCGCCTGGAGGCAGTCCGCCCGGTCCGGTTCCCCGCCGCCGGCCGCCTGCGGCTGGTCAGTTATCTTCTTTTGGTTTATCCGAACGGAGGGGGCCTGGCCAAGCTGCGCGGTCGCGAACGTCTTGAGCACACAGGCCGACCGCACCGCGACCGTGAGGTCAGCGACGGCGGTCGGCACGGTGATCGCGAGCACCGCGTCCACGTCCGGGTCGGCGGCGACCTCTTCCAGGCTGGCCCGGAAGGCCTGCACCCCGGCAGCCGCGGTGGTGATCACCGGCCCGGTGACCTTTGCGCCGCGTGGCAGCAGCCTGGTCAGCCTGCGCTGGACCAGCTTGGATACGGTCGCGACCGCCAGGCCGTTCCCGGCGCAGGCGCCGGCGGCCAGCATCGCGGCGTCCGCGGCGTTGGAGACTATCGCGACCCGCTCACCGGCCGGCAGCGGCTGGCTGGCCAGCATGGCGGCAGCCTCGATGAGTTCGCCGAGGCTGTGCGTGGCGATGATGCCAGCCTGCGCGAACAATGCCTCCTGGGTGACCGGCGGCGCCGCCATGACCGGTGCGCAGGGCCCCGGATCGTTCGTTCCGGGGCTGCCGCCGATCACTGTCAGCACCGGGATCCGCCGGCCGGCCCGGCGGGCGGTGCGGGCGAACTTGCGCGGGCTGCCGAACGACTCCACGTACAGCACCGCGAGCTTGGTCTGCCCGTCGGCTTCCCACCAGGTGAGCAGGTCGTTGCTGGATACGTCGTACTTCTCGCCCACGGAGGCGAACGACGACAATCCGATGCCGAGCCGGGACAGGTGCTCGAGCAGCGCCACCCCCACCCCACCGGACTGGACCACCACACCGGCCACGCCGGCCAGCGGCTGGCCGGCGGCGAACGTCGCGTCCAGGTCGCGCTCGGGGACGGCGACGCCGAAGCTGCCGGGCCCCACCAGCCGCATGCCGTGCCTTCGGCAGATCGCCAGCAGGTCCATGCCGGTCGCGCCCAGGCGCGACGTGACCACCACCACAGTGCGGACGCCACGCCGCCCGCACTGGGTGGCCACCTGCGGCACGGCGGGCGGCGGCACCGCGATGACCGCGAGATCCACGTGCTCGGGCAGGTCGTCGATGGAAGGCAGGCAGTGCAGCCCCTCCATCGACCTGGCCCATGGGTGGACCACGTAAACCTGCCCGCCGAACCCGCCGGTGACGATGTTGTGCAGGATCTCCCGGCCGGGTGACCCCCGGCGCCGGCTCGCGCCGATCACCGCGATGGAGGCCGGGTGCAGCAGGTGGCACAGGCTGGCCACATCGGCCCGGCTCTCCCTGGCCGCCACCGAGTCCAGGTAAGTCCCGAAACTCTGGTCCGCCTCGTCGCCAGGCAGCGGGAAGGTGAGGATGACATCACCGTCGGCATACTGACGCCGCACCGGAAGGCCGGCGCCGGCGAATACGGAAAGCATGGCGGTGTTCCCTCCCAGGGTCTCGGCCGTGAAGGCCTCCAGCCCTCGCTGCCTGGCGATCGACACCAGATGTTCGAGCAGCAGGGTGGCGATGCCACGGCCGTGCAGATGGTCGGGAACGGCGAACGCGATCTCGGCGACACCCGGCCGCCGGGTCGGTTCGTAGCTCGCCACGCCGCACAGCTCACCGTCGAGCCAGGCGAGCAGCGCCATGTGATCGGGCCCGGGCTCGCGGCAGACCCGCTGCGCCTCACGTTCGGCGTTCGACGGGCTCAGGCTGAAGAAGCGCAGGTACAGGTTCTCCGGCGACATCTTGGCGTGCATCTCCCGCACCGCGTCGCAGTCCTGCGGGCCGGCCTGCCGGATCTCGACCGTGCTGCCGTCAATGAGCAGCGCGAACGTCGCGGTGGTCATGTCGCTTCTCCGGCCGTGAGCCCGGTGCCTGCCGGGTGGCTGGCCGGGACGATGCGGGAGTACTGGTCGGGGAAGACCATCGCGATGTGGCCGTCACTCAGCCACTTGATGATGTAGGGCGGCTGGCCGTCAGCGCGCGGTACGCCGATGACCAGGCCAATCCGTGGCCTGTCATGCCCGACCAGCAGCCGGTCGCCCACCTGAGCTCGCATAGCGACCTCCCCGCCCTCTGAGTCCTTGCAGCTTCCAGGCTCGGGCACGCACAGGCAGACTGTCATGAGCACTCCGGCCCGGATCGATGGGACCTTCCGCCCTTTGGCGGCCACTGGGTGCTGGTGGTGACCAAAGTCCCAGGATGCGCGGCCACGTGGCCCTAGACCCCGCTCCGGTGCACTGGTCTGCTGGTCAGCACCGCCACCGCGCGGCCCTCCTGACGGCCCGCGGGATAGAGGAGGCTGAAATGCCTGCGACCCAACCGCCCGGCGGCGCGGTGCTCGTGCTCAACTCGGGCAGTTCGTCGGTGAAGTTCGCATTGGTCGTGCCGGCCAGCGGCGAGCGTCTCGCCCGCGGGCTGGCCGAGCGGCTCGGCACGCCGGAGGCGGTGCTGCGCTTCCAGCAGGGGCCGTCCGCCACGGCGCGGGAGCCGCTTCCCGGCGGCACCCATGCCGATGCCGTGGGCAGGGTGCTCGGACGGCTGGCCGGAGCGGGTCACCCCGATGCCCTGCTGGGTGCCGGTCACCGGGTGGTGCATGGCGGCGAGCGGTTCCGTGCCTCGGTTCTGGTGGATGATTCGGTGATCGCCGCGGTGCGCTCGGTCAGTCACCTGGCGCCGTTGCACAACCCGGCGAACCTGGCCGGGATCGAGGCCGTGCGTGCCGTGCTGCCTGGCCTGCCGCAGGTCGCGGTGTTCGACACCGCCTTCCATCACACGATGCCGCCGCACGCCTTCAGGTACGCGGTGCCGGAGGACTGGTACACCCGCTACGGGGTGCGGCGGTACGGGTTTCACGGCACCAGCCACCGTTTCGTGAGCGAGCGGGCCGCCGACCTGCTCGAACGGCCACTTCGCGAACTGCGGCTGGTCACCGCCCACCTGGGCAACGGGTGCAGCGCGACCGCGGTGCGCGGCGGCGAGTCGGTGGACACCACCATGGGCCTGACTCCGCTGGAGGGCCTGGTCATGGGGACCCGCTCCGGCGACGTCGACCCGGGCCTGGCCGGTTATCTGGCCGAGCGGGCCGGCCTGGACGCCGGCCAGATAACCGAGGCGCTGAACACCGCCAGCGGGCTGGCCGGGCTGTCCGGTGTGGGCAACGACATGCGGACGGTCGAGGCCGCTGCCGCTGGCGGGAATCGGCGGGCCCAGCTCGCCCTGGACGTGTTCGTGTACCGGCTGTGCAAGGCGATCGCCGGGCTGGTCGCCGGCCTGGGGCGGCTCGATGCGCTGGTCTTCACCGGCGGAATCGGGGAGAACAGCGCTGCGGTGCGCGGCCGGGTGCTCGGCCGCCTGGGCTTCCTCGGCCTGGCCGAGGACCCGGCGGCCAACGCCGTTCATGGCCGGAACACCGGGTGCCGGATCAGCCCCGGGGGACCGGTGACCGCCCTGGTTGTGCCCACCGACGAGGAACTCATGATCGCCCGCGACACTGCCCGGCTCGTCACCGCGAGATGACGCTGTGAGCCGGAGGCCCGGTGGGTGCTGGACCTTTGGCCCTACTCGCGAACGAGCCGGGGTGGTGTCCTGAACATGGGAGCACGAGGGGAGACCTCCATGTCCACATACCGGCTTCGCATGCTTTCCGCCGCGGCCATGTTCGCGATGGCGGCGGCGGCGGCCACGGTGGCCGCGGGCCCGGCCGCCGCCTCCGTACGTCCTCCGGTGGCGTCCCGGCACGGCGAGGGGCCGGCCGGGCCACCGGCCCGGATGCCGGATGGCCGGGTTGCCACCCCGCCACGTGTCCCGCCGCTGATCGTTTCGTCCGGCTGCCAGAGCGCGCCATATGGGCCGAACTACTACGCCCCCGGCACCGGCAAGACCGTAGCGCTGACCTTCGACGACGGGCCGGGCGCGGGCACGACCCCGGGCCTGATGCCGGTGCTGCAGTCCGAGGGTGTGACGGCGACCTTCTTCAACATCGGCCAGAACGCGGCCGCCCAGCCTTCGCTGGTACGGGCCGAGAACGACTGGGGGTACATGATCGGCAACCACACCTGGGACCACCCGGACATGACCACGCTGCCGGCTTCGCAGCAGGCCACCGAGATGGACGAGGCCACCGCTGAGCAGCAGAGCCTGATCGGCTCCGGGCCGTGCGCGTTCCGCCCACCCTACGGTTCCTACAATTCCAGCACGCTCAGCCTGGCCCAGCAGCGCCGGATGAAGACCTGGCTGTGGTCGGTGGACACCGAGGACTGGAAGGCCGCGGGCTCAGCGTCGCAGTACTGGGTCAACCGGATCATCTCCCTGGCCGAGTCGGAAGGTGGCACACAGCAGCACCCGGTGATCCTCATGCACAACGCGCCATCCGGTGACCCGGCCACGGTGGAAGCGCTGCCGACGATCATCAGCTACTTCCGCGGCCACGGCTACACCTTCGTGAACCTGGTGGGCAACACCGGCACCGGCTACCAGCTTCTGACCTCCAACGGTGGCGTGCACAACTTCGGCGCCCCCTGGTACGGCTCGGCGGCCGGCACGCTGCCCACCGGGGTGACCGCGGTCGCGCTGGCAGCCGACACGGTCACCGGTGGCTACTGGATCCTCAAGTCCGACGGCGGCGTGGCGAACTACAACGCCCCCTGGGACGGCTCGATGACCGGCGTCATCCCGCCCGGCCAGACCGTCACCGCCATCGCACCCAGCCGTGGTGGTTACCTGATCCTGACCTCCAACGGGGGCGTGCACAACTTCGGCGCCCCCTGGTACGGCTCGGCGGCCGGCACACTCGGGCCAGGAGTGACGGCGATCGGGCTGGCCACCGACCCAGCCACCGGTGGCTACTGGATCCTGATGTCGTCGGGCCGGCTGGTGGCCTTCAACGCCCCGTGGGACGGCTCAATGGCCGGGAAGATCCCGCCGGGCCAGACCCTCACCGGGATCACCGCCAGCCCCCGTGGTGGTTACCTGATCCTGACCTCCAACGGTGGCGTGCACAACTTCGGCACCCCCTGGTACGGCTCGGCGGCCGGCACGCTGCCGGCCGGGGTGACCGCGGCCGGCCTGGCAGACGAGCCCGCCACCGGCGGGTATGTGATCCTCAAGTCCGACGGCGGCGTGGCCAACTACCACACTCCCTGGCGCGGCTCGATGACCGGCATCGTTCCTCCCGGCCAATCGGTGACCGGCATCGGCCCGGAGTGAGCAACGGCCGGCCGGTAACACGCTGGTCTTGCTGCCGCCCGGGACCTGGGCTTCCAGCTCAATTGAAAGGAACTGCCATGCGCTTCATTGAAAGGAACTGCCATGCGCTTCGCCACTGACGGTGCGCGGCCGCCGCAGACGCCGCATGGCCCGGCTACGGCTGGTCGATGACCTCGGCGACAGGGCGCCTCGGTGCTCCCGGTGGGATGGGCAGCCCGTAGCCGATCCGCAGGATCATCTGCGGCTGGCCGGACCCGGGCCCATGCTCGCGGACCAGCCATGCGTCGGCGGTTTCCAGCGCCTGAGTCAGCGGGCAGACGGAGATTCCCCGGCAGGTGGCGGTCAGCCAAACCCGCTGCAGCGCCTGCCCCGTGGCCAGCCAGTCGCGAGCGCCGCCGAAACGGACCGAGAGCACGGCGAGCTGCGGATGTTCCTCGAACCAGGCGTACCTGGCCGCTTCGGCCGGGGGATGCGGCCGGAAGTCGCGGACCGGAGTTCCGCCCTCCAGCGACCGGGACCCGAACGCGCTGGCCGGGATGCCGTCGCGGTCCCGCTGCCCGCCTGCCCAGCGGGCCAGCTCCGCGCGGTAACCAGGATCGGCGAGCAGGCCGCGTTCGGCGTCGGCAGCCAGGCTCAGCAGCCGCTCGGTCTCGCGGCGGTGCGGGAAGCGCAGGATCGCCCCTTCCATGGCGGCCGCCTCGGCCAGTTCCAGCCGGATGCCCGGCGGCACCGCCCGGTTGCTGAACGGCTCCCGGTTGGTCTGCCGCCGGGGGATGGCCGCGTGCAGCTCACGCTCCCATTCCGTCGCGTCGTCCGGCTCGGTCAGCACCATCCGGGCCAGCAGCAACGGCTGGCCAGGATCGGGCAGCAGCCGGACGTCCGGCCGCAGGCCGGCCACCACCACCGCCAGGCGCAGGTTGAGCAGGGCAGCGCCACAGCCAAGGTAGGCGGCGCGACCGTGCGGATCGCCGATGGGCAGCATCCGGTCAGGATCGGCGTACAGCTCGATCGTGTCCGCAGCCTCCCGCAGCCGGAACCGCCAGGGCTGGGTGTTGTGCATCGACGGCGCCGCCATGGCCGCCACCAGCAGCTCGTCAAGGAGTCGCCGGGATGGCTCGGCCGGCCCGCCGGGCCCGTCGTCGCGGGCTGTGTCTTCGACCGTCATATTCCCAGGATCAGCAGCCGTCCTGACAGCGGTAGGGGCGTTGGTCCCGGCGGCGAAGGCCTAACGGACTTCTCCGCGACGCCTCTCGTGACGTAGGTCGTGACAGTTAAGGACTTTAGACCCATGTGACGATAACGTCTGGTCCGGTTGACTACCCGCATGTTCGTCACCCGTGAGGTGCGCCTGGATGTCGGCTTTCCGGTGGCCCTGGCCTGCCTGCAGAAGCTGGCCCGTGGCTGCTCGCTGACCGGCGCGTCCAGGGACGCCTATGGCGAGACGATCGCCAGCCTGATGCGGGTCGGCCCGCTGGGCACCACGCCGGGTGTGTCCCGGCTGGTCTCCGTGTCCTTCCTGGATCCGGTGACTCGTGCGGATTCGTCGGTCCTCGGCATGCGGTGGAATGCGGTCGGTCCCGGCGGCGGACTGTTCCCGGCGCTCGACGCCAACATCGTCCTGACCGCGGACGGCGGCCAGGCGAGCGTGCTGCGGCTGGAGGGAGCCTACCGGCCGCCGCTCGGCGCGCTGGGCGCCAGGCTCGATGCGGTGATCATGAACCGGATCGCCACGGCGACGATCCGCGGCTTCACCGACCGCATCGCCGACGCCATCACCTGTCAGGCCGATGCGGCCGAACCCGCTGATCCGCCACCGTGCGGGTCAGGGTGAGGAAAAGCGCCGAACAGGAGATGCATGGGTCGTGGTTGCGGATCGCCCGCTCGCACAGCGTGGTGAGAGCCTCGTCGTCGGCACGTCGACCGCGGGGCGGTCCGGGCACTGGTAGCCCTCGATGATCCGCAGCGCTTCCTCGATTGCGTAGACGATCTCGACCCCCCGTCGCCTCGGCCCTTCCGGAACTGGTCGCGGCCGTACTGCGTGACCTCGGGTGACGGACCGCGATACCGGCCGGTCAGCGCCATGATGTCCGCCCTATCTTCTCCGGGACAGCGCAGGCGATCTTGCGGACCGGCTCGCTGGTCTCCTGCCCGGTGGCCTTGTCCCGAAGGGACCAACGGCCCTGCCGGATGGGACAAACGCCGTCTGCCGCTGAGCTGCGGCGGCGCAGAAGCTGAAGGTGAATCGCACAGACGCCAGGCCGGTCCGCGAAAAAGAGCGGCGACCCCGGCCGAGAGGAGACCGCAATGACTACCCGAGTAGGGATCAACGGCTTCGGCCGGATCGGCCGCGCCTTCGTACGCTGCACCATGGAGCGCAGCGATCTTGAGGTCGTGGCGGTGAATGACCTGACCGACCCCTGGACCCTGGCCCACCTGCTGCGGTTCGACTCCACCTACGGCCGGTTCGGCCACCCGGTGGAGCACGGTGCCGACTCGCTGACCGTGGACGGCACGCAGATCAAGGTGCTGTCCAGCCACGATCCGGCCACGATCGACTGGGAGGCGCTGGGTGTCAGCGTCGTCATCGAGTCGACCGGGAAGTTCCGCGCCCGCGAGGACGCCGCCGCTCACCTCAAGGGCGGGGCCAAGAAGGTACTGATCTCCGCGCCCGGCAAGGGTGCCGATCTCACCGTCGTGATGGGCGTCAACGACGGCCAGTACGACACCAGGCTGCACGACGTGATCTCGGCCGCCTCGTGCACCAGCAACTGTGTCGTCCCCATGGTCAAGGTGCTGGACGATGCGTTCGGTGGCATCTACCGCGGCTTCATGACCACGATCCACGCCTACACCGGCGACCAGATGCTGCTGGACGGGCCGCACAAGGATCTGCGCCGGGCCCGCAGCGCCGCCGGCAACATCGTCCCGGCCAGCACCGGGGCCGCTCGCGCCGTCGGCCTGGTCCTTCCCGGACTGGCCGGCAAGCTGGACGGGATCGCCGTCCGCGTCCCGGTGGCCGATGGCTCGCTGACCGACCTGACCGTCGCGCTCGGCTTCCAGCCGACCGCCGACGAGGTCAACAATGCCTTCAAGGAGGCGGCCAACGGCAGCCTGGCCGGCGTGCTGCGCTACAGCACCGACCCGATCGTGTCGCGCGACATCATCGGCGACCCCGCCTCCTGCGTCTTCGACGCCAGCCTGACCCAGGCGGACGCCAACCTGGTCAAGGTCTTCGGCTGGTACGACAACGAGTGGGGTTACACCTGCCGGCTCGCCGATCTGGCCGCCCTCGTCGGCGGCAAGCTCGGCCAGGACGAAGAGGCGTGGTGACCGCGGTGACCACCAAGTCAGTGATCGTTGCGCTCAGAGAGCGCCGGGAAAGAAAATCCCGGGCCGGCATCGCAGTCGGCCCGGGTTTTTCGTTGCCGTTCTAGCCAGCGACTTCGGCCGCCAGCTCCTCGTTCGTCGCATATACGGCTGCCCTCTTCCAGGGAACGATGAGCACCGGCCGCCGGGACATATGCAACAACCGGGTGGAGACACTTCCGAAGGGAAGATGCGGCAGGTCCGTGCGGCTGCTGGAGCCGAGCACCACCATCCGTGCGTCACACTCATTGGCGGCAGTCAGAATCGCCCGCGCGACGTGCCCGAAATCGGCGGCCCTGATCCGTCCCTCGGCCGTTACACCTGCTGCCCGCAGATCGGCCACGATCTGGTCGACGACTTTCTCTCCTTCGCCCTCGGCACAGTCCACTTGCAGTCGGCCGAAGCGTCCGTAAGCGAACTCATGCACATGCAGTACGACAACGCGGTCACCCGTGCCCTGGCATATCGCCTTGGTTTCCTGCACCGCCGCATCCATATTCCGGGAAATCTCCCGCCGTGCGACGTCCACAGCCAGCAGGACTGCCTTATTCATGGCTCCTCCTCGATACGGTTCTGGTTGCGCCGCCCGCCCGGCAGGGCGGGCGGGCGGCGCGGGTACGCGAGCTATTCGCCCGGTCAGACAGCGTTCGTGTGGACCCGGGTGGCCAGCTTCGGCAGCACCTCGGCCTCCGGGGCGGCCCGGCGCAGGTGCCAGAACCCCAGTCCGGACAGGATCAGGAACAAGCCTGCGGCGCAGAAGGCCACGATGGCGGAGATCAGCATGATCTGCCCCATCTGCCACCATCCGTAGGCGTTCAGCAGCAGGCCACGGAGCGTCTCACCGCGGAACACGGTCTGCACCTGCTGCGCCAGCGCCGTGTTGTTCGGCTGGGCAAGCGATTCGGCGGACAGTTGCGCGTAGGTCTTGCCGCCGCCGATCTCCTTGAGATGGTTGGCGATGAAATGGTCCGCGTAAACCTCGGCCTGGGCGCCGTTGGTCATCATCTGGCCGGCGTACTGATGCATGGCGGCGAATTCCGGGGCTTTGATCTCCGGGCTGTTTGCCGGCGGGAAAACAATCTTCTGGGCGGCCAGCTGGTTGTGCACATCGGTGCTCACGACCGTGTGCCCCCATATCAGCAGGCCGCCGCCGACCGCCAGGACGACCGCGAGCGCCAGGCCCGCGATGGTCGCCACCGCGTCAAACGTCCTTCTGCGCATTGGTACATCTCCTTACCTGATGCCGGGATTTCGGCCGGCTGTAGCACTTCTGTCGCGGTCAGCATGGCGCCGGGCTGGTAATGGCGCGCAGAGTCCGTGGTCCTGACGTGCGAGGACCTATGAAGTCAGCGGCGGGACCAAAGTCCCTATCAGCGGCATGCGAATGGTCCATATCGTGATGCCATATAGCGAGCCCACCATGTGGCCCGTTGACGAGAACCGGGAGCGTGCACGCCGATGAACGAGACGACGGGTGAGCGCCGCCCCATCGGGGTGTTCCTGCTCGATGACCACGAGATCGTCCGGCGCGGGGTCAGGGATCTGCTGGAGGCCGAGCCGGACATCAAGGTGGTGGGAGAGGCCGGGACCGCCGCGTCGGCGCTGGCCAGGATCCCGGCGCTGCGCCCCGATGTGGCCATCCTCGACGTCCGGCTGCCCGACGGCGACGGCGTGAGCGTCTGCCGGGACATCCGTTCGTCAATGCCGGAGGTCGCCTGCCTGATGCTCACCTCGTTCGGCGACGACGCGGCGCTGTTCAACGCGATCATGGCCGGGGCGGCCGGGTATGTGCTGAAGCAGATCCACGAGAGCGACCTGGTGGGTGCGGTCCGTACCGTTGCCGCCGGGGAGTCGATGCTTGATCCGGAGGCGGCCAGCCGGGTGATGCGGCGGATGCGTGAGCAGGCGCAGCGATCCGATCCGCTGGCTGAGCTGACCGCGCAGGAGCGGCGGATTTTGGAGCTGATCGGGGAGGGGCTGACCAACCGGCAGATCGGCGACCGGATGTACCTGGCCGAGAAGACGGTGAAGAACTACGTCTCGGCGCTGTTCACCAAGCTGGGCATGGAACGCAGGACCCAGGCCGCCGCCTACGCCGCCCGCATCTTCGCCGGGGATGAGGCCGGTCCCCAGCAGAACGCGCCTCGTCACTAACCTCCGCTGAGCGGAGGCTGGCCACCGGCGGCCCGGCCGACAGGAGGAACTAGCCATGGAACCCGTACTGGAGCGACTCGGCGAGGATGAGTGCCTGCGGCTCATCTCACCAGGTGGTATCGGCAGGCTCGCCTTCACGGGCCGTTATGGCCTGAGCGTCTTTCCAGTCAACTACAAGGTGCACGACGGTTCGATCATGTTCCGTACCGCCGGAGACAGCCCGGTGGGCGAGGACCTACGCACCGGCATCGCGTACGCCGAGTACAAGGTGGCGTTCGAGATCGATGAGATCGACATGGCCGCCCGCGAAGGGTGGAGCGTGCTCATCCACGGCCCAGCCCATCACATGGACACATCCGCCGAGCGGGCACTCGCCGAGGAAATCGGGGTTGAACCGTGGCCGGGAGGGAAACGTGACGACGCCGTCCGTATCACCCCAATCCGCATCACCGGCCGCCGGATCCGCAGACCTGCCGGTCACTGATGCCGGTCCTGGCTGCCGTTCGCAGGCAAGGGGACCCGCCATTCCAGCTCGGTGCCGCCGCCCTCAGCCGCGCTGACACGGAGCGCTCCG
>Ga0209167_10001550_pt1 | contig 13334 bp, 10 predicted proteins | sample Coa_R1_9_FD_187154 | JGI IMG/M metagenome (GOLD analysis project Ga0209167, IMG submission 187154) | Surface soil microbial communities from Centralia Pennsylvania, which are recovering from an underground coalmine fire - Coalmine... | ecosystem: Environmental > Terrestrial > Soil >... | reverse complement strand
CTCCTTCATCGCGAAACAACATTGCTGGCTTGCTGCACCAGCTCAATTTCGCCAGCGATGCATCAGGAGACTGAGATGTCGTTGGAGTTGATTGAGCGCCGCCAAACGGATTCGAGCAGGAAGCGAGCAGAACGCCAGCCAGCAGCGCGCTGAGCGCCAGCCACCTCGGAACAGGGTAGGGGCGACCCTTGCGGTCGCCCTGGATCGTAAACCTGGGTACAAACATGGAAACTCCTCTTCAAAACGCAACCGGAAAGGTGTCAATATTGGGAGGCTCAGGTGAGCTTCCAAACACTACCCCCTTTTTGACTAGTATATATTAGAAAGGAAATGAATCCTGTGAGGTAGCTCTCAATTTTGCTACCGCAAAGGTCTTTACACTAAAGGGATTTAGTGCTACCATTACGCACTGCAACCCAAATTATACGATGATGGAAAGTCCCTATTTGGCCCGTTTTTCTGACGTATCTCGTTTAATAAGTGAACGACTTTCCCGAACCAATGCGCCGTATTTTTGATACGAACGCTGCCGATCCTACCATTACAAACGCATGAACCTGTCAAACAGTACAGAATGCCGCCGAAGAGGTAATACAGTGTGAATGCAAAGCAAATCTGGCAAACAACAATAGAGCGATTGCAAACAAAAGTCCAACCAGCCGCTTTTACGACCTGGTTTCAAGGGACGGATGCGCTCTCCTTTCAGGATGGGGTATTTATCGTGCGCGTACCGACCACGTTTGCGAAAGCCCACCTGGAAGGGCGCTTTCTTGACTTGATTCGCTCGATCCTGGCGGAAGTCGCTGGCGGGCAGGTTGAAATACGCTTCGTGGTCTCGAAGGAGGCGCCCGCGTCCAGGAATGACGGGGCAATTGAGACATCGTCAGTTTCACATAAACGCACGTATCGCATCCCCAAAAGTCGCCTCACATCCCTTGAACAGGAGAAATCGAAGCTGGATGCAGCTTTTGTGGCGAATACTACCGCTGCTCCAACGCGCCCCGTTGCGCACCGCCGCTCGGACAACAGTCCGGTGGAGAACGAGTTTGGCGTGGAAAAAGGCACGCGCGCGCCGCGAGATTACGTCAATAATGCTCTGCCGGGTCTGTTGCCGCTGGGAGGCGAGGGCATGTTGAACCCGCGCTATACCTTCAGCACGTTCATCATGGGTAAGTCAAATCAACTGGCGCACGCGGCATCGCTGGCGGTGGCAGAGAATCCGGGCCAGGTATACAATCCCCTGTTCTTTTACAGTGGAGTGGGTCTGGGGAAGACGCACCTGCTGCACGCTATTGGACACGTGGGAGAGGCATCCGGCTTAAATGTGCTCTATGTAACTTCGGAAAAGTTTACCAATGAAATCATTAATGCCATTCGCTTTCAAAAGACCGAAGAATTTCGCGCGAAATATCGCCAGATTGACGTCTTGCTGGTCGATGATATCCAGTTTATCGCGGGGAAGGAGTCGACCGAGGAAGAATTTTTCCATACCTTCAATACGCTGCACAGCGCGAATAAACAGATCGTAGTCACAAGTGATCGACCGCCCAAAGCCATTCATAGCCTGCAAGACCGCCTGCGCTCGCGTTTTGAATGGGGATTGCTGGCGGATATCCAGCCGCCTGAGTACGAGCATCGCCTGGCTATTCTACGCTCAAAGGCTGAATCGCTGCGTTTCGCCATTCCTGCGTCGGTCATCGAGTATATCGCGCGTCCTGAATGCAGCAGCGTGCGCGAACTGGAAGGCGCGCTGAATCGCGTGGTTGCCTACGCTACGCTGCACGATGAGGCTCTGACGGTCAGCCTGGCGGCCCAGGCGCTGGAACACATTTATAGTGAGGCCCATAGCAAGCCGACCTCGACATTGACAGTCACCGAGGTTCTGGAAGGCGTGTGTGCCTATTATAACGTGACTACTGAGCGCATGCGCGGCAAACAGCGGGAGCGCGAGATCGCCTGGCCGCGCCAGGTAGCCATGTATTTGATGCGCCAGGAAACCAGCGCTTCTTTGCTGCAAATCGGCACAGAACTGGGCGGGCGCGACCACACAACGATTATGCACGGCTGGGAGAAAGTGCAGTCGGAGATAACCAACAACGACCGCGTGCGCCGCGAGGTAGCCGCCGTGCTGGAAACATTGCAGCATGGCAAGCCACATTAGGCATGCCGCGTTGAGAACCAGGGCGACCGCAAGGGTCGCCCCTACCCTATTACGAAAGCGTCATATAATAGGCGTATAGGGTACGGGCGACCCTTGCGGTCGCCCTGGCAATATCTGGCATTTTCGCCCGGTGATATCTGGCGATCTTCTAGAAAGAGGTAAGCATGACCGACCAACTCACATCCTATTTGCAATCCCATGCGCATGATGCGCAGCAGCTCCTTGAACGTATTTGCCGCCAGCCGAGTGTAGCCGCTCAAAATATGGGGATGGTGGAAATGGCAGACCTTGTGGAAAGCTTGCTCGCTGAAACCGGCTTCCAGACGCAGCGGCTGCAGGTAGAAGGCGCGCCCGACGCTATTTATGGTGAACTGCGTGGACGCAGCGAATATACGGTGCTGTTGTATAACCATTATGATGTGCAGCCTGCCGAGCCATTTGAACTGTGGCTCTCGCCTCCTTTTGAGCCAACCGTGCGCGATGGCAAGCTTTACGCACGCGGTGTCTCCGACAACAAGAGCGAGATTGCGGCTCGCATGACGGCTATTCGCGCGCTACGGGCGGTCTATGGAGAACTGCCCATCACACTGCGCTGGATCATCGAGGGCGAAGAAGAAATTGGCAGCCCGCATTTTGCAGCCTTTGCTGAGAAGTACAGCGCGCTCCTGAAGGCTGATGGCTGCTTTTGGGAAGGGGCCGGTTTCGACTCAACCGGGCGACCGGAAATGGTGTTGGGAACAAAGGGCCTGCTGTATGTGCAGCTCGACGTGGAGGGAACTGGCATCGATACGCATTCGGGCGCGGCTCCCATTCTTCCCAGCGCGGCCTGGCGCCTGGTGCAGGCGCTGGCCAGCTTGCGCAGTCCCGATGGTCAAGTTCGCATTCCGGGCTTTTATGATGCTGTGTTGCCACCTACAGAGGAGCAACTGGCGGTAATAGCGGACCTACCTGACGAAGAGGCGGAGATGCGCGAAGCATATCATGTCGAGAAATTCGTCGATAACCTGACGGGTGCGGCCCTGCTGGAACGCAGGTCGTTTGCTCCCACCTGCAATATCGCCGGGCTGGTGAGCGGCTATACCGGCGAGGGGTCGAAGACGGTGCTGCCAGCAAAGGCGATGGCGAAAATCGATTTTCGCCTGGTTCCCAACCAGCAGCCGCGTGATATCCTGGCAAAGTTGCGCGCGCACCTGGATTCTCAGGGATACAGTGATATTCGAATCACGGTCTTCAGCGCAGCCGAACCGGTGGTGACGCCGATGGACGAGCCATTTGTGCAGCGCGTTCTGGCTATTGCGGAGGCGTTCGAGGGAAAACGCCCGTCTATCGTTCCAATTGCCGGTGGCACGCTGCCGCTGCTCGGTCCACTGCGCCGCTTTGTGGGCGTGCCTGGTCTCACCGCAACAGGCAATGCGACATATTGGGGCAGCGGCGCGCACGCGCCCAATGAGCATATCCGGCTCTCAGACCTCGAACGCGCCGTCGCTTTCAATTGTCACATGTTCCAGGCATTGGGGCAGTAGAGGACTTTGACCACTCCCTTGAAGCATTGATAGTCATTATCTTTGTACCACCGGGCGCTGCGCCTCCTGTTGCAAATGATGGGCGACTGTTTGATGGTGGTCGCCGCTCTCGCTGCTGGGGTCGGTATGGATGACGACCTCGGAGATGCCTTTGATGGAGTGAAACAGGCGGTGGCGCGCCTCCTCGGCGATAGCGTGCGCCTTGATAAGGGTTAATTCAGGCTCTACCTCGATGTTCATTACCACGTGCAGGGTATGACCGACCCAGCGGGCGCGCACATCTGTCACCGCCTCGACGCCAGGTACTTCCTGGGCCGCGTTGATGATAGAAGGGACGATGCGCGGGTCAACGGCATCCAGAAGCCTCTGCAAGACGCTGCGCGAGGTCGAATAGACGACGGTGAGAATAACCAGCGTAATTACGATACCGGCTATGGGGTCAGCGATGGGCAAGCCAAACCTGACGCCGACCAGGCCGACGAAAGCAGCCAGCGAAGTTAGCCCGTCGATGCGCGAGTGCTGGCCATCGGCCATAAGCGGGACGCTGTTGATGCGCCTGCCGACCGCTATCTTGTACTGTGCCAGTGTCTCATTCCCGATCACGCCGACCAGGGCTGCTGCCATGCTCAGATAGAGTTGCGTTGGCACATTGCCACTGGTCAATTTCTGAATGGACTCTACCGCACCCGCCACCGCGCTGGCGATAATTACCAGCACAATAAAGATGCCTGCCAGGTCTTCTGAACGATAATAGCCGTAGGTGTAGCGCTGGTTGGCGGCCCGGTTGGAGATCACGAAGGCGATCCACAGCGCGACGGTAGTGAAGACATCTCCCAGATTGTGCAGGGCGTCGGCGAAGAGTCCCGCGCTTCCGCCGATAGAGGCGATGGCGAATTGGATGATTGCTACAAGCAGCATACCCGCCGTCGAAATTTGCACTGCGCGTAATCCAGCTCTGTTTCCATAGAGGTCAGCATCTACCCTGCCGTGTTCATGTCCATGGCCGCCGTCGTGTTCCCCATGCCCATGTTCCCCAGGTTCGTGATCGTGGTCGTCGTGCTCGTCATGATAGTGCGTATGCTCCTCATGCTCATGGCCGTGCTCGTCATGGCGATCTGCTTCAGGGCGTTCGCGCATTGGATGCCTCCTTTCGTCAAGTATGCTTATTGTATTATACTATCCTGACCTATGACATAGCACGACCCTCGTGGTTGCCCTGATGAATTGTAACAACCGAAACGGGTAAGGAAGAGGAAACGGCCCCTACGGACACGATGACCCTGTTCGGTTGTCAAGGTTCATCAGGGTCGAGCATTTGCAACTTTTCGGTTAATGACACGTCCAATACATGAGTGTATAATAGGTTGACTGTAACGTAAAATCATATGGAGAGACAAGCTCGCAATAAAATAATGGAAACATTTACAGATTACTATAGCCTGCTAGGTATTGATGCGCATGCATCAAGCGATACTATCAAAGCCGCATTTAAGAAACTTGCGTTAAAGTATCACCCGGACGTATACAAGGGCGATGATGCGCAGGAACGTATGCGCCTTTTGCTGCTTGCCTACCAGACCTTGAGTGACTCGGATGAGCGCAGGATATATGATGTGCAGCGCGCCGAACACCTGGGAGGGGGGTTGAATGGCACAAGCGCGTCACCACAACACTCCTCCACTTCTGGCGCTGCATCGACTGCGCGGGGCAGCGACAGGCGTTTTGTTTTTCCTAAGCTGGATGGCTCAATCGCCACAAGCGTTGCGTTTGAACTGGACGGCTTCAGCTATACACTTTGGCCCGATGATGCCTCGATGTTGAGGCGCGAAGGTATGCTGCGCGGCGTCGCGTCAGAGTCCGCGCATAGAACTACCACGAACGTTGAGCATTATTGTCATCGCTGCCACCATCGTTGGACTTTATCCTCACAGGCGCAGCAGGATACGGTCTGCCCCGCGTGCCGCGCGAGGGACTGGGCAGAGTATTTGCTGCTGAGTTGTATACATTGTCACGCGGTCTTTGAAAGCCAGGAGATACGCGATAAGATACATGGCAGCAGGCTTTACTTCCCCTACGAACTATTTCCCCTGTGTCCCAACTGCCGCCGGTCGCAGTGGTGTCCCGCCGAAAACGAGCGTGTTAATGTTTTACGCGCTGCCGAGGCACGTCGCCGCGCATTATTATTGCTGGGGGCGTTTCTGGTTGTGGCCTTTGTGGCGGGTATATTGTTATATGTGGTAGTGAGGTAAGGCGATTTGCGTATTAAGCTCACCCGTCACAGGGATCTGTTCAAAGGGCGCGATAAATCGGGCCCCTACGAATGGTGAAAAGACAATAGAACCGTGCAAGGACAAAAGCTTTCGGAAAGGATAGCATATGCGGTACCACCTCTTGATAGATGCAGATGATACGCTTTGGGAGAATAATATCTATTTTGAGCAAGCCATTCACGCCTTTATTACGTTCCTCAATCACTCTCAACTCTCACCTTTGGAGGTGCGGGCAGTTCTGGATGATGTTGAACGTCTCATGGGCTATGGATCGGTCAATTTCACCAGGAGCCTGGTCGAAACCTATCGCCGTCTTGCAGAAAGAGACCTGCAGGATGAAGATGTCCAGCAGGTACGCCAGTTCGGAGAACAAATTCGCTCTCATCCCCTGCAATTACTGGATAGAGTCAAAGAGACGCTCGATTATTTGTCTCTCCGGCACGACCTCATCCTGCTCACGAAAGGCGAGATCGAAGAACAGAAGCTCAAGGTCGAAAGGTCGGGGATTGAGGAGTACTTCAGGCAGGTGGTTATCGTGCCAGAAAAAGATGTTGCCACCTACTACCGTGTCGTGAGCGAGATGGAGGTTGACCCGCGACAGACGTGGATGGTAGGCAATTCCCCACGCTCTGACATCAATCCGGCTCTGGCTGCTGGACTCAATGCGATCTATATTCCTCACCCCCACACCTGGCATCTCGAGCATGAGGATGTCCAGCATGCTGAAGAGGGACGCTTGTTGACGTTGGCAACCTTTGCAGACCTGCGCGCGCATTTCTAGAGGAAGGAGCATACTGGTATGGCCCATCTGAAAGACGACCCCACCTTGCAAGATCTTCAACATTACCTCGCTGAAGTTTGTCAGGAACGTGGCTGGACCAAAGACAGTCCCTCCGAGAAGTTCGTGCTCTTTATCGAAGAAGTCGGCGAACTCGCCAAAGCCATGCGCAAGGCGGTCGGGCTGTATGAAGAGCGAGCGAAACCACGCGACCTACCTCTGGAAGAAGAATTCGCCGATGTACTCAGCTACCTCTTGGACCTGGCGAACTGTTTCCAGGTCGATCTGGAACAGGCCTTCCGTGCGAAAGAACAGGTCAATCAGTCCAGAAAATGGGAATGAAGGAACTTCTCTTGGGCCGCGCATAAACAGGAGAAAAGATACGAACTGCTTGCGCGCCACTTCTCTGGGAAAACCATTCCCAGAGAAGTGGATTAGAGAATGCTCACTAACTTCCGCTGTTCATCCCCACTTCGATGGCTGAACCGCTGGTACCGCTATATTGGACGATGACCTTTACGGATGCGCCGCTCTGGATGGACTGTGCATTGTTGTTGAAGTCGCTCAGGTCAGCGTTGGAGGCGATGCTGAAGTTGTAGCTCTTATTGCCCACCGCGAAGTGGATCACGTGATCGGAGCCGACTGCTGCAGTCGTAACGCCATCGAATTGCACCTGGTTGGTGGTGTCCGTAGTATCGACAGTGCTGAGTTTGGTGGCGGTAAAGCTGCCATCGGGATTGGCCGTCACCTCAACTTTGACATGTGTGTTGACGCCGGGCAGAGCATTATTGAAGTCGCCCAGGTCGGTCGCGCTGTTGGTGGTAAACGGGAGCGTTGAGCCGTCGGGCATATTAACGACCAGGCTGTTTGCGCCAGCGCTCTGCACGGTGCCGAAGAACTCGATGCTGCCGGGTTCGTTGGCTGTGGAAGTTTCATTGCTGCTGGGTGTCTCGTTGGCATTGGGCGTGCCTTCATTGTTGTCCTGGGTGACGTTGGTGCCGCCGACGATGGAGAATGTGCCATTGCTGTTGGTGTTCACCTGGATCGTGTAGACTTTGCCCACTTGGCTCTGCAGGAGCTGGATGATATTGGTTGGAACGCCGCTAATGGAGTCCTGCTGGCCGTTGACGTTGAGCACGACGGTGCCGGTGCTGGCGTTGACTGAAACCACCGAGCCGGTCAGTGTGCTCTGTGAGTTGCTCAGGCCGGAGCAGGCGCTGAATAAAATCATTACTACGAGAATCGCTATACTTACTACCAGGCGTCGCAGAATGGATGTTTTCATGGTGTATCTTCCTCCTTATTGTAATCCAATGGTTTGATTTTGAATATCCATCTTTCAGTATTCTTCCTTATTTACGACTATACTCTCTTTTTTCAGGCTTTACTATGTCCTATAGCACAATAGAAATGTGAGGTACGCCATGCGAATTGTGTTATAATCTGCACAGACCAACGAGAGGAGATATGCAGCAACTATGATGGAAACGCCCGCGCTGCGCCGCGGCATTTATCCTCCCCTGCCCACGTTTTTTACCGCCAGCGAAGAATTGGACCTGGATACCTTGCGACGGCATATCCGGCGTATTGCGGACAGTGGCATAGCTGGCTATGTTGTGATGGGCAGCAACGGCGAGGCGGTGCATCTGAGCAGCGAAGAACGAATGCGGGTGATTGAGATGACGCGCAGTACCACCGGCGAGCAGGCGTGTATCCTGGCCGGATGTGGCGAGCAATCGATGCGCGCCACCATTGCACTTTGCAGGCAAGCAGCACAGGCCGGAGCCAATTTCGCCTTGATCCTGCCGCCATTTTATTTCAAAGGACGCATGGATAACAGGGCCTTGCTCGCGCACTATCGCGCCGTCGCTGATGACAGTCCTCTGCCAGTTGTGATCTACAATATGCCGGCCAGCGCAGCGGGGCTGGACCTGAATTCTGCGACCATCTGCGCGCTTGCGGAGCATCCCAATATCGTTGCTGTGAAGGATAGCGCGGGTAATATGGAAAAGTTGTCGCAGATCGCAGCCCAGACGCCTGCACACTTCCGCGTGTTCGCCGGAAGCGCGGGTTATTTGCTGCCAGCCCTCGCGGTCGGCGCGGCAGGAGCGGTGGCAGCACTAGCCAATGTCTTCCCGCGCGAGGTTTGCCGCGTGCAAGAACTCTTTGAAAGTGGACAAATGGATGAGGCGCGGGTGTTACAGGCCCGCCTGGCTCCGGCAAATGCCGCCGTGACAAGCGCCTATAGCGTGCCAGGTCTTAAAGCCGCGCTCGATCTCATGTTCGATTATGGCGGTCGCCCGCGCTCACCCTTGCAGGCGTTGACGGAGCAGGAGCGCGCCCAGCTGGCGGCGATTCTAAGTGGCGTGTAATCCACCGCTTATCCGGGAGGAGGGAGGCAGTGCCGTTTGACATCGAACTCTATCGCAGAACCATTCTCGCGCCTGTTGGACGAGATAAACAGAAACTCCGTCGTATCAGTGTTATCGATATGCGCCCGGAAGATGCCAGGCTGACGCTGGTGATGGTGCATGGCTATGGCGGCAGCGCGACACAGTGGCTGTACCAGTTGCAGTTCTTTGGGCAAACGATGCGCGTGGTGGCTCCCGATTTGCGCGGGCATGGTCTGAGTGATGATCCTGCTGAATTGCCCTGCACGATGGATGAACTGGTAAATGATCTGGAGATAACGCTGGATCGCCTGGATGTAGCGCGCCCATTTTATCTGCTTGCGCATTCCTTTGGCGGCGCTATTGCCACTGAATACATCTTGCGTCATCCCGGCGATGTGCGCGGGCTGATCCTGGTGAGCGTGCCGTCACGCTTCATTTTGCGCGAGATAGTGCGCCGCCTGCTGATCGTGCCGGACCCAATCTTTAGCTGGGTAGCGAGAACGATAAAGGTGGCTCTGTATGCTCCGCAGCGCACGCTCAAACGCATGCACGATTACGCCTTATCGCAATGGCGCGGACATGAACGCATGGAGCAACTGCGCGTGCCGTCACTGGCGATACTAGGGCATCGTGATAACGTGTTCATGCGCGAGTACTATGAGGATGTGTCCCGCAGCATCCCTGGGGCGCAGCAGGTGGTTATCCCTGTCTCGGCTCATCTCGTGCAGCTTGAACGCCCCGATGCTGTGAACCGCGCTATGCGCCGCTTTATTGATGCCAGGCAAAAGAACACAAGCACACTTCCACAGCCGGCGCAACCTCCTGCGGCCAGCGCGCAGACTGTGCCGCAGGCAACACGTCTGGCCGAGATGCCCTGGCTGCAATATTATGACAACGGTGTGCCGGAGACTTTACCCTTACCCAAACAACTGCTGCACGATATACTCAACAACTCCGCGCTTAATTTCCCAGACCGTCCCGCCCTGATCTTCTTCGGCCAGAAAATAAGTTATCGCGAACTGGATCGCGCCAGCAATCGCTGCGCGCATGCTCTGCGAAAGATAGGGGTGCAAAAAGGCGAGCGCGTAGCCATCATTTTGCCCAATGTGCCGCAATATGTGATTGGCGTCTATGGCACGCTCAAAGCTGGAGGCGTGGTCGTGCTGGGCAGCCCGCTTTCCAACGAAGAGGAGATCACTTATCAACTGAAGCATTCCGGCGTGCAAGTATTGCTTACGCTCTCTGCCTATCGCCCGCTGGTTGAGCGCATCTGTGCCGGCACGAGCATCCAACAGATCATTTTTACCGATGTGCGCGAATACCTGCCCCTGCGCCAGCGCGTGAGGCTGGCGAACCTCATTGATAGCGAGGCATCTCCTGCGCGCGCCCCAACCCTGCCGGACGAAGATGGTCTCAATGAAAACGTAGGGGCGCAGATGGTCCCTGCTCAGGAAACGGCAGCGCCCGACACCCCGCGAAAGCGCAATTGGAGGGAGTACGAGTTTCAACAGCTGCTGCATAGTCAACCCGCAACCTTGATCGACAGTGGAGCCTCCTCGGATGATCTTGCATTGTTGCTGTACACCTCCGGCACAACGGATACGCCGAAAGGAGTGATGCTCTCGCATCGAAATCTGGTGGTCAACGTGTTGCAGCAGCGTCACTGTATAACAGATGCCAGGCGTGGCAAAGAAGTGATCCTGGGCGTCTTGCCGCTGTCGCATTCGTATGGCGTGACCAGTTGTATGAACCTCTCGATTGCGATTGCGGGTACACTGGTCTTGCTGCCTGCCCCGCGCATAGAGCAGATCATGGAGGCCATCAAGCAGCACCATCCAAGTATTTTCCCTGGTGTACCCGCGCTCTACCTGGCGATTGCCAACTACCCACGCGTGCGGTCATACGGTGTGGCCGCCATTCGTACCTGCGTCAGCGGCTCGGCTCCCCTCCCGGTTGAGGTGCAGGAGACTTTCGAGAAACTGACACGCGGACGACTGGTAGAAGGGTACGGCTTGACGGAGGCTTCGCCCTCCACGCATACGAATCCTCTCAAAGGCGAAAGGCGCGTGGGCAGCATTGGCCTTCCTATACCAGGAACTCTGGCGCGCATCGTTGATGTCAAGACGGGTGAGCCGCTGCCGCCTGACGAGGTGGGAGAGTTGCTCATTCGAGGCCCGCAGGTCATGATGGGATACTGGAAAATGCCCGAAGAGACGCGCGCTGCCCTTCAGAATGGCTGGCTGCGCACGGGTGACCTGGCGCGTATGGACGAAGACGGCTTCTTTACGATTGTAGACCGCAAAAAAGACTTGATCCTGTCTGGTTCATACAATGTCTACCCGAGGGATGTCGAGGAAGTGTTGTATGAACATCCTAAAGTGCTGGAAGTGGCGGTGGTCAGTATGAAGAAGGCTCTCAATACGCAGGATACGAATAGCAGCAGCGATGAGAAGGCAGCACCATTCATCAAAGCAGTGGTTGTGCTCAAACGTGGAGAAAAAGCGACGGCTGAGGAACTGCTGGCCCTCTGCCGCGAGCGCCTGGACGCCTACAAAGTTCCCCGGCAGATTGAATTTCGCTCCGAACTGCCCAAGAATTTTGTGGGCAAGGTCTTAAGGCGTCTGCTAGTGGAATCGTAGGCGGCTATGTCGTTATTGTAAAATCGACATGTTGAGCCAGCACCTGGTCCGAACATGAAGTGCTGCTGGCCCAGTACAATTCGACGTAAGCAGTACCGGGTGTGCCGTAGGTAGCGTAGGCATAGCTTGATGTGCTGTGCTCGCCGACCGCGAAAGCATAGTTGAATACTGCTTTGCCGTTGAGATACCAGATCAGGCAAACCGCCCCGCTTTGTCCACTCGTATTTATGTCGAAGGCAACGTATGCCTGCTGATTCACCTTAAAGGTAGTGGCCGGTTGGGCAGGCTGTGATGCCGAGGGTTGGACGCTGCTCATCTGAGCATTGTTAATATATTGCTGGCCGGGATAGGTTGTAGCGGTGGGTGACGGCGTGCTGGCGGACGACGTCGGCGTGACTGCTGGTGCAGCGTGGGTGCTGGCAGGCGTGCCGGTATTACCTGTTGTGTTGTTGCCTGGCCCCGTTGCCATAAAGTAGACAAAAATCAGCAAAATGGCGCCCGCGAGCACGCATATGCCGGCGATAATATAACCAGCGCGGGGATTATGCGAGCGTCGCGTTGGTGGTGGCTGTGGAGGGCTGGGTCTTTGAGGCACATTCGGTGTAAAATCTTGCTGGATGTTTGACCCTGGCGGCCACATCTGGCCAGGTTGTGGCGCCGGCGTTTGTGTCATTGGTGGCTGATAAGCAGGAGATGGCTCGTTCTGTCCCCACTGACTGTTCTGCGGAGGCGCGACAACACCCAGAGGCGCACCACTATTGCCACCCCGGTAGGGTGGATCATAGCTGATTGGACTGGCGGTCGATTTTCGACCGGAGTTAATTGCTGTGCCACAGCGCGGGCAGCTCATATAATTGCGAGATGGCGAAAGTGGCAATCCGCAGGCGACACATTTCATAGCGATATCCTCTCAAGCATACAATCCCCAACATCCTCAATCATTTCAACGTATTAAATGCTATGAAGTATGCCAAATATAGCTGAATGGGCTATGGATTGCTAAAATAGTGAGTATAAATACTTGCTTGACAGAAGGAAACAACCCAACTACAATTAAGCAAGGAGATTTATCGTAGACAAAAGGAACCATCGTGTTAAAAAGTAGTGAAGTGGAACGGGTTGAGCAAATCCTCTCTCAGAATGAAGCCCGGCTGCGTGCATCTTTGCAACATGCCTCCAAAGCGCATTCGGGGCCGGAAGAAGGCAGTGATGCCTGGCTGCTCCTCAATGCGCTGATCAACAATGATCGCTCCGCTCTCGACGCTCGCTTTGAACAATCCGGTCGCGCCCTTGCACAGTATGGCGGCAAATTGGAGGCGCGCATCCAGGGCTTGCAATCCTATTGCGATGCGCTTGCCCTGGAATGTATGACCATCTTCGGCGAGTATAAAGCAGGTCAGCCCCTGCTCATGGAAGCAACTTCTCGTTTATACCAGTTGCAATCCCTGTGCATAATGGCGATTACACGCGGCTACCAGTCGGTTGTAGACATGGTATTTCTTGAACGACAACAAATGGAGGGCTTGCTGGAAGAGCGCCTGCAAGTATTGCAGAAGATCAATAGTGTGAG
>Ga0209167_10001549_pt1 | contig 13337 bp, 10 predicted proteins | sample Coa_R1_9_FD_187154 | JGI IMG/M metagenome (GOLD analysis project Ga0209167, IMG submission 187154) | Surface soil microbial communities from Centralia Pennsylvania, which are recovering from an underground coalmine fire - Coalmine... | ecosystem: Environmental > Terrestrial > Soil >... | reverse complement strand
TCTGCAACAGGTACGCGACCACCGCTTGCGCTCGATCCATGCTCAACTGCTGGTTCATGGCGGCAGTACCGGAGGAATCGGCAAAACCCTTTACCTGGATGATGTAGCCCGTCAGGCTGGTCGCGCTCTGGGCTAGTTGTGACAAAGAGGCTTGATCCTCTGCCGAAAGTTTTGCGCTTCCGGTTGCGAAGTGAAGGGTTGAGGTCCCCTTCGTGTCATATTCCGACAGTTGGGAGAAGCGCTGGGTGGTCGCCTGAATGTCCTGTTGATTGGCTGCGATCTGGCCCTGATTGGCGCTTATCTGCTCTTTATTCGACGCATTCTGAACGGCGTTTGCGGCGACTCCCTCTTTATTAGCTGCAACCCCCTGCGCGTTGGTCGCAATGTTGCTTGTGTTGGTTGCCTGCTGCGCCTGCGTCGGGGCTAAGCCAGCCTGAATGGTCTCGGCCAAACGCAAATCATCTTTAGAGAACCTGATGGTGTCAGCCACGAGGCGCTTCTCATCCCCGATCCCTTCAGCCGTGATCTGCAAACCCGGAATGAGGGCGGTCACAGCCTGTTCCGAATGCCGGAGTTTGAAAATGCCCTTCGGAATCTGAACCTTTGTGCTGTCGCTCAAGGCGACCACAACGGTTTCTGATGTCTTAGGATTTTTCACCGTCAGGTTTTCTCCGTCTCGGCCCGTGATCAGTCCGCTGATCTTGACTTTCTTCCCGTTCGACTCTCCATATGCCACTGCGACGAAAAGCATGCACAGAACTGCGGTGCAGACTACCGCCCATCGACTGTTCTTCATGATTTTGTCCTTTCGAATGTGCTTCATCAGTTTTTCCTTTCCTGAACCTTGCTCCTGAACCTGTGCGAATCGATTCACCCAGTTGCTGCTCGGAACCAGGTGATGAGCGGATGCTAGGTAAGTTTTTCTGCCCTGCCCACTGTCAATAATGACAGCGCGAACCAGCGCGAGAGTGCGTGCGTGTGCACTAATAGTTCACCCATACCGGGGATTAAGGGCTGTCCGGTTTTAGCCGCAGAGCGGAGTAAGAATGCAGCCCACGGCACAAGAGTCTGCTACGAAACTCGATCAAAACGCCGTGACAGTGGGACAAGCTTCAGTCCAACCGCGCCTCCTCACCAGCCTAGACGGCCGTGAGAACATTCCGGCGACAACCGGAATCAGCCTTTGTGCATCGAATCTGACGCGAATGGCGGAACGGCTTCCGGACCGCCTGTGCTCCTAATTTCTGCTGATGGCGGAAAAGCAGCACTTTCGGGCAATTGACAATTCGCAACTATCGGCGATGATGGCTATAATATGGGAAAGTTCGAGCCCGTCTCCGGCATGAAGAACGTTCAAGATCGACCGAAAAGATCTGGTTCCTGGATATCATCAGTTCGCGTCCTCGTGGTTGAGGATTTCCCCCCGTTTCGGCAATTTATCGCTTCGGCGCTGGCAAAAAGATCTGACCTGCAGATCGTCGGCGAGGTAGCCGATGGAGAGGAAGCGGTTCAAAAGGCACAGGAACTGCAACCGGATCTGATTCTTCTTGATATTGGCCTTCCCACTCTGAACGGAATCGAAGCAGCTCAACGAATTCGCGAGGTTGCCCCGGAATCCAAAATAATTTTCGTGACCCAGGAATCTTCCACCGATGTGGTGCAGAAAGCTCTCAACTGTGGCGCGCGGGGCTATGTCGTAAAAACGAGGGCTGCGACCGAGTTGTTGGCCGCAGCGGAAGCGGTTCTTGAGGGCAAGCGGTTTCTCAGTAGCGGCTTGTAGTTGCGCCGTTCACGAATCCACCAGTCAGGGGTCGAATTTCCTTCGTGCGCTGTGCTGAGCGCTGCATTCGACCATCTCTATTCTTCAGACGTGCTGGTAGTTCGAGTTCTGAATCGCAATGTTCAATTGCTTGCTGACTCCGTCAATTACCATATTGGAGATGTGATTCGGCCCACCCGGCAGGCGGCTGAACTGCACCGTCAAATTCATCGCATCCTTTGGATCATCCATATAGGAAGCAATCTGAATCTGAAGTAACTGCTTCTGCTCTTTGTCGAAGACCAGGGTCATCGAATCCTGTGGCTTGAGGTAGTTATGGATAACGAGTTGAATTACATTAGGAGCGCCGGCGGCCGGACCCAGCGTGATATTCCCGTTGGCAAATGCCTGCTGCAGTAAATCCTTGTCCGGGGGCACATACTGCTGTGCCAATGCCTTCATCTGCTGTGCGTAGTCCTGGTACTCTTCTTTCTTCTTTGCAACGACACGCTGCTTCAGCCGTCCTCCCTGAGGCGCGGCGTCGGCAGGCGGATCGAGGGAAGTCTTCACTGGCTTCAAGTCTGGTCCCAGCCGCACCTGGAAGTGCTCCTGCTTTTTCTGTTCGCCTTTCAGGCTGATCGTGACCTGTTCCATCCATGTATACGACGCGAGGGCCTGTTTGTTCTGCGCGGCTGACTCTTTAACCTCTGCGACACGCTGCTGTAGTTCAGGACTTTGTGCGCTGACTGGACCGATGAATCTTGCGCCAGCAAATAGAACGATCAAGGTTATTGTGCTGCCGAAAACGTGCCATGCCCTCTGTCTCATAAAGTGATCTCCTATTTTTCTTGGACTCCACTGCGTCTGCATCTTGGAGGTTGGCGCCGCGGCCCAAGCGGTAGAGACTGGCTTGGCCATTCGATAGAAGACCACGACGGAAATTAGAACTCACTGGGACAAATTAACCGCTTGATCCAGTGTCTGCCCACTGTCAGAACAAACAGTCCATGGGTTATCGAGATCTAAGGGGCTGAAGAGAATAATCACAACTGGCAAGTCTTAATAGTGCGGTCGGAAGTTGGGACCCTATTACTCTTCCTACGGCTGTCACAATCGACAGTTCTCGATTGTTCGCAATTGTGGTGGACTCGTGGCATTGGCGGGCAGCGTTCGGGAGAACTGCGTTATTGACTGGGAATGCGAGACCTCTTCAGGCTCGGATTGGTCGTCACGTTGGCGCTGTGTCCGCTGCGGCTCCTCGTGGCCCAGGATCTTGCCCCGCGCGCCTATGTCATTACGCCGCTCCATGCCAACGCAGTCACGCTGACCTGGTCCTTCTTCGATGGCAGCGTCAATTACAATGGTGCGCTTCCGGTCAGCGGTGCGACAGGCACTTACAACGTGCCCATCTTCAGCTACTATCACTCGTTCGGCTTCTTCGGCCGCTCCGCAAACATCCTGGCCTCATTGCCCTACGCCATAGGAACTTTTCATGGAACCGTGCTTGGAGCGGGGGAGAAGCTGTACCGCTCCGGTCTTCTGGATTCAGCCTTTCGCTTCTCGGTCAATCTTAAAGGTGGGCAGGCGATGTCGCCGACGGCATATGCGAAGTGGAGGCAAAAGATTTTGCTTGGGGCCAGCCTGAAAGTGCTAGCTCCGACAGGCCAATACAATCCCACGAAGCTCATCAATTGGGGGACCAACCGCTGGTCTTTCAAACCCGAATTTGGCTATTCCGAACGTTGGGGCAAATGGCTCCTCGACGGGTACGCGGGCGTGTGGTTCTTCACCACGAATCACGATTTCTGGTCACACAATAGTTTCTTTGCGGGCACCAGGTCTCAATCGCAAAATCCCATCGGAGCCTTCGAAGGGCATTTGAGTTACGACATCAAACCGCGGCTTTGGTTTTCGCTCGACGGCAATTTCTGGATCGGCGGGAGCACGAGCGTCAATGGCGTAGAAAATTCGCTTACCCATGAGGCGAATTCCCGTCTCGGAGGCACTGCCTCGATCCCCATTACCTCGCACCAGTCCCTGAATGTCGCCTATAGCAATGGCACCTACATCCGATTTGGTGGCAACTATCAGAATGTCTCGATTGCGTGGCAATACTCATGGCTGAAGAAGCCTCGATAGCGCGAAGGATTCGCAGAAACTGGCAATTTTGACAGTGAGAGAGGGGATCAATTTATTGCGCTAAGAGTCCGTGGGGCAGAAGCGCGGATGATCCTCGGCTCATTGTAAGCACGAAAGAAAAACATGACAGTCAAAGCACCCCCGGGTCCGGTCGTCCTTCCAGGAAAAACTCGGGTCTGGTGCGAGAGGCGGCTCTTCGGCAAGAAGTTAACGTTCCGCTAGACGACTTCACGTCTAACAATTCTTTATGCGGCATCCCGTTCTGGAAAGCAAAGCGAGGGCTGTAGGTCGAGTTTGGTTGCCGCCGGCTCCACATTGATGTGGAACGACGCTCGGTCTAGTGCGAGCTTCGGGCCAATTACACTGGTCAGCCTCTCAACGACGCTGGTCAAGCTCTTGGCGTGCATCTGCTGCAATTCAACTGTAATTGTGATGTCAAACAATCCACCGCCTCGCTGTGACCTATGCGCAACCAAACTACCCTCAAGCATCCGAGCCAGGCTCACAATTGAGCGGCTCTTGCACGAGGCGCATTCGTCAGCTCGACCGCTGCTGATGACCTCGCAATCCAGGCAGAAGACTGCATTCCAGAGGGGGAGAGCTACGGCGTCCGAATGGTTCCTCGTTCCGGTGAGCATATCCGCCAACTCCGTTCGCTGAGATTCGTGCAGCTAGATCGAATAAGAATACACAGTCATTCTCATTTAGCCGGTCAGAGTCACTGACAATCCACTTATTTTAGCTTCGTCGCGGAATATTATTTCCCTGTTAGTTTTACCAGTTCTCTGCACCTGCCCTCTGCCCATAACATCCTTCCCGAGCAGTAAACATCTAGCACTTGCGCATAGCGCATGAGAATGGAGGAAGGACTTATGATCGGTAGAAGAATCGGTATTGCGATGAGTCTTTTGGCAATGTGCCTCTTGAGTTTGGGATCGGCACAGGCCGGCGACAAGATAAAAGGTAAAGGAGTGATCACCCTGCGCTCAGGGAACACCCTGACCGTGGAGACTGACGATGACGCAGCTGTAACCGTAACTCTAACATCCGATACAAAAGTGCAACACCCGGTAGGGCTGGGCGCCCGGAAAAAGCAAGTTGGTCAAGAGGTCCTGATCCCCGGACTCAAACTAAGGTACGAAGGAACGGGTGATCAGACGCAGGTGACGGCGGACACCATCACTTTTGATCGAGACGATCTCAGCCTGGCTAAAGTGATTCAGGCCGGTTTGAACCCCACCGCTCAACAGCAATCCAGGAATATGGAAGCCTACCAAGCGAATAAGGAGGCGACCGATGCTGAAATTGCGGCCAACAAGGCAGCCGCCGACGCAGCCATTGCAGCGGCGAATCGAGACATAGCAGCCAACCAAGCGAGCATTGACACAGTTGCGCAAGACACCAAGAAGCGCTTTTCTGAGCTGGGTGACTTTATCGTGAAGGGCGAGCATACCGTGTACTTTGCCACCGGAGATTACAGCATTTCGGGGCAGGACCGAAATGCACTGGCGGATTTAGCAAAGCAGGCCACTGCCTACGGAAAGGGCTACGTGATCCAGGTGGCGGCCTTTGCCGACTCCGTGGGTACCGCTTCCAGCAATCAAGTGCTAAGCAAGGAACGCGCTCAGGCAGTGGTCGCCTATCTGCTTCAGGAGTGTAACGTTCCAGTTGGTCGCATTGTCGCGCCCGGTGCAATGGGTGAGACCAACCCCGTAGCCTCGAATGAAACTCCTTCCGGGCGGGCCGACAATCGCAGGGCCGAGGTCAAGCTGCTGGTGAACAAGGGCATCGTTGTAGCCAGCGCCGGCGGAAACTAACGGCCGTTCTTTTTTTCGATCAAAGCGGAGGCGCGAAGTGTGCGCCTCCGTTCTCTTTGGACCCGCCTCGCGGCGTTGTTGGGGCACTGGTGGCATCCTCCTAGGCCGTAGCCGGCCAACGTCTAGACTGCCAACCGGCCAAAAACCGCCACCATTCCCCTGAACGCATTCATTCGCCAGTAAATCAGGCGGGTCTGTCGACCTCTGGAAAAACGCAGGGTCCTTCGATTGCGTGATCGTTCGCTTTGCGAACGATCACTTCGCTCACAATGATACTTTAGAATAGTTCGGTCGAGTTCTCAGCAGATGTCCCTAACCCATACCCGACCCCATCGTCGACCCCGAGCGTCTCTCCGCGCTCCGCGAGCGCCCCGAGGCTTCTTCCGGGTGCAGAACCCTTTTTTCGGTGCAAGAAAGAAAAACAGTGTCATCCTGAGCGCAGCGACTGCTTCGCAAAGCGAAGCAGATGCGGAGTCGAAGGACCCCGTGTCCAGCGTTGGTCTAGATAAATGTGGAAAGGCGTTCTCACAAGGCTGCGCAGTGGAGATTCCCTGCGACGGCGTTGCCCGGGTCAGAACCACGAGGTCCTTCGACTGCGTGATCGTTCGCTTTGCGAACGACCACTTCGCTCAGGATGACAATTCTGCGGCAGTGGTGAATTTGTGAAAGAACACAACTACTGCGTCTACATCGTCAGCAGCCGCACGGGCACCCTTTACATTGGAATGACCAACAATCTCTACCGGCGAGTCTTGGACCACAAGAGTGGCGAGTCTGAAGGATTTGCCAGCAAGTACGGTTGCAATCGCCTCGTTTAGTTCGAGAGCTTCGATGATGTTCGAAAAGCCATCGATCGCGAGAAGCAATTGAAAGGTTGGCGGCGGCAGAAGAAGATTGCTCTGATTGAAGCACTCAACCCACGCTGGCAGGATTTGGCAGAGAAATGGGGAGCGCAAATGGCATTTGCCGGGGAATCGATCAAGGGCAGATGATAACCGCGTCATTTAGACGTGGAGTCGAACGACGCATTACCAGCGCGAGACAAGATCAATGCAGCAAGGCGTTTCTAGAAGGCCGCCAAGTGAAAATTCCCTGCGACAGCATCGCCAGGTTCAGACTCGGGGGGTCCTTCGACTGCGTGGTCGTTCGCTTCGCGAACAACCACTTCGCTCAGGATGACACTTCAAAATAGTCGATGGCCATAACCCACACCCCCGACCCCATCGTCGACCCCGAGCGCCTTTTCGAGGGCTTCGAAAACCTGATGCCCTTTCGGGTGCAGGATATTCTTCTCGTCTCCAGCCTTTACGACTCTTTCATTCTGCGCGAGGACGGGCGCTTGAACGAGTTGCTGATCGGGGAATCGCTTGAACTTGAGCAGCAGCAGATTCCCGGGATCACTCACGTTTCATCCGGCGCCGAAGCGCTGAAACTGGCGCGATCTCAGCCACGATTTAATTTGATCGTCACCAACCTCGAAGTCGAGGACATGGACGCGGCGCAGTTGGCACGGGAGATCAAGGCGGCGGGGCTCGACGTGCCCGTGGTGGTGCTGGCCTACGACTACCGCGAGATAAAGAAGTTCGTGGCTCGCAACCCAGTCACCGACTTGCAGCAGATATTCCTGTGGCAGGGCAATGTCCGCATTTTGATTTCGATCGTCAAATACATTGAAGACAAGCGCAATGTTGAACACGACACTCGCGCCATCGGCGTGCCGGTGATCCTGGTCGTCGAAGACAACATTCGCTATTACTCGTCTTTTCTTCCAACCATCTACACCGAGCTGATTACCCAGTCCCGGCGCCTGCTCAGCGAAGGCTTGAATGTCGCGCACAAGCTGGTGCGAATGCGGGCCCGGCCCAAGATTCTGCTGGCGTCGAACTACGAGGACGCGGCGCGGCAGGTAATGAAGTATCGTGAGTATCTTTTGGGCGTGGTGTCAGATGTTGAATTCCCGCACAATGGCGAACTAAGCCCCGACTCCGGATTCGAATTGGCCCGCATGGTTCGCGAAGAAGTGCCGGATGCTCCCATCGTCCTGCAAACCAGCCGAACCGAATTCAGGGCGCGCGCCCATGCTCAGGGATACTCCTTCCTGCGCAAACGCTCACCCACGCTGTTGCGCGATCTACGGCGTTTTCTTACCGAACAGTTCGGCTTCGGCGACTTTGCCTTCCGTCTGCCTGACGGCAGTGAAGTCGCGCGAGCTCGCGATTTGAACGAACTCGAGGGACGGCTTCACGAAGTTCCGGCGGAGAGCATCGCGTATCACAGCGAGCGGAACCATTTCTCCCGCTGGCTGCGGGCGAGGACGGAGTTCGCGCTGGCGCAGAAACTCAGGCCGCGGAAAGTTTCCGACTTTGACTCCCTGGAGCATTTGCGGCGTGACTTGATCGAGTCCATTGCCGAGTATCGCAGTGAGCAGAGCCAGGTCCTGATCGGCGATTTCAACGCCTCGACTTTCAAATCGACTGAAGGCTTCTTTCTGCGGATTGGCGGCGGTTCACTCGGCGGCAAGGCCCGCGGACTGGCTTTCATCCGGCACCTGCTGCACAAATATCAGACTGCGCGACGGTTCGCCGATGTTCGCATTGCGGTGCCACCAAGCGTAGTGTTGGCGACGGATATGTTTGACCGCTTCCTCAGCGAAAATAATCTGCTCGAGTTCGCCATCAATAGCACAGACGATGCCGAGATTTTGCAGCGGTTCCTGGAAGCCTCACTCCCGACATCGCTGCGCGACGATCTGCTCGCGTTTCTGGCCGAAGTCCACTACCCGCTGGCAGTGCGTTCTTCCAGTTTGCTCGAGGATTCGCAATACCAACCCTTCACCGGCGTGTACGAAACATTCATGCTGGCCAATCAGCATCCTGACTTGTCGGTGCGTCTCGAGCAGTTGATGGAGGCGATCAGGCGTGTCTATGCGTCGACCTTCAGCCAGCATGCCAAGGGATATGTGCGCGCGACGCCTTACCGTTTGGAAGAAGAGAAGATGGCGGTCATCGTGCAGAAGGTCGTGGGCACGATTCATGGTTCGCATGACGGGCAGCGGTTTTATCCCGATTTTTCAGGCGTGGTGCGATCGCACAACTTTTATCCGGTCCCGCCGATGAGCTACGGCGATGGAATCGCGGCGGTCGCACTAGGTTTGGGGCGGGCGGTGGTGGATGGTGGAAAGTGCCTGACCTTCTGTCCACGCTATCCTCGAAACATTGTGCAGTTTTCCTCCGTGGAAGATATTCTGGCAAACTCGCAGCGTGAATTCTGGGCGCTAAAACTCGATCACGCGAAGCGCGGCGATGGTTCAGCGTCAGATCCGCTGCTGGAACTGAAAGAAGCCCGCTTCGGCCTGGACGTGGCCGAGGCCGACGGAACCTTGAACAACCTGGGATCGACTTACTCCCTCGACAACAACGTCATTTATGACGGGCTCAGCCGGCCCGGTACCCGTGTCGTGAGCTTCGCTTCAATCCTTAAGCACGGAGTGTTTCCGTTGGCTTCGATTCTCGACCGGCTCACGAGAATCGGCGAAGACGCGTTCGGCCGACCCGTGGAAGTGGAGTTCGCAGTGCGCCTGCCAGAGACTCCTCAGGAAACCGCCGAGTTTGGGTTTCTGCAAATCCGTCCGCTGGTGCTTTCGCGTGAAGGCGAAGAGCTACGGATGGAAGACGTGGATCCTGAGCGACTGGTCTGCCACAGCTCCAAAGTGCTAGGGAATGGCCGCATCCCGGATTTGCGCGACGTCGTGGTGGTCGACTTTCACCGCTTCGAGCGGGCGCGGAGTAAGGAAGTCGCTGAAGGGGTGGCCCACCTCAATGCAAAGCTGAATGAAAACGGAACACCGTATCTGTTGATCGGAGTGGGGCGGTGGGGATCAAATGATCCGTGGCTCGGAATTCCTGTCGAGTGGGACGAAATTTCGGGAGCGCGCGTGATTGTGGAGGCAGGGTTCCATGACTTTCGAGTAACCCCGTCGCAAGGCAGCCATTTCTTTCAGAACCTCACCGCATTTCAGGTGGGATACTTCACCGTCAATCCAGATGCGGGAGAAGGTTTTGTGGACTGGGGATGGCTGGGGCACCAGGCAGCAATTGAGGAGCAAGGGTGCGTTCGGCATCTGCGATTTGACTCGCCGCTGGCCGTGGTGATGAATGGGCGAACCAGCCGAGGGATGATCTTTAAACCTAGTTGACTTTCGCCTTTTATTCGTCTACTATTCCCGTCCTGTAGATTTCTAACTTTCAATATCCGAGGAGCAATCGCATGTCGCTCAGTCAATCTCTTCTACCTGAATTCGATCAGGAAATGGCCAATACTCGCAAAACTTTAGAACGGGTTCCGGACGAAAAGTTCTCCTGGAAGCCGCATGAGAAATCCGGTGCCATGGGCTGGCTGGCCGGACATCTGGCCAATATTCCGGAATGGGCGGTTGAAACCATCACGAAAGATGGCTTCGATATGAACCCTGGGGGCAAAGGATTTCAGCCGCCGCCTGTGCCGAAAACTCGTAAAGACCTACTGGAGTTATTCGACAAGAACGTTGCCGCGGCCCGCGCAGCTCTGGCGAAAGCCAGCGACGCTGATTTAGGTAAGAACTGGTCGTTTCTCAACAACGGCGTGACCGTCTTTTCCATGCCTCGAATTGCGTGCCTTCGCACCTGGGTAATGAATCACGCGATTCATCATCGGGCGCAACTGGGCGTTTACTTACGGTTGAACAATATCGCGGTGCCGGCGATTTATGGACCGTCGGCGGACGAGACGGGAATGTAGAAAAACGATGCAGCGAGTTTCGTTTACAATCAGCAACCGGACCTCTACTAAAACGTTTTAGGGAGCTGATCTTGAGGAATCGGATGCTGGTCGCTGTGTCCCTGATCGAGTGTTTTTTTCTTTTGACTGTTAGCGCTGCACAGACGATTCAAGTGGACATCACTCCCGCGCACGCCACCAATCGCTTCGTACCGAATGAAACGTTGGGCGCGGGAGTGGATCGTATTCCAGCGGCAGCCATCGACAAGGATCTGCTGGAGCCTGTGCTGAAGCAGGTGTTCGCTTCGGGTTGGCAACCAGTGACCTACCGTCAGAATACTGAGCTCGCAATCGAGGCGTGGCACTGGAATCCGCAGGGAACTTGGAGCGATCCCGCCGGCAAGGGATACTTCACGGGGTCGGCCACGCCTACCGAGACGATTCGTTATTCCTATGGCTACTCGCTGCCGCATCGCGGAACCACGCGCAATGATGGAACCGACAACGCCGGTTTCTCCCGGTTGACGGACGGTGATCTGAATACTTATTGGAAGAGCAATCCGTATCTCACTCAACGATTCACTGGTGAGAGTGACGCGCTGCATTCGCAGTGGGTGATTCTTGATCTGACGCAAAATCAGCAGGTGGACAGCATTCGCATCGCGTGGGCGCAACCGTATGCGACTCGTTATGTTGTGCAGTACTGGACGGGAGACGATCCCATTAAGGCTCAGACGAAAGGCGTATGGGAGACATTCCCGCATGGCGAGGTTACAGCGGGGAATGGTGGAACCGAAACTATCCGGCTGTCTGACAATCCGTCGCCGATTCGATTCGTTCGGATATTGATGACGGAGTCGTCGAACACATGTGATTCTCATCAACCGGCTGATGCAAAGCTTGACGACCCCAGAAATTGCGTGGGCTACGCGATCCGCGAACTTTATCTGGGAACAACTACCGCGGACGGCGACTTTCACGACATTCTCCGGCATACGGCGGACCAGGAACAGACGGCCACTTACGCTTCTTCGGTCGATCCGTGGCATGAGCCTTCTGATCTTCTCAGCACCAGGCAGGCACAAGTGGGATTCGATCTTTTCTATACGAGCGGGGTAACGCGCGGGCTGCCGGCGATGATTCCAGTGGCGCTGCTCTATGACACGCCGGACAATGCCGCCGCCGAAATTGAGTATCTGAAAAAACGTAACTACCCGATTTCGTACGTGGAAATGGGCGAGGAATCGGACGGGCAATTCATGGTTCCGGAAGATTACGGTGCCCTCTACCTGCAGTGGGCCACGGCGCTGCACCGCATCGATCCCAAGTTAAAGCTGGGCGGGCCCTCTTTTCAAGGAGTGAATAAGGATATTGAAGTGTGGCCTGACGCCAACGGCAAGGTCTCTTGGCTGGGGCGCTTTCTCGATTACCTCAAACAACACAGCCGGATGAATGATCTCGCATTCTTTTCCTTCGAGCATTATCCCTACGACGGTTGCAAGACGCCGTGGGGCACCCTTTATGATGAGCCGGATCTCGTGAACCACATCATGCAGATCTGGCGGGAGGATGGAGTGCCGCTGAATGTTCCTATGTTCATTACCGAGTCGAATCTTTCCCCTGCTGCCAGCGAAACCTACATGGACATATTTGCCGGGGTTTGGCTGGCGGACTACATCGGATCGTTCTTGAACTCGGGAGGAAACGGGGTTTACTTTTTTCACTATTTGCCTCTGCAGATGGAACACGGCTGCAACGATTCGCCGGGGACCTTCGGGATGTTTACGGTTGACGCCGATTATCAAATTCAACAGCCGCTGTCGCAATTCTTTGTTGCACAACTGATTAATCTGGAATGGGCTCAGCCCGGTGCGGGAGAGCATCTGGTATTTCCGGCGAAGAGCGACATCGATGATGGCGCCGGGCATGCTCTCGTGACGGCATACGCGGTGAAACGTCCCGACGACCAGTGGTCAGTCATGGCAGTGAACCGGGATCAATTGAATGCCCATCGCGTGCGCCTTGTTTTTCAGGATCAGGCGACTCAAGCGGCGAATTTTTTCTCTGGTGCAGTCGAAGTCTCAACCTTCGGAAAGAACCAATATCAATGGCATCCGGCGGAGACCCAGTTCTTGGCGCATTCCGAACATTCAGGCGAACAACCCGTAATCGCAATCACAAAAGGTAAGGCCGATCCGGACGGGCCTGGTCTGCACACCAGGCAAACCGGAGAAAAGGATGCCTGGTACGATTTGCCGGCGGCTTCGGTAGTCGTTTTTCGCGGCAAGTTGGTGCGATGACGTGGTTGAGGCGAAACTATTGTACGCTCGGGTTCGGTGAACTCCGGTAAGGTTGCGGGTTCTGATTTACGGCTATAATTGAGAAAAGTCATGAAGTCCCGCGCTGCCATTCTATTTTTCGGTGTTTTATCTCTGGGCAGCTTTGGCTTGTTTATGGTAGGCGCCCAGGCGCAGGACGCGGGGCAGGCAGAACTGCCTTCGGCCCCTTCCGCCTCTCAACAACAGAGCCAAGCGCCGGCGACGGCTGCCCCGGCGACGCAACAGCCTGCTGCGGCGCAGCCATCGCCTCGGGAAACTCCGGGTCCGTCTGATACCAAACCGGATGCGGCGACTCCGAAACAAGCTGATGATGATGCGGGCAACAATCAGCGGCCGAAGCCGGGACCCGCTTCGGCCCCGACCTCCACTTCACCCGTGGGGACGATTCTGTCGGACGATGAATCACTCACCACGATCCGCAGCACGGTAAACGAAGTGAATGTAGTCTTCACCGTTACCGACAGACATGGGCGGTACGTAAAGGATTTGAAGAAAGACAATTTCAAGGTCGTCGACGACAATAAGCCG